>Ga0207950_100034_pt1 | contig 74921 bp, 56 predicted proteins | sample Subbio11_8B_AprC_FD_184814 | JGI IMG/M metagenome (GOLD analysis project Ga0207950, IMG submission 184814) | Serpentinite rock and fluid subsurface biosphere microbial communities from McLaughlin Reserve, California, USA - CR11_8B_AprC (SPAdes) | ecosystem: Environmental > Terrestrial > Deep... | reverse complement strand
GCAGGTCGATGACGTTGAGGCGGTAATACAGGTCTTGCCGGAAGCGCCCTTCGCGCACGGCCACCGCCAGGTCGAGGTGGGTGGCGCTGACCAGCCGCACATCGGTGGCTTCGTCGTCGGTGGCGCCGAGGCTGCGCACGCGCCGCTCTTGCACCGCGCGCAGCAGCTTGACCTGCATGGGCAGCGGCAGATCGCCGATTTCATCCAAAAACAAGGTGCCGCCTGCTGCCGCCTGAAAGTAGCCCTCGCGGTGCGCGTTGGCGCCGGTGTAGGCGCCTTTGCGCACGCCAAAGAATTCGGCTTCGAGCAGGGTGTCGGGGATGGCGCCGCAGTTGACGGCGACGAAGGGCCCGCCAGCGCGGTGGCTGCAACGGTGCAGCGCGCGCGCCACCAGTTCTTTGCCGGTGCCCGATTCGCCCAGCACCAGCACCGGCGCCATGCTGCGCGCCACCCGCTGCACGCGCTCGCGCAGCGCGCACATGGTGGGGCTGGAGCCCACCAGCGGTGCCAAGGCGGGGTCAGCCGCCACCGATGCCACCGATGCCACCGATTTTTCGCCCCGGTCGTCGCTGGGCCCAACAGCGGGGGCCGGGCTGGGCCGGGGTTCGTCAGTCGCAGGCTCTGATTCCTCACCCCGGCCCAGCCCGCCCCCCGCTGCGCTTGGCGAACGCTTCAGTCGCAGGCTCTGATTCCTCACCCCGGCCCAGCCCACCCCCCGCTGCGCTTGGCCGTCGCGCTGGTTAAGCGCTGGCCCGCAGCGCTTGGCGCGCGCGCAGGGCCCAGGCTTCTTGCAACAAGGCGGCTTGAAAGGGGTGTTCGAGCGTGCGTGCGGCCTGCACCAGGTCGCGCTGCCAGGCGCTGAGGGCGGCTAGGGGTGGCGCGGGGGGAAGGTCGGCAGCGGCAAAGAAGCGCGGTTCGGCGCCTACGGCGGCGCTCATCAGGTCGTGGCAGAGCTGCTGCAGCAAGCCCATTTGCTGCGCCAGCGGCCACTCGCGCACGGGGCCCAAATCGCCTGCAGCCACGCGTTTGGGCAGGCTGGCCCACAGGGTGGCATCGAGGCCGCTGGCCAGCCACTGGCGCGCGGCTTCGGGGCGGCCACCGCTGGCGCGCCAGGCCGCCTGCAACTGCGGTTCCGGGGTGCCGGGAGCGGCGACCTGCGCCAGCCACGCCAGCGCCTCGGGCTCGGTGGGCCAAGCCATTTGCTGCGTCAGGCAGCGGCTGCGGATGGTGGGCGGCAGGGCGTGCGCGGCTTCGGTGCTGAGGATGAAGCGCAGCCCCGCAGGCGGCTCTTCCAGCGTTTTGAGCAGCGCGTTGGCCGATTCGACATTGAGCCGGTTGGCCGGGTGGATCAGCACCACCTTGGCGGCGGCGCGCGAGGCCGTGACTTGGCTAAAGGCCAGCGCGGCGCGCACCGGATCGACGCGGATGAATTGGCTCGGCTTGAGTTCTTTTTTGTCGATCTTGTCTTGGGTTTTGGGGTCCAGCGGCCAGCCGAGTTCGATCGCCAGCACCTCGGGCAGCAGCACGAACAGATCGGGGTGGGTGCGCACCTCGATGGCGTGGCAACCGCTGCAAGCGCCGCAAGCGCCTTGGGCGCTGGGGCGCTCGCACAGCCACACCCGCGCCAGCTCAAGCGCCAGCTCGTACTGCCCGAGGCCGGGCGGGCCGCTCAGCAGCAGGGCGTGGCTGCGCTGCTGGCGCAAACTGGCCAACTGGCGCTGCAGCCACGGTGGCAGGGCGGGTTTCATCATGCGGGCTTGAGTAGGCCGCGCCGCTGCATCACGGTGTGCACCTGCTGCCACACCTGTTCTAGGGGCAGGCTGGCGTCGATGCGCTCGAAACGCTGCGGCCACTGGGTGCAGCGCGCTGCGTAGCCGGCTGCCACGCGCTCGAAAAAGGCCTGCGGCTCGGCCTCGAATTTGTCGGGTGCGCGCACCCCGGCTAGGCGTGCGGCGGCGGTGGCGGCGGGCAGGTCGAACCAGAGCGTGAGGTCGGGTTGGCGCACCGCAGCTAGGGCGGGGCTGCCGGGGTTGCCCGCGGGGCTGGCCTGCACCCACTGCTCCAGCGTCTGCAGCACCTGCAAGTCGAAGCCGCGGCCGTGGCCTTGGTAGGCAAAGGTGGCGTCGGTGTAGCGGTCGCACAGCACCACCTGGCCTTGCGCCAAGGCCGGTTCGATCACCGTTTGCAGGTGGTCGCGCCGGGCGGCAAACAGCAGCAACGCCTCGGTCAGGGCGTCCATGGGTTGTTGCAACAGCAGGGTGCGCAGCTGCTCGGCCAGCGGTGTGCCGCCGGGCTCGCGGGTGAGCCGCACCGCCCGGCCTTGAGCGCGCAAGGCTTGGGCCAAGGGCTCGATGTGCGAGGACTTGCCGGCGCCGTCGATGCCCTCGAAGGTGATGAAACAGCCTGTAGCGCTGGCAGGTGGCTGGTGAGGTGCGGGAGGCGTCGTCATTGGTTGAGGATGTAGCGCCGAATCGCCACATTGTGCTCGGCGTAGGTGCGGCTGAAGGCGCTCGAGCCGTCGCCCCGGGCCACGAAGTACATGGCTTGGGTATCGGCCGGTTGCACGGCGGCCAAGAGCGAGGCCATGCCGGGCATGGCGATCGGGGTCGGGGGCAGGCCGGCGCGGGTGTAGGTGTTCCAAGGCGTGTCGGTTTGCAGGTGGATGCGGCGCAAGCGCTCATCGAACCCAGGCCCCAAGCCATAGACCACGGTGGGGTCGGCCTGCAGCCGCATGCCGATGCGCAGCCGGTTGTTGAACACCCCCGAGACCATGGGGCGGTCGCTGGCCAGCCCGGTTTCGCGCTCGACGATGCTGGCCAGAATCAACGCCTCGTCGGGGTTGCGCAGTGGCAGATTGGGGTGGCGCTGCGCCCACGCTTGGGCCAGTTGCCTGTCCATGGCCTGAGCGGCTTGGCGCAGCAACGCCGAGGCCTTGGAGTTTTTGGGATAGACGTAGGTGTCGGGGAAAAACCGCCCCTCGGGGTGGTTGTGCGGCAAGCCCAAAAACCGCATGAGCTCGGCCGAGCTGGCTTGCGCGGGCAGGTCGTACACCAGCGCGTCGGCTTGGCGCAGCGCTTGCAGCACCTGATAGTAAGTCCAGCCTTCGAGCAAGGTGACGCGGCGCAGCGCCTGTTCGCCGGCCACCAGCTTGCGCAACAGCTCGCGCGGGCTGGTGTCGGGGCCAAATTCGTAGGTGCCGGCCTGCAGGCGGTGCGCCTGCCCAGAGGCACGAAACCACAAAAACAACAGGTCGGGCGAGGTTTGCAGCCCGCTTTGCACCAGCACACGCGCCACCCCGCGCGCCGAGGTGCCGGGCTCGATCACCACATCGACCACGCCCTGCGCCTGCGGGGCCAAGGGCAGCGGCCGCTGCAACCACCAGGCAGCCAGCGCGGCCAGCAACACGGCGCCGGCGATTGCGGCCAGCAGCAGCCATTTCAAGGTTCGGAACACGGATTAACACCTCTGAGAAAATCGGTGCCAGATGCAGCGACGCGCGCCATTGTGCGCCCTGATGGACAATCTGGCTTGCTTGCGATCATAAGTGACACCCGACCCGATGAACCTCGATCACCCCTCCGACCCGACCCCGTCTGATGCCGGTCAGCCCAGCGCCCACGGCCCCGATTTCGCCCCCGACGGCTGGAGCGGCCTTGCGCCCCTGCCCGCTTGGGGCGTGATCGCCGCCGAGGGGCCGGACGCGGCGAGTTTTTTGCACAACCAGTTGAGCAACGACTTTGCCCTGCTCGGCCAAGCCGAGGCGCGGCTGGCGGCGCTGTGCAACGCCAAGGGGCGAATGCTGGCCTCGTTCATCGGCTTCAAGCGCGGCCCCGAGCGCGTGCTGCTGCTGTGCGCGCGCGACCTGCTGCCGCAAACCCTGCAACACCTGCAGCGCTTCGTGTTGCGCGCCAAGGTGCGCCTGAGCGACGCCTCCGATCGCTGCAGCCTGTGGGGCGCGGTGGGGGTGGCGGTGGCGGCCGATTTGCCCCCGTCCACCTGGAGCAAGCTCGACGCCGGGGCCCAGACCTGGGTGCGGCTGCCGACGGTGGCGGGCTTGGGCCGGGCTTTGCTGTGCGAGGAAAGTGATGCGGGGGCCGATGAGCAAGCACCCAACCCAGCCCAAACCGCTACCCTACCCCCGGCCCACTGGGATTGGCTGCAGGTGCGCAGCGCGGTGGTGTTGCTCAGCCGGCCGCTGGTCGAACTGCTGGTGCCGCAGATGCTGAACTACGAATCGGTCGGCGGCGTGAACTTCAAAAAAGGCTGCTACCCCGGCCAAGAAGTGGTGGCGCGCAGCCAGTTTCGCGGCACCTTGAAGCGCCGCGCCTATCTGGCGCACTGCCCCAGCACCGGCACCGGCAGCGCCCCCGAAGCCGGGCAAGCCGTATTCCACCCCAGCGACGCCGAGCAACCTTGTGGCGTGGTGGTGCAAGCGGCCGCGCACCCGGCCGGTGGTGTCGATGCCCTGCTCAGCCTGCAGACCAGCGCCGCCGACGGCCAGACGCTGCGCTTGGGCACACCCGATGGCGCGGCCCTGCATGTGCTGCCCCTGCCCTACGAGCTGCTGGCCGATGTGTGAATGTGCCTGATCGCCTTGGCCATCGGCCAGCGCCCCGACTGCCCGCTGCTGCTGGCAGCCAACCGCGACGAATACTGGCAGCGCCCTCCCCTGCCGCTGGCGGCTTGGCAGCTGGACAACGGCCTGACGGTGTACGGCGGCCGCGATCTGCTCGCCGGTGGCACCTGGCTGGGCTTTTCGGCGGCCGGCCGGGTGGCCCTGCTCACCAATGTGCGCGACGGCCAGCCCGAGAAAGCGGCGCGCAGCCGCGGCGAACTGGTGACGCGCTGGCTGGCTGGGCCGCCACCTCACACTGAACCGCCTAGCCCAGAAGCGCTTGGCCTGCCTGTGGGTGCCGCGCAGACCTTGCCCTTTGGCTCGCAGGCCTGGCACGATTTGCAGACCCTGCTGCAGCAGACCGACCCCAGCGCTTACGGCGGCTTTAACTTGGTGCTGGGCGACTGCGTCAACGGCCACTGGTTTTGGCTCTCGAACCGCCCGCGCCACATGGAACGCGAGGGTTCAGTGGCTGCGACGCCGACTCCGGCGCCGATGCAGAGTCCGAACCAGGCCAGCCACGCCGCTGAAAAAGCCAGCGCATCCCCACCGCCCCTGAACTTGCCCCGCGACTTTTTGCCCCCCGGCTGGTGCGGCGCGGCGCTCCCTCCCGGCGTGTACGGACTGTCCAACGCCGCCCTCGACAGCCCATGGCCCAAGCTGCTGCGCCTCAAATCGGCGCTGGCCGCCGCCTTGCAAGAGCAGGCCCTGCCCTTACCCCCTATGGCCTTGTCCCCTACAGCCCTGGCCCCCGAGCGTTGGCAGACCCTGCTGCTCGAGGCGCTGCTGGACCGCTGCCCAGCCCCGGATGATCGGCTGCCTGCCACCGGGGTGCCGCTGGAGCTGGAGCGGCTGCTCTCGAGCCCCTTTGTTTGTATGCCCCAGCACGGCTACGGCACCCGCAGCACCTTGATCGCGCGCTGGCTGCGCCCATCGGCAGCCAGCAGCCGGCTCGAAGTGCAGGAGTGGACACACCGGCCGCCAGCGCCAGTGCCGGCCATACAAACCACCAGCCTGACGGCCGCACCCACCCTGCAGAACCCAGCACCCCAGCCGCACGCAAACCCTCGCGCGCCCCATCCCTCGCCGCTGACCCAGAGCGGCTACAGCAGCCTTTGCATCTCGATGTGGGGAATGCCCACTTCGTCGTAGGGCTGGCCCACGGCCTCGAAGTCCAGGCGCTGGTAAAAACCTTCGGCGCTGCGCTGCGCGCTCAGGCGCAGGCAACGGTCGCCGCGCGCGCGTGCCGCCTGGGTGAGCTCGCTCAACAGCTGGCGGCCGACGCCGGTGCCGCGCAGCACCCGATGCACCGCCATGCGCCCGAGCTTGGCCACCCCGGCTTGGGCGGGCAGCAGGCGCGCCGTGGCCACCGGCTGGCCGAGCCGGTTGTAGGCCACCACGTGCAGGCAGTCGGCGTCGGCGGCGTCCCATTCGTCCTCGGGTGCAATGCCTTGCTCTTGCACAAATACCGCCGTGCGCACGCGCTGGGCATCCGGGCCGAGCGCGTCCCAGCTGCCCCGGCGCAGCTCCAGCACCGCCTGACCCGCCTCAAAACCTTCGATGAGTGCGCGTAACGCGGCGGGCACGGGGCGCGGGCGCTGTGAGCTGGGGTCGGCAAACACATACACCAGTTCGCCCAGCGCCAGCGGCTGGCCGGCGCGCAACACGGCGCCGCGCAGCGTCATCGAGGTCTGGCCCAGCCGCTGGCAGGCCAGCGCTACGTCGAGCTGGTCGTCCATGCGCGCCGAGGCATTGAACTCGAGCGTGCTTTTCTTCAGATACAGCTCACCGCCGAGCTGCGCCATCGCGTCTTCGTAGGGCAGCGCGAGGGCGCGCCAATACTCCGAGATGCCGAGGTCGAAATACGCCAGATAGTGCGCGTTGAAGACGATTTTTTGCATATCGACTTCGGACCAACGCACCCGCAGCCTATGCGAAAAACGGAAGTTTGCTGGGGTCATCTTTGTCCAATGAGGTGCGGTGGCGCGATGGCCAGAAAAGCTCGGTGGCTGTTTCTAACCCACCCAGCGCCGCGCGTTGCGCCACAGGCGCAGCCAGGGGCTGGGGCCTGCCAGCGCGCCGCTGTGGTGCGGGTCGGTCCAGCTGAGCTGCAGGTTGCGAAACACGCGCTCGGGGTGCGGCATCAGGGCGGTGAAGCGCCCGCACGCGGTGGTGACGCCGGTCAGGCCACCCGGGCTGCCGTTGGGGTTGTAGGGGTAGGCTTGGGTGGCGGCGCCGTGGTGATCGACAAAGCGCAGCGCGGCGATGGCCTGCTCGGTGTGGCCGCGTTGGCCAAAGTTGGCATAGCCCTCGCCGTGCGCGACCGCGATCGGCAGGCGGCTGCCGGCCATGCCCTCGAAGAACAGGCTGGGGCTGCTTTGCACCTCGACCAAGCTCAGGCGCGCCTCGAAGCGCTGCGACTGGTTGCCGGTGAAGCGCGGCCAAACGTGCGCGCCGGGGATGAGGTCGGCCAGTTCGGCAAACATCTGGCAGCCGTTGCATACGCCCAAGCCAAAGGTGTCTGGGCGCGCAAAGTAGGCCGCAAACTGCTCGGCCAGCGCCGCGTTGAAGGTGATCGAACGCGCCCAGCCGATGCCGGCGCCCAGCGTGTCGCCGTAGCTGAAACCGCCGCAGGCCACCAGGCCTTTGAAGTCGCGCAGGTGCGCGCGGCCGCTGTGCAGATCGCTCATGTGCACGTCGTGCGCCTCAAAACCGGCCAGATGGAAGGCGTAGGCCATTTCGAGCTGCGAGTTCACGCCCTGCTCGCGCAGGATCGCCACTTTGGGGCGCGCCAAATTGAGGTACGGCGCCGCCACGTCTTCGGCGGGGTCGAAGGTGAGCGCGAGGTGCAGGCCGGGGTCGTTGGGCTGGCCCAGGGCGGCGTGTTCGGCGTCGGCGCAGGCTGGGTGGTCGCGCAGGCGGCAGATTTTCCAGCTCACGCTGTCCCAGACCTGCTGCAGGTCTTGCACGCTGGAGTCAAAAATCTTGCGCGCATCGCGCCAGATTTGCAACCGCTGCTGGGCGGCTGCGTCTGGGCTGGTGGCCCCGGCGCTGGGCCAGTTTGGGCTTTGCACCTTGCCGACGAAGTGGCTGCAAGCGCCCAGCCCGTGTGCGCGCAGCACCTGCATCACGGCTGTGCGCTCGGCGTGGCGCACCTGCAGCAGCACGCCCAGCTCTTCGTTGAACAGCGCGCGCAGGGTGCGCTCCTCGCGCCGCGCCGCCACTTGGGCCGCCCAGTTTTTGCTGTCGCCGGTGTCCATGCGGCTGTCGGCAATGCCGTCGCCCTCGAGCAGCAGCGCGTCGAGGTTGAGCGCCACGCCCACTTGGCCGGCAAAAGCCATTTCGGCCACCGCCGCCAGCAAGCCGCCGTCGCTGCGGTCGTGGTAGGCCAGCAGCAGGCCTTGGGCGCGCAGGGCGTTGATGGCGTGCACCAGTTGCACCAGATCGTGCGGCTGGTCGAGGTCGGGCACGGCATCGCCGCTCTGCTCGAGGTGCTGCGCCAGCATCGAGCCGCCTAGGCGCATCTGCCCCCGGCCCAAGTCGATCAGCAGCAGCTCCGAATCGATCCCGCGCTGCAGTTGCGGCGTCAGGGTGCCGCGCACGTCGGCCAAGGTGGCAAAGGCGCTCACGATCAGGCTCACGGGCGAGCTGACTTTGAGCGTTTGGCCGTCGGCGCGCCACTGGGTGCGCATCGACAGGCTGTCTTTGCCCACCGGGATGCTCACGCCCAGCGCCGGGCACAGCTCGAGCCCGACGGCGCGCACGCTGGCGTAGAGGTCGGCGTCTTCGCCCGGTTCGCCGCAAGCGGCCATCCAGTTGGCCGAGAGTTTGACGCGCCCGAGCTCGATCGGCGCCGCCAGCAGGTTGGTGATGGCCTCGGCCACCGCCATGCGCGCCGCGGCCGGGGCGTTGAGCGCGGCCAGCGGGCTGCGCTCGCCCATGCTCATGGCTTCGCCGGCCACACCGGTGTAGTCGGCCAAGGTGACGGCGCAGTCGGCCACCGGCACCTGCCACGGGCCCACCATCTGGTCGCGGTGCGTCAGGCCGCCCACGCTGCGGTCGCCGATGGTGATGAGAAAGCGCTTGCTGGCCACCGTGGGGTGGCTGAGCACTGCGATCACGCTGGCTTGCAGCTCCACTTCATGCAAGTCGAGCGCTGCTTGGGGGCGCGGCACGCTGTGCACCTCGCGCCGCATTTTGGGCGGTTTGCCCAGCAGCACGTTCAGGGGCATATCGATGACTGGAGTGGAGGGTTGTGCCCCCACGCTTGGCGCTGCCGCGCCGGCGCTGCCCCCCGAGGGGGCACTGTCCGTCAGCACCAACTCGCGCTCTTCGGTCGCTACGCCCACCACGGCGAAGGGGCAGCGTTCGCGTTCGCAAAAGGCCTGGAACTGCGCCAGCGCGTCGGGCCCGATCGCCAGCACGTAGCGCTCTTGGCTTTCGTTGCACCAGATTTCTTTGGGCGACAGGCCCGATTCTTCGAGCGGCACGGCGCGCAGGTCGAAGCGCGCGCCGCGGCCGGCGTCGTTGACCAGCTCCGGGAAAGCGTTGGACAAACCGCCCGCGCCCACGTCGTGGATGAACAGGATCGGGTTCTGCGCCCCCAGCGCGGTGCAGTGGTTGATCACCTCTTGGGCGCGGCGCTCGAGCTCGGGGTTGCCGCGCTGCACCGAGTCGAAGTCGAGCTCGGCCGCATTGGTGCCGCTGGCCATGGAGCTGGCGGCGCCGCCGCCCATGCCGATGCGCATCCCCGGCCCGCCGAGCTGGATCAGCAGCGAACCGGGCGGAAACTGCACTTTGTGCGTGAGCGCGGCGTCGATCTGGCCGATGCCGCCCGCAATCATGATCGGCTTGTGGTAGCCGCGCCGCAGCCCACCCACCACCTGCTCGTATTCGCGGAAATAGCCCAGCAGATTGGGGCGGCCAAACTCGTTGTTGAAAGCGGCCCCGCCCAGCGGCCCCTCGATCATGATCTGCAGCGGGCTGGCGATGTGCTCGGGCTTGCCCTCGGGCAGGTCGGACCAGCCGCCCCAGAGCTTGGAGACGCTAAACCCCGTGAGCCCGGCCTTTGGCTTGGCCCCGCGCCCGGTGGCCCCTTCGTCGCGGATTTCGCCGCCGGCCCCGGTGGCGGCCCCGGCAAAGGGCGAGATCGCGGTGGGGTGGTTGTGCGTCTCGACCTTCATCAGAATGTGCTGCTCGGCGTCCTCGGCGGCATAGACCGGCACCGCATCGGGCTGCGCCATGCGCGCCACGAAGCGCTGCAAGCGGTGCCCCTGCATCACGGCGGCGTTGTCGGAATAGGCCACCACGGTGTGCTGTGGCTGGCTGTGGTGCGTGTGGCGGATCATGCCAAACAGGCTGTGCGGCTGCGCGACGCCGTCGATGACGAACTCGGCGTTGAAGATTTTGTGCCGGCAGTGCTCGCTGTTGGCCTGCGCGAACATCATCAGTTCGACGTCGCTGGGGTTGCGCCCCAGCCCCACAAAGGCCGCCAGCAGGTAGTCGATTTCGTCCTCGGCCAGCGCCAGGCCCCAAGTGCGATTGGCCTGCTCCAGCGCCGGGCGGCCGGCGCCGAGCACATCGACGTGCTCCAGCGGCGCCGCCGGCAGTTCGGCAAACAGGCGCTGGGCGTCGGCGCGCTCGCGCAAGGCGCTTTCGGTCATGCGGTCGTGCAACAGCGCCGCCGCTTGCTGCCACTGCTGCGCGCTCAGCTCGGGGCGTGCACCCAGCAGACTGCGGCGCCATTCGAGCTGGTATTCGGTGCCGCGCTCGATGCGGCGCACCGCCAGGCCGCAGTTGCGCGCAATGTCGGTGGCCTTGGAGGCCCACGGCGACACGGTGCCGATGCGCGGCGTGACCAGCACCTGCACCGCGTGGGTGGCGCTGGCATCGGGGGCGCTCCAAGGTGGGCCGTAGCTCAGCAGGGCCTGCAGGCGCTGCAACTCGGCCGCCGTGGGTGCGGCAGGCGTGGCCACCCAGTGCAGGTAGCGCGCCCTCAGGCCGACGATGGCTGGGTGTATGGCTTGCAGCCGGGGCAGCAGTTGCTGGGCGCGAAAGTCATCGAGGGCGGCGCCGCCTTCGATCAGGGTCAGGTGCAGGGTCACGGTCGGCCTAGGTGGGCAAGGAAGCAGCCGATTTTACCGGCTGGCCCCCATGGGTTTGACTCATGGGCCCAACACCTAGACCCGATGCCAAGACCCCACACCAGCCCGACATCCGACGGCCTCGAGCCTAGCCTGCCGCCGTCGGCACCAGCGCACGCCCCCCGCTACGGTGCGGCTGGGCGGTTAACGGGCGAATTTGGATCAAGCAAAAAGGCCATCACATGCCGGACCTGATCTTCCGTCAAGATGCCTTTGTGACCCGCGCGTGGCATTTTGGAACAGGGGAAAAACGCCCGCGGATTCCAGATCACGCCCCAAGTGTACTCGACGATCGCACGCGCATCCGGGCTATTGGGGTCGGTGACGCCACGCAGGCGCCCATAGTTGAGCAGGCTGGGGCCGAGGTTGCCAAACGAGATTTCTTCACGCGTCATCTTATGACAGTTGAAACAATTGCCACCAGCAGCCGCCGTTGCGACATCGGTCCACGTCAGGCCACGGCCGCTTTGGGCGATCAGCTCCCCTTCCCGCCATTCACCTAGGAAGCGACCATCGGCCGGCAAGCGAATGGTCCTCATCTGGGATTCTTGAATTTGGCGCAGGGTTGCGTCGTCCAAAGGTTTACCGGTGCGCTCGGCTTCGGCGCAGCGTTGGTTGACCGGGTCGAGCGGAAACAGCCGATCCATAGTCGCTATCCCTCTTGCGGTGAAGGATGAGCGCATCATTTCTTCGGCTGTGCGATCCAGATCGGCCGCAGTCGGCCCGCCCGAGTGCGAAACCGACTGCAACAGCATCACAGCAGCGGCCCCGACCAGTGCCCTAGCAATTAATTTGATTTTCATAGCATGAACTCCGATGCGAGGTTAGCGGCGAATGGCAGGAACGTCGGAAACCGTTCCCCTGGCATGCACGCCCATATAGACGCTCAATGCGATGGTGGCATCACTGGCAAACTTGGGTTCAGGAAAACGCATCTGGCGAAAGCAGTCGTTGATGCGATGCTGCATGCTCCACATTTGCCCCGACGAAAGCCGGTACGCTGGCCAAGCGGCAAAACCCACTTTGTCGGGTGGGTTGTCATTGAGCAAGGGCAATTCCTGCAACCGGATGCGTCCGCCCTTGATCGAATGGCAGGTGGCACATGAAAAATCATGCGTGCCTGCGCGGGTGAAGAACATGCGCTCCCCGAGGTGATACATGGTCTGCTCGGCCGGATGGCTGTTGGGCACATTGAAGCGCATGCCCTTGGACTGATCAGCGACCCAAGTTGCGATTGCCACCACGTTGGCGGTTTCGCCCGGCCGGATGAAATTGCGCGTCGATACTTGGCTGATGTCGATACCCTGCAGGGTCTGCATGCAAGTGAGCAGACGGCTCTCAAGGTCCTGAACTCGGTTGGTATCGGGAAAGAAACGCGGCAGCTGTACAAACGCACCTTTGACCACGCCCGGGCCTAGGCCTAGATCGCAACGCTCTAGCGAAGCGTTGTTCGGACCTCGCCGCTCGCGCCACAACTGCTCGCCCCGCATCGCGTAGAGATCGGCCGGGTTGCCGTCTTGCAACATCGCCCGGTGCGCTTCGATGGCTTGGAGGGTCGTGCGATCTTGATCTTGGCTGTAGGAAAGGCCAGCCCAACCCAACGCCGTTACAGCCGCGAGCCCGAGCACGGTCGCTGTCACCACGGGCCTTGAACGCGGATTCTTCATGTCTGTCTCCTTATTCGTGTCTTGATCACGCTCTTGAACGAACGCGTCTCATGCTAGCAGTTGTCTAGGCGCCGCACATTGGTATAAACACTGAATGCGCATATTAGGATGCTGCAGATTTTTGACTGCCAAGAAAAAATACTGGGATCCGTATCTGGGCAGAATCTGGGTTGATTGCCGCAGCCCTGCCGGCTTTACTTGAGCAATGCCAGCAGCTCACGAAAGCGCGGGTGCTCGCAGTGCTGCAGCCACTCGAACAGCACCATTTCGCTCGTCACCAGCTCGATACCGTTGTGGGCCAAGCGGTCGAAGGCGGCGTCGCGGTCGCGCTCGCGGCGCGAGCCGCAGGCGTCGGTGACCACCCAAACATCGAACTCGCGCTCCAGCAACCCGAGCGCAGTTTGCAGCAGGCACACGTGCGCTTCGCAGCCAGCGATCAGCACCGTCTGGCGCTCGGGCGCAGGCGCGGCAGCCGGTTTTTGCAGGTGCCTGGGCAGGCTGCGGGCGTTGCCGGCGGGTTTGGGCGCGGGCCGCTCGGGCGGGCGCAGGGCATCGAGCAGGCCCGACTCGCAGGCGCTGAAATGCATCTTGCTGAAGGTCTGCTGGCACAGGGCGCGCAACTCGGGCGCATTGGGGCCCAGACGCTGCGGATTTTGCTCGGTGCCCCAGACCGGAGCACCCAAGGCTTGAGCCGCACGCGCGAGCAGCAGGGCGCGCGCGAGCACCTCGTCGGCGTGAGCGATCACGGGCATCAGTTTGGTCTGGTAGTCCACCAGCACCAGTTGGCAATCGTCGAGTTCGAGCAGCATGGCAAGGGGTCCAGTTGGTGGGGTTTACTTCAAATGCGAATTTCAAGCCATTGACAACACGGGGCTTTGCTTATACTCTGCGGCCATGAGACCAGCCATTGCAACCACCACGCGCGGCACCAAGGTAGCTTGGGGCTTATCCGGCGTGTCGGCATTGCTGACCACCGCAGCCCTGACAGCGGCCTTGATTGTGCCTGCACCCGCCCATGCCACCGACGCGCTGGCGGATTTTTTGCAGCAGCAGGGTTTGCTTGCCCCAGCCAACGTACCCTTGGAACCTGCAGCGCACCCCTCTGAAGCTGCGGCCTCCGCTACCGACACCGTGCGGCCCCTGCACTCCAGCTTGGTGGTGCATGCGCTGGGTTTTCTGGGGGTGCCGTACCAACTCGGCGGCGAGAGCGCCGAAGAGGGTTTCGATTGCAGCGGCTTCGTGCAGGCGGCGTTTCGCCAAGTGATGGGGTTGCAGTTGCCGCGCATCGCGCGCGACCAAGCCCGCGCCACCGACGCCATCGAACGCAGCGAGCTGGCGCCGGGTGACCTGGTCTTTTTCAACACCTTGGGGCGGCGTTACAGCCACGTGGGCATCTACATCGGTGAACGCCGCTTCGTGCATTCACCGCGCAGCGGCGCCCGGGTGCGCATCGAACGCATGGACGTGCGTTTCTGGGACACGCGCTTCAACGGCGCGCGCCGGGTGTCAGCCCACTTGCCTGCCGCACCCGAACCCACACCGATGCAGGCCGCGCTGCTGGCACAACGCTAGCGCGGCCGACCCGAATCAAACCGCCCGCGCCGCTTCGGCTTTCTTCAACACCACGTACAGCTCGTCCTTGAGGCGCAGCTTTTCCTTCTTCAGGGTCTCGATCTGATCTTGGCTGCCGACCACGGTGCCGGCTTCCATGTTCTTGATGGTGTGGTCGAGCTCGTTGTGCTTCTCGAACAGGCGGCCAAAGTGGTGGTCGCTCACCTTGAGTTCAGAAATCAGATCGCGGTACTCTGGAAACATGTTTACTCCTGTTTACTAAAAAAACGGCTGCACAGCCCACGCGGCCGCAGCTACATGGGCTACTGTAACCGAGTCAGAGGCTGATCCAGCCTCTCAGGTCGCCTTGATGCAGTCGGCAAAGTAGGCCTTGCGCCCGTCGGCGTCTTGCTCGACCACCAGGCCGTGGATGTCGGTCTCGAAGCCCGGGCACTGCAGGGCAAAATCGCGCGCGAACTTCAAATAATCGACGATGCGCCGGTTGAACACCTCGCCCGGGATGAGCAGCGGGATGCCGGGCGGGTACGGGGTGATGAGCGCGGTGGTGATGCGGCCCTCGAGCGCGTCGATCGGCACGCGCTCGGTGCGGCGGCGGGCGATGTGGGCAAAGGCATCGCTGGGCTTCATGGCCGGGGTCAGGTCGCTCAGGTACATCTCGGTGGTCAGGCGCGCGATGTCCGATTTGGCGTAGAGCTCGTGCACCAGTTGGCACAGGTCGCGCAGCCCCATTTTTTCGTAGCGCCGCTGCTTGGCACAGAACTCGGGCATGGTGCGCCACAGCGGCTGGTTGCGGTCGTAGTCGTCTTTGAACTGCTGCAAGGCGGTGAGCAGGGTGTTCCAGCGGCCCTTGGTGATGCCGATGGTGAACATGATGAAAAAGCTGTAGAGACCGGTTTTTTCCACCACCACGCCGTGCTCGCTTAAGTATTTGGTGACGATGCTGGCCGGGATGCCGCTGGCGGCAAAGTCGCCCTTCATGTTCAGCCCCGGCGTGAGCAAGGTGGCTTTGATCGGGTCCAGCATATTGAAGCCCGGCGCCATGTCGCCAAAGCCGTGCCAGGCGTCGCCACCGCGCAGCAGCGGCTGGCCGTCGGCGTTGGTGCGCTGCAAAATCCAGTCGTGGGCCCGGCCTACGCCCTCTTCGGCCAGCGCCTCGGGGCCCCAGACTTGGAACCACCAATCGTCGTCGCCAAACTCGGCATCGACCTTGCGCATGGCGCGCCTGAAGTCCAGCGCCTCGGCGATGCTTTCTTCGACCAGCGCGGTGCCGCCGGGCGGCTCCATCATGGCGGCGGCCACGTCGCAGCTGGCGATGATGCTGTACTGCGGGCTGGTGCTGGTGTGCATCAGGTAGGCCTCGTTGAACAGGTGCCGGTCCAGCGGCGTGCTCTGCGAGTCTTGCACCAGCACGTGGCTGGCTTGGCTGATGCCGGCCAGCAGCTTGTGGATGCTCTGGGTGGAATAAACCACCGAATGCTGCGGCCGCCCGCGCTTGCGCCCCATGGCGTGGAAGGTGCCGTAAAAGGGGTGAAAGGCGGCATGCGGCAGCCAGGCTTCGTCAAAGTGCAGGTTGTCCACGTAGCCGTCGAGCATCTGCTTGATGGCTTCGGTGTTGTAGAGCACACCGTCGTAGGTGGACTGCGTCAGCGTCAGGATGCGCGGTTTGACCGTTTGCGCATCGACGCCGGCCAGCAACGGGTGCGCCTCGATCTTGGCGCGGATCGCCTCGGGCTCGAACTCGCTCTGCGGAATCGGGCCGATGATGCCCCAGTGGTTGCGCGTGGGTTTGAGGAACACCGGCACGGCCCCGGTCATGATGATGCTGTGCAGCACCGACTTGTGGCAGTTGCGGTCCACCAGCACCACGTCGCCCGGGGCCACGGTGTGGTGCCAGACCATTTTGTTGCTCGTGCTGGTGCCATTGGTGACAAAAAAGCAGTGGTCGGCGTTGAAGATGCGCGCGGCGTTGCGCTCGCTCTCACCGATGGCGCCGTTGTGGTCGAGCAACTGGCCCAGCTCTTCGACCGAATTGCAGACGTCGGCGCGCAGCATGTTCTCGCCAAAAAACTGGTGAAACATCTGCCCCACCGGCGATTTGAGGAACGCCACCCCGCCCGAGTGGCCGGGGCAGTGCCAGCTGTAGGAGCCGTTTTCGGCGTAGTCGAGCAGCGCCTTGAAAAAGGGCGGCTGGATGCCCTCGAGGTAGCTCTTGGCTTCGCGGATGAGGTGGCGCGCCACGAACTCGGGCGTGTCCTCAAACATGTGGATGAAGCCGTGCAGCTCGCGCAAAATGGCGTTGGGCAGGTGGCGGCTGGTTTTGGTTTCGCCGTAGATGTAGATCGGCACATCGGCGTTTTTGCGCCGCACTTCGTCGATGAAGTGGCGCAAGTTGAGCACCGCCGGGTCTAGGTCGGGGCCGGGGGTGAATTCCTCGTCGTCGATCGACAGGATGAAAGCGCTGGCGCGGCTTTGCTGCTGCGCAAACTGGCTCAGGTCGCCATAGCTGGTCACGCCCACGACCTCGAAGCCCTCGCTCTCGATGGCTTGCGCCAGCGCACGAATGCCCAAGCCCGAGGTGTTTTCGGAGCGGAAGTCTTCATCGATGATGACGATGGGGAAGCGAAATTTCATGGTGCACCAGTGTAGAGACTCAATATGACGCAAGCCCCCCGTGGCCTCTGGGTCTGGGGGCGGCGCAGCGATTGTGCACCACGCGTGCGCTTAATGCGCTATGCTGGCCGCATTGGTTTTGACTGCGGGGCACGCGTATGACGGATTGGATGGTGTGGTGGCTGCTGGCCGGCTTGGCGATCGTGCTCGAATTGCTCACCGGCACTTTTTTTCTGCTCATGCTCGCGGTCGGCTTGGTGGCCGGTGCGCTGGCGGCGCACGCCGGGCTGGGGCTCACGGGGCAGCTGCTCACGGCCGCGATCGTGGGCGGCGGCGCGGTGGCCCTGTGGCAGCGCTGGCGCGCCCGGCACCCCATCCAAGCCACAGCCGAACGCAACCCCGACATCAACCTCGACATCGGGCAGACGCTGGTGGTGGAGCGCTGGCAAGCCGACGGCTGGGCCCAGGTGCGCTACCGCGGCGCCAACTGGAGCGTGCAGCTGCAACCCGGCACCAGCCCCGGTGTGCACTCGCGCTACCGCATCGTGCAGGTGCACGGCAACACCCTGATCGTGCAGGCCCTCGACCCCGAACCCCCCAGCGCCGCAGCAGACCCCGGCGCGCCCTCTCACTAAACCAAGGAATCCTGCCATGGAGTTCATCGCCCTCGCCGTCGTCATCGTCGCCATCGTGTTCGTGGTGCGCTCGATCCAAGTGGTGCCGCAGCAAAATGCCTGGGTCAAAGAGCGCTTGGGCAAATACGCCGGCACGCTCGGGCCCGGGCTCAATTTTTTGGTGCCCTTCATCGAGCGCGTGGCCTACAAGCACAGCCTGAAAGAAATCCCGCTCGACGTGCCCGAGCAGATTTGCATCACGCGCGACAACACCCAGCTCAAGGTCGATGGGATTTTGTACTTTCAGGTCACCGACCCCATGCGCGCCAGCTACGGCTCGTCCAACTTCATGCTGGCCATCACGCAGCTGGCGCAGACCACGCTGCGCAGCATCATCGGCCGCATGGAGCTCGACAAAACCTTCGAAGAGCGCGACCTGATCAACTCGCAGGTGGTGACCGCGATCGACGAGGCCGCGCTCAACTGGGGCGTGAAGGTGCTGCGCTACGAGATCAAAGACCTGACGCCCCCGGCCGAGATTCTGCGCTCGATGCAGGCCCAGATCACCGCCGAGCGCGAAAAGCGCGCCCTGATCGCCGCCTCGGAAGGGCGCAAGCAAGAGCAGATCAACATCGCCAACGGCGAGCGCGAAGCCTCCATCGCCCGCTCCGAGGGCGAGCGCCAAGCCGCCATCAACCTGGCCCAAGGCCAAGCCTCGGCCATCTTGGCGGTGGCCGAAGCCTCGGCGCAAGCCATCGAGCGCATCGCCCGCGCCATCCGCACCGACGGCGGCGAGGCGGCGGTGCAGCTCAAAGTGGCCGAGAAAGCCGTCGAAGCCTACGCCAAGGTGGCGGCCGATGCCCACACCACCCTGATCGTGCCCTCCAACATGACCGAAGTCGGCCACCTGATCGGCTCGGCCATGCAGATGGTGCGCACGCTCAAGCCCAGCACCTGAGCCCCCCAGCCGCTGCCCTGCCCCCTCAGGCGCAAGCGCCGCTGCTAGGAAGCGCGAGCGCTGCCGCTCGGTAAGCGAGCGCCGCCGCCAGTGTAGAATGCTGGGCTACCCGGAGAGATGGATGAGCGGTTTAAGTCGCACGCCTGGAAAGCGTGTGTGGGCTAACCCCCACCGCGGGTTCGAATCCCGCTCTCTCCGCCACATTGCTGCAGTTCGATTGAGCTGCCAGCGGTTTTTTGGGCGCACTGCCCAAATTTTGGCTTTGACACCCCCCATTCTGGCAAACGGGGGCGCTTGCGTAGGCCCAACGCCGCCGCATTCTATTTCCCGCTACCGCGTTTTGCTGCTCACAGGCGAGGCCTTGCAACCATGTTTGAACCCATCGCGTTGGCCGCCCTCGGCCTAGGTGTCATCAGCGTCCTGCTGTTGCTCGTTCTGCTGCTGCGCAAAAATCGGGTCGAATGGCCCGCAGACCTGACGGTTCGGCTGGGCATGATGGAGGCCTCGCTGCAAGCGCTGGCTCTGTCGAGTGCGCGCAACGAAGCCGGCAACGAGCGCACCCAAGCCCAGTTGCGCGAGTTCACGGCCCAGGCCATGCAGTCGCACGAGGCGCTGCGCAACATCCTCGACGACAAGCTCGAAAAAACGGTGGAAGAGTCGCGCAAGGGCCGCGCCGAGCTCACCACGGCCTTTGGCACCCTGAAACTGGAGGTGGGGGGCCAACTGGGCGTGATGTCGGGCGCGCTCAAAGACCAGCTCGACGGCAACGGCAACCAGATTCGCAACCAGTTCTACACCTTGCAAGACGCCGTGGCGCAGCAACTGCAGGGCATGGTGCAGGGCAGCCAGCAAAACTCGGAGCAGTTGCGCACGGCGCTCAACGAGCGTCTGGCGGCGATCCAAGCCGACAATACCAGCAAGCTCGAAGAAATGCGCCGCACCGTGGATGAAAAGCTCCACGCCACGCTCGAGCAACGCTTGGGGGATTCGTTCAAACTGGTGAGCGAGCGCCTCGAGCAGGTGCACACCGGCTTGGGTGAAATGAAGACCCTCGCCGGCAGCGTGGGCGACCTCAAGCGCGTCATGACCAATGTGCGCACCCGCGGCACTTGGGGCGAAGTGCAGCTCGGCGCCATCATCGAGAGCTTGCTCACGGCCGAGCAGTACGCCAAAAACGTCAAGACGGTGCCCGGCAGCAATGAGCTGGTCGAGTTCGCCATCAAGATGCCCGGCAAGGGCGCCGACGACACCGTTTGGCTGCCGATCGACTCGAAGTACCCGGTCGAGCACTACCAGCGCCTGATGGACGCGCACGAGCTGGCCGACAAAGACGCCATCCTCAAAGCGGCCACCGCGTTTGAATCTTCGTTGCGGCTCGAAGCCAAGAAAATCCAAGACAAATACCTGAACCCGCCGCACACCACCGACTTCGCCATCCTGTTCGTGCCCACCGAGGGGCTGTTTGCCGAGGTCTGCCGCATCCCGGGCATGGTCGAGGCGCTGCAGAACCAGTGCCGCATCGTCGTCGCCGGCCCGACCACCCTAGCCGCCATGCTCAACAGCCTGCGCTTGGGCTTTCGTACGCTGGCGATCGAGCAGCGTTCGTCCGAGGTCTGGCACATCCTGTCTGGCGTCAAGACCGAGTTCAAGAAGTTTGGCGAGATCGTGGACGCCACCCACAAGTCGATCGACAACGCGGCCAAAAAATTCAGCGAAATCGGCACCCGCACCCGCGCCATCGAGCGCAAGTTGCGCGACGTAGAGGCATTGCCCGCCAACGCACCCACCGGCCTTGAGGCCAGCGACCTGCTGGCGCTCGAGGACGAGCCGTTGAATTGAGAAAACGGCTGCGCTTGTAGGGCTTGGGAAAAGCGGGGGCCAATGTCAGCTCAAGCCCCTGTTGGTGGCGCTACACTCGCTGCAACTGCGGCCGCGCCGCCGAGCGTGCGCGGTGCGCACTGCACATGTCCGATCCCAACCCCACCCCTCCCCCTGCACCCGAGCCTGCGTGGCGCCGGGCGCTGGCGCGCTGGCAGCATTGGCTGCATCCTAGCCACTCCAGCACCAGCCCGCAAAAGCTGCGCCTGAACCTGGCCCTGCAAGGCGGTGGTGCCCACGGCGCCTACACCTGGGGCGTGCTCGATGCCCTGCTCGAGCACGAGCCGCTGGAGCTCGAGGGCCTCAGCGGCAGCAGCGCCGGCGCGGTCAACGCCGTGCTGTTGGCCGACGGTTGGGTGCGCGCTGGCCGCGCCGGCGCGCGCGCCGCGCTGGCCCAGTTCTGGGGCGAACTCGGCCAGCACCTGCCCGCCAGCCTGGTGCGCAGCAAGGGCGAGACGGTGCGCCTGGCGCCCGCCGGGCGTTTGCTGGCGCATTGGGCGGCACAGTTCACGCCGGCGCAGCTCAACCCCTTTGACCTCAACCCGCTGCGCGATTTGCTCGAGCGCCAGATCGACTTCGAACGCTTGCGCCGCGACTGCCCGTTCAAGCTCTTCATCGGTGCCACCCAAGTCAACACCGGGCGCTTGCGCCTGTTTCGGGAGCACGAGATCAGCGCCGAGGTGCTGCTGGCCTCGGCCTGTCTGCCCAAAATCCACCACACCGTCCACATCGACGGCGAGCCCTACTGGGACGGCGGCTACAGCGCCAACCCTGCCATCGCGCCCCTGGTTTACGACTGCGCCACGGCCGATGCGCTGCTGGTGCTGCTCAACCCCTTGCGCCGCAGCCAGACCCCGCGCAGCCTGGCCGAAATCGAAACGCGCTTGGTCGAACTGGGCTTTGGCACCCACTTCTTGAACGAGATGCGCCATTTCGCCCAAGCCGCCCGCCACGCACACACACCACCCAGCGCCACGCCGGGCCTGCAGCGACTGCTGCAGCAGCGCTTCCACCTCATCGGCGGTGAAGAACTCGACAGCCTGGCACACAGCGAGAGCAAACTGATCGCGCACACGCCGTTTCTGCAGCACCTGCACCAGCAGGGCCGCGCGCACGCCCAAGCTTGGTTGCACGACAGCGCCGCGCTGGTCGGGCTGCGCTCGAGCATCGATGTCGAGGCATTGTTTGGCTGATCCTTGGCTGATCCTTGGCTGATCCTTGGCTGATCCTCGGCTGATCCTTGGCTGATCCTCGGCTGGCCGCTTGGCACCTGGCGCAGCCACAGGCGCAAGCTGTTGTTCATCTGGCGTTCATCTGCCCTTAAGCTTGCCTTCATGCGTTTGTTAGCCAGCGCAAGGCCGCAAGGGCTTTAATACAAAGCAGTCATGGCGCTCGGCCGTGACCGTGGTTGACCATCAATTCAAAGGATTTTTCGAGATGAAACTCAAACTGTTGGGCGCAGCCCTTTTGGCTTCGGGTCTGGTTATTTCTACGCAGGCTCATGCCCATGCCGCAGGCGCCAGCGCCCCCCGCGCTGCCGCACCGGCAGCCGCTCCAGCCGCTACCCCCGCAGCGCGCACCATCACCGAAGCCCAGGTGCTGGCCGCTCAGCAAGCCTGGGGCCGGGCGCTGGTGCAGATCAGCAGCGATTTCGCCAGTGGCGGTCTTGCGCGTGCCACCGCCACCGCCTCGGCCGTGCTCGACGCAGCCTACGGCTACCAGATGGGACCGGTGCTGTTCAAGCCCACCCTGACCACGGCGCCCCACACCTTCCGCACCACGCGCGAAGGCGCACTGGCTTATTTTGTCGGCAACAACCCGGCCTTCCCGAATGACCGCGGCTTCGCGCTCAAGGGCTGGACCAACGTCGAGGTGCGCAACGCCGCTGTGCTGATCCATGGCGACGTGGCCAAAACCATGGGCAACGTCACCCTGACCAACCGCGATGGCAGCCGCACCACGGTGGACAAAACCTGGGGCTACCGACTCGACCCCCAAGGCAACCTGCGCATCGTGCTGCACCACTCCTCGCTGCCCTTCACCGGCTCCTAATCTGCTGCCGTGTTGCTTAGCCGCCTGACCATTGCCTTTGCGGTTCTGATCCTGCTCAGCGCAGTGCAGGCGGCTTTTTCGGTGTGGGCCGTGCGCACCGCCAGCGCACAGTCTGCCCTCACGCGCGACGCCCAGCAGATGCTCACCGAATATCAGGCGCTGGCGGCCAACAAACAGCGCTTGCTGGTCTGGTTGGCAGGCACGGCCCTGACCGGCCAAGGCAGCGCCGACACGCGCACCCAACTGCTGCAGGCAATGGAGCGTTCGCTGCACGAGCTGGAGCGGCTGCAGGCGCTGCAACCATTGCCGCCACCCTCTGGCACACCTGCTGGCACGTCTCCTGTTGGCACACCTGCTGGCAGCTCGGCAACCCAGACCGCATCGTCACCGCACGCCGCACCCCAAAGCCACCCGATCGCCCTTTTGCGTGCCAATTTTGACGCCATGCGGGCCTACGTGCTGCAAGCCAGCGCCACCACGGCGCGCAGCCCGGCTGCCGATCAGACCCTGATGTGGTTGCAGGCCGCTGCCGTGTTTGATCACCATGGCGGGCGCGACATGCGACTGGAGCTGGCCGCCGCCATCGCACAGCAACGCCAAGCCACCGAGCAGGCCATGGCGCAGCAAAGCCAGGCCCTGAGCACCCTGCAGCGCTCCAGTCTGGGGCTGATGCTGCTGTCGGCGCTGTGGGGCTTGCTGGCAGCCGGCTATTTCATGCGCCGCCTGCATCAGCCTTTTCGGCAGCTGCGGCTAGCCACCGAGGCCTTGGCCGATGGCGACTACCGACAGCGCCAGGGCAGCGCCAATCCAGATGAATTCAGCCTGATCGGCAAGCAATTGAACGCACTGGCCCGTCGGCTCGAAGCCAATCAACGCCAGAACGAGGCCTTGCGCGCCGGGCTCGACGCCGCCGTGGCCGAGCGCACCCAGGCGCTGATGCGCAGCCACGAGGCGCTGCTGCAAGTGGATGCGCGGCGCCAGCGGTTTTTTGCCGAAATCAGCCACGAGTTGCGCACCCCGGTCACGGTCATTCGGGGCGAGGCCGAAATCGCCCTGCGCAGCGGCGGGCAGGCTGGCGCGCAAGACGCCGCCTATCGCAGCGCCCTCGAGCGCATCGTCACAGCGGCTGCTGCGCTGGGCCAGCGGGTGCAAGAGCTGGTGCGGCTGGCGCGATCGAGCGCCAGCGCCCAAAGCTACGCCTTTGCGCCGGTGCGCTTGCGTGCCGTGGTGCAAGGGGCGCAGCAGCAAATGCAGGCCATCGCCTCGAACCGCGGCATCGAGCTGCTGGATCGGGCCAATGCCGCCGCCGGCGACTGCGTGCTCGAAGCCGACCTCGATAAATTGCAGCAAGCGCTGGTGATCGTGCTCGACAACGCGGTGCGCTACAGCGCTGCCGGCAGCCAGGTGCAGATCGAGGCCGAACCCGACGCGGCGGCGCAGTGCCTGCGCATCGCCATCAGCGACAGCGGCATGGGCATCGACCCCGAGCAAACCGAACAGGTGTTCGAGCCCTACTTTCGCAGCGAAGCCGCGCGCCTGCGCAGCCCCGAGGGCTTGGGTCTGGGTTTGTCGATCGCGCGCGCGATCGTGCTCGCGCACCGGGGCAGCATCGCCATGGAAGCCTTGGCGGCTGGCGGCACCCGCGTCACAATCGAGCTGCCGCTGGCCGGCGCCGCCGCTGCGGCCGCCTAAGCCATTCCAAAACCGCCCTCACCCACTGCGCCCCTTTGCGATCCCCCAAGCAATTGAACGCTGCCTCTCCATCTTTTAGAGCGCCCTGCCCATGTATTTGCTGATCGTGGAAGACGACGACCGGGTGGCCGATTTTCTGCGCCGGGGGTTGGCTGCAGAGGGCTATACCACCCAACGCGTGGCCAACGCCGAAGAGGCGCTGCTGCGTCTGCGCCAGCACCCTTGTGCCTTGCTGCTGCTCGACCTGATGCTGCCAGGCATGAGCGGCATCGAGTTGTGCCAGCGGCTGCGCGCTGAGCGCCTGCAAATGCCGGTGCTGATGCTCACCGCGCTCGATGGGGTCGAAGACCGGGTGCAGGGCTTGCGCTGCGGGGCCGACGACTATCTGGGCAAGCCCTTTGCTTTCGACGAGCTGTTGGCGCGCATCGAGGCGCTGCTGCGCCGCCCGACGGCGCTGGCGCAGGCCACGCGCACGCTGGAGGTGGCCGATTTGCTGTTTGACCGCGACCAGATGCAGTGCTGGCGCGCCGGTCGCGCCTTGCATCTGACGGCCAAGGAGCTGGCGCTGCTGGAGCTGCTCATGAGCACGCCCGGGCGCGTGTACAGCCGCGAGCGCATTTTGGCCAACGTCTGGGGCAGCTACGAAGACCCGCTCACCAACGTGGTCGAGGTCTATATCCGGCGCCTGCGCGCCAAGATCGACGACGGCCACGAGTTGGCCCTCATCAAAACCGTGCGCGGGCTGGGCTACCGGCTCGACGCCGCACCCGCACCTGCACCCGCACCTGCACCCGCACCTACCAGTTTCGGGCCGCAAGCGGCGGGTTGAAGGTGTGCCAGCCCGGCGGGATGCATGGCGTTAAGCCAGAGCGGGTGGAGCGCTACACTCGCTTGCCAGTGCCCGAACCGGGTACCTTCCTTTGACCCAGCATGTTCCCCTACAACCCCCTGCACCGCTCACCCATCGTCCCCACCGAAGCGCCGCTGGCCCACGTGCCGGGCAGCATCATTTTTTGGTGGGCGTTTTTTGCCCTCGGTGTGGTGGCGTTTGCGGCCGGCATGTGGGGCATGGTTTGGCGCCGCGTGCGCCGGCGGCGCTTGCGGGCCGATCTGGCGCAGTGGCCCGCCAGCGGCGATCGCGCCACCCAAGCGCGGTTTATGTTCGAACTGGTGCGCCGCCACCGCCTCAAGCCGCCCGCTGCTTGGATGGAGGCCCTCGATCAGGCCGGCGACCCCCAGTTCGTGAACCCAGACCCGACCCAGCCCGATCCGCTGCTGGCCTTGCGCGACGCCATCGAGGACATGGAATACGCCGACTGAGCGCTGGCACTAGGCCGACAACGCAGCGGCCCCCGCCCGAACGGCGTTGCGGCCGGCTTTTTTGGCGCGGTACAGGTTGAGATCGGCCTCGCGCAGCAAATCGTCGGCGCTGTGCATCAGGTCCAGGCGCGCACTGCCCACGCCGATGCTCACCGTCACCGCTGGCCAAGGTGCGCCGCTGACACTGGGTTGGGTTTCCTGGTGCACGCGCTGGCGCAATTGCTCGGCCATGTGCTGGGCGCCGTACTCGTCGGTATCGGGCAGCAGACAGACAAATTCCTCGCCGCCGTAGCGCGCCACCAGGTCGGTCGGGCGCTGCAAGCCGCTGGCCAGCGCAGCCGCGACGCGGCGCAGGCAATCGTCGCCGCTTTGGTGGCCGTGGCTGTCGTTGAAGCGCTTGAAGTGGTCCACGTCGATCAGCAGCGCGCTCAAGGGTGCGCCGCTGCGCTGGATGCGCGCCCACTCGACGGCCAACCGTTCGTCGAAGTGGCGCCGGTTGGCGATGCCGGTCAGGCCGTCGAGAAACACCCAGCGGCGCAGCAAATCGCCTTGGCGCTTGAGCGTGACGTGGGTTTTGACGCGCGCACGCACCACTTTGGTGTTGAAGGGCTTGCCGATGAAATCGACCGCTCCCACGTCGAGCCCATGCGCTTCCGTATCGGGATCGGCGTTGGCGGTGAGAAAGATCACCGGGATGTCGCGCGTGAGTTCGTCGGCCTTGAGGCGCTGGCAGACCTCAAAGCCGTCAAGTTCTGGCATGACGACGTCGAGCAAGATCAGGTCGGGCTGCTGCTGGCGCGCGATCTCGAGCGCCTTGTTGCCATCAGTGGCCGCAAACACCTGGTGGTCGGCGGCAAAGACGCGGTAGAGCAACTGCACGTTGACGGGCTGATCATCGACCACCAGCAGGCGCGGCCGGCGCTCGAGTTCGCCCCCAAACGGGGTTTCAGCTGGGGAGGGTTGAGCAAGTTCCATCAGGGGGGATTTTCATTCAGGCAGGCGTCGCACAACAGCAATGCAGCAGAAAAATCCAAGCTTTGCACGGCCTGCAGCAGCGGTGGCAAGCGCTCGCCCAAGTCGCTGGCGTGCTGCGTGGCCAGCTGCTGCGCCCAATCCAGCGCCTGCATATCGAACGCCAGCAAACAACCGCGCAAGCCCTGCAAGCTTGCCTGCAGCGTCTGGCTGGGCAGCACCCCCTCGGCGGGCGACTCCTCGGGCTTGGGCTCGCAGGTGGGCAGCGGCGGCGGCAGCGCTAAAAAATCCTGCAACGCGGCTGCGGCGGCTTGCAGCGCATCCAGCACGGCCAACAAGCAGGGCTCGCTTTGTAGGCGCTGCTCGGCGTCGGTCGATGCAGCGCCCATGCGACCAAAGCCGACAAAAACCGCCTCGGCGCGCGCCGCCTCCTGCGCCAAAGCTTGCGCCCCCACCGTGGCAGCCAAGCCCTTGAGCGTGTGCAGTTCGCGCACCACCGCTTCCAGCGCAGGCGATCGATCAGGCTCAAGCCAGCCGCGCACGCTGTGGACGTAGCCAGGCAGCACAGACGCCACTTCCTGCGCCACTTGGCGATACAAATGCGGCTGGCGGCCCATGCGCGCCAGCGCCGCTTCAAAGTCCAACACCGGTGCGGTGGTACCAGCTTGCTGTGCTGGCGCCTCTTTGCTTGCCTGAGCAAGCTCGGCCAAGGCATCGAGGCCGGCCCAGCGGCGCAGCTTGGCCACCAGCTGGTCGAGCTCAAAGGGCTTGCCGATGTGGTCCACCATGCCGGCCTCTAGGCACGCTTGGCGGTCGCTTTCCATGGCGTTGGCGGTCATGGCGATGATGGGTGGACAGAATGGACCCAAGCCCTCGCGCAGCAGGCGGCTGGCCGTGAGGCCGTCCATTTCGGGCATCTGCAAATCCATCAGCACGACATCGAAATCCGCTGGCTTGGGGTGCGCCGGTGCCCGATCGTGCGCATCAAAACCGAGCAGCTGCAAAGCCGCGCGGCCGTGGTCGGCCAACGCCACCGTGGCGCCCTCGCCTTGCAACAGTTCGAGCGCAATCTGCTGGTTGATGCGGTTGTCATCGACCACCAGCAGGCGCAAACCGGGCAAGCGCAGCGCAAGTGCCGGGCTGGCTGGGGTGGTGGCAGGCTGGGGGGCGTGCTCGGGCTGCAGCAGCACCTGCTCGAGTGCCCGGCGCAGCATCGGGGCCGTGACGGGCTTGACCACCTGCGCGGCGTGGCCCGCATCGGCTGCGGTGCCGGCTCCGTTTGCTCCGGCCCCCGCACCCAACAGGTCGCGGCCGTGTGTCGTGAGCCAGATCAGCTTCGGGCACCGAGCGGCTGGCAGGCACTGGCGCAGGCGCTCGAGCGGGGCCAGATCGTAGGGCTCAAAAAACCGCCCATCCACCACCGCCACATCAAAGCCCGCAGGCTGGTCTGGGCTGCCCGGCTCGGCAGACTGGAGCAGCTCATGCAAGGCTTGCAGCGAAGCTGCACTGGAACCAAAGGCCACGCAGTCGCAACCCAAAGCGATGAGCATGCGCTGCAGCAAGGCGCGCGCGGGCTCGTAGCCGTGCAGCAGCAGCGCGCGCACGCGCGGCAGCGGCGCCGGCACCGGCGCCTTGGCCAAGCCTGCAGGCTCGTCGGGCAAGGGAAAATGCAGCGTGAAACTAAACACGCTGCCACGGCCGGGCACGCTCAGCAGTTGGATGTCGCTGCCCATCAGGCGCAGCAAATGGCGGCTGATCGGCAGCCCCAACCCGGTGCCACCGAAGCGGCGCGTGGTCGAGCCTTCGGCTTGGGTGAAACCGCTGAAGATTTTTTCTTGGTGTTCGGTGGCGATGCCGATGCCGGTGTCGCGCACCGTCAGTTCGAGCTCCACTTGCTGTGCCGTTTGGCGCAGCAGCTCGACTTTGAGCATCACCTCGCCTTGGGCGGTGAACTTGATGGCGTTGGAAATCAGGTTCAGCAGCACCTGGTGCAAGCGCAGGTCGTCGCCCCCCAGCCGATCGGGCACCCGCGCATCGACGTCGAACAACAGCTCCAGCGGCTTGCTCCCCAGGTTGACGGACAGCAGGGTCGAGAGGTTTTGCAGCAGCTCGTCCAAAACGAAGGGGCGTGGATCGAGCACCATGCGCCCGGCTTCGATTTTGGAAAAATCCAAAATGTCGTTGATCAGCCCCAGCAAGGCGCGGCTGGCCCCTTCGGCCTTGAGGGCGTAGTCGGCCTGACGCGGATTCAGGCCGGTTTTCTTGAGCAGCGCCAGCATGCCCAAAATGGCGTTCATGGGGGTGCGGATTTCATGGCTCATGTTGGCCAAAAACTGGCTCTTGGCGGCGCTGTTGGCCTCGGCCATTTCTTTGGCGTGGGTGAGAGCCGCCCGCTGCGCTTGGCGCTGGGCCTCGCGTTCGGTGATGTCTTGGATGGCCCCGATCACTTGCACCACCTGCTTGGCCTGCAACTGCGGCTCCCCCACCAAGTGCACCCGGCGCGGCTGGCCGCTGGCGGTGAACAGATCGAGCTCTAAGTCGATCGGCCGCGCTTCTTCAAAGGCCTGCAGCAAAGCGGCCTCAAACTGCTCCCGTGCCGGCTGTGGGTAGTGCGCCAGCGCCTGCTCCAGCGTGGGCTGCTGGCCATCGGGCAGGCCGTGGATTTGAAAGGTGTGCGCGGTCCATTCCAGCCGCATGTGCTCGCGGTGCACCATCCAGCCGCCCACGCCGCCGATGCGCCCGGCGTTGTCGAGGAAGGCGCGGCTGGCCAGCAACTGCGCCTCCTTGCGCCGCAAGTCGGTGACATCTTGCATGATGCCCACCATGCGGCTGCGCTCTTGGCCTTCGTTTTCGATCACCAGCCCAGCGGATTTGAGGTGGCGGATTTCGCCGCTGGGCCAGCAGACGCGGAATTCGGCCTCGTAATGCTTGCCCCAGTGCAGCACGTCGAGCAGCAAAGCGTGGGTGTGCAGCAGATCGGCCGGATGCACGCGCGCGCGCCACAGGCGGCGCAACTCATCCGAAGGCAGGTCGTGCTCGATGGCGAAATGCTCGCGCATCTGCCGATTCCAGACCACCGCCCCGCTGCCGATGTCGATCTCCCAAACCCCGATGTGCGCGCTGCGTGCCGCCAAGCGGAAGCGCTCGTTGGCGTGCTGCAACTCGGCCTCGACCAGCTTGGCCGCCGTCACGTCGGTGTGGGTGCCGGCCATCCAGATCGGGCGTCCGTCCGGGCTGCTGCTGATGACCTTGCCGCGCGAGTGCACCCAAACCCAATGCCCTAGGCGGTGGCGCAGCCGGAATTCGGACTCAAAAAAAGGAATTTCCCCGTTGAGGTGGGCCTCGATCTGCTGCATGGTGCGTGTCAGATCGCTGGCTTCGACGCGCTCGCTCCACCAGGCCACTGTTAAGGGTTCCAGCTCCGGCCCCTCGTGGCCGATCATCGCCGCATAGTTGCGGTTGATCTGCAATTGGCCGGTCTCCACGTTCCAGCGCCAGGTGCCGACCTGGGTGCCTTCGATCACCCCGACCAGCTCTTCGCGCTCGAGCATCAGTTGCTGTTCGACGCCCTTGCGCCGGCTGATGTCGAGCAAGATGCCGGCAATCAGCGCTGCGCGGCCGTCGGGGCGGCGGCGCTGCACGCTGCTGCGGCTCAGCACCCAAACCCAATGCCCCTGGGTGTGGCGCAAGCGAAACTCGACCTCGCTCAGTGGCTGAGAGCCCGTCAGTTGCAGCTGCTGCGCTTGCCGCACGCGCGGGCGGTCGTCGGGGGGCATGCGCGCGTACAGCAACTCGGACGGGCCCTGCAGGCTGCTGGGGGTATCGCCCAGCATGGCCGCAAACTGCTCATCGACCGTGAACAGCGCTTCATCGACCTGATAGGTCCAGGTGCCGGCCCCGGTGCCGCTCAAAATCAGGTGCAGCCGCTCGCTCTGTTCGCGCAAGCGCGCGGCGGCATTTTTGCGCTCGGTGATGTCTTGCTGCAGCGAAATGAAGCCCTTGAGGCGGCCCGAGCCATCGCGCACGGGCTGGATTTCCAGCGCCACCCAGTAGTGGCCGCCGTCTTTGCGGCGATTCAGCAGTTCGCCCTTGAACGGCGCCTCGTCGCGCAACGCCTGCTTGAGTTGCGCCAGCACCTGCGGGTCGGTTTGTGCAGACTGCAGCAAGCGGCCCGGGCTCTGGCCCCGGATCTCGGGCAGGGTGTAGCCCGAGATGCACTCGAAGCCTTGGTTCACCCACTCGATGCGGCCGCGCGCGTCGGTGACCACCACCGCCGTTTCGGTGTGCGTGGCCAGCATAAACAGGGCGTTCATCGGGTGCCCGGTATCGGGATTCAGAGCCAAATCGAATTTCCTCAAACACGAGTTGCCAAGCTTTCAGACGCGCACAGAGCGGTCATTATCGGGCATCGATTCTGCCGCTCCGATCGTGCTCTGAAACCCGCTTGATGCCCTCAAACCCCCATGTAGCGCCCGCTGCGGTGATTGACGGCGATCACCATGTTCAGCGCCAAAGCCCCGAGCAGCGACAGCAGCACCTGCAGGGGCGGCAACAACCACAATGCACCCAGCAATATCAGCGCATCACAAGCCATTTGCACCACCCCTGCGCGCCACCCGAGGCGCTTTTGCAGGTACACCGCCATGATCCCCAAGCCGCCCAAACTGGCGTGGTGGCGCAAGATGATCAAAATACCGGTACCGGCCAGCAATCCGGCCAACACCGCCGCCAGCACCGGGTGCAGCCGCTCGAACGCCAGCCACAGCGGCAGCCATTGCACCCACAGCGCCAGCAAGGCCACGGCGGCAAAGGTTTTGAGGGTGAACACCGGCCCCAGCGCCAGCCAAGCAAAGACATAAAACGGCAGATTGACGGCAAACATCAGCCAGCCCAAGGGCCACTCCAAGGCGTAGTGCAGCAAAAACGCCAACCCAGTGGTGCCACCCGTGAGCAGCAAGGCCTGCTGAAACATAAGCACGGCCAAGGCCACAAACAGGCTGCCCACCAGCAGGCCCTGCACGTCTTCAAAAACGCTGTGGGGCGGCGCAGCAACCCCGTGAGGCGGCGGCTGCTTCATGGGTGCATGCGGCCGGCCTCGGCCAGCACCACCCGGTTGCGGCCTTGCGCCTTGGCGGCGTAGAGCGCCATGTCGGCTTGGTGGATGAGCAAATCGGGCTCGTTGGCGTGTTCTGGCGCCACCGCCACCCCGATCGAGAGGCTCAGGCTCAGACGCGCCCCGTTGACCAAAATGTCCAATGCAGCAAAAGCCTGCCGCCAGGTCTGCGCGCGTTCATAGGCTTCATCCGCCCCCATGCCGGGCAGCAGCAGCAAAAACTCCTCGCCACCGTAGCGGCAGGCAAGGTCTTCGCGGCGGCTCTGCTCGAGCAGCAGTTGCCCCAAGCGCACCAGCACCTGATCGCCCACGCCGTGCCCGTGGCGGTCGTTGACTTGCTTGAAATGATCGATGTCGAGCAGCATCACGCACAGGGGCACCCCCTCGCGCTGGCAACGCGCCCACTCGCGTTCCAGCGTCGATTGCAGGTAGCGTCGGTTGAACAAACCGGTGAGCGGGTCGCGGACGGCCTGTTCACGCAGCTCGACCTGCAGCCGCTCGATCTCGTACAAGCGATCCGACAGCGCGGCGTTGAGCGCCTGCAATTCAGCTTCGCGCGCGCGCAGCGTGGCGCGGGTGTGGCGCAGCACTTGGGTGCGCTGGTGCGCCAACACCCCGATGCCCAGCAGATAGCCCGAAATCCCGACCATGCTCAGCAGCTTGACCCACCCGCTTTCAGCCGTGTAAACCTGCCAGCCACCCAGCGCGGCACCCAACACGGCACCGACAGAAAACAGGGCCACCGACCAGACGATGCCGTTAAATCCGCGCAAAATCGCACTGTTGATGGCGGCAGCGATGAAGAACATGAAGCCTATGAACGCCGGAAAACCCAGCCACGCGACCCAAGCCCCGAACAAAAAGCTGTCGAGCAAGAGGTTGTGCAACTCGGCTTGCTTGGGGTCGGGCGCGCGCCGTGCGCGCCAGTAGATCAGGTGCGGGTAAATGAGCAACTGCAAGCCGAGCAGCACCCAGACCAGCGCCGGCTGGCCCTGACCCCACAGATGCAGGGTCAAGATGATAAAAGCGAACGGGTAGGACAGCGCACGCACCCGCCAATGGGTGCCGACAACCCAATGCACCTTGGGCTGAAGTGTCGTGGCAGTCATGGCTAGGCTTTTATTGATTGAATCGCGTCCATTCGGCCCCAGCACCCGCCGAGCCGTGCATAGCTGCCCGTTGCAGCTTTGCCCCTCAAACCTTGACGTACGCCCAAAAGTGCTCAGGCGTCCGGTCTGAGCGAGAATAGCACATGCCCATGCGCCCCGAACCCCCGTATCAACACGGACAAACCCCGCATATCGGGGTTTTGCTCTGCAACCTCGGCACACCCACCGCCGCCACGGCGGCGGCGCTGCGCCCTTATCTGGCGCAGTTTTTGAGCGACCCGCGGGTGGTCGAGCTGCCGCGCCTGCTCTGGTGGCCGATCTTGCACGGCGTGGTGCTGCGGCTGCGGCCGCGCAAATCGGCCGCCAAATACGCCAGCATCTGGTTGCCCGAGGGCTCGCCGCTCAAGGTCTGGACCGAGCGCCAAGCCGCGCTGTTGCAGGGCTATTTGGGCGAACGCGGCCACCAGGTGCAGGTGCGCTGGGCCATGCGCTACGGCCAGCCCTCGGTGGCCAGCGGGCTCGACGCGCTCAAGGCCGCCGGTTGCACGCGCATACTGGTGCTGCCAGCCTACCCCCAATACAGCGCCGCCACCACAGCCAGCGTGGCCGACGCCGTGTTTGCATGGGGCCGCACGGTGCGCAACCTGCCCGAACTGCGGCTGGTGCGCAACTACCACGACCAGCCCGAGCACATCGCCGCGCTGGCGGCCTCGGTGCAGCGCCACTGGCAGGCGCATGGCCGCCCCGATGTGTTGCTGCTGAGCTTTCACGGCATGCCGGCGCGCACCCTCGACAAAGGCGACCCCTACCACTGCGAATGCCACAAAACCGCGCGCCTGCTGGCCGAGGCGCTGGGCTTGAGCCGCGACCAATACCGCGTCACCTTCCAGTCGCGCTTTGGCCGTGCCCAGTGGCTGCAACCCTACACCGAACCGACGCTGGTGGAACTGGCACGCAGCGGTGTCGCGCGGGTCGATGCCCTCTGCCCCGGCTTTGCCTGTGACTGCATCGAAACGCTGGAAGAAATCGCCCTCGAAGCCAAGTCCGCCTTCATGCAAGCCGGCGGGCGCGAGTTCCACTACATCCCCTGCCTCAACGACAGCGCCGAGGGCATGCGCGCCCTCACCGCCTTGTGCGAGCAGCACCTGGCTGGCTGGCCGACCCCAGCGGTCCCCGACCCGAGCGCTGCCGAGGCCAGCCGCGCACGTGCACTGGCCATGGGGGCGCAGCAGTAAGGGGCACGGCACCCTGCAGCGCGTCAAGCCGCCGCTTTGATCTGGCGCAATATACCTGCGATACCAACCGTGTGGCTCAAGGGCTGGGGCTAAAGGGGCTTGTTGCAGTCACAATTCGAATCTATAATGAAGGTTCATGTTGCGGCGCAGCAAAAGCAGCCCCAGCGTGTGCGGTCGTTTTGACGAACCGCTGCGGGGCGCGGTGCAGGGTCTAGAGCCGAGTCACTTTGCCCTTACCCTCTGACTTGACCACCCTTTTCAGGAGCCTCACCATGCTGACCCCCGAACAGATGCTTGCCGCCCAAAAAGCCAACATCGAAACCCTTTTTGGCCTGACACAAAAGGCCTTTGAGGGCGTCGAGCGCATGTTGGAGCTCAACATGCAAGCCACCCGCGCGGCGCTGGCCGACACCTCGAGCAACACCCAGGCGCTGATGAGCGTCAAAGACGCACAAGAGCTGCTGGCCCTGCAGGCCTCCCTGATGCAGCCGCTGGCCGAAAAAACCGCCGCCTACAGCCGCCAGTTGTACGAAATCGCTGCGGGCACCGGCGGCGAGTTCGCCAAATTCGCCGAGCACCAAGGAGCCGAGGCGCAGCAAAAATTCATGGCCGTGGTTGACAACGTGGCCCGCAACGCTCCGGCCGGCTCCGAAACCGCCGTGGCGGTGATGAAAAACGCCGTGGCGTCGGCCAACAACGCCATGGAAACCGTGCAGCGCGCGGTCAAGCAAGCCACCGAAGTGGCGCAGACCAACTTCCAAGCCATGGCCGACAACGCGCTCAGCGGCACCAAAGCCACCAGCGCCAGCAAGAAGCGCTGACCACAGCCCCCCCACTCCAGCTTGTATTTGAGCGCGGCCGCCCGTTTGGGGGCCGCGCTTTTGCGTTTGCTGCGGCACCAAACCCCGTCTGCGCCGATTTTCCGCCATGGAAGTAAACAAGAATGGTTTGTGTTCATGCTATGATCACCATGCGTAGTTAGCGCACCACCGCTTGCTTTGGGTCTGTGGGCTTCGAAGCGGCACTTGTCTGGTTCAATTGCATAATCGAGGTACACATGAAAGTCAGCAGAAGAAATCTGGTCGTCAAATTGGGGGCCGCATCGGTGGCGGGTGCCGCCCTGTCGGTTGCCGCGCTGCCCAAAGCCTTTGCCCAAGGCGCACCCGCGGCCGCCGCTGGCGCTGGCGTGGTCAACATCTACAGCTCGCGCCACTACGGCGTCGAGGGCGTGTTCGAGACCTTCACCCGCGAAACCGGCATCCGCGTGCGCTTCACCAGCGGCCCCGACGCCGGCCTGCGCGAGCGCATCCGTGCCGAAGGCCGCCACACCCCGGCCGACATGTTCATCGCCGTCGATGCCGGCAACTTGGCGCTGGCCGCCACCCAGGGTTTGCTCCAACCCATCACCAGCACCGCCCTGAGCAGCAACATTCCCGCGCACCTGCGCGACCCGGGCAACCATTGGTTTGGCCTGACGCAGCGCGTGCGCACCATTCTGTTCCATCCAGCAAGGGTGCAGGCGGCGCAGCTGTCCACCTTCGAGGCCCTGGCCGACCCGATGTGGCGCGGCCGCTTGGTCATGCGCCCGGCCACGCACTCTTACACCCAATCGCTGGTGGCGAGCATGATCGCCGCCCACGGCGAGGCCCGCACCGAGCAAATCGTGCGCGGCTGGGTGGCCAACAACCCGCAGCTGATCGACAGCGACACCCGCATCCTCGAGGTGCTGGCGGCTGGCGGTGGCGACGTGGCCATCACCAACCACTACTACCTCGGGCGCCTGCTGCAGTCCAACCCGGCGTTCCCGGTGCGCCTGATGTGGGCCAACCAAGCCGCCGGCGACCGCGGCGTGCACGTCAACGTCAGCGGTGCCGGCATCACCACGCACGCGCAAAACCGCGACAACGCGCTGCGCCTGCTCGAGTGGATCAGCACGCCGCGCGGCCAAGAGCTGTTCTCGGGCTCGAACCACGAGTACCCGGCCAACCCGGCCGCTCCGGTGCACCCGATCATCGCCGGTTTTGGCACTTTCCGTGGCGACCGCCTCGATCTGCGCGAGCTCGGCCGCCTGCAGGCCGACGCCATCCGTCTGCTGGACCGCGCCGCTTACCGTTAACCCAACGTTACCCCGCACGACCGCGTTTTATTCAACCTGATAATGTCGCAAGCAGTTAGCAGCGTTCCGGTCGTGCAAAACAAAAGGCAGTGGCATCTGGGGGCCACTGCCATCTCCACACTGGTGGCCGCGTTGGCGGTGTTCCCAGTGCTCATCGTCGCCTCTACCTTGCTCAGCCCCACGCCAGAAATCTGGCAACACCTGTGGGACACGCTGCTGCCGCTGCTGTTGCGCAACACCCTGCTGCTGCTGCTCGGGGTCGGGGTCGGCACGCTGCTGCTGGGCGCCGGGCTGGCGTGGTTGGTCACGGCCTATGAGTTCCCGGGGCGCACGCTGTTTCAATGGTTGCTGATGCTGCCCATGGCCGTTCCGGCCTACATCATGGGCTTTGTGTTCATGGCGACCTTCGACGCCGCCGGGCCGGTGCAAGGCACGCTGGTGCAGTGGTTTGGCAGCGCCGCTTGGTTCCCCGAGGTGCGCTCGCCGCTGGGCGCGATCACGGTGATGGCGCTGGTGCTCTACCCCTACGTTTATATGCTGGCTTTGGTCGGCTACCGCGGCATATCGTCCACGGCCTTTGACACCGCACGGGTGCATGGCTACAGCCGGGCCCAGTTTTACTGGAAGGTGGTGCTGCCGATTTCACGCCCGGCCATTGCCGCCGGGGTCGCGCTGGCCCTGATGGAGGCGCTGGCCGACTTTGCCACGGTGCGTTTTTTCAACTTCCCCACGCTGGCCGATGGGGTGGTGCGCATCTGGCACGGCATGATGGATTTGCAAGCCGCCAGCGAACTCGCCGGCTTGCTGGCCATCGTCGCCTTGGCGGCGCTGCTGATCGAGCGCTCACAGCGCGGGCGCACGCGCTACCACGAAACCGGCGGCAAATCCCCCGGCATCCCGCGCGCGCAACTGCAGGGCCGCAGCAAGTGGCTGGCCACGGCCTTGTGCGCCGGCGTGCTGGGCGTGGCTTTTGTGCTGCCGATCACGCAGCTCATGTCTTGGGCCGCCACCGAGTTTGAGCACATGACGCCGGGCACGGCGCAGGTCTATCTCGAGCTGGCCGGCAACAGCCTGCTGCTGGCTTCGCTGGCCGCCGCGGTGGCGGTGCTGCTGGCGATCGTGCTCTCGAGCGGCGTGCGGGTTTCGGGGCACCGTTTTGCGCGCGTCATGGCCACGCTGGCCACCACCGGCTACGCCATTCCCGGGCCGGTGCTGGCGGTGGGCATTTTGCTCACGCTCACGCCGCTGGACCACGCGCTCAACTACGCCACCGAGTACTGGTTCAACGTCACCGTGGGGCTGGTGCTCACCGGTTCGGTGATCGGGCTCATCTACGGTTACGTGGCGCGCTTTCTCGCCGTGGCCTACCAGAGCACCGACGCCGCACTCGAAAAAGTCAAGCCCAACCTGACGCTGGCGGCGCGCACGCTGGGTGCGGGGCAGTGGCGCATCCTCACGCGCATCCACCTGCCGCTGGCGGCGCCGGGAATCATCGTCGCCGGCGCGCTGGTGTTTGTGGATGTGATGAAGGAGCTGCCCATCACCCTCATGCTGCGCCCCTTTGGCTACGAGACCTTGGCCACTTGGGTCTGGCAGATGTCGGCCGAATCGGTCTGGAGCGGCGCGGCGGTGCCGGCACTGGGGATCGTGCTGGCCGGGCTGCTGCCGGTGATTTTGCTGGTCAAGCTGCTGCTGCAAAAATAGCGTGGGCCTGCGTGGCTGCTATTTGTGCGTGGCCCACCGTTCGCGTCAATTTGGCCCTGCTCCCTGCTCCCTGCTCCCTGCGCAGAGCCAGCGCCTGCATGAGCGCCTACACCGGCAAAAGCTGCTGGCGCAGTTGCGGCAGATAGCGCTCCATGGCCGCACGGCCGGCGGCGATGGCGCGCTGGCGCGCCGCAAAGTTGGCGCTGCCGATGCCGTCCAGCTCGGGCCGCAACGCCACGTCGGCGCCGGCCAAGGCCAGCCGGTTGATGCTCTGGCCCATGATGGTGAAGGTGCGCAGCAGCACGCGCACGGCGTCGGTGGCGTAGTCATCGCTCAGACCGCTCGAAATATCGACCGCCAGCACCCGCTCGGCCCCCATGGCGCGCGCCTGCTGCACCGGCACCGGGGCCACCAGCCCGCCATCGACGTAATTGCGCCCGGCGATGGGCACAGGCGAGAACACCCCCGGCACGGCGCTGGAGGCGCGCACCGCCTGCCCGCTGTCGCCGCGCCTGAACAGCACGCCCTCGCCGTTGCCCAAATCGGTGGCCAGCACGCCCACCGGCAGCGCCAGCTCTTGCAACTGCCGGTTGTTGAGCATGCGGTTGACCCAGCGCGCCAGCGCGTCGCCGCGCAGCAGGCCGCGGTTGAAGAGCGGCAGCGTCCAGTCGGTGAACACCACCTCTTCCATCTCGAGCGCGGCCTGTTCGAGCTGCTGCCCGCTCATGCCGCTGGCGTAGAGCACCGCCACCAAGCTGCCGGCCGAAGTGCCCGCCACCAGCGCCGGGCGGATGCCCTCGCGTTCCAGCACCTGAATCACGCCGATGTGCGCAAACCCGCGCGCGGCCCCACCCCCCAGCGCCAACCCCAAGCGCGGCGGGCGCAGCGGGGCCGGGGCAGGTGGCAAGGCGGCCGGTGTGGGCGGCTGCTCCATGCGCAGCGTGCCGCAGCCGGTGAGCGCGAGCAACATCCCGGCCGCAGCCGCGCGCCGCGTCAGGCCGTTGCAGGCCGGCTGGAGCGCCGCGTTCGACGGGTTTGCGATGGAGGGCTTTGGCGGCTGTGGGGGCTGCGGCTGCGTGTCGGTGAAGCGAGAGGTCATGGGTTGCAAGGGTTTACCAGCCGGGATTCTCGCTGGGTTTTTATCCCATAATTGACGCACACGTCAACCAGGAGCACAAACCATGCAGATCGCAGACAAGGTATTCATCGTCACCGGGGCGGCCTCGGGGCTGGGTGAGGGCACGGCGCGCCACCTATCCAGCTTGGGCGGCCGGGTGCTGTTGGCCGACCTCAAGGTTGAGGCCGGACAGGCGCTGGCGCATGAAATCGGCGGCGTGTTTGTGCGCTGCGACGTCTCCAGCGAGGCCGACGGGCTGGCGGTGGTGCAGCGCGCCTGCGAGCTGGGCACCTTGGCGGGTTTGGTCAACTGCGCCGGCATTGCGCCAGCCGCCAAAACCGTGGGCAAAGACGGCGCACACGAGCTGGCGCTGTTTGCCCAAACCCTGCAAGTCAATCTGCTGGGCAGCTTCAACATGATCCGCCTGGCCGCCGCCGCCATGAGCCGCAACGCGCCCGAGCCCAGCGGCGAGCGCGGCGTGCTCATCTCCACCGCCTCGGTGGCCGCCTACGACGGCCAGATCGGCCAAGCCGCCTACGCCGCCTCCAAGGGCGGCATCGTGGGCATGACGCTGCCGATCGCGCGCGACCTGGCGCGCAGCGGCATCCGCAACATGACGATTGCCCCCGGCATCTTTGGCACGCCCATGCTCTTTGGCATGCCGCAAGAGGTGCAAGACGCGCTCGCCGCCAGCGTGCCCTTCCCCTCGCGCCTAGGGCGGCCGCTGGATTACGCGCGGCTGGTGCAGCACATCATCGAAAACGAGATGCTCAACGGCGAAGTGATCCGCCTCGACGGCGCGATCCGGCTGCCGCCACGCTAATCAGCAGGTTGCGCGCCCGTGGCCCCCCGGGTTTGGGCATTGGGTCAAGCCCCTGCCGCCATCGTAGGGCCGGGGGCGCTAAGATCGGCTGACCCCAGCCCTCCCCCACGCCAGCCATGACGGCCCCCACCCCCCAAGAAATCGCGCGCGAAGCGGTCAAGCTCCTGACGGCGCGCAAACTGCCGCCCACGCCCGAGAATTTTCAAACCTTCTACCACGAGGTGGCGGGCACGCGGCCGCTCAAGCCGTTTCCGCTCGAAAACCTGCGCCAGATCGCGCAGGCTCTGCCCGATGGCACACCGGCCCAGCAGCGCTTCAAGTCGCAGTTTGGCAAGGCGGTGTCGATGCACAGCTGGGACGACCTAGAGCGGGTGCTCTCACAGCAGCTGCGCAGCCAAAGCGCCAGCGCCGAAGCGCCGGCGCCCACCCCGGTGGCGCTCGCACCCGTGGTGCAGGAGCAAGAACGCTTACCGCCCGAACTGCTCGAGCAGATGGCGCGCATCGTGGGCAACGCCCTGCCCGCCGTGGGCAACGACGACCGCAAAGTGGTCGAATTGGCCGACGAATTGATGAACTATCTGCGCTTGCCCGAGCAGCACCCGCCCTCGTTGCGCAAGCTCATGGCCGATTTTGCCTTCAGGCTCTCGTTCGTGGCCGAGGAGCAGGCCGCCATCCGCGAAACGCTGCTCAAGCTGCTTCACGCCGTGCTCGACAACGTGCGCGCCGTCAACCTCGAGCAGCCGTGGCTGCAAAAGCAGCTCGGCGCGCTGATCGAGGTGGCGCAGCCGCCCCTGTCGATCCGCCGGTTGCAGGAAGCGCAGTCGCGCCTCAAAGACCTCACGCGCTTGCAGCTCGACACCAAGGAACAGATGCTCGAGGCGCAAAACGCCATGAAAGAGACCTTGGCCGTGTTCATGCAGCGCCTGTCCGAGACCGCTGCCAGCAGCGAGCAATACCAGCAGCGTTTCGAGCACTTTGCGCACCAGCTCGAACGCTCCACCAGCTTGGCCGAAATGACTCCCGTGTTGCAGCAAGCGATCCAGTCGGCGCGCAGCCTGGCGCTCGACAGCCAGCGCACCGGCGTCGATCTGGGGGCGCTGCGTGAGCGCGCCAGCCAGGCCGAAGCCCAAGTAGAGCAGCTGCGCCTCGAGCTGCAGCGCGCGAGCGAACAGGCCAGCCACGACGCGCTCACCGGCGCCCTCAACCGCAAAGGCATGGCCGAAGTGCTCGAGCGCGAGACCTCGCGCGCGCAGCGCTTGGGCAGCAGCCTGTGCCTGGCCTTGCTCGACCTCGACGACTTCAAGCGCCTCAACGACCGCTTGGGCCACCTCAGCGGCGACGCCGCCTTGCAGCATCTGGCCACCGTGGCCAAGGCCGCGCTGCGCCCGCACGACTCGCTGGCGCGCTATGGTGGCGAGGAATTCGTCGTGATCCTGCCCGACATCGAGCCCGACGAAGCGCTCGAGGTGATGCGCCGGGTGCAGCGCGAGCTCACGACCCAGCTGTTCCTGAGCGGCAGCGAGCGCGTGCTCATCACCTTCAGCGCCGGCGTGACGCAGCTGTTTGAAAACGAGACGCTGACGCAAGCGCTGGAGCGCGCAGACCAAGCCATGTACGCCGCCAAACGAACCGGCAAAAACCGCGTCCTGCGGGCCTGAGGCCGCATCCCCGTGAGCATCCCCCAAGCCTTTTTGCAAGAGCTGCTGGCCCGCGTCGATATCGTCGAAGTCGTGGGCCGCCACGTGGCGCTCAAAAAAGGCGGGGCCAATTATCTGGGTCTGTGCCCGTTTCACGACGAAAAATCGCCCTCGTTCACGGTCAGCCCGAGCAAGCAGTTTTTTCACTGCTTTGGTTGCGGCAAAAGCGGCAGCGCGCTCGGTTTTCTGATGGAACACACCGGCGCCGGCTTCATCGAGGCGGTGCAAGACCTGGCGCAGCAAGCCGGCCTGAGCGTGCCCTTGGACGACGAAACGCCCCAGCAGCGGGCCCAAGCGGCGGCGCAGCGCCAGCAGCGCAGCAGCTTGTCCGAGTTGCTGGAAAAAGCCGCGCACAGCTACCAGCAGCAACTGCGGCTGGCGCCCGCCGCCATCGATTACCTCAAGTGCCGCGGCCTGAGCGGGCAGATTGCCAAAAGCTATGGCATTGGCTACGCCCCGGCGCAGTGGCGTTTTTTGTCAACCGTGCTGCCCGACTACCAAAACCCGCTGCTGCTCGAAGCCGGGCTGGTGATCGCCACCGATGCCGAGCCCGATCCCCATGCCGCGGCTGAAGCGGGTGCGGCGCACGGCGGCAAGCGCTACGACCGCTTCCGCGATCGCATCATGTTCCCGATCCGCAACGTCAAGGGCCAGTGCATCGGTTTTGGCGGCCGGGTGCTGGGAGCGGGCGAGCCCAAATACCTCAATTCGCCCGAAACGCCGCTGTTTTCCAAGGGCCGCGAACTCTACGGTTTGTTCGAGGCGCGCAGCGCCATCCGCCAAGCCGGCTGCGTGCTGGTCACCGAAGGCTACATGGACGTGGTGGCGCTGGCCCAGCACGGCTTGGGCTACGCCGTGGCCACGCTGGGCACCGCCTGCACGCCCGAGCAGGTGCGGCTGTTGTTTCGCTTCAGCGACACGGTGGTGTTTGCCTTCGACGGCGACAGCGCCGGCCGCCGTGCCGCGCGCAAGGCCCTGCAAGCCGCCCTGCCCTGGGCCAGCGACACGCGCAGCGTCAAATTCCTGTTCCTGCCGCCCGAACACGACCCCGACAGCTACGTCCGCGCCCACGGCGCCCCAGCCTTTGAGCAGGCGCTGGCGCAAGCCACCCCCCTGAGCCGCTTTGTGCTCGACGCCGCGGCCGAGGGCTGCGCGCTCGACACCCCCGAAGGCCGGGCGCGCCTGGCCAGCCAAGCCGCGCCGCTGTGGCTGGCGCTGCCCGAGGGCGCCTTCAAGCACCAGATGCTGCTCGAACTGGCCGACCTCATGGCCCTAGACGGGCGCGATCTGCTCGCACTCTGGCAGCCCAAGCTGGGCCAGCCCCAGACCCGGCAATCCAAAACCGCGCCGGCACCCCGTGCGCGCCGCGCCAGTGCGGGCACGGCGACCCACCTAGGCCAGCCGCACAGCTTGATCGCAGGGGCAGCCAACGAGGCAGCAGCCGACCCACACGCTGCGGGCTTCACAGAACGCCCGCCGCACCAAGCCGCATTTCCCAGCACTTCGCCGTCCACCCCACCCCCGGCGGGTGCCCCCGCCGCAGGGCGCTGGCCCGGGCCGGGCGGGCGCACTCCAGGTGCGCTGCGGCGCACGCCGCGCGGTCTGCTCGGGCGCGCCGACCGGGTGGCGCGCATCGTGCTGGCCAGCCCGCAGGCTTGGGATTGGCTCAGCGCCGACGACCACCAGTTGCTGGCCCAGCAGCCGGCGCCGCACGGCGCGCTGTTTGCTTGGCTCGAAGCCCAGTGGCTCGAGCACGGTCCGCAGCCTTGGGCGGCGCTGCGTGAAGGGCTGCGCGGCCAGCCTTTCGAGGCGCTGGCGCTGGATTTGCACACCGGTGGCATGGCGCTGGAGCCGTCTGCTGCGCGCCCCGACGTGGCGCTCGAGCGCCCCGACCCCCCCGACGAAGCGGAGTCCGGCGACCTGCGCAGCGAACTGCGTGAACTGCTGCGACTGTTGCACATCGAGCGGCTCAAGCAGCTCGAAACCGAGCTCATCGCCCACGCCGCAACCGACGCCGGACAGATGCAGCGCTACCGCGAAGTCACGGCGCAGCGCATGGCCCTGCAAAATACCAAGCACTGAAGCTGCCGCAGCGCCCGTGCGCACGGCGGATCGGCGGTTGGATCGGCGGTTGGATCGGCGGTTGGATCGGCGGTTGGATCGGCGGTTGGATCGGCGGTTGGTGCTGCTGTGCTACACTGGTTCGCAGTGAAGCCCGCACTCCGTTAGCCATCCGCGCCCGCTGCTGCGGCCGGCAAGCCAGGGAGGTCTGTTCCTCTGCCATGGCCACAACCGCTCCTTTTTACGCGCCCCCTGTTTGCGCTGCTGCCCCGGCACCCGAAGCGCTGCTGTGGCTCGATCGCTTGCGTGCGCAACTGCTGTTGGCGCATCAGATCAGCGGCCGCGTGCGCCTAAAATTCGTGCCTGCGCCCGCGCTCGACGGTGCTTGGGCCGCAGCCAGCGCCAGCGCGGCTTGGACCCAGAACCTGCGCACCGTGCCCGGGGTGCGCACGGTCACCCTCAACCCCTTGGCGCGCTCGTGCGTGATCGAGTACGACCCGCGACTCATCCCCGACCCCGCTTGGCCCGACTGGTTGGCCGGGCGCTCGACGCCAGCCGCGCGGCGTTTGCACGACCTGTTGCTCGCGCTGGCCACCCGTTTGTTGCCCCCCACCTCATCCACCCGCCCAAAGGAGTCCTCATGACCCCGTTCCTGCCCTTTGTCGTCGGCCTATTCGCCGGTGCCGCTGCCGTGAGCGCAGCGCGCAGCGAGCGTGCTCGGGCCGTGTTCAACGATTCCGGCACCCGGCTGCGCCAAGGCTTGGAGCAGGCCGATGCGGCGGTGCGCGCGGCGGCCAGCAGCAGCTGGGAGCGGCTGTGCCCAGCGCCGTGCACCGATGCGGCTGCGCAGACAGCGCCCAGCCCAGACGCGGCCACCGCTGCACCTCAGCCCGAAGCGCAACCAACCACGCCTGAGCCCGCAGCCCCCAGCCCGGCCAAACCCCGGCGCCGGCGCACCCCAGCCGCTGCAGCACCCGAGCCCGCCGCGCCGGCCCGCCGCCGCCGCGCCGCCGCTGCTGCCGCCACCCCCACCCAGGTACCCGCCGCCCCCACCGAGGACTGAACATGGCCACCCCTGCCGATTGGACCCGAACCCTGGCCGCCAGCTTCGTGCGCGGCTCGATTGCCACCGCCATCGTCGCGGCGCTGCAAGAGCAACGCCAAGGCGAGCAACTGCTCAAGTCGGCGGCGCTGGGTGGCGCGGCCTTGTCTGCCGCCGTCGCGGTCGAGCAACTGATCTTCAACCAGGAGCCAAAAATGGGCAAAAAGAAAAAAAAGGGCGGCAAGAACAAAGCCAACGCCGCCACCCCCGATCTGGCTGCGATGCAAGCCTGGCTGCAGGCGCAGACGGCCCAGCCCACCGGCCTGGCGGCGCTCACGCCCAGCCAGCAGCTGCTGGCCGGGGTGCTGGTCGGTGCCGCCTTGGCTTGGGTGCTGGGCGACGAAGCGCTGCGCGCCAAGCTGCTGCGCGCCGGCATGCAGCTCTACGGCAGCGTGGCCGGGGGGCTAGAGGAAGTCAAGGAACAAATGGCCGACATCCAGGCCGAGCTTGAAGCCCAGCGCGCCAACGCGGCCTGAAGGCTGCGCTCGCGCCCTCGGCCAAACACACCGCCGTGACCACGACCGCTGCGCAAGCCTTGGCGCCCCCGCCACCCCTGCTCGCGGGGCTGGACTTGTTGCACCAGCTCCCCGGCCGGGTGCGCTGGCGCGTGCGCACGCACGGCGTCGCGCTCGATGCGCAGTTCATAAGCCGCTGCGCGCGCAGCCTGCCCGGTGTGCGCCAGCTGCAGTTCAATGCGCGCACGCGCTCCTTGCTGCTGCACTTCGACCCGCAGCAGACCGATCCCGAGCGCCTGCGCGCCAGCCTGCTGGCGCTGCAGCCCGAAGCGGCTGGTGCCGGCGCTGCCCCCGCCCGGCCAGCGCTGGCGGCGGGCACGCATACGGCTGCGGCCCCCGAAGCCCACGCGGTGCTGGCCAGCGCGGCGCTGCTGCTGGGTTCGGGCCTGTTGCCCGAGGGACTGCGCACCCCGGCCACCTTGGCCGTGTCCTTGCCCTTGTACCGCGAGGCTTGGGCCGACCTGCAGGCCGAGGGCATCAATTCGCACGTGCTCGAAGCCTTGGCCGTCGGCATCTCCACCGCCAGCGCCGACCATCTGGCGGCCAACACCACGGTGTTCATGCTCGCGCTGGGCGAGTACCTCGAGCAGTCGATCGCGCGCCGCTCCGACGATCTGCTCAAAGAACTGCTGCGCCCCGACACCGGGCTGGTCTGGGTCGAAGAAGGCGGCGTCGAGCACCAACTGGCGTCTGAACTGCTGCAGATCGGCCAGACCGTGATCGCGGGCGCAGGCGCGGTCATCGCCGTCGATGGCACCGTGCTCTCGGGTGAGGCCTTGGTCAACGAAGCCGCCATGACCGGCGAGAGCGTGCCGGTGCAGCGCCAGCGCGGCGACCGGGTGCTGTCGGGCACCGTGATCGAAGAGGGGCGGCTGCGCATCTACGCCGAGCACGTCGGGCGCGGCACCGCAGCGGCGCGCATCGCCGACTACGTCGAACAGTCGCTCAACGCCAAGAGCCAAACCCAGTTGCAAGCCGCGCGCTTGGCCGACCGGCTGGTGCCGACGGTGCTCGGGCTGGCGGCAACCTCGTGGCTGCTGTCGGGCGATTGGCGCCGCGCCGCTGCGGTGCTACAGGCCGATTACGCCTGCGCCCTCAAGCTCGCGACCCCGGTGGCCTTCAAGTCGGCCATGTACCAAGCCGGCAAGCGCGGCATTCTGATCAAGGGCGCCAACGTGCTCGAGCGCTTGGCCGAGGTCGATACCTTCATCTTCGACAAGACCGGCACCCTGACCACCGGTCGGCTTGAAGTCAGCGACTCGATCGCCTTTGACCGCCACTACAGCCCGAGCGACATCATCGATTTGGCGGCCTCGGTCGAGGAGCATTACTTCCACCCGCTGGCCATGGCCGTGGTCGAGGCCGCGCGCCAGCACCACGGGCGCCATTTCGAGCACCAAGAGGTGCAGTTCATCGCCGCCCACGGCGTGGCCAGCGACATGGACGGCCAGCGCATCGTGGTCGGTTCGCGCCACTTCGTCGAAGACGACGAGGGCATCCCGATCACCCCGGCCCAACGCCGGCGCATCTCGGCCCTGTTCGCGCAAGGCAAGACCCTGCTCTACATCGGCTACGGCGGCCGGTTGATCGGCGTGCTGGCGCTGCGCGACACACTGCGCCCCAACGCCGCCGCCACGCTGGCGCGTTTGCGCACGCTGGGCATCAAGCGCTTGATCATGCTCAGCGGCGACCACCGCCAACGGGCGCAGGAGCTGGCGCAGCAGCTCGGGCTCGACGCCTGCTACGCCGAGCTGCTGCCGCACGAAAAGGCCCAATGGGTGGCGCGCATCAAGGCCGACGGGGCGCGCATCGCCTTTGTGGGCGACGGCATCAACGACGCGCCGGCGCTGGCTGGGGCCGAGGTCGGGATTGCGATGGCGCGCGGCGCCGATCTGGCGCGCCTGACGGCCGACATCGCCCTGCTCGAAGACGACCTGAGCCGCGTGGCCGACGCGCGCGCGCTGGCCCAGGCCACGCTGGGGCGCATCGGCAGCAACTACCGCTTTACTTTGGGTGCCAACAGCGCCATTTTGGGTGCGGCGGCACTGGGCCTGCTCTCGCCCGTGCTGGCCTCGGTGTTGCACAACGGCAGCACCATCGCGATTTTGCTCAACGCGCTGCGCGGCGGGCGTTGATCAGCGGCCACGCTCGGCGGTTAGCGCAGCAGGTGGCGCCGGTGCACCCACAGGTGCACCCCTAGGGCGTGCACGAACAACAAGCCCGCGCCGGTGTGCCAGCGCTTGGCCCCCGCCGCCGCCAGCACCAAGGTGGCCAGCAAGCTGGCCAGCATCAGGCGTTTGGCCAGCCGGTTGGCGCGCACGCGCTGGCTGGGGCGGGCAGTGGCTGCGCTCGTGGTTGCCGCTGCTGGAGCTGTAGGCCCTTGCGCTGCCGGCTGCAGGGCCGGCACGGGGGCCGGCTCGGGGCTTGGAGGCGGCGGCAACAGCGCCTGCAGCACTGCGACGCAACGGCGCTCGGATTCGGCGCGCGTCAAACGGCTGGGATCGTAGTGCAGCAGCAGGCTGCCGGTGCGCGCATTGGGTTCGAGCGTCAGCGCCTCGGGCCAGTCCGAGAGGCTGAGCGCCAAGCGCTCGAGCCGCTCGGGGCGGCGCAACGCAGCGTGGCGCAAGCGGATGCGGCCGGGGATGGAAGAGGCGATCACGCGCCCATCTTAACGCAAATCAACCTGCGGACCGCATGCAATCTCAATGCGAATCATTCTTCCGCCAAGCGCCCACCGCCAAGGCAGCTCCTTTCAAAGGGGCTTTGCAGCTTTTGCTTGACACACACGCACACAACCGCTTGGATATGATATATTCCGAGGCTTGCACAAGTGCGACAGCAGCACCTCCGAACCGGCCAACGCCCATGCACGGGCAACAAGGGCTCAACGCTCCCGGCCACTGGAACCCCAGCCCTCGCAAGGACTGCACCCCAAATGTTCGCCCCCACAACTTGTGCCGCACGCCCTCTGGTGGAGGATCGCGTGCATTTTGCTTGACCCTGTTTGCCCCCAAACATTCGCCCCTGTTTGCCCCACGCTCGTCGGCCGGCCTCGAACCGCCGACTCCCCAATCAACGCCCGGGTTGCAGCCCGTGCAGAAAGCGCCGTTTGTGAGCTCCAAAAAACCGACCGCCAAAGCCCAAACCGAAGCCCGCGCTCCGGTGCCCGTCACCGAGCCCCGCACCGCGCCAACTCCAGTTGACGAGGTGGCCGCCAGCCTCGAGCCCATTGCCGCTGCTGCCCTGCCTGCTGCAAGCAAAAAACCGGCGCGCACCCCCAAGGCCGCCGCCGCTGTGGCAGCCCCAACCCAAGCCCCGGCCTCTGCCACCCCCGCCGCGACCGCCGAGGCCCCCGCCCTGCCCGCCACCGCAGCGGCTGCACCCGTGGCGGCACCAGCGAGCAAACGCAGCCGCAAGCCCAAAGCCGCTGCGCAGCTGCCCGACGCCATTCCGGCCGCGCCGCCGATCCGCGACGAAGTCGATCTGATCGACCTCGAAGAAGAGTTCAGCGTCGAGCCCGAAGCGCTCGCCGCCGACGGCACCCTGGATGCGGCTGAAGCCCCCGAGGCAGCCGAAAAAGCCAAGCCCTTGCGCATGAAAATCAGCAAGGCCAAAGAGCGCGCCCTGATGAAAGAGTTCGGGCTCGACGACACCATCCTGACCGAAGAAGAAGCCAAGGCCCGGCGCGACCACCTCAAGGCCCTGATCAAGCTCGGCAAGACGCGCGGCTACCTGACGCACGGCGAAATCAACGACCACCTGCCCGACAAGCTGGCCGAGGCCGAAACGCTCGAAGTCGTGGTGTCGCTGCTCAACGACATGGGCGTGGCGGTCTATGAGCAAACGCCCGACGCCGAAACGCTGCTGCTGTCCAACGCCGGCCCGACTTCGGCCACCGAAGAAGAAGCCGAAGAAGAAGCCGAGGCCGCGCTCTCCACGGTGGACAGCGAGTTTGGCCGCACCACCGACCCGGTGCGCATGTACATGCGCGAAATGGGCACGGTCGAACTGCTCACGCGCGAGGGCGAGATCGAAATCGCCAAGCGCATCGAAGGCGGCCTCAACGAGATGATGGCCGCGATCTCGCAGTCGCCCGCCACCATCAACGAAATCCTGAACATGGCCGAGGAAGTTCGCGCCGGTGCGGTGGTGATCTCGACCTTTGTCGATGGCTTTTCCGACGCCGACGAGGCCGACGACTACGTGGCCGAAGAAGACTTCGACGACTACGACGAAGCCAGCGACGACGACGGCAAAGGCGGCTCCAAGGCGGTGTCGCGCAAAATGGAAGAGCTCAAGCGCGAGGCCTTGGCGCGCTTCGATGCCCTGCGCGGGCTGTTCGAGCAGCTGCACTCCAGCTACGACCAGCACGGCTACGCCAGCCCGGCTTATCAGCAGGCGCAAGCGCAACTGACCGCCAAGCTGATGACCATCCGCTTCACCGCCAAAGCGATCGAAAAGCTCTGCGACACGGTGCGCCAGCAAGTCGAGTCGGTGCGCAAGAAAGAGCGCGAACTGCGCCGCATCATCGTTGACAAATGCCGCATGCCACAAGACAAGTTTGTGGCCGAATTCCCGCCCAACCTGCTCAACCGCCAGTGGGTGCAAAAGCAGGCCGCTGCCGGCAAGCCGTGGAGCGCCAGCATGGGGCGCCACATTCCGCCCATTCAAGAACTGCAGCAGCAGCTCATCGACCTGCAGACCAGCGTGGTGGTGCCGCTGGAGCAGCTCAAAGCCATCCACAAGCGCATGAACGACGGCGAGCGCATGTCGCGCAACGCCAAAAAAGAGATGATCGAGGCCAACCTGCGCCTGGTCATCAGCATCGCCAAAAAATACACCAACCGCGGCCTGCAGTTCCTCGACCTGATCCAAGAGGGCAACATCGGCCTGATGAAGGCGGTGGACAAGTTCGAATACCGGCGCGGCTACAAGTTTTCCACCTACGCCACTTGGTGGATCCGGCAAGCGATCACGCGCTCGATTGCCGATCAGGCGCGCACCATCCGCATCCCGGTGCACATGATCGAGACCATCAACAAGATGAACCGCCTCAGCCGCCAGCACCTGCAGGAGCACGGCTTCGAGCCCGACGCCTCGATGCTGGCCGAGAAGATGGAAATCCCCGAGGAAAAAATCCGCAAGATCATGAAGATCGCCAAAGAGCCGATCAGCATGGAAACCCCGATCGGCGACGACGACGATTCGCACTTGGGCGACTTCATCGAAGACAGCGCCAACACCGCGCCGATCGACGCCGCCATGCAAGCCGGCTTGCGCGAAGTGGTCAAAGAAATCCTCGACTCCCTGACCCCGCGCGAGGCCAAGGTGCTGCGCATGCGCTACGGCATTGAGATGTCCACCGACCACACGCTCGAAGAAGTGGGCAAGCAGTTCGACGTCACGCGCGAGCGCATCCGCCAGATCGAAAACAAGGCGGTGCGCAAGCTCAAGCACCCCAGCCGCTCCGACAAGCTGCGCAGCTTCATGGACACGCTCTAAGCTAATCCCCACCCCAACAGCCGCCCATGCAAGACGTCCACCCCCCCGCCTGGCTGCGCAACGGCCTCGTCGCCTTGCTGCTGGGCGTGCTGCTGCTCGCCGGCCTGATCGTTCTGCAGCCCTTCCTGACCGCGGTGGCTTGGGCGGCGATCTTGGTCTATGTATCTTGGCCGCTGTACGAGCGGCTGGTGCGGCGCTTCAACGGCCGGCGCGGCTGGGCCGCGTTCGCCATGACCATGGCGCTGGCCGTGGTCCTGGTCGCGGTGCCGCTGTGGCTGCTGCTCATGATGCAGCGCGAGGGCACGGGCGCGCTGAGCGACGCGATGGCGCTGCTGCGGGCCGGCGTCGAGCTGCCACAGCCGCTGGCTGAAATTCCCGTGCTGGGGCCCTGGTTGCAAGAGCAGTTGGCGGTGATCGGTGGCGACCGCCAAGAGCTGGGCCTCTACCTCGCCGCGCTGGGCGAGCGGTGGGGGCAGTGGCTGGGGGCGCACGCCGTCGGCCTGCTGGGCGACCTGGGCATGAACGCGCTGCGTTTCACGATCGCGCTGCTGACGGCGTTCTTCCTGTTTCGCGACGGCGAGCAGTTGTTCCAAGAATCGCGCCAGGTGCTGCGCGGGCTGCTGGGCAACCGCGTCCAGGCCTACTTCGATGCCGTCGGTAACACCACCCGCGCCGTCGTTTACGGTCTGCTGCTGGCCGGGGTCGCGCAGGGCTTCGTGGCCGGGTTGGGCTACTGGGCGGTGGGCATCTCGGCGCCGGTGTTTTGGGGCGCGGCCACCGCGATGCTGGCGCTGATCCCCTTCGGCGCCATCCTGATCTGGGTGCCGATGGCGCTGTGGCTGCTGCTCACCGGCTACGTCGCGGCCGGCATCGGCCTGCTGCTGTGGGGCATGCTGGCGGTGAGCTGGATCGACAACCTAGTGCGCCCGCTGGTCATCAGCGGCGTATCCAAGGTGCCGTTCCTGATCGTGCTGTTCGGCGTGCTCGGCGGGCTCGGCGCGTTCGGGCTGATCGGGCTGTTCGTCGGCCCAGTCATCCTCGCGGTGCTGCTGGCCGTCTGGCGCGAATGGGCGGCCACCGCCGCTGCCGGCGGCAGCACGCCCGCTGCGCCCGATGCGCCCGATGCGCAAACCCGGGGCTGAAGGCCAACCCGCCCGAGAAGCTCGATTTTTCGGCCACCACATCGCGCACGCGCTCGAGCAGACTGGATTCGCCCTGTTGCTTTGATATATTCGGCAATCGATGGGTATCTTCACGATCGAGGACCCGTCAGCCTTTGCGCCGGCACATACCCCCCTGCCTCGAGCGCGGCCAGCCGCTTCATCGATGAGCCCAGCCATGACCATGACGTTACCAGCACCTGCAGACGATGAAATTTTGCGCTTTGCTGATGAAGCCGCCGTGACTCACAGCGCCATCTTGGCCGCCAAGCCTTGGCGCGTGCTGGTGGTCGATGACGACCCCGACGTGCACGCCAGCACCGCCTTCGCCCTCGAGCTGACTTGGGCGCTCGAGCGCCCGATCGAGCTGCTGCGGGCCGAATCCGCAGCCCAAGCGCGCCAGATCTTGGCCGAGAACACCGATATCGCCGTGGTGTTGCTCGACGTGGTGATGGAAACCGCCGACGCCGGCCTGTTGCTGGTGGACTACATCCGGCGCGAGCTCGGCCTGAGCGCCACGCGCATCGTGCTGCGCACCGGCCAGCCCGGCTACGCCCCCGAGCACGAAACCCTGGCGCGCTACGACATCAACGACTACCGCTCCAAATCCGAACTCACGCAGCACAAACTCGTCTCTGCCCTGATGGCGGCGGTGCGCGCCTACGAGCAGGTGCGCACCATCGAAGCCAGCCGGCGCGGCCTGCAGCAGATCGTGCTCGGCTCGGCCGAGCTGATGCAAATGAGCGGTTTGCAGCGCTTTGCCGACGGTGTTCTGACGCAGGTCGCGGCCCTGCTGGGTGTGGCGCCGCAGGGTCTGGTCTGCGCCCAAGGGCCAGCCCCCGGTGGCCCCTACACGGTGCTGGCCGCCGCCGGCCCCTTCGCAGCCATGATCAATCAGCCGCTGGAGCGCCTCAAAGGCCACCCGGCGCTGCTGCGCCTGCGCGAGGCGCTGCAACACCAACGCAACCACCTAGGCCACAGCGAGACCGTGCTCTACGTGGGCAGCGAGCGCGGCATGGACATGGCCATTTACCTGCCCACGGCCCTGACGCAAGACGAGCTCACCCTGCAACTGCTGGACGTGCTGTGCGTCAACCTCAGCGCCTGCCTGCGCAACCTCAACCTCGTGCAGCGCCTGCAGCAGGTGGCTTACCAGGATGCGCTGCTCGGCATCGCCAACCGGACCCGGCTGATCGAATGCATCGAGGCCGCCGTGCACAGCGACGCTGCCCCCCACCTGCTGATCTTGGCCGACGTTGACGACTTCAACGGCATCAACGAGCTCATGGGACACCCCTTCGGCGACCGGGTGCTGCAGGCCCTGACGCGGCGCCTGATCGACTCGCTGCCCGCAGCCGTGCTGGTGGCGCGGGTCTCGGGCAACTCCTTTGGCCTGTTTGGCTCCGCCGATCTGCTGCAAGCCGCGCAGGTGCAACAGGCCCTGGATGCACCCCTGAGCATCGACGGCCAGCCCTTCAAGGTGCGAGCTTCCATGGGCAGTTGCGCGGGTGCCGATCTGAGCAACTCGGGCGCCGATGCGCTCAAGAACGCCTCCATCGCCCTCAAGCACGCCAAGCTGCAGCACCGCGGCGCATTGGTCTGTTTCGACTCTGCCATGGCGCAGCGTTCCCGCGACCACGCCGAACTGCTGGCGCGGCTCAATGCCGCCTTCAACGACCAGCAGCTGTTCCTCGTCTATCAACCGCAAGTCAACCTCGACACGCGCGCCGTGATCGGCCTCGAAGCCCTGCTGCGCTGGCGGCGCGAAGACGGCACCATGGTGCCGCCCGACCGCTTCATCCCGGTGGCCGAGCAGTCGGGGCTGATCGACACCCTCGGGCTGTGGGTGTTCAAGACCGCCTGCCTCGACATGCAGCGCCTGATCGCTACCGGCTTGGCCCCCCAGTTGATGGCGGTCAACGTTTCGGTGGCGCAGTTCAAGAGCCCCACCTTTGTGGCACAGATCGAGCAGACTTTGCTCGACACGGGGTTGGCCGCTGGGCGCATCGAGCTCGAAATCACCGAGTCGGTGGCGGCGCTGGGGCTGGGCGTGGTCGAACCCATCTTGGAGCGCTTGCGCCGCCTTGGGCTGTCGGTGGCCATCGACGACTTCGGCACCGGCTACTCCTCGCTCGCCTACCTCGAGCGGCTGCCGCTGGATCGGATCAAGATCGACCGCGAATTTGTGCGCCAACTGCAAACCGGCGAAGAAGCGCGCATCGCAGCGCTGATCGCGCAACTCGGCTCCACGCTCGGTCTGCGGGTATTGGCCGAAGGCATCGAAGACGAGCAGGTGTGGCGCAAGCTGCAAGAAATCGGTTGCCACGAGGGCCAGGGTTTTCACATCGCCCGCCCCATGCCCTTTGCCGACTTGCCCGCCTGGCTGCGCCAGTGGAATCGCTGAACGCCATGAACTCCCCACCAAGCCGCCGCCGCCTGCTCCGGCACGCCGTCGCTTGGCCCTTGGGGGCTGCGCTGGCGGCGGCCGGGTTGCACGCTTGTGCGCCACATGCGCCGGTGCGGTTGGCCCTGCTGGCGGGCCTGACCGGTGCCATCAGCGATTTGGGTGTGGGGGTGCGCGACGGTGCGCTGCTGGCCATCGAACAGGCCCGCGCCGCCGGCCGGGCGCTAGAGCTGCTGGAATTCGACGACGCCCAACGCCCCGAGATGCTGCCCGAGGTGGCGCTGCGCATCGCCAGCGCCCAAGTTGCGGCCGTCATCGGGCCAGCCACCAGCAGCATCGCGCAAACCTGGATTCCGCTGGCCCAGGAGCACGGGCTGCTGAGCGTTTCGCCCACCGTGACCAGCCACGACTTCAGCGGCCTCGACGATTTGTTTTTTCGCGTCTGCGCCAGCACGCGCTTGTACGCCACCCACAGCGCCACCTTCGCCGTGCAGCGGCGCGGCTGGCGCCGGTTGGCCCTGATCCGCGACGACGCCAACGCCGCCTACACGCGCAGTTGGGCCGATTTTTTTCTGGCCCAGGCCCGTGCGCTGGGGGCGGCGGTGATCGAACCGGTGGTTTACCGCGGGCCGCTGCAACCGCAGCAGGCGCACACGGTGGTGCAGCAAGCGCTGGCGCAACAGCCCGATGCGCTGGTGCTGGTGGCCAGCGCCAGCGACACCGCCATGCTGGCCCAGTTGGCCCGGCGCAGCCCGCAAACCCCGGCGCTGCAAGCCGCCGAGTGGGCCTCGACCGACCAACTCATCGTGCGCGGCGGGCGCGCGGTGGAGGGCATGGTGGTGTCGCAATACTTTGACCGCGAAAGCCGCAACCCGGCCTATCTGGATTTTTTGCAGCGCTTTGAGCAGCGCTTCAGGCGTGCGCCGGGTTTTGCCGAAGTCGCCGCCTACGATGCCGCCCAGGTGCTGCTGCAGGCGCTGCAGCAGCAAGCGGCTGGCGAAGCGCTCAACGCCACCTTGTTGCGCGTGCGCAGCTTCAACGGCTTGCAAGACCCGATCGTCTTCGACGCCTACGGCGACCACCTGCGCCCGCTGGTGATGACCGAAATTCGCAACGGCCGCTTTAGCACCGTACGCGCATGAAAGCCCCGCGCGCGCTCTCGATCCGCTGGCTGTTGGTGGGCCAGTTCGCGCTGGTGATCGCCTTGTCGGTTTTCTTGGTGGTGGCACTGATGCTGTTCTGGCGCCTGCCGCTGGCCCGCGAGATGCAGCAACACGAGCAGCAGCGCATGGCCACCGTGGTGGTGCAGCAGGTGCAGGAACTGCTCAACGCCACCGAACTGCAGCTCGAAATGCTCCGTGCTGCCAGCCCCGGCGGCCCGATTCAGGGCAAGCGGGTTGACCCCCTCGTGCGTCGCTTTGCGCAGCAATTGGTCGATCAGGCCGGCACTTTTCAAGCCATCTACTGGGTCGGCTACGACGGGTTGCTGCTCGATTTCGTCTTGCCCTTTGCTTTCGGCTACCCTCATACCACTGGGCGCATCGGGGCCGACCTCAGCAACCTGCCCATTTTGCGCTTGGCTGCTCAAGACGAGCACCCGGTCTGGAGCGACCAGTACCTCTCGCCCTTGGTGGAGCAGCCGGTGGTGGGCATCGCCCTGCCCTTGTCCAACGGGTTCATGGTCGCCGAAGTCTCGGTGCAGGCGCTGGTCACGGGCAGCGTCGAATGGGGTCAGCGCGGCGACCTGCTGGTGCTGTTCACCGACAGCCGGGGCGAACTGGTCGGCTCGCCCGACCCGCTCGACCCCTTGCACCGGCGCAACATCGCCCACCTAGAGCCCATCGCTCGCGCCCTTGATGCGGCGTGGGCTCATGGCCACATCGACCACCAGGGCAAAGCGTTCGAAGGCTACGCCATGCGCCTCGACCGCCTCGGGTGGGTCGTTTTTGCCGGTCAACCGCTGGAGCTGGCGCGGGCTACGGAGCGTGCTGCCTCCGTCCTGAGCGCTGTGGTGGTGCTGTTCGCGATCGGCTTTGGCTTGCTGCTCAACCTGCTGGTGGCCACCCGAATTGGGCGCCACCTGCGCCGCAGCGTCAACTACTCCGAGGCGCTGGCGCGCGGCAACTACGAGGCCACCACGCCGCTCAGCCGCATCACCGAGGTGCAGCAGCTCGAACACAGCCTGAGCCACATGGCGCAGGAAGTGCGCCGCCGCGAGCAGCAACTGCGCGCCATCATCGACCTCGGGCCCACGGTGGCGGTGCAGATCTACGACCGCGACAGCCGGGTGGTGGACTGGAACCCGGCTTCGGAACGCATGTTGGGCTACAGCCGCGCTCAAGCCCTAGGCAAGCGGCCGGTCGATCTGTACTACGACGCCCAGCAACAGGCCAATTTCGAAGCCATTCTGGAGCGCATTGCCGGCACCGGCGAACCCTTCGGCCCCTTCGAGGGCGCCTTGCGCGGCGCAGACGGTGCCCTGCACTGGATTTACTCCACCACCTTTGCGATCCCCGGGCCACAAGCGGACGAATTGCGCTTCGTCTGCATGGACATCGACATCAGCGAAATCAAACGCCTCGAAGCCGAACTGCGCAGCCTCAACAGCGAGCTCGAAGACCGGGTGCAGCAGCGCACCCAAAGCCTCGAACAAGCCAACGGCGAACTGCAGCGCACCCTGAACGAACTGCGCTCCACCCAAGACCGGCTGGTTCAGGCCGACAAACTGGCCGCCTTGGGCAGCTTGGTGGCCGGAGTGGCGCACGAGCTCAACACCCCGATCGGCAACGCCCTGATGGCGGTGAGCACGCTGCAAGAAAGCCTGCGCCAGTTCCGCGAGCGCTTGCAGCAAGGGCTGCGGCGCAGCGAGCTCGACGCCTTCGTGCAACAAGTGGGCACGGCCGACGACATCGCCACGCGCAACCTCGAGCGTGCCGCCGAGCTCATCAGCTCGTTCAAGCAGGTGGCGGTGGACCAAGCCAGCTCGCAGCGGCGCCGATTTCAGTTGTCCGAACTGGTGCACGAAATTGTGCTCACCCTGCAGCCGCTGCTCAAGCACAGCCCCTATGCGCTCGAGGTCGAGGTGCCCACCGGCATTTGGCTCGACAGCTTCCCCGGGCCGCTCGGGCAGGTGCTGGCCAATCTGGTGCAAAACGCCCTGGTGCACGGGCTGCAAGGGCGCGCCAGCGGCCGCATCCGCATCGAGGCGGCGGCCCTCGAGGGCGAGCAATTCGCACTCAGCGTGAGCGACGACGGCAAAGGCATTGCGCCGCACCTACAAGACCGCGTGTTCGAGCCCTTCTTCACCACCCGGCTCGGCCAAGGCGGCAGCGGGCTGGGCCTGCACATCGTGCACAACCTGGTGACGGGGGTGCTGGGTGGACGCTTGGCGCTCAAGAGCAGCCCCGGCCAAGGGGCCCGCTTCACCCTCACCTGCCCGCTGGTTGCCCCGCGGGAAGCCGCCCAAGCCGCCGCCGATATTTGACACCGCAGCGCCCTAAAATGGGCTGCACGTGCAAATTTGGTAGGGGCAACATGAAACCGGTCGTATTCAAGCGCTTGCTGGCATCGGCACTGGCCTTGGCCGGGGTCTGGCTGCTGCTGTTGCGCCAGCCCGGGGTCTGGCCGGGGGCCGACGGCTGGCTGCTGGGGGCGCTGGCCGTGGCCTTGGCTTTGTGGGCAAGGCAGCGCTGCATGGCGGTCGCGGGCCACGTGCATGGGCCGGCCTGCACCCTACCGACCGATTTTCTGCCCAGCCCTCGCCTGCGCTGGCGCGCCCTGCCGCGCCTGCTGGGGGTGTTTGCTTGGCAATCGCTGCTGGGCGCACTGGACGTGACGCGGCGCGTCTGCACCCCGCGCATGCCGCTGCAACCGGGCCTGCTGGAGCTGCCGTTGCACCTGCCCGACGAAGGCCAGCAGGTGCTGCTGGCGCTGCTGGTCAGCCTGATGCCCGGCACCTTGGCGGCGCGGCTCGAAGACGGCCGCCTGACGCTGCACGCGCTCGACACCCGCCTGCCGATCGAGTCTGAGGTGCGCCGGCTGGAAGCCTTGGTGGCGGCCTTGTATGCATCGGCGCCTGCGCCCGCCACCGCGCCCGAACCGCCTCCACAGACCTGAAGCCACCATGGATACCCTGCCGCCCTCCTTGCCCTTGGCCTTTGGCCTGTTCGCCCTGCTGCTGGTGCTCAATTTGGCGCTCGGGCTGCTGCGCGTGCTGCGTGGCCCGGGCCTGACCGACCGCCTGCTGGCGGCGCAGCTGCTGGGCAGCACCGGCGTGGCGCTGCTGCTCACGCTGGCGGCGCTGCAAGGCTGGCCCTCGCTGCGCGATGTGGCGCTGGTGTTTGCCCTGCTCGGCTTGCTGGCCGCCGTGGCCTATGCGCGGCTGCGCCCGGAGCGGCACCGTGCTTGAGGCCCTGACTTGGCTGCTGCTGGCGCTGGCGGCGCTGTTTTTCAGCGCCGGCACGCTCGGCCTGCTGCGCCTGCCCGACACTTTAAGCCGCATCCACGCCCTCACCAAGGCCGACAACCTCGGGCTCGGGCTGGCCGCACTGGCGCTGCTGCTGCACGCTGAATCGTGGGCCGCGGCGGCGCAGATCGGGCTGATCTGGCTGCTGGCGCTGGCCGCCAGCGCGGCTTCGGGCTACTTGATCGCGCGCCGCTGCCTGCTGGAATCGCAAGGCGCAGCGGGCAATGGCCACAGCGGCCACAGCGGCCTCAGCACGTTGCCGGTGCCCGCATCTGCGCCCCATTCTGGGCCTCAAGCCCCCAAAGCCGCCCCATGAACGCCCTCGACCTGCTGCTGGCCTTGGCCTTGCTGCTGCTGGCCGGCGCGGCCCTGCTGGCGCGCTCGGTGCAGATCGGCAGCGTGCTGTTCATCGCCTTTGGCTTGTTGCTGGCGCTGGTTTGGGTGCGCTTGGGCGCGCCCGATGTGGCGCTGGCCGAAGCCGCCATCGGCGCCGGGGTGGCCGGGGCCTTGCTGCTGCTGGCGGCGAGCGAGTTCGAATCCCGCCGCATCGCCAGCGCCCGCACCCCCGAGCCGCGCCTGCCTTGGCCACGGCCGCAGCGCTCGCGGCCGCGTTGGACGGTCGGGGCGCTGGCGCTGGCCTGCGCTGGCTTGCTGCTGCTGGCCGTGCTGGGCATCGAGCCGCTGGCTGGCGCCGCCACCTTGGCCGTGGCGCAAGCCCTGCCCCAAGCCGAGATCGCGCACCCGGTCACGGCCGTGTTGCTGTCTTTTCGCGCCTACGACACGCTGCTCGAAATCGCGGTGCTGCTGGTGGCTGCGCTGGCGGTGCAGGCGGCACCGGCCCCGGCCCAGCGCCCGCTGCCGCACGATCCGGTGCTGGCCCGGGTGGCGGCGCTCACGGTGCCGCTGGCGCTGCTGGTGGCGGTGTATCTGCTGTGGGCGGGGTCGAGCCGCAGCGGCGGCGCCTTTCAGGCCGGTGCGGTGTTGGCCGGCGCGGTGCTGCTGGCGCGTTTTGCCAGCCTGCCGCTGGACCCGCAGTCGCACTTCACGCGGCCGCCCGTGCTGGCGCTGGGTTTGGCGCTGTTCATCCTCGTCGGTGTGGTGGCCGGGGCGTTGGCCGGGGCGGCGCTGGCCTACCCGGTGGGCTGGACCAAGGCGCTGGTGCTGACCATCGAGGCCGCGCTCATGGTCTCGATCGCCGCCACGCTGGTGGCGCTGTTCGGCGGGAGCAAGGCGGCATGATTGAGGCTTGGGGTGCTGCTTTGAGCACGGGGTGGGAAGGGATTTCGGGCCTGTGGTCGGCCGGGGTTTCGGTCTGGTTGCCCACGGGCAGCGCGCTGGTGCTGTTTGGGTTGCTGGGCATGCTGCTGGCGCCCTCGATTTTGCGCAAACTGCTGGCCTTCAACGTCATGGGCAGCGGCATCTTTGTGCTGCTGCTGGCGCTGCGCCCGCCCGGCCCCAGCGGCGTGGCCGACCCGGTGGCACAGGCGCTGATCCTGACCGGAATCGTGATCGCCATTGCCGCCACGGCGCTGGGCGTGCGGCTGGCGCGGCGCTACTTCGAGCTCACCGGCCAGACCGAACTGCCCGAAGACCGGGACGCTGCGCGCGATGACTGAAGGCCTGCTGCTGCCCCTGTTGGTGTTGTGGCCGCTGGCCGTGGGGCTGGGCGTGTATGCGCTGCCCGAGCGCGCCAGCGCGGCGTTGCAGGTGTTGGGCACCGTCGTCATGGTGGGCTTGGTCGCCGGCGTGCTCGCCAGCCCCGAGCCGCTGCGCGCTGCGCTGGGCGGCTGGGCGGCGCCGCTGGGGATTGGGCTGCACGCCGACCGGCTGGCGCAAGCCATGCTGGTGCTCACGCTGCTCGTCTATGCCGCGGTGCTGCTCTACGCCCAAGCCTACTTCGCGCACGGCTCCGAGCTGGCGCGGCGCTTTTGGCCCTTGGCCTGGATGCTGTGGGCAGGCCTGAACGCCGGCTATTTGTCGGCCGATCTGTTCAACCTCTACGTGGCGCTGGAGCTGGTCGGGCTGGCCGCCGTGGGCCTGACCGCCCTCACCGGCCAGAGCACGGCACTGGCGGCGGCGCTGCGCTACCTGCTGGCGGCCCTGCTGGCCTCGAACCTGTTTCTGCTCGCCGTGGTGCTGCTCTACGCCAGCACGGGCAGCTTGGCGCTGGATTCGATCGGCTCGCACCCGGCCGCAACCGGCAGCGCCACTTGGGCCGCCAAACTGGCGTTGGCGCTGGCGCTGGTGGCGCTGGCACTCAAAACCGCGCTGGCGCCGCTGCATTTTTGGCTGCCGGCGGCGCACGGCAACGCCGTCACGCCGGTGAGCGCGCTGCTGTCGGCGCTGGTGCTCAAGGTGTCGCTGCTGATTTTGCTGCGCCTGTGGCTGGAGTTTGCCCCGGTGCTGGACTTGGCCCTGCTCGGGCTGCTGCTGGCGCTGCTGGGGCTGGTGGCCAGCGTCTGGGGTTCGGTGCTGGCCCTGACGCAGCGCAAAATCAAGATGCTGATCGCCTACTCCAGCGTGGCCCAAGTGGGCTACCTGTTCCTGCCGCTGGCCTGGCTGCTGCCGGGTGGCTTGGGGGCGGCGCTGGCGCTCGAGGCCACGGTGTTGCACCTGCTGGCGCATGGGCTGGCCAAGGCCGCCATGTTTTTGGCCGCCGGGGTGCTGGTGCTGTCGGCCGGGCGCGACGATCTGGCCAGCCTGCGCGGCGCGGTGGCGCGCGAGCCGCTGGCCTTTGCCGCGCTCACACTGGCCGGCGTGAGCCTGATCGGCCTGCCCCCCAGTCTGGGCTTTGCCGCCAAGTGGCAGATGATGCAAGCCGCCCTGCTGGCCGACCAGTGGCCCTGGTTGCTGTGGCTGCTGGGCGGCACCCTGCTCAGCGCGGCCTACGTGTTTCGGGTGTTGCGTCTGGCATTTTTGCCGGCTTCCGAAGCCTTTGAGGCGCGCGCGCCCTTGCCGCAGCGGTTGTCGCTGTGCGCGCTGGCGCTGGCGCTGCTGGCGGCCTTCGGCGGCTTCGGTGCCGCCGCTTTCAGCGACTGGCTGGCGGCCGACGCCCTGCTGGGGCACTGGGGCGGCGCATGAACGACTGGCTGCTGCCCCTGACCCTGGCCAGCTCGCTGCTGGCTGGGTTGATCATATTTTTTCTGCCCGAGCGCAGCGTGGGCTGGCGCAGCGCGCTCAACCTGGGCGCGGCCGTGCTCAAGCTGGCGTGCGTGGCGGCCATGCTGTGGGGCACGCAGAAGGGCATCAGCTACGAGCTGCGCCTGCCCTTCCTGCCCGGGCACGAACTGCTGCTGCGCGCCGACCCGCTCGGGCTGCTGTTCGTCACCCTGTCGGCGGTGCTGTGGCTGCTCACCACCGTCTATGCCATCGGCTACCTCGAGCACTCGCCCAACCGCAGCCGGTTTTTTGGTTTTTTCAGCCTGTGCGTCACGGCCACCGTGGGCATTGCGCTCTCGGGCAATCTGCTCACCTTCTTTTTGTTCTACGAACTGCTCACCTTGGCCACCTACCCGCTGGTGGTGCACCGCGGCACCCCGCAGGTGCTGCAAGCCGGGGCGCGCTACCTCGCCTACACCTTGGGCGGCGGGGTGGTGCTGCTGGCCGCCATCGTCTGGTTGCAAACGCTGGTGGGGCCGGTGGAGTTCCGCTCCGGCGGTGCCTTGGTCGCGCTGGAGGCCACGGCAGGCGTAGAAAACTGGATGCTGGTGGGGATTTTTGCCCTGTTCATCGCCGGGCTGGGCGTCAAAGCCGCGATCGCGCCGCTGCACGGCTGGCTGCCGCAAGCCATGGTGGCCCCGGCCCCGGTGTCGGCGCTGCTGCACGCGGTGGCCGTGGTCAAGGCCGGGGCCTTTGGCATCGTGCGCGTGGTCTATGAGGTCTTTGGCATCGAGTTTGCGCACAGCTTGGGCGTGCTGCTGCCGCTGGCCGTGGTGGCTTCGGTGACCATCGTCTTTGGCTCCTTGCGCGCCCTCACGCAAGACGACCTGAAGCGCCGCTTGGCCTACTCGACCGTGAGCCAGGTCTCGTACATCGTGCTCGGGGTGGCGCTGTTCGGCCCGGCCGGCACCATCGGCGGTCTGGTGCATCTGGTGCACCAAGGCATCATGAAGATCACGCTGTTTTTCTGCGCCGGCAACTACGCCGAAACGCTGGGCGTGCACCGCATCAGCCAAATGGCCGGCATCGGACAGCGCATGCCTTGGACCACGGCCGCCTTCACCATCGGCGCGCTGGGGATGATCGGCGTGCCCCCGGTGGCGGGCTTCATCAGCAAATGGTATCTGGGGCTGGGGGCGATCGAAGCCGGCTTGGGCTGGGTGCTGGCGGTGCTGCTGTTTTCGAGCCTGCTCAACGCCGCCTACTTTTTGCCGATACTGCGCTTGGCTTGGTTCGAGGCCCCGCCACCGAGCTGGCCGTATGAGGCCCATGCGGATCATGCGGCCCATGCGGCCCATGCCACCCACGCCACTCATCAAAGCCACCCAGCGCACGCGCTGCCAACCGTGGCCGACGTCGCCGCCCCGCCACCCCGCACTGGCGACGCCGCCCCTTTGCTGCTGCTGCCCACGCTCTGCGCCGCGGCGCTGGCGCTGCTGGCCGGTCTGGCGGCCGGGGTGCCGCTAAGCCCGCTGGATTGGGTGCGGTTCATCACCGCCACCGAGTACCTGCCATGAACAGCACCCTGGCGCTGGCTGCCGTGCCGCTGCCGTGGCTGCCGCTGTTGCCGCTCTTTCCGCTGCTGCTGATCTTGCTGCTGCTGTGGCGGCGCAGCCGTGCCTTGGCAGCCGCGCTGGCCCCTTGGGCGGCTGTGCCGGCGCTGCTGGTTGCCTTGTACGCGGCCCTGTACGCCGCCTTGGTCCCTACCCTTAGCGCTACTATTCTTGGCGCTGCCCTGACCGGCCCCACGGTGAGCTTGGCCGCGCCCGCTGCACCGCCCTTGGCGCTGGAGTGGCCGCAGCTGCTGCTGGGCCTGCGCTTTGGGCTCGACGGCCTAGGCACCGTCTTTTTGCTGCTCGCGGGCCTGCTCTGGAGCCTAGCCGGCTGGGCCGCACAGATCTATCACCGCCACGACGAACGGCGCCACGCGCTGTGGGGCTTTTGGCTGGCGGCGCTGAGCGGCAACCTGTGGCTGATCGTGGCCCAAGACGCCATCGGTTTTTACGCCGGTTTTGCCCTGATGAGCTTTGCCGCTTACGGCTTGGTGGTGCATGCCCGCAGCGCCGACGCTTGGCGCGCCGGTCGGGTCTATCTGATCATGGCGGTGCTGGGCGAGGCGCTGCTGCTGTCCGGGTTGCTGCTGCGCGTGGCCGGCAGCGAATCGCTCGCCCTGCCGCTGGAAGGCAACGGTGGGCAGCACGCCAGCTTGTCCACGGCGCTGATTTTTTTGGGATTTGGCGTCAAGGCCGGGGTGCTGGGGCTGCACCTGTGGCTGCCGCTGGCGCACCCGGTGGCCCCCACCCCGGCCAGCGCCGTGCTCTCGGGCGTGATGATCAAGGCCGGGTTGCTGGGCTGGATGCGGTTTTTGCCCCTGGGCGCCGAGCCTTGGCCGCTGCTGGGCGCGGCGGCGCTGCTGCTGGGGCTGCTGGCGGCGCTGATCGCGGTGCTGATCGGGCTCACCCAGCGCCAGCCCAAGGTGCTGCTGGCCTATTCCAGCATCAGCCAGATGGGGTTCATGACGCTGGGCATCGGCGCGGCGCTGCTGCACCCCGGCGCTTGGCCGGCGCTGGCCCCGGCGCTGGCGCTCTACGCCCTGCACCACGGGCTGGCCAAAGGCACCCTGTTCTTGGGTGTGGCGGCGGTGGCGCAAGCCACGGGCGCAGCACGGCGCTGGGCACTGGCCATGCAAGCCCTGCCCGCCCTAGCGCTGGCCGGTCTGCCCCTGAGCAGCGGCTTTTGGGCCAAAGACGGACTCAAGCAGGCACTATCGGGCCTGCCGGCCCCATGGCCCGAAGCGCTCACTTGGCTGCTGCCCATCGGGGCCTTGGGCACCACGTTGCTCATGCTGCGCCTGCTGTGGCTGCAGGCGCACCCGCAGGCAGACCCCCATGCCGGCGGGCACGCCACCCCCACGCTGCGCGCCCCTTGGCTGGCGCTGCTGCTGGCCTCACTCGCCTTGGGCGTCCCCGGTCTGCTGGTGTTTTTGGGCATCGCGCCGCTGGGGCTGCCACTGCCATTCGCTGCAGCGCCCGCGCTGGCCTACCCAGCCTTCAGCTTGGCCCTGGCAATGCTGCCGCTGCTGCTCGGTGCGGCGCTGGCTGGGGCTGCGTTGCACTGGTCGGGCTACACCCTGACGGGCCGCCAGCACAGCCCGCACAGCCCGCACAGCAGCCACAGCCAGCCCAAGCGCACCCTGCCCCAGATCACCCCCGGCGACCTGCTGAGCCTGATCGAAGCGCCGCTGCTGCGTTTTTGGCTCGCCATGCTGGCGCTGTCGGCGCAGTTGGACCGCTACCGCGGCCCCAGCCCCACCCCCGCACACCGCTGGCCACGCACCCTGTGGCTCGAAGAGCGCCAGTTGCGCCGCCTGCCCGTGGCCGGAGCAGTGCTGCTGGCGCTGCTGCTGCTCATGGCGCTGTTGATGCGCTGATGCGGGGGTGCACAGGCGCCGCACACTCTGGTTGCCCTAGGTCGGCTGGATTAGGCGGTCGGGCGCAAGCCCAGGCTGCGGCGTATGGCGTTGAGCTTGGCGGCGCTGGCGGGGTCTAGGCTGGCGTTGCGCAGGGCTTGGCGCACAAACACAAACAGCAACAGCGCAAAACCAGCAGCCAATGATGCAACAGTGGCCATCAATCCGCGCCTTGGGCTGGAACGCTGTTCGGGTGGTTGTGCGATGTCGAGCACTTGGATCACGGCACCCTCACGCGATTCGTCGAGCCTGGCCATCTCGTACTGATTGGTCATAAGCTGAAACATGGTTTGCTGGAAAGTGAACTCACGCAAGCGAGCAAAGTAGCCGGTGTTGGCAGCGCCGCCATGGCTTGCGCCTGGAGCACTCCCTGCGGCACTGGGGTTGGGGGCTAATGCAGCGCGCTCCTGGGTATCTAGCCGCGCCAGCTGGCCACGCAGCGCCGCCAGGGTGCTTAGGGCCTGGCGCAGTTGTGGGGCCGCTTCGGTCAAGTGCGCGCGCAAGCTGGCCACTTGCACTTCTTGCGCTGCCACTTGGGCGCGCAGTTGGGCCACCGCCTGCACCGTCGCCATCGGCTGCAGGTTGAGCTCTCGCACGTTGACACCGGTGGCCAGCAGCGCCTGCTCGGCTTGCACCAATTCGGCCTTGGTTTGCTCGAGTTGGCGCTCAAAAAACTTGCGCCGGTGCTGGGCTTCGGTCAGGGCCAGGCGGCTGTTGAGCAGCCCGAGTTCTTCGACGTAGGCGTTGGCCACCAGAGCGGCAAAGGCCGGATCGGGGTCGTCGAATTCAACGCTGATCAGACCATCGCGGCCGCTGGTGATGCGGGTGCGGTCAGCCAAAGCGCGTGCCGCAAGTTCGCGGTTGGGCGCCTCGTAGCGCGCCTGCAGATCAAAGCGCTCGACCAGCCGGTCTTGAATCGCACGGCTGCGCAAAAAAGCCACAAACTGGTCGCCCGGGTCTTGAATGCCGGCCGCAGCGCCCGCCAGACCGCCCAGCTGCTGCAGCACGCCCGCCACTGCACTTTGCTGCTGCAGCGGCGGCAAAAAACGGGTCTGCGCAGTGTAAATGGGGGTGAGCAGAAAGCTGATGCCCAACACCGCCAGCCCAATCAGCAGCGGAGCTATGATCAGCAGCTTGAGGTTTTCGGCAATGGTGGCGAACAAGTCGAGCAGGCTGATTTCGTCGTCGGCCGCAGCGCCGTTGGCGCCAGTGTCCGCCTGGACAGGTCCAGGAGAGGTGTCGGAAGTGGGGTTGCTAGGGTTCATGCGCGCGCCCCGATCACAGTGTGCGCAGGGCCGCTAGGCCCAGCCCTAGGTTGGCCAAAATCTGCGTGATGTCGCGCGCGTTGCGCAGGAACAAATTCCAACCGGTTTCGCCCACCACGCGCTGCGGCACCACCACGGTGTCACCCGGCATCAGGGCCACGGCCTCGATCCCACCACCAAACCAGCCGCTTTGATCGGCACTGGCCAGCACCGTGCCGTCGGCACGCAACACAAAGGCTTGGCGCGCATCGGCTTCAGGCGTCAGGCCAGCCAGCCGGAACACATCGCCCACGGTGCGGCCGGGGCGGAAGACGAAGGTGTTTTCGTTGTTGACGGCACCAAAGGCGGCCACAAAACCGGGCACACTGGGTATCACAATGTGGTCGCCGTGCTCGAGCGGCAGGCTGGGCAGGGCTGCCAGCGTGGCGTCGCGCGGGTCGATCTCGAGCGCGACACGGCCGTTGCTGCGCAGGGTGCGCAAGCGCACCAATTGCAAGCGCTGGGCTTCGCGCTGAGCCTCCATCAAAGCTGCGGCACGCCCGGCATCCAAACCTTGCAATTGGGCGATTTGCTGCGCACCCTGGGCTTGCAACCCGGCCTCGAGTCGTGCGATCAGTTGGTCGAGGTTTTGCTGTTGCTGGCGGCGCACTTCCTCGCGCTTGAAGCTGGTGCCAAACACATAAGCCTGCGGCGTCAGACCGCCGATGCGGCGGATGAGTTGCGGCAAGGTTTCACCCGGCAATGCCACATAGACCCCGGGCACGGCCACCTCGCCCTCAATGCGCACCACGCGCTCTTGGCGCTGCTGCGGCACGCGCAAATCGGACTGGGTAAAAATGGTGACCACGTCGCCCGGCTGAAGTTCGAAGTCTTGGCTGGCGTCGCGCTGCAACACCAGTCGGCCTAGGTTAAAGGGGATGAGCTGGCGCTGCAAGGTTTGGCGGTTGAGCCGCTCGATCACGGCATAGTCCCAGTTGATGGCCTCGGCGTTGATTGCAAAATGGCGCTGCAGCGCCTGCGGCCCGCCTTGGGGCCCACCGAGCAGCTGCACCAAGCGGTTTTGACGCACAAAAAAACTGGCATTGATCAGGGCTTCGGGGTCCGGGATGAGCTGGGACAAACGCATACCCGGCACCCAAGGGTGGCGCAGCGGAGCGGCCACCGCGCCTTGCAGCGTCACCGCATTGGCAAACTCTGGGCTGATGGGCAGCAAAGTAAGCACATCGCCATCACGCAACACGGTGCGCAAGCCCGCAGCGTCTAGTGCGACCTGATTGACTTGCCGCGGTGGCTGAGCCAGCGAATCAATACGCTCGAGCAGCGCCACCTGCGTGGATGCGAGCACCGGCACACCGCCGCCAGGGGCAAGCACGTCGGCCAAGGTTTCGTTGGGCTTGAGTTCGTACAGCGCAGGTTGGTCAAAAGCGCCCGTCACCGCCACCTGTGGCCCGATGGGGGGAATCACAATCACGTCACCCGGTTGCAGCTGCACGTCTTGCGACTTGTCGCCACGCGCCACAAAGGCATAAAGGTCGATGGTGGTGACCACGCGGCCTGCACGGCGCAGCTCGATGGCCCGCATGGAACCATTGGGGCTCGGGCCGCCGCTGGCAAAAATCGCGTTGATCAGGGTGCTCAGGCTCGACAAGGTGTAGGTGCCGGGCTGGCGTGCCTGCCCCACCACATAAACTTGGATGCTGCGCAACCGCGCTACCGTAGCCGAGAGTTCGAAGTTTTGAAACACGCGCCCGATGTGGCTGCGCAACACAGACTCAAGCTGCTCAGCGCGCACGCCAGCCAGCGTGAGCGCGCCCACTCGCGGCACTTGCACCTGGCCGTTGCGGTCGATGATGAGCATGGCGCCAAAATCGGCCAAACCCCAAACGTGCAACTGCACCCCATCGCCCGGGCCGAGCACGTAGCTGCCGGGCACGGCAATGTTGGTGACGGGGGCAAAGGTGCGTGGCCGGGCAAACAAATTGGCTCCAAACTTCGGCAGCAGTTGGCCAGTGGCTTGCTGCACAAAGGTCTGGAACTGCGACGGAGCATGAACTGGAGGAAGACCGCGCTGAACCTGTTCGTCCAAACCTTCCTCGCGCGCCCGTTGAGCCGCATCGGCCGCAGCTTGCCCGCTGTCGGCTGCAGCTCCTGCCGGAGCCGCTTCGCCAGCACCAGGCTGCAGCGCGGGCGCAGGCAGTCCGGGCAAAGCCAAAAAGCCGGGTGCAGCGGCCGGTGCGCCCGCAGCAGTGGCAGCGCCCAAACCCGCCGCAATACCAGGTGCATCGATCGCTTGTGCGCCTGCAGCGCCGGCTGCGGCACCCAGCGCCAACCCCAGCAAAAGCCGGCCCAATCTGTTGCGAGTGGTGTGAAAATCAAGCATTGAAATCAACTTCCAAGTACGTTTTGTGAGTAAATTTGAAATTTTTGCGGCAGCGTGCGCTTGAGGTGTGGCTTCAGAAGCGCCAATCGGCATGCACCGATTGTGGCGTAACCCGTATTCTGGGGCTGCGTTCGTCTTGCTCTTGCTGCATCAGCAACAAACTGGCGATGCCATAGCCCAGCAAGGCCCCGCCCACCGTGTCTGACAACCAATGTTCGCGCTGCTGCACGCGGCCCAGCGCGGTAGCGGCTGCCACCCCGTAGAGCCAAGGCATGTTGTGCTGCTGCGCAAAGGGGGTCACCAGGGCAAAAGCCAGCGCCGTGTGGTTGGAGGTAAAGCTCGAGCGGTACGAGCCCGAGCCCGGCCCAGAAAAATGGCTGCTACCGCGCTGATCGAGCGGCCGGCTGCGCCCTACCAAAGTGCGCACGGCCAAACTGGCCCCCAAAGTGTACGCGCCCGCCAACAGCGAGGTCTGGGCGCTTTGGGCCGCAGCGGGCCCGGCCACACCGCTGCTCAAAAGCGCCGAACCCGCCGCCAGCACCAGCGGTGCAGCACTGCCCACATCGCCAAGGCGCTGCCAGTGGCCGTCTGGGTTGCGCGCTGCCCAGCGGTCGGCGCTGCGATCGAGCAAACCACTGGCCAGCACCGCGCCCCCAGCCCAGAGCCAGCTCGAGGCCGGAATCTGCCCCACCTGCTCGACCAGCGGGGCCGCAAAGCGCGTGGGGTCGGCTAGGGGCATGGAATCGGGCGCGTACAGCACATGGGCTGTGCCCTCGGCCGAGCGGCGCTGTGCCGGCTCGGCCGAACGCCAAAACAGCGCACGCCCCGAGCGTGCGCTGGTGAGCTCGGCCAAGGTGTCGCTGCGCTGCAAGCGCGCGCCGCCGTCGCGGGTGAGCGGCGTCCAGCGCAAATCGGCTACACCGGGTACCGACAAAGGCAGCATGGCCTCGAAGGGGATGCGCACGTAGATGCCCTTGTCGAAGCTGCCTTCGCCAAACACTTCAAAGGGCACATTGGTGAACGTGGCCCAAGCGCCAAAAGTGGTGCCGTTGCGAAAGGTGCGGCTAAAGTCGAGTGTGACACCCTTGTCGCCAGCCAAGTAGCGCCCAGCCATGATTTTGGCCTGCACATCGTTCCAGCCCGTGTCCCAGTGCAAGGTGGCGTGGCCCGTGAGCACCGAGTGCTCGCGAAACTCAAAATCTTGCCTAAAGCCGCGCTGACGCACGTAATTTACGTCCACGCCAAAGGCCCAGGAGCGGCCAAAGGGGCGGTACAGCCATTCGGCCCCCACGCCGCCAAACATGGGCTCAAACAGCCCAGCGTAAACGCTCGCAAAATGGTTGCCACCCAAGTGGCGGCTGTGGTTGATGTCCAGCCGCGGAATATTGAAGCGGCTGGTCACCACGTACTCGCGCAAATGGGTGCGCACGCGCTCCATGGCGCTGATGCCAGTAAAGTTGAAGCGATCGTAGTTGTCGAGCAAACGCAAACTGGCCACACCGCTAATGCGGGTATTGGGGTTGAGTTGCCACTGCGCCGTGCCAGCCAACCCCAGTTGGTAGAGGATGAAACCGTCGGGCCCGCCCAAGATTTGGCTGTAGGTGGGCGACCAGCTAAAGCTCAGCGGAGCGCGCGCGCTTTGCCATTCGGCCTCGGGCTGCAGCCTAGGCAGGGCTGGGCTGTAGCTCTGGGTGGGCAGCGCCAGAGCGCTGGGCATGGGCGTGCTTTGCTGCAGCAGCCATTCAGCGCGCTCCACCGCCACCTGCGACAAAGGCAACCCGTGGCGGCGCAGTTCGATCTGGAACACACCCACATCGGCCGGCGCATGCGCGTGCAACACCTGCACCGCACGGTCGATGCGCTGCTGCAAGTACATCGCCGCATCAATCTCCACCTCGAGCAGCAGCGTGCCAGCATTGTGCCGCAGCGCCAGCACCTGCCAGCCGGTGTGGCGCTCGACCGCGTGCACCAGATCGGACCAGCCGTTTGCGGGCAAGGCCGCCGGGGCTTGCAGGCGCAGTGCCGGCAGCGCCGGGTCTAGGGTTTTGGGCACCTGCAGTTGGTCCATACGGCCCTGCAGCGTGAGGCCAAAAGCCAAGCGGTTGCCGCGTTGCCACGAAAGCGACCAATGCACGCCCGGGCTTTGGCGATAGACCACGCCAAAATTGATCGGTGAATCGACCACCTGCCGGTTGGCGTGCGGCTCGAGTTGAAAGCTGTTGCCATCGACCTCGGCCTTAAACACCCAAGGGCTGGTGGGCGATGCCCATTGCACGCCACCAAACACCGCCGCCGGGCCAGTAAAAATCTGGTCGATGTTGGCCTCGCCCCCCACGCCCACTTCGGGGCCTGCGCGCTGACGAAAACGGTCGCCAAACAGCCGCATCGGGTTGCTGATGTTGCCGCGCGTACCCAAATTGCCCCAGCCTAAGCCTATAGACGCATCCCAATTGCCCCAGCGCCGGCTGGCCACCACGTATTCGCTGGCAAACAAACCGGTGCCGCCTAGGTCGCGCAAGCCCAAAGCCACTGCCGGGCCGTAGGCGTCTTCTTCGCGCAGGCGCAGCTTGATGTCAACCGACTTGTCTTTTAGCGATTGTCCGCCGGCCAAGGGGCCGTAGGAGCGGTTCAAAATGTCGGTGTAGCGAAAGCCAAACTCAAACCAATCGAGCGGCTGCAGCATAAAAGTGCCGCGCACATAGGGGCGTGCATTGCTAAAAGTGCTTCGCAAACTGCCTGCCCCGGCAAAACGGGCGCTGGGGGTTTGCCAAAAACCCAACTCACCCCAGTCGTTGCTGGTCAGCACCGCAGCAGCCGGTTCGGGGCGCTCGGGCATGGGCTCGGGCCCGGTTTGCACCGGCAAGCCCGCGAGCATCGGGTGGGCATCGGGCGGCGCTTGGGCGGCAAGCAGGCGCACCAGGTTGTCAGACCATTCGTGCGCGAAGCCCGCCGAGCGGCTGGGGGCCCAAATCCAAGCGCCGGGCCCGGGCGGCACCTGAGCGCTCTGGTTCCAGTGCGACACGCCAAAGGTTTGCACGCGGCCATCGGGCTGCGCCACCCACACCCAATCGGCCTCGTGGGCGCGCTGCAGCAAGCCCGCGCAACTGAGCACGTAATCGCGCGCCAGCGCGCCCGGCACATGGGGCAGCAGGCAGGGCAAACCGCTTTCGCTCAACACGGCCACCAGCCTAGGCCGGGCAAAGAGCACAAATTCGTCGTCGCGGCGGTGCACCGGGTCAGATTCGGGCATGGCCTGCAGCGCGCGCGGGTCGTGCGTGGCCAAGGTCAGGCGGCCCGTGAGCGGCAGGCGCGCCACCCAGTCGGCCAGCAGCTGGCGCTGCGCATCGGGCATGGCAGGGCTGCTGGGCGCCGACTCAAACGCCGCCACCACCGCTAGGCGCAGGCGCTGCTGGGGCAGACGCTCGTTGGCGCTGCGCCAGTGCAGGGCCGTGGTGTCGGCTTGGGGGCCGTGGGTGCGCAGCAACCAAGCGCTCAGGCGCTCAGATTCGGTCGGCGCCAAGGCGGGGGTGGATGGGGGGGCAGATTGCGGGATTGCTGGGGCAGCAAACGGGGCCTGTGATTGGGCTTGGGCTTGGGCTTGGGCTTGGGAGTGCGTGGCCAGCGCACCACCGCCCAGCAGCAACGCCACCGCCCAAGGCACGCTTTTAAGCCGACACTGCATCATGGCAAAGCCACCTGGCCCAGCGGCCACGGGGCAATGTGAAAACAGGTGTCGGCATCTAGGCACTGAAACGAATACACCACCTGCTTCACCCCAGCCACAGGGGCAAGGGCAAACCAAGCTTGGGGTTCGCGGTCGGAGCGTTGCACAAACCAGTTCCAGTGGGTGTAATCGGCGCCCGCAAGGGGGCCACGCAAATGGCGCAGCACGGCATTGGGCAGGTCGGGCCAGCTTTGGGGGTGCAAGCTCACACGGTCGGTGCGGCCAAAACGGTAGCGCGCAGGCTCGTCCCAGGTGCGCACAAAGCTGGGGTGAGCAAAAGCGCCCACCGCTTCGGGGCTGGTAGTGGCTTGAGGGGTCACAGCTGCAGGCGGTGTTTGTGCCAACAAATCGGCCCACGCCGGCGCCGGTGGGTTCCAGCTCAAGGCAGCTTTGCCTTGTGGCACACCCGTGAGGCCCACCAAGCGGCCATTTTGGGTGCGCAACACCTCGCGCAAGGCCGAAAACCAAACCAAGGTGGCGGGGCCGGCCTCATCCGCAGCAGGCTCCACATACCCAAGCACAAAAAAAACCGGGTCTCGCCCCGGTGCTTGCACGTAAAGGTATGTGAGGGCCGGGTTGAGCTGCGCTCGGCTAGGCAAGGGAGCGGAACCGCCTGTTAAGGCAGGGCCTATTGCACCAGCCAAAGCCCCGACTGCAGGGGGAGCACTGGCACAGCCTTGGAGCAGCGCCGATGCCAGCAAGCAAGGTAAAACCCTGCCTAACCAAGCAAACAGAAAACTGGAACCTAAACGCACAAAAAAACCATTTAGGAACCAGATTTATTGCAAACAAACCCAAAGGCTAATATGAGAACTTGTAGGCCCGAATGCACGATGCGATCGACAGTTTTTACTGGGTGGCGACTGTACCCACAGCACCGTCATCAGCAATGGCAGAAATCACCACCGCCGCAGCCAGCACGCCCAGCACCACGGTGCCGGTAGCCACACCACCAATCGCACCTGCTGTTGCAGCAGTGGCACCCGCGCCAGTTGCACCGGCACCACCCGCACCCGCTCCGGGAGCAGGGGTCTGCGCCCAAACAGGAGCAGCGGCGAACATTGCAGCGGCAGCCACGGCCACCAAAGATTGCTTGAGTTTCATGACAGGTCCCTTTGCAAAAATGCAATTACCGCCTCAGTATAGCCAAAAACACCCGCTTTGGGCCGCGTCCAGCAAAAAACTTCGCCTATCCCACAGCACCCTGCCCCACCGCCTGCTCTAGCAGGCCGTTGAAAAAATGCGTACCAAAGCTGCCCCGCCCCCTGCCGCGTTGCTCTCGAGCCGCCGCAGAGCGCATTTTCCTGCCTTTGCAGCCTCTTTCGAGGCCTGTTTGATGCCTCTTTGTCCATTATGGACGCACCTCGGCCCTGAATCACGCATGATGCGCATCCCACCAGCCACCCATGGAGCCCATGCGCACCAGGTTGTAGGCCGCAAAGCACATCAGCGCCTGCCCAGTCAGCTTGGCCTGACCCTTGAGCTTGGTCTTGGCCAGTCCGCCCACGGTCTTGATCCAGCCAAAGGCCTCTTCGATGCGCTTGCGCACCTTCAGACTGGTTTTGTAGCCCGCATGTCGCTTGGTGCGCCCATCGATGGCCGAGTGCTGCTTCTTGGCCGCCACATGGGGCGTGATGCCCAGCTTGCGGCAGCCCTGCACGAAGGCCTTGCAGTCGTAGTTTTTGTCGGCGCCCACGGTTTGCTTGCGCCCATGGCGCCTTTGGCGCCCCAGCATCCTGAGCGCCGCTTGGTGCTCTGCCGTGCCGTTGGCGTGGGTGATCTCCACGTCCACCACCAAGCCGTTGCGGTTGTCCATCAGGATGTGGCCCATGTGGCACAGCCGCGACTTGTCGCCCTTGGCTTTCTTGTACAGGCGCGCATCGGCATCGGTGCGGCTGGCGTGGGTGTCGTTGCTGCGCTCTTGGCCTTTGAAGTCGACTTCGGGGTTGCGCCCCGGGGGCGGGGCTGGGTCGTGGTGCTGGTCGCTGTCGTTGACCTTGTTGTCGCTGTCTTTGCGCTTGAAGCTCTTGTGCGAAGCCCAAGCCTCGATCAGGGTGCCATCGACGCTGAAGTGTTCGTCGCCGATCAGCCGCGCCCAGTGGGCGCTGTGCTTGACGCGCTCGAAGAACACGCGCGCCAAGTCTTCGTTGAACAAGCGCTCGCGGTTGGCGCTGAAGGTGGAGTGGTCCCAGACCTTGTCTTCGATGTTCAGGCCCACGAACCAGCGATAGAGCAGGTTGTAGTCGATGGACTCGACCAACAGCCGCTCGCTGCGGATGGAGAACAGGATTTGCAGCAGCAGGGCTTTCAAGAGCATCTCGGGCGGCACCGAAGGGCGGCCTTTGCGCGCATACACGGCTTCGAACTCGGCGCTCATGCTGGCGAGCAAGGCATCGACCAGCGCGCGCAGCTTGCGCAAGGGGTGCTGGGCCGATACCCGGTCTTCAAGACTGATGTAGCTGAACATGGCTCCCTGAAAGCTCTGCACACCTCTCATCGCAAATCTCCTATATCTGCAAGCTGCCGTGATGCATATGATAACAAATTCAGGGCGGGTGTGGGGGAGTTTTTCAACGGCCTGCTAGGTGCACCCAATCGACGATCTCGCCGTCGGGGGTGTAGCCTTCGACCAGCTCTTGCAGCAGCAGGCGCAGCAGCGCCACGTCGTTGACTTGCAGCGCCAGTTCGAGCGTGGCCAGCTTGGGCTG
>Ga0207950_100033_pt1 | contig 75365 bp, 62 predicted proteins | sample Subbio11_8B_AprC_FD_184814 | JGI IMG/M metagenome (GOLD analysis project Ga0207950, IMG submission 184814) | Serpentinite rock and fluid subsurface biosphere microbial communities from McLaughlin Reserve, California, USA - CR11_8B_AprC (SPAdes) | ecosystem: Environmental > Terrestrial > Deep... | reverse complement strand
GCCATGAAGCGCGCCCGGCGCTCGTGGCGCACGGCATCGGGCAGCGCGCCGGGCAGTTCGTTGGCCGCTGCCCCTTGCACCGGCGAGTAGGCAAAGCAGCCGGCGCGGTCGATCTGGGCCTGCGCCACGAAGCCCAGCAAGTGCTCGAACTCGGCCTCGGTCTCGCCCGGAAAACCGGCGATGAAGGTGCTGCGCAGCACCAGCTCGGGGCAGAGCTCGCGCCAGCGCTGGATGCGCTCGAGGTTGCGCTCGCCGCTGGCCGGGCGCTTCATGCGCTTGAGCACGTCCGGGTGGCTGTGTTGCAGCGGCACGTCGAGGTAGGGCAGCACCAGCCCTTCGGCCATCAGCGGCAAAATGTCGTCCACGTGCGGATACGGATAGACGTAGTGCAGGCGCACCCAAGCCCCGTGCGGCCGCGCCAGTTCGCCCAGGGCGCGCACCAAGTCAAACAGCTTGCTCTTGAGCGGCCGACCGTCCCAAAAGCCGGTGCGGTACTGCACATCGACGCCGTAGGCCGAGGTGTCTTGGCTCACCACCAGCAGCTCTTTGACGCCGGCCTCAAACAGCTTGCGCGCCTCGCCCAGCACCTCGCCCACCGGGCGGCTTTGCAGATCGCCGCGCAGCGAGGGGATGATGCAAAAGGTGCAGCGGTGGTTGCAGCCTTCGCTGATTTTGAGGTAGGCGTAGTGGCGCGGCGTGAGCTTGACGCCCACGCCCTCGACCAGCGCCGCAGCGGGCCGCGCCGGCAGCAAGTCCAGAAACGGGTCGTGGGGCGGCGGCGGCAGGTGCTGGTGCACGGCTTGCATCACTTCGTCGGTGGCGTGTGGCCCGGTCACGGCCAGCACCGCGGGGTGCATCTGGCGCACCAGATTGGCGCCGCCCTCGCCTTGGCGCGCGCCCAAGCAGCCGGTGACCAGCACGCGGCCGTTGGCGGCCAGCGCCTCGCCGATGGCGTCTAGGCTCTCTTGCACCGCTTCGTCGATAAAGCCGCAGGTGTTGACGATCACCAGATCGGCGCCTTGGTAGCTCTTGCTGGTCTGGTAGCCCTCGGCGTGCAGGCGGGTGAGGATCAGCTCGGAATCCGTCAAGGCCTTGGGGCAGCCGAGGCTGACAAAGCCCACCTTGGGCGCGGGCCGGGCGGCCGGCGGGGTCGGTAAATCTAGGGTTGCAGTCATCCCCGGATTGTCTCATTCGCGCCGACTGCTGGGGGCGTGCGTGCGCGTGGGCACGATCAGCGCTTGAGCTTTTCAGCCCATGAGCTTTTCAGCGCTTGAGCCCAAAAGCCGCCAGCATCTGCTCTTGCATCTGCGCCAGCGCGTGCTGAGACTGGTTGAAGTAGTTGCCCAGCATCAGCGGCGCCTGCGCCTTGACGAACTGCTGCCACAGCTCGGGCGTGAGGTCTTTGGCCTGATCGGCCATTTTTTGCTGCACGTCCATGAAGATCTGCAGGTTTTTTTCGAGGTAGTGGCCCATGTTGGCCTGCATCGAGTGGCCGTAAAAGCGGATCAGGTTGGCCAGCAGCTTTTCAGAAAACAGCGGCACGCCGGCGCTTTCTTCTTCTAGGATGATCTGCAACAAGATGCTGCGCGTGAGGTCGGCGCCGCTCTTGGCGTCGCGCACCACAAAGGGCTGCACCCGCATCACCAGCTCTTTGACTTCGGCCAGCGTGATGTAGGCCGAGGCCTCGGTGTCGTAGAGGCGGCGGTTGGGATACTTTTTGATCACGCGCGGCGACTGGCCGGGCGCGCTCGCTTCTGTAGCCTGGGGGTCTTGCACGTTGCGGGCTTTCTGGGCAGTGGGAAGGGTGACGAATGCCTGACACGGGGCAAATGGCAAGTGCGGCTGCACCCACCATGCCCCATTGTAGAGGCAGGGCTGAAATGGATCGGGCTTGCAGCCAACCCGCACGCTGCGCTGCGCGTGCCACCCACGGCTGATAACCCCATGGGCCGGTCAAATTTGAGGTTAATCAATAAAACCTAAGATTTCACAAATTTCTGAAATGACTGGACTCCATGAACACACCCCTGACCCAACGCTTCGTGCTTCATTTTGGCGAAATGGGCAGCCGCTGGGGCATCAACCGCACCGTGGGGCAGATTTATGCCCTGTTGTTTGTGTCGGCGCAGCCCCTCAACGCCGAAGACATTTCCGAGGCGCTGGGCTTTTCGCGCTCCAACGTGAGCATGGGCCTCAAGGAGCTGCAAAGCTGGGGCTTGGTGCGGCTGCAGCACCTGCCGGGCGACCGGCGCGAGTATTTTTCGGCCCCCGACGACGTGTGGGCGATCTTTCAAACCTTGGCCGAGGAGCGGCGCAAGCGCGAGGTCGATCCCACCCTGTCGATGCTGCGCGACGCACTGCTCGAACCGGTGACCGACCCAGTGGACAAACACGCCCAAGAACGAATGCGAGAAATGCACGATTTAATCGAATTGGCCACCAGCTGGTTCGAGGAGGTGCGCGATATGGATCGGGATCGCGTGGTGGAACTGATGAAGCTTGGCCGCAAAGTCGGCAAGCTGCTCGATGCACGAGATCGTTTCATCGGAGGCAGAAATGCTTGACTTCCTCGACCCGCTGCTGCTGGCGCGCATTCAGTTTGCCGCCAACATCAGTTTTCACATCCTGTTCCCCACCATCACCATCGGTTTGACGTGGGTGCTGCTGTTCTTCAAGTGGCGCTACCACCGCAGCGGCGACCTGAAGTGGATGGACGCCTACGCCCTGTGGGTGAAGGTGTTTGCGCTCAGTTTTGCGCTCGGTGTGGTCAGCGGCATCATCATGAGCTTCCAGTTTGGCACCAACTGGCCGGGTTTCATGAACACCTTTGGCAACATCGCCGGCCCGCTGCTGGCTTTCGAGGTGCTCACGGCCTTCTTCATCGAAGCGATCTTTGTTGGCATCATGCTGTTTGGCTTCAACCGCGTCAGCAACTTGATGCACACGCTGGCCACGCTGACTGTGGCGCTGGCCACCACCGTGTCGGCATTCTGGATTTTGGTGCTGAACTCGTGGATGCAAACCCCGGCCGGTTTTGAGATGCGCGACGGCGTGGCCCACGCCACCGACTGGTGGGCCATCATTTTCAACCCCTCCTTCCCCTACAGCTTCTGGCACATGATAGTGGCCTCGTTCCTGACTGTGGCCTTCCTCATCGCCGGCGTGTCGGCTTGGCGCTGGCTGCGCGGCGACCGCAGTGCCGCGGTGCTGGCTACCATGCGCACCGGCGCTTACTTGGGGGCGCTGCTGATCCCGTTGCAAATCTTCATCGGCGACCTGCACGGCCTGAACGCCGTCAAGTACCAGCCGGCTAAAATCGCTGCCATCGAAGCCATCTGGGAAACCGATCGTGGCGTGCCGCTGGTGCTGTTTGGCTTTCCAGACGAGGAAGCGCGCACCACCCACTTTGCCATCGAGATTCCCAAGCTGGCTTCCATCATCCTGACCCACGACCCCGATGGCGAGCTCAAGGGCCTGAACGAATTCGAGGGCAAGCATCCGCCGGTCGCCGTGGTGTTCTGGACCTTCAGGGTGATGGTGGGCATCGGGGTGATGATGCTGGTGGTGGGTTTTTGGGCCGCGTGGCGGCTGCGCAAAGGCGGCGAGCCCTCGGTGCTGCTGGCGCGGGTGCTGCTGCTCATGACCTTTTCGGGCTGGGTGGCCGTGCTGGCGGGCTGGTACACCACCGAAATCGGGCGCCAACCGTGGATGGTGCAGGGGGTGCAACTGGTGGCCGACGCCGTGGGTCCGGTGCCCGGCCCGCAGGTCGCCCTCACGCTCGTGGGCTATCTGCTGCTCTACGCCGTCTTGCTGACGGCCTACATCGCGGTGCTGTTCCGGATGGCAAAGAAGGCCGGACTGTCCAACTCGAACCCCACCGACACACCACCCGCCACGACCATTCCAGTCAGCCCTGGCCTGATCCTTTCACACCCAGCGCTGGAGCACAAAAATGCTTGAAATGCCCGACCTGATGACGCCCGACGGCTGGTTGCCGCTGGCCTTTTACATCCTGCTCGGCTTGAGCATGCTGGCCTACGTGATCCTTGACGGCTACGACCTCGGCGTCGGCATCTTGCTGCGCCGGGCACCCGATGCGCACAAGGATGTGATGGTGGCCTCGATCGGCCCCTTTTGGGACGCCAACGAAACTTGGCTGGTGCTGGGCGTGGGCTTGCTGATGACCGCGTTTCCGCTGGCGCACGGGGTGATTTTGAGTGCGCTGTACCTGCCGGTGGCGCTGATGCTGCTGGGCTTGTGCCTGCGCGGGGTGGCTTTCAAGTTTCGCTCCAAGGCCGCGCCAGAACACAAGGCAGGTTGGAACCAAGCTTTCTGGGCAGGCTCGCTGATCGCCACGCTGGCTCAGGGCTTCATGCTGGGCTCGATGGTGCTTGGCTTTGCCTCTGGCTGGGCCGCCTTTGTGTTTGCCTGCCTGATTGCTGTTTGCTTGGCGGCTGGCTACTGTCTGCTTGGGGCCGGTTGGCTGATTTTCAAGACCAGCGGCGAACTGCAGCAACAAGCGCTGCGCTGGGCCAAAGCCAGCTTGTGGTGGACGGCTCTGGGGATTGCGGCGGTGTCGCTGGCCACGCCTTTTGCTTCGGAACGCATTTTCGACAAGTGGTTTAGCCTGCCTTGGGTGGTGCTGCTGGCGCCCATCCCCCTGATGACAGCGCTGTTGTTCGTTTTGGCTGCGCGCAGCCTGCAACGGCTACCCACGCGCCTGCTACAAGGCAACGAATACGGCACCTCGGTGCCCTTCGCTTGCGCGATCGGCATTTTCCTGCTCGCCTTCTACGGCTTGGCCTACAGCCTGTTTCCATATTTGGTGATGGACCAAATGACCCTGTGGCAGGCCGCCGCGTCCCCCGACGCCTTGTGGCTGATATTCATCGGCGCCTGCGTGATGCTGCCGATCATCGCCGGCTCGTCGCTGTTTGTGTACCGGGTGTTTGGGGGCAAGGCGCAGGTGATGGACTACACCTGAAGGCGCAGGCGGCGCACCATCGGTAGCGTGCGGTTGGGGCGGTTGGGTCATGGCATCAGCCAGGCGCAAGCCCGGTGTGCTATTTTGGCGCCCAAGTTTCACTACCCCATCTGTATTTGCCTATGAAACGCCTGCAAAACAAAGTCTGCCTCATCACCGGCGCCGCCCAAGGCATCGGGGCCGCCACCGCGCTCAAGTTCGCCGCCGAAGGTGCGCGCGTGGTGGTCTGCGACCTGCGCCAAAGCGCTGTCGATGAGGTGCTGGCGCAGTGCCAAGCCCTAGGGGCCGAGGGGCTGGGGCGCGTGCTCGACGTGACGCAGCGCGATCAGGTCGATGCGCTGGTGGCCGAGGTGTTGCAGCATTTTGGCCGCATCGACGTGCTGGTCAACAACGCCGGCATCACCCAAGACGCGCGGCTGCAAAAGATGAGCCTCGAGCAGTTTGACCGCGTCATCGACGTGAACCTGCGCGGCGTGTTCCATTGCAGCCAAGCGGTGGCTGATGCCATGGTGGCACAGGGCTCGGGCGTGATTTTGAATGCCTCGAGCGTGGTCGGGCTGTACGGCAATTTTGGCCAGACCAACTACGCCGCCACCAAGGCGGGCGTGATCGGCTTCACCAAAACCTGGAGCCGCGAGCTCGGCCCCAAGGGCGTGCGCGTGAACGCCATAGCGCCGGGCTTTGTGGCCACCCCGATCCTCCACACCATCCCCGACAAGGTGCTCAAGGACATGGAGCAGCGCGTGCCGCTGCGCCGCTTGGCGCAACCGGAAGAAATCGCCAACGTCTATGCCTTTTTGGCCAGCGACGAGGCCAGCTACGTCAACGGCGCGGTGCTCGAGGTCTGCGGCGGCCTGACGATCTAAACCCCGCTCGGGTATCCGAGTGCGGTGCAGGGTTGGGCGGCGACTCGGGTTATTTAAGTTATACTGCGATCTAATAACTTTTATAACCCTTCACCGGAGTGCGCCCATGAGTGCCGTTGCAAACCATGCGGGGGTTCCAACCCTAGCTGGCACCCCCAAAGAGGTGCAGGCTTGGCTTGCAAAATCACACGCCAAGTGTGTGCTCGCGCTCGAGCTCGACCACGTAAAGCCTAATTTTTTTCTCAACCTTGCTGAAAACTGCAGCGTCGCAGAGCCTACCCTGCGCGAGTTGTCGCAGCAGCGCCAAGGCCCAGAGTCGGTGGAACGCCTAGCCGATGCCCTTGTGCCTCGGACACCGCCATCTCCACGTCTGCTCAAAGAAGCGGCCATGCTGGTGCGGGCGCGCAAGGCGGTGCTGGAAAGCGGCGACTGGTTGACTGCGGCTCAGGTGGCGCAACTGGCGGGCTTGAGCACCCGCAACCCGAGCGCCCAGCCCAATAAATGGAAGAAGCAGGGGCTGATCTTCGCCCTCAACCATGGGGGCGCCGACTACTTTCCGGGTTATGGGCTCAACCCCGAAACCGGTTTCCGGCCGGTGAAGGCACTGGCCCAGATCATCGCGACCTTTGCTGGGCACAAAGACGGCTGGGGCATGGCCTATTGGTTCCGCTCTGACAACAGCTTCCTCGGTGGCAAGCGGCCCCAAGATCTGTTGGCGTCCGCTCCCGAACGGGTGCTTGCCGCGGCCCTAGACGAGGTTCAGGAAATCGCCCATGGCTAGGCGCAGCGCCAAAGCGGCGGGCGGAACAACACCGTTGCCACCTGCCGATGAGGCGTCTGCCCACACTCCACCTCCGCCAGACGAGTTGCACGTCACGCTCACCGCGCTCGCGCAAGGCGCGGTGCTGCACCGTGTGCATCAGAGCAAATATGCGGCCGATCGGTTCAACCCGGGCGTGCAGGGCAACGCCCGTTTCAGTCCGATTTTGGATGCACAGGGCAACCCGGTCCCCACCCTGTACGGCGGCACGACGATGGCCTGCGCCTTGATGGAGACGGTGTTTCACGACGTGCCGCATAGCGCAGGCTTCAAGAGCTTCGACAAGGGCAAACTGGTTGCACAGGTGCACTCCACCGTCCGGGTCGAACAGGCACTGCAGCTCGTCGATCTGGCGAGCGTGCCGCTGCGCAAGTTGGGCGTGACGCGCAAGCAACTCATCGAAACCGAGAAAGACCAATACCCGGCCACCCGCAAGTGGGCGGTGGCAATCCGCCGCCAATGCCCGCAAGCCCAAGGGCTGACGTGGGTTTCGCGGCAAGACGACTCGGCGCGCGCCGTCGTTCTGTTTGGTGACCGCATCCCCGGTGCTGCGCTTCGAGCAGAAAATGACTCCCGAAGTCTGCTCGATGACGCAAGCGCCTACGACGCAGTGCTCGATCTGGCCGAGCGCATCGGCGTCAACATCGTTTAGGGGCAACATCAAACCCCTTCCCCCTCCCGTGCCCAGCCATGAAACGCCAGCCTTCGTCAACGGCGCGGTGCTCGAGGTCTGCGGCGGCCTGACGATCTAAGGGGCTGACCGGGTGCGGGCACCCGAGTGCGGCGCGGGGTTGGTCATATGGGGCGCTGATTTGTCGCCTATCATGGTTGCACGCCATGGCGGCAGCGGCCGCCCGACTTGTGACCAGACCCCTGCCCCATGCCCACCCCCAGCGCCAGCCCCACGCACCCCACACCGCCTGCGCCACCCGGCTCTCTCGACAGCGCCGCGCCCGCCAGCCCAACCCCCGAGGCGGACGGGCCGCTCTGGCACACCTGCAGCAGCGCCGACTGCGCCCGCACGCTCGAGGTAGAGCCAGCGCAGGGCTTGAATAGCGAACAAGCCGCGCTGCGCCTGCAGCGCCACGGCCCCAACCGCTTGGCCGAGCCGCCGCCGCGGCCGCTGTGGCGTGGGTTGCTCGATCAGTTCAAGAGCATGCTGATCCTCATATTGCTGGTGGCCGCCGTGATCGCGGCCTTCATCGGCGACATGAAAAGCGTGACCGTGATTCTGGTGGTGGTGTGCTTCAACGCCGTGCTCGGTTTTTGGCAAGAGTACCGGGCCGAAAAAACGCTGGCCGCGCTCAAGAACATGCTGGCCCCGGTGGCGCGCGTGCGCCGCGCCGGGCGCGTGGAAGAGATCGACGCCAGCCAGATCGTGCCCGGCGACGTGGTGCTGCTCGAAGCCGGCGACCGGGTGCCGGCCGACGGCCGCCTGCTGGCGGCGCACAACGTGGAGATCGACGAATCTGCGCTCACTGGCGAATCGCACGCCGTGGGCAAGGATGCGGCCTTTGTGGCACCGCCGGTGGCGGCGCTGGGCGACCGCATCAACATGGCGTTCATGAACACCGGCGTCACGCGCGGGCGCGCCGAGCTGCTGGTCACCGGCACCGGCATGCAAACCGAAATGGGGCGGCTGGCCACCATGCTGGCGCAAGCCGAAACCGGCGCCACGCCGCTGCAAAAGCAGATCGACGGGCTGGCGCACAAGCTGGTGCTGATCGCCGCCATCGTGGTCACGGTGATCTTTGCGCTCGGCATGTGGCGCGGCGACCCGTGGGCGCAGATGCTGCTCACCTCGCTGGCGCTGGCGGTGGCCGCCACCCCCGACGGCCTGCCGGCCGTGCTCACGGTCACGCTGGCGCTGGGCATGTACGCCATGGCGCAGCACCGCGCCATCGTCAAGCGCATGACGGCGGTCGAGACGCTGGGCTGCACCACCGTAATCTGCTCCGACAAAACCGGCACCCTGACCATGAACCAGATGAGCGCGCGCAGCCTGGTTTACCGGCGCCGCCGCTACACGGTCTCGGGCGAAGGCTACGGCGCTGCGGGCCAGATCGGAGCTGCCGACCCTGCCGACACCGCCACCCTGCCCGACTTCAAGCCCTTGCTGCACCCGGCGGCGCTGGCCAACGACAGCCGCATCCGCGATGGCCGCCTGATCGGCGACCCGACCGAGGGCGCGCTGCTGGCGCTGGCGGCCAAGGGCGGTGTCGATGCCGAGGCGCTGGCCGAGCACAACCCGCGCATCGCCGAAATCCCCTTCGATTCGGCGCACAAGTTTCAGGCCACCTTTCACCACGACGGCGAGTGGGTGCGCCTGTGCGTCAAGGGCGCGCCCGACGTGCTGCTCACCCGCGCCAGCCGCCAGCTCGATGCCGAGGACGAGGGCGAGACCGCGCTCGACCCCGCCTACTGGCAAAGCGAGAATGAGCGCTTGGCCAGCCAAGCCATGCGCGTGCTGGCGGTGGCCAGCAAAACCATCCCGGCGCGCGACTTCGACCCCGCCGGCGAGCTGATGCCGCACACGCACGACCTCACCTTCGTGGGCCTAGTGGGCCTGATCGACCCGCCGCGCCCCGAGGCGCGCGCCGCCATCGCTCTGTGCCAGCACGCCGGCATCCAGGTCAAGATGATCACCGGCGACCACCGCATCACGGCGGCGGCGATCGCGCGCGAGCTCGGGCTGCACGGCGAAGTGATCGAAGGGCGCGAGCTCGATGCGCTCAGCGTCGAGGCGCTGGCGGCGCGCATCGACCGGGTGGCGGTGTTCGCCCGCGTCGCGCCCGAGCACAAGGTGCGCATCGTGCAAGCGCTCAAGGCCGACGGCCACGTCACCGCCATGACCGGCGACGGCGTCAACGACGCGCCGGCGCTCAAGCACGCCGACATCGGCGTGGCCATGGGCATCACCGGCACCGAAGTCACCAAAGAGGCGGCGGTGATGGTGCTCACCGACGACAACTTTGCCACCATCGTGCGCGCGGTGCGCGAGGGCCGCGCGATTTACGACAACATCGTCAAGTTCGTGCGCTTTCAGGTTTCGACCAACATCGGCGCCATGCAGACCGTGCTCGGCGCCAGCCTGCTCGGCCTGCCCACGCCCTTTACGGTGGTGCAGATTTTGTGGGTCAACATCATCATGGACGGCCCCCCAGCCCTGAGCCTAGGGGTGGAGCCGCCGCGCACCGGCGTCATGGACGAGCCGCCGCGGCGCTCCGATGCCCGCATTTTGAGCGGCAGCCGCATCGCGCAGCTGTTTTTCTTTGGCTTTTGCATGACGATCGGCACGCTGGCGCTGTTTTGGTACGCCCAGCCCAAGGGCGAGACTTACGCGCTCACGCTGGCCTTCACCACCTTTGTGCTGTTCCAGTTCTTCAACCTGTTCAACGCCCGCAACGAGCACGGCAGCGCCTTCAACCGGCAGCTGTTTCGCAACCGTTGGCTGTGGCTGTCGCTGGTGGCGGTGATCGGGCTGCAGATTCTGGTGGTGCACTGGGGGCCGCTGCAAGCCTTTTTCAACACCACCGATTTGAGCCTGCAAGACTGGGGCTTGGCCACCGCCGCCGCCGCCAGCGTGCTGGTGCTCGAAGAGGCGCGCAAGCTGCTGCTGCGGCTGTGGGGCCGCTGGCGCGGTGCGCCGCAACCGGCGGCGGCTGTGCAGCCTGAAACGCCGACCTCAAACCGCCCTTAACCCTGCACCACGCCCAGCACCACGCCGCCCTGCCCTCCCAGCCGCTCAGGGCCTTTTCTTACCCGCCGTGCCAGCGCGCGGTGGCAACCCGGTGTGCTGCGTCAGCAGGGTGCCGGGGCGCACGGGGGTGGAGTTGCTGCGCCGTGGGCTCTGATACGTGCTGGTGCCGGCGGGCTGAAAGCTGGGGATCAGGTGCTGGCGGCCGTTGCCGATCAGGTCGGCGCGGCCTAGGGCTTTGAGCGCCTCGCGCAGCAGCGGCCAGTTGGCCGGGTCGTGGTAGCGCAAAAAGGCTTTGTGCAGGCGCCGCCGTCTGTCGCCCTTGACCACATCGACGCGTTCGGCGCGCGCGTCGCGGTGGATGCCCTTGAGCGGATTGAGGCCGCTGTGGTACATGGCGGTGGCGGTGGCCATGGGGCTGGGGTAGAAGGTCTGCACCTGGTCGGCACGAAAGCCGTTGCGCTTGAGCCATAGGGCGAGCTGCATCATGTCGGCGTCGCTGGTGCCGGGGTGGGCGGCGATGAAGTACGGAATCAGGTACTGCTTTTTGCCCGCCTCGGCGCTGTAGTGCTCGAACATCTTTCTGAAGCGCTCGTAGCTGCCGATGCCGGGCTTCATCATCTTCGACAGCGGCCCGCCTTCGGTGTGCTCGGGCGCGATTTTCAGGTAGCCGCCCACGTGGTGCTGCACCAGTTCCTGCACGTATTCGGGGCTGAGCACGGCCAGGTCGTAGCGCAGACCCGAGCCGATCAGCACTTTTTTGATGCCCGGCAGCGCGCGCGTGCGGCGGTAGATCGAGATCAGCGGCCGGTGGTCGGTGTGCAGGTTGGGGCAGATGCCGGGATAGACGCAGCTCGGTTTGCGGCAGGCGGCCTCGATGGCGGGGCTTTTGCAGCCCAGCCGGTACATATTCGCGGTGGGGCCGCCGAGGTCCGAGATCACACCGGTGAAGCCGGCCACTTGATCGCGGATCTGCTCGACTTCGCGCACGATCGAGTCTTCGGAGCGGCTCTGGATGATGCGGCCCTCGTGCTCGGTGATGGAGCAAAAGCTGCAACCGCCAAAGCAGCCGCGCATGATGTTGACGCTGAAGCGGATCATCTCCCAAGCCGGGATTTTGGTCGGCCCGTCGTGGCGGCCCTGCGCATCGGCGTAGCTCGGGTGCGGGCTGCGCGCATAGGGCAGGCCAAAAACCCAGTCCATTTCGGCGCTGCTCAAGGGAATGGGCGGCGGGTTGATCCAGACATCGCGCAGCCCCGGGCCGCTGCCGTGCGCCTGCACCAGAGCACGCGCGTTGCCGGGGTTGGTCTCGAGGTGCAGCACGCGGCTGGCGTGGGCGTAGAGCACCGGGTCGGCGCGCACCTGCTCGTAGCTGGGCAGGCGGATCACGCTGCGCGCGCGCTCAGGGGCTGAGAGGCTGGGAGCCTCTGAGAGCTTGGCGCGCTGGGCCAGCGGCGGATGAAAGGCGATCACGGCGCTGGTGGGGGCTGCGGCCGCATCAGGCTGCTCAGGGCCGGTTTCGGCCTGGCTGCTGCACGCGCCGCCGCGCGCCTGCGCCTGCTCGCTGGGGCTCAGGTAGGGGCTTAAGCGCGCCTCGACGCGGCCGGGCCGATCGACCTCGGTCGAATCGATCTCGACCCAGCCCGGTGCGCCGCTGCGGCGCACGAAGGCGGTGCCGCGCACATCGGTGATCTGCGCCACCGGCTCGCGCCGCGCCAGCCGGTGCGCGATCTCGACCAGCGCGCGTTCGGCGTTGCCGTAGAGCAGCAAATCGCACTTGGCATCGACCACGATCGAGCGCCGCACCTGGTCGCTCCAGTAATCGTAGTGGGCGCTGCGGCGCAAGCTGGCCTCGATACCGCCCAGCACGATGGGCACCTCTTTGTAGGCCTCGCGGCAGCGCTGGCTATAGACGATGGCGGCACGGTCTGGGCGCTTGCCGCCCACGTTGCCGGGGGTGTAGGCGTCGTCGGAGCGGATTTTGCGATCGGCCGTGTAGCGGTTGATCATCGAATCCATGTTGCCCGCCGTCACGCCCCAAAACAGATTGGGCTGCCCCAGCGCCTTGAAGGGCTCGGCGCTGTGCCAATCGGGCTGGGCGATGATGCCCACCCGAAAGCCTTGGGCCTCGAGCACGCGCCCGATCACGGCCATGCCAAAGCTGGGATGATCGACATAGGCATCACCCGTGACCAACACCACGTCGCAGCTGTCCCAGCCCAAGCGCTCCATCTCGGCGCGGCTGGTGGGCAAAAAAGGTGCAACCCCAAAGCGCTTGGCCCAATAGGGCTTGTAGCTGCTCAGGGGCTTGGGCGCTTGGGCTGGGGCCTGGGCTGGGGCGTAGGGGCTTGATATGCTCATGATTTAAGTGAGCGATCATAGGCGTTGGCGCGCCGGCGTGCGCGCCGCTACGGCGATGCCCTGCTAGGCGGCAGTGCTGCAGGCGGGGGCCGGCTCGGTGCCCGCGCCCTGCTCGCCCACACCCGCGTGCAAAGCCTGCTGCGCCAGTTGCCACACATGGCGCGCGGGCTGGTGCTTGAGCCGGTGGTCGCTCCAGACTTGGCGCCAGCGCCGCGCCCCCGGCTGGCCGTGGCGCAGGCCCAGCAGGTGGCGCGCGATCGCGTACCAAGGCGTGCCCTCGAGTGCGGCTTGGCGCTCCATGTAGTCGAGCATGGCGGCCTCGACTGCGTCGCGGCTGGGCGCCGGGTGGCTGGTGCCAAAGAACTGCGCGTCCCAATCGTGCAGCAGCCACGGCTGGTGGTAGGCGCTGCGCCCCACCATCACGCCATCCACGTGTTGCAGTTGCTCGGCCATCTGCGCCGCGCTTTGCAAGCCGCCATTGAGCACCAGCGTGAGCTGCGGAAAATCGCGCTTGAGCTGGTGCACCCGCTCGTAGCGCAGCGGCGGCACCTCGCGGTTTTCTTTGGGGCTCAGGCCCTGCAGCCAGGCGTTGCGCGCATGGACGATGAACACCGTGCAGCCCGATTCGGACACCGTGCCCACGAAATCGCGCACAAAGCCATAGCTCTGCTCCTCGTCGATGCCGATGCGGTGCTTGACCGTCACCGGCACATCGACTGCCGCGCGCATGGCGCGCACGCAGTCGGCCACGCGCTGCGGCTCGCTCATCAGGCACGCGCCAAAGGCGCCGCGCTGCACCCGCGGGCTCGGGCAGCCGCAGTTGAGGTTGATCTCGTCGTAGCCCCACTCCTGCCCCAAACGCGCACACCGGGCCAGCTCGTCGGGCTCGCTGCCCCCGAGCTGCAAGGCCAGCGGGTGCTCGGCGGCATCGAACCGCAAGTGCCGCGCCACATCGCCGTGCAGCAAGGCGCCGGTGGTCACCATCTCGGTATAGAGCCGGGTGTGGCGCGAGAGTAGGCGGTGCAGGTAGCGGCAGTGGCGGTCGCTCCAGTCGAGCATCGGGGCCACGCACACGCGCCAAGGGCTGTAACCGCCAGAAGGACTGGGGTGGGCGGCTTGGCCTTGATCGGCTTGGGGTGCGGGCATGGGCGCGGTTGGTTTGGGGCTGGGTGCGCGGATACCGAGGTGTGGAACCGAGATCATCGCCCGATTTTAGGCAAAGCGGCAGTGGCTGCGCTGGCAGACCTGAGCACCATGTTGTAGGCTAGGGGACATAGCCCAACCCTGCCCCTGCCTTGGAGGCATAGGGGCTCGGGGCACAAATGCGCCTAGAAATTCGTGGCCCAGCCCCATTCCGCTCTACAATTGTGGTAGCTTGAAATAAGGGGTTAGCGATGAGCACTGTGTCTGTGCGCATAGATGAAAAATTGGCCGCTGCTGCCCGAACGGCCGCCAAGGCAGAGTTTCGCACCGTGCAGGGGCAGCTTGAGTTCTGGGCCAAGGTGGGCCGGGCTGCGCTCGACAACCCCGACCTGCCGGCCTCGTTCATTGCCGAGTCCTTGATGAGCATGAACGAGCCGCGTGAGGACTGCACACCCTTCGTGCCGCGCTCGGCCTCCAAGGTATGACTTGGGATGTGCGCCAGACGCGGCGCTTTGCGCGTACCTACAAGAAGCTGCACGACAATGTAGTGGCCGAGGTCGATGGTGCAATTGAGGCGGTGGCAAACAACCCTGACATCGGCGAGAAGAAAAAAGGCGATCTGGCCGACTTGTGGGTCTATAAGTTTCGATGCCTAGGGCAACTTTATCTGCTGGGCTACACCCGAGATGACGGCGTTCGGCTGGTGTATCTCGAAGCCGTCGGCCTGCACGAGAACTTCTACCGCGATCTCAAACGCTAGGGCAGCACAGCACGACGCGCCAGATCGTCCGCCGCGGCCGGCGCCGCGGCCGGCGCGTGCTGGGCGGCACACCGCCCACAGCCAACTGATCAGCCGCAACCTGATAGACCAAGCCCACTTTGAGCCCCTGCGCAACCGCATACTAAAAGAAAGGCGGCAAAAATGGATCTGGAAGTCGTTGCGCAAAAACTGGAGTCGCTGCGCCGCTGCCTGCAGCGCGTGCAAACACGGCGCAGTCGGGCCTGAGCCACGCAGGGCCCGCCCAGCCAGTGGTATGCTTGGCCCGTATAGGTACATACCATTATGGACAACGGAACCCTTTTAGCGGCAGTGGATTTGGGCTCGAACAGCTTTAGGCTCGAGGTCGGCCGCTACGACTCGGGACATGTGGCCCGGGTCGATTACATCAAGGAGCCGGTGCGCTTGGGGGCCGGGCTCGACGAGTACAAAAACCTGAGCCTAGCGGCGATGGAGCGCGGCTGGGAGTGCTTGGCGCGCTTTGGCGAGCGCCTGCAAGGCTTCAAGAAAACCCAAGTGCGCGCCGTGGCCACCCAAACCCTGCGCGAGGCCCGCAACCGCGACGACTTCATGCGCAAGGCGCAGATGGTGCTGGGTTTTGCGATCGACGTGATTTCTGGCCACGAGGAAGCGCGGCTGATCTATCAGGGCGCCTCGCACCTGCTGCCGCAGTCGGACGAGCGGCGCTTGGTGATCGACATCGGTGGGCGCTCGACCGAAATCATCCTGGGCCTAGGCTACGAGCCGCTGCGGCTGGAATCGTACCGCTTGGGTTCGGTGTCGTGGACGCAGCGCTATTTTGCCCGCGGCCAGTTCACCACGCCCATGCTGCGCACCGCCGTGATCGCGGCCAAGGCGGTGCTCGACGAAGCCCTGGACACCTTTCCCGCTGCCGAATGGAAGCTGGCTTATGGCTCGTCGGGCAGCGCCGGCGCGGTGTGCGAAATACTGGCGCTCAACGGCTTTGAGCCCGACGTGATCACCCGCCCCGGGCTGGACTGGATCACCGAGCGCCTGCTGCGCGCCGGCAACGTGAGCGAGCTGCGCCTCGAGGGCTTGCGCGACGACCGGCGTCCGGTGCTGTGCGGGGGCTTGAGCGTGCTGCACACGCTGTTTGAGCTCTTTGATCTGCAGGCGCTGCACCGCTCGTATGGGGCGCTGCGCCAGGGTGCGCTGTTTGACCTGATCGACCGCGAGAGCGACCAGACCGACATCCGCGAGCGCACGGTGCGCTGGCTGGGTGCACGCTACACGGTGGATCAGGCCCAAGCCGAGCGCGTGGCCGCTTTGGCGGTGCGGCTGTTTGCGCAAGTGGCAGACGAAGACCCGCTCAACGGCCGCTACTCGCGCAAGCTCGACTGGGCGGCGCGCCTGCACGAGATCGGCACCCACATCTCGCACGAGCAATCTTACCGCCACGGGGCCTACATCCTCGACCACGTCGATGCACCGGGCTTTTCGCTGCCCGAACTGCACCGCATGAGCCGCTTGGTGCTGGGCCAGCGTGGCAAGCTGCGCAAGGTCGAACCAGAGCTGCAAGAAGAGCTGTTTGCCAAGCAACTGCTGTGCCTGCGGCTGGCGGTGCTGCTGTGCCACGCCCGCAAAGACCCCGACACCGGCGCCCTGAGGCTGGGCTACAAGGCCAACCGCTTCAAGTTCAGCTCGGTGCCGGGTTGGTCCAAGCGCTATCCGCAATCGGCTTGGCTGCTGGAGGAAGAAGCGCTGGCTTGGCAAAAAACGCACTGGGCGCTGGACTTGGATTTGCGCTGATCTACAGAGCCCTATCGGTTTAGAGCAGCTCCGGCGTTTGCACGGTCACGATCACGGTTTGCGCGCAGCCGTCGCGCTCGCGCTGGCGCAGCCACCAGACCGAACCCTTGCGGATCGAGCAGTCTTCCTCGCGCCAATCGAGCAGCCGGGCCACGGTGCGGCCCAAAGTGGGCTGGTGCCCGACGACCAAGGCGGGCTGGCGCGCGTCGGGCCACTGCACCAACTGCAGCAGCTCTTCGACCGTGCCATCGGGGCGCAGTTCGTCGCGGGCCTTGTATTTGCGCCCGAGCGCGATCACGGTCTGTTCGGTGCGCACTGCGGGGCTGCAATACACGCGCACCCCTTCGGGCAGCTGGCGATCGAGCCAAGCCGCCATGCGCAGCGCCTGGCGCTCGCCCTTGGGCGTGAGGCGCCGCGACAGATCGGCGCCGCAGCCCTCTTCGGTTTCTTCCAAATCTTCGGCTTCGGCGTGACGCCAGAGGATCAAGTCCATGTTTATCCTTTGCTCCCGTGGCGGGTCATGAGGTTGGTTTGGGCCGAGTGCAGCGGGTTGCGGCCGCGCCCTTGGTGCACCCCAGCGCGCGCGTAGCTGCCGTCGGGTTGCAGCAGCCAGGCGTCGCGGGTGTCGTGCAGGTACTGGTGGATGCCTTCTTCCATCACGCGCTGGCGCAGCGCCGGGTCGGTCACCGGCCAAGCCAACTCGACGCGGCGCAACATGTTGCGGTTCATCCAGTCGGCGCTGGATAGCCACAGCTCCTCGTGCTCGCCGTAGCGGAAATAAAACACGCGCGAGTGCTCGAGCAGGCGGCCGATGACGGAGCGGATGCGCACGTTGTCGGTGTAGCCCGGCACCCCAGCCGGCAAAATGCAGGCCCCACGCACGATGGCGTCGATCTGCACCCCGGCCTGCGAAGCGTGCGCCAGCGCGCGCGCCAGCGGCTCGTCGGTGAGGGCGTTGGTTTTGAGAATGATGCGCGCCTCTAGCCCCTGTTTGGCGGCCGCCACACAGGCCTCGATGCGCTCGAGCATGCCTTTGTGCAGGTAAAACGGCGCCGCCAGCACCTTGTGCAGCTTGGGCAGACGGCTCTGGCTGGCCAGATGCAAAAACACCTGGTCGAGGTCGCTGGTCAGGGCCTCGTCGGCCGTGAGGTAGCTGAAATCGGTGTACAGCCGCGCCGTGCCGGGGTTGTAATTGCCGGTGGACAGATGGGCGTAGCGCACCAGCCGCCCCTCTTCGCGCCGCGTGATTAGCAGCATCTTGGCGTGCGTTTTGAGCCCGACGATGCCATACACCACCTGCGCCCCGACCGACTCGAGTCGTTCGGCCTGGTTGATGTTGGCCTCTTCGTCGAAGCGCGCCTTGAGTTCGACCACCGCCGTGACCTCTTTGCCGCGGCGCACCGCTTCGCGCAGCAGCTCGGCCATCTCGCCCTTGCTGCCGGTGCGGTAGATGGTCTGTTTGATCGCCAGCACCTGCGGGTCTTCGACCGCCTCGCGCAAAAACGCCAGCACGGCATCGAAGCTCTCGTAGGGCTGGTGGATGAGCACGTCGCCCTTTTTGAGGCGCTCAAAAAACGACTGCCCCGGCACCAGTTGCGAGGGCCAACCGGGCAGGTAGGGCTCGAAGCGCAGGGCGGGCAAGTCGAGCAGGTCGATCAGCTGCGTCATGCGCACCAGATTCACCGGCCCGCCGACGCGAAACAGGCACTCGGGCGGCAAGTTGAACTGCTGCAGCAGAAAATCAGACAAAAATTCGGAGCAACCGGCCGAGACTTCGAGCCGCAGCGCCTGGCCGTAGTGGCGGTGCTGCAGCCCGAGGCGCATGGCCGTGCGCAGGTTTTTGACTTCTTCTTCATCGACCGCCAGATCGGAGTGGCGCGTGACGCGAAACTGCGAGAACTCGGTCACCGTGCGGCCCGGGAACAAGTCGCCCAGATGCGAACGGATCAGGCTCGAAATCGAGATGAAGCAGGCGGTTTTGCTCATGCGCGTGCCGGGGATGCGCAGATAGCGCGGCAGCGAACGCGGCACCTTGACGATGGCCACTTCGTTTTCGCGCCCAAAGGCGTCGCGCCCGGCCAGCCGCACGATGAAATTGAGCGACTTGTTGGCCACCTGCGGGAAGGGGTGCGAGGGGTCGAGCCCCACCGGCAGCAGCAGTGGCTGCACCTCGGTGGCGAAGTATTCCCTCACCCAGCGCCGCTGCACGGGCGTGCGCTCGCTGTGCGGCACGATTTTGACACCGCGTTTTTCCAAGATCGGCAACAGCTCCTCGTTGAGGATCAGGTATTGCAGATCGACCAAGGCATGAACCTTGGCCGCCACTTCGCGAAAGCTCTGCGCCGTGATGGCGCCGCGCTGTTCGTTGGCCATGAAAGCCGCCAGCTGCGGCGCAAAACGCACCTCGAAAAACTCGTCGAGGTTGGACGAAACGATGGTCAGGTAGCGCAGCCGCTCAAGCAAGGGCACGGCTGGGCGGCGGGCCCAGTCCAGTACCCGCTCATTGAAGGCGAGTATGCTTTGGTCGCGGTCTAGGAAACCGGGCTTGGGGGGCGGTGTGGTGCTCATGCGTCAGGTTATAGATTCCCTAAAAGGGCTAAACGTTCAATTATCGAACGGTCTATGCCCAGAAATATGACAACTCCGCGTAAACCCGAACACCCAAACCCCACCTGAGCAGCCCCCAGTCACTCAGGAGCATTTAGGCCGGTGGCGCGCTAAGGGCTCTCGCTCAAGCTGGCCACCAAACGCTCGGCCCAGCCATGGGCCAGCGCGGCTTCGCGCGCCTCGACCATCACGCGCAGCAGCGGCTCGGTGCCACTGGCGCGGATCAGCACCCGCCCCTGCCCTTGCAACGCGGCTTCGGCTTGTGCCCGCGTGCGCGCCAGGGCGGCGTGGGTTTTCCAGTCTTGCCCGGGCTGCAAGCGCACGTTGAGCAGGGTTTGCGGAAACAGCTCTAGGCCCTGCAACAGCTGCGCCAGCGGTTGGCCGCCGCGCACGCACACCTGCAGCACCTGCAAGGCGGCCACGATGCCATCGCCCGTGGTCTGCTTGTCCAGAATCAGCAGGTGCCCCGAGCCCTCGCCGCCGAGCTGCCAGCGCTGGCGTTGCAGCTCTTCGAGCACGTAGCGGTCGCCCACTGCGGCGCGGCGCAGCGGCACGCCCTTGGCTTGCAAGGCGAGCTCGACCGCCATGTTGGTCATGAGCGTGCCCACCACACCCGGCACCACCTCGTCGCGCCCAAGGCGGTCGTCGGCCAGCAGATAGAGCAGTTCGTCGCCGTTGTAGAGCCGGCCTTGGGCATCGACCAGCAGCAGGCGATCGGCGTCGCCATCGAGCGCGATGCCAAGGTCGGCGCGGTGCTGGGCCACCGCCGCCACCAGCGCCTGCGGATGCGTGGCCCCGACCTCGTGGTTGATGTTGAAACCGTCGGGGTGGCAGCCGATCTCGATCACCTCGGCCCCGAGCTCGTGAAATACCTTGGGCGCGATGTGGTAGGCGGCGCCGTGCGCGGCATCGACGACGATTTTGAGCCCACGCAGCGTCAGCTCGGTGCCGAAGGTGCTTTTGCAAAACTCGATGTAGCGCCCGGCGGCGTCGTTGAGGCGCTGCGCGCGCCCCAGTTGCGCCGATTCGGCCCACTGCGGCGGCTGGCTGAGCGCGGCCTCGACCTCGAGCTCCCACTCGTCGCTGAGCTTGCTTCCCTGGGCGCTAAAAAACTTGATGCCGTTGTCGGCAAAGGGGTTGTGGCTGGCCGAAATCACCACGCCCAAGCTGGCGCGCTGCGCCCGCGTGAGGTAGGCCACGGCCGGCGTGGGCAAGGGCCCGAGCAACACCACATCGACTCCGGCCGAGTTGAACCCCGACTCCAGCGCCGACTCCAGCATATAGCCCGAAATGCGCGTGTCTTTGCCGATCAGCACCTTGGGGTGCGGCTGGTTGCGCTTGAGCACGCGCCCCACGGCGTGGGCCAGACGCAGCACAAAATCGGGGGTAATGGGCGGCTGGCCGACTGTGCCGCGGATGCCGTCGGTGCCAAAGTACTGTCTGCTGCTCATGCCGGTGCTGTCCTGCCCTAAAAGATTTGAATTATCGCGCCTGCTCGCGCATGGCCTGCCAAACCTTGAGTGCCTGCACCGTGGGCGCCACGTCGTGCACGCGCACGATGCGCGCCCCGCGCTCAAGCGCCAGCAGCGCGGCGGCCACGCTGGCCGGCACGCGCTCGGCTGCTTGCGCGCAGCCGGTGACGGCGCCCAGCGACGATTTGCGCGACCACCCCAGCAGCAGCGGGTAGCCCAGCGCCAGCAGCTCGCTCTGGCGCGCCAGCAGGGCAAAGTTTTGCGCCACCGTTTTGCCAAAACCGATGCCGGGGTCGAGCACGATGCGCGCGCGCGCCACCCCACGCGCCTGCAGCGCGAGCGCACGCTGCTGCAAAAAATCTGCCACCTGGGGCAGCACATCGCCGCTCATGGGCGCGCTTTGCATGGTTTGCGGCTCCAGGTGCATGTGCATCAGGCAGACGCCGCAGGTGGGGTGTTGCGCCAGCACCTCCTCGGCGCTTGGGCCGCTCGGGCATCCTGATGGGCCGGGGCTGGCCGTGCGGCGCAGCGCCCAGACGTCGTTGATGATGTCGGCCCCCTCGTCGAGGCAGGCTTGCATGGCTTCGGGCTTGTAGGTGTCGATTGACAGCGGCACCTGCCAGCCGCGCAGCTCGCGCAGCAGCGGCAGCAGGCGCTGCAACTCGGCTTCCAGCGGCAGCGGCGTGGCACCGGGGCGGGTCGATTCGGCCCCGAGGTCGAGCACATCGGCCCCCTCAGAGAGCAGGCGCTCGGCGTGGCGCAGGGCGGCGCTGGAGTCCAGGTACAGGCCGCCGTCGGAGAAGGAATCGGGCGTGAGGTTGAGGATGCCCATCACGCGCGGCTGCGCCAGATCGAGCGCAAAGCGGCTGGTCTGCCAGATGCAGAGGCCAGCCTCTGCCGCTGTGCCGGTGGCGCCGATGGCACCGCTAGCAACTACGGCGCCTTCGGCTAGGCCCGGGCTGGGCGCGCTCACGCTGCGGTGGGTGCTGCCTCGGGTTTGACTGCTGTGGCACCGCCGCCATCACCACCGCCCACGCTGGGGTTGCGCGGTGTCCAGTCTTTGGGCGCGCGCGGCGGTTTGCCGGCCATGATGTCGTCGATCTGCTCGCTGTCGATGGTCTCCCACTCGAGCAGCGCCTTGGCCATGGCATGCATTTTGTCGGCGTTTTCTTCGATGAGCTTGCGTGCCAGAGCGTACTGTTCGTCGATGATGCGGCGCACCTCGGCATCCACGCGGCGCATGGTCTCTTCGCTGATGTTGGTGGTCTTGGTGATCGAGCGACCCAAGAACACCTCGCCCTCGTTTTCGGCATAGACCATGGGCCCGAGCTCGTCGCTCATGCCGTAGCGCATCACCATGTCGCGGGCGATGTGGGTGGCGCGCTCGAAGTCGTTGCTGGCACCGGTGGTCATCTGGTTCATGAACACCTCTTCGGCGATGCGGCCACCGAACAGCATGCTGATCTGGTTCAGCATGTAGTGTTTGTCGAAGCTGTAGCGGTCTTTTTCGGGCAGGCTCATGGTCACACCCAAGGCGCGGCCGCGCGGGATGATGGTGACCTTGTGCACCGGGTCGCACTTGGGCAGCAGCTTGCCGATCAGGGCGTGGCCGGACTCGTGGTAAGCCGTGTTGCGCCGCTCTTCTTCGGGCATGACCATGCTCTTGCGCTCGGGGCCCATGAGGATTTTGTCCTTGGCCTTCTCGAAGTCTTGCATATCGACCAAGCGCGCGTTGCGCCGCGCCGCCATCAGGGCGGCCTCGTTGCACAGGTTGGCCAGATCGGCGCCGCTCATGCCCGGAGTGCCGCGGGCGATGATGGCGGCGCTCACATCCGTGCCCAGGGGCACTTTGCGCATGTGCACGTTGAGGATCTGCTCGCGGCCGCGAATATCGGGCAGCGTGACATACACCTGGCGGTCAAAGCGCCCGGGGCGCAGCAGCGCGGCATCCAAAATGTCGGGCCGGTTGGTGGCGGCGATGACGATCACGCCCAAGTTGGTCTCGAAGCCGTCCATCTCGACCAGCATCTGGTTCAGGGTCTGCTCGCGCTCGTCGTTGCCGCCGCCTAGGCCAGCGCCGCGCTGGCGCCCCACGGCGTCGATCTCGTCGATGAAGATGATGCAGGGCGAGCTTTTCTTGGCCTGATCAAACATATCGCGCACCCGTGCCGCGCCCACGCCGACGAACATCTCGACGAAATCAGAGCCCGAGATGCTGAAAAACGGCACCTTGGCTTCGCCGGCGATGGACTTGGCCAGCAGCGTTTTGCCGGTGCCCGGCGGCCCGACCAGCAGCAACCCACGCGGGATGCGCCCGCCCAGTTTTTGGAAGCGCGCCGGGTCTTTGAGGAAATCGACCACTTCCTTGACTTCCTCTTTGGCCTCGTCGCAGCCGGCCACGTCGGCAAAGGTGACGGTGTTGGCGCTCTCGTCGAGCATGCGCGCCTTGCTCTTGCCAAAGCTGAAGGCACCGCCACGGCCACCGCCTTGCATCTGGCGCATGAAATAAATCCAGACGCCGATGAGCAGCAGCATCGGGCCCCAGCTGACCAGTATGGTCATGAGCAGCGAGGCCTCTTGGCGCGGCTGCACGTCGAAGCGCACGTTGTGGGCGATCAGGTCGCCGATCAGGCCGCGGTCGAGGAAGGTGGCTTGGGTGCGCACGCGCTGCCCGTCGGTGGTGACGGCGGTGATCTCGGTGCCGTTGGCACCCTCTTGGATGGTGGCGCTCTGGATGCGGTTGGCGCGCACCTGATCGAGAAAATCGGAGTAGGCGATGGGCGCAGCCCCGGCCGTGGGTGCCCCCTGGAATTGGTTGAAGACGGTGAACAGCACCATGGCCACCACCATCCACACCGCCACTTTGGCAAACCACTGGTTGTTCAAGGCAAACTCCTGCTTAATTCCGACTCTGACACTGCACTGCACATGGGCACCATTTTAGGGCTTTCAAGTCCCCACGCACGGCGCTGCATGAAATCCATCTGCATGACGCGGATAGCACAACTTTATGCTGTGGTTTTAAGACCAATCCCGACCAAAAAGGTTTCAGAAGATTTGTCGCGCGAGGCCTTGGGCTTGATCACCTTGACCTGCCTAAACGCCGCCCTAAAGGCCTGCACCAGGCCCTCGTAGCCGCTGCCATGAAAGACCTTGGCCACCAGCGCGCCCTCGGGCTTGAGCTGGGCCTGGGCAAAATCCAGCGCCAGCTCGACCAAGTGCGCGATGCGCGCGGCATCCACGCCCTCGATGCCCGACAGGTTGGGCGCCATATCCGACAGCACCAGATCGACCACCCGCGGCGCAGCGCTGCCCGCTGGCGCTGCCGCATCCGGCAAACCCAGCACCTGGAGCAGCTGCGCCAGCAACGGCGCGTCACCAAAATCGCCTTGGATGAACTGCACGCCCTCGATCGGCTCCATGGGCAGCAGGTCGATGCCGATGATGCGGCCCTTGAGCGCGCCCGACGCAGCACCGCTAGGCGCCAAGCGGCGGCGCAGGTATTGGCACCAAGCCCCCGGCGCGCACCCCAGATCGACGATGCACTGGCCGGGGCGCACCAGCTGCAGGGTTTGATCGATCTCTTGCAGCTTGAAGGCGGCGCGCGCGCGGTAGCCCTCCTTTAGGGCCAGCTTGACCCAGGGATCGTTGGCGTGTTGATTGAGCCAGGCCTTATTGACCTTCTTGCTTTGTGTTTTGACCTTCATGCGGGGATAATTGTCCCATGCCTCAAATCGAACTCAACCCCGCCGCCCGAAAAATCCACCGCGCCAACGCGCACCACCTCGAACCGGTGGTGCTGATCGGCCACGAAGGCCTGACCCCCGCCGTGACGCAAGCCGTCGAGGCCGCCCTGCAAGCCCACGGCCTGATCAAGGTGCGCGTGTTCAACGACGACCGCAACCAGCGCGACGCCTACCTGCACACGCTGGCGGCCGAGCTCAACGCCGCCCCGATCCAGCACATCGGCAAGCTGCTGGTGCTCTGGCGCCCGCTACCGCCCAAGGAAAAAGCCAGCGCCGCCCCCGACGAAGAGCGCAAACCCGGCCCGCGCGAATACAAGGTGCTCAAATACAGCAAAAAGGGCGGCCAGCGCCCGGAAGTGAAAACCGTGCGCGTGCTGGGCAACCAGCGCCTCACGCCCGGCGGCTTGGTCAAGCGCGCGCGCCCCACGGGGCCGGTGAGCGTGAAAAAAGCCAGCCAGTCGCGCTAATCGGCTTACAGGCAAGCGCTTTCACCCCCTACTCATTAGCCCCCCTCGCCAGAGGTTCGACTGCACATGCCCCACGCTTCGCCCACCGTCCCCAACCCGCTGCTCGACGGCGCCGGCCTGCCGCGCTTCGACGCCATCCGGCCCGAGCACGTGCAACCGGCCATCGAGCAGCTGCTGCAACAGGCCGAGGCAGCACTGGCACAGGTCACGACCCCCGACTTTCCGACCGACTGGCAGCGCATGTCGGCGGTGCTCGACGTGGCCACCGAGCGCTTGGAGCGCGCTTGGAGCGCCGTGAGCCACCTCAACGCCGTGGCCGACACGCCCGAACTGCGCGCCGCCTACAACGCCATGCTGGCCCCCGTGACCGCCTTTTGGACTGGCCTAGGCTGCGACGAGCGCTTGTACGCGCGCTACAAAGCCCTAGACCCAGCGCGCCTGACGCCCGAACAGGCGCGGGCGCGCACGCTGGCGCTGCGCGGCTTCGTGCTCGGCGGCGCCGAGCTGCAAGGCGCGGCCAAAGAGCGCTTTGCCGCCATCCAAGAGCAACTGGCCGAGCTGCAGCAAAAGTTCAGCGAAAACCTGCTCGACGCCACCGACGCCTGGCAATACCTCGCCGGCGCCGACGAGCTCGACGGCGTGCCGCCCGACGTGTTGGCCGCCACCCGCGCTGCGGCACAGGCCGCCGGCCACGCCGATGGCCACCTGCTCACGCTCAAGCTGCCCTGCTACCTGCCCTTGATGCAGTTTGCCCGCCACCGCGAGCTGCGCCAGCGCCTCTACCGCGCCTACGCCACCCGCGCCAGCGAGCTCGGCAGCACGCCGCAGCACGACAACAGCGCCCTGATCAGCCAGATCTTGGCGCTGCGCCACGAAGAGGCGCAGCTGCTGGGCTACCCGCACTACGCGGCGGTGTCGCTGGCGCCCAAAATGGCCGACAGCGCCGAACAAGTGAGCGCCTTTTTGCGCCAACTGGCGGCGCGCGCACGCCCTTGGGCGCAACGCGACCTGGCCGACCTGCGCGCCTTTGCCGCCGAACAGCTCGACTTGCCCGACCCCCAAGCCTGGGACTGGACCTACATCGGCGAGCAACTGCGGCTGGCGCGCTACGCCTACAGCGAGCAGGAAGTGAAACCCTACTTCACCGCGCCCAAGGTGCTCGAAGGGCTGTTTGGCCTCATCGAAACCTTGTTTGAAGTCCGCATCCGGCCCGACCACGCCCCCAGCTGGCACCCCGGCGTGCAGTTTTTTTGCATCGAGCGCCCAGCACCAGCGGGCAGCGCCGCCGCGCCCACCCCGATCGCCCACTTTTACCTCGACCCCGGCGCGCGCAACGGCAAACGCGGCGGCGCCTGGATGGACGGCGCCCGCTGCCGCTGGCTGCGCCCCGACGGCGCCGGCCTGCAAACCCCGGTGGCCCATTTGGTGTGCAACTTTGCCGAGGGCCTAGACGGTCGCCCGGCCCTGCTCACGCACGACGACGTGATCACCTTGTTCCACGAGTTCGGCCACGGCCTGCACCACCTGCTGACGCAGGTGCAAGAACGCGATGTCGCCGGCATCAGCGGCGTCGAGTGGGACGCGGTCGAGTTGCCGAGCCAGTTCATGGAAAACTTCTGCTGGGAGTGGGAGGTGCTGCGCCATTTGAGCGCGCACGTGGACAGCGGCGCCGCGCTGCCGCGCGCGCTCTACGACAAGATGCTGGCCGCGAAAAACTTTCAGAGCGGGCTGCAAACGCTGCGCCAAGTCGAGTTCGCCCTGTTCGACCTGCTGCTGCACAGCGGCGGCGCGCCGCTGGCCGCCGACGGCAGCGCCGACACCATGGCGCTGCTGGCACAGGTGCGCGCCGAAGTGGCGGTGCTCGAGGCGCCGCCGTGGCAGCGCATGCCGCACAGCTTCAGCCACGTGTTTGCCGGTGGCTACGCGGCCGGTTACTACAGCTACAAATGGGCCGAGGTGCTGAGCGCCGACGCCTACGCCGCCTTCGAGGAAGCCGCCGCTCACAATGGCGGCAACGTGCTCGACCCAGCCACCGGCCGCCACCTGCGCCAGACCATCCTCGAAGTGGGTGGCAGCCGCCCGGCGCTGGAGTCGTTCCAAGCCTTCAGGGGCCGCGAGCCGCGCATCGACGCGCTGCTGCGCCATCAGGGCATGGCGGATGCGGACTTGGCTGCGGATGCCTTGGAAACGGCAACCGCTTAAGCGTTCAGAACGTCAGCGTCTTCACGCCCTCAGGCGTGCCCAGCAGGCACACGCTGGCCTTTTGGTGCGCGAACACGCCCACGCAGACCACGCCCGGCCAGTTGTTGACTGCGCTCTCGAAGGCCAGCGGGTCTGGGATGCGCAGCCCGGTCACGTCGAGGATGTGCTGGCCGTTGTCGGTGCGCAGCGCGCTGCCGTCGGCTTGCAGGCGCAGCGTGGCCACACCGCCCAAGGCGGCAAAGCGGCGCACGATCTGCTGCGCCGCCATCGGGATCACCTCGACCGGCAGCGCAAAGCGCCCCAGCACCGGCACGTACTTGCTCTGGTCGGCGATGCAGACAAAGCGCTGGGCCAGCGCGGCCACGATCTTCTCACGCGTCAGCGCCGCGCCGCCGCCCTTGATCATGCAGCCGCTGGGGTCGATCTCGTCGGCGCCGTCGACGTACAGCGCCAGCGCATCCACCGCATTGGCGTCGATCACCTCGATGCCGAGCGCGCGCAAGCGCTCCGACGAGGCCTCGGAACTGGAGACCGCCCCGCGGATCTGGCCCTTGAGGCTGGCCAGCGCGTCGATAAACTTGTTCACGGTCGAGCCGGTGCCCACGCCCACGTATTCCCCCGGCAACACGTACTGCAAGGCGGCTTGACCGACGAGGGTTTTGAGTTGGTCTTGGTTCATGGTGCTTGGGTTTGCTCGGTCGCGGATTGAATGGGCTCGCTTGGAGGGGCGAGTGTGCAAAGGGCTGTCGGAGGGCAAAAAGGATTCGAGCTTGGAGCCTTCGGGGCCGGGCCCAAGCCTGACCGGCTTTTGGCACTACATTTGGGGAGCTGCATTTGGGCCAATCGCGCCGGCCCGACTGCACCGCACACTTTTACAAAAACCGCATTATCCCCATGTCACTGCTACCCTACCCGCTCCTGCGTCCCTTTTTGTTCCGCCTCGACGCCGAGAAAGCGCACGACCTCGCGCTGGCGCAGCTCGAGCGCCTGCAACACAGCCCGCTGCGCGCCTTGCTCCAGCAGCCGCGCGTGGCCGACCCGATCACGCTGGCTGGTTTGCGCTTCCCCAACCGCGTCGGCTTGGCCGCCGGTCTGGACAAAAACGCGCGCTGCATCGACGCCTGGGGGGCGCTGGGCTTTGGCTTGGTCGAAGTGGGCACCGTGACGCCGCTGGCGCAAGCCGGCAACCCCAAACCGCGCATCTTTCGCCTGCCCCAGAGCCAAGCGCTGATCAACCGGCTCGGCTTCAACAACGACGGGCTGGCGGCCTTCGTGGCCAACGTGCGCCGCAGCCACCTGCGCGCCCAGCGCTCCAGCGGCGCATCTGGCGCATCTGGCGCTTCTGGCGGCCCCGCCACTTCTGGCACATCCGCTACTGCTGCAATTTCTGCTGCATCCGCCATATCCGGCTCACCAGACTCGCCGGGTATAAATGGCGCGAATGGCGCCGCGCCAGCCTTGGTGCTGGGGCTCAACATCGGCAAAAACGCAGCGACCCCGATCGAGCGCGCCAGCGACGACTACCTCACCGCGCTGGAGGCCGTTTACCCCCATGCCGACTACGTGGCGGTGAACATCTCCAGTCCCAACACGCAAAACCTGCGCGCCCTGCAAAGCGACGCCGCGCTGGAACAACTGCTGGCCGCTTTGGCCCAGCGCCGCGCCGAGCTAAGCGCGGCCATCGGCGTGCGCCGGCCGTTGTTCATCAAGATCGCGCCCGACCTCGAGGCCGAGCAGATCGAGGCCATCGCCGCCGCCCTGCTGCGCCACGGCATGGACGGCGTCATCGCCACCAACACCACCCTGAGCCGCAGCGCCGTGCAGGGCCAAGCGCACGCCGACGAGACCGGCGGCCTCTCGGGTGCGCCGCTGCTGCAAGCCAGCAACGCCGTCGTGCGCGCGCTGCGTCAGCGCTTGGGGCCACACTTTCCGATCATCGGCGTGGGTGGCATTTTGAGCGGCGCCGACGCAATCAGCAAGATCGAAGCCGGCGCCGACCTGGTGCAGCTCTACAGCGGCCTGATCTACCGCGGGCCGGCGCTGGTGCTCGAGGTGGCACAGGCGCTGCAGCGCAGCCGCCGGCCCTGAGCGCACTCATCCAGAGCGGCGCAGCGTTTGGGCCGTCGGCGCAAGGCCTAGCGCAGGCTGGGCTCGGCTAACGCCGGCCCCAAGTGCTAGCCCTGCTGGAAATGGCTTAACCGCGCTGGCGCAACGCCTCGTAGAGGCAGATCGCGCTGGCCACCGAGACGTTGAGGCTCTCGACCGCGCCGTGCATGGGGATGCGCACCAGTTCGTCGCAGCTCTTGCTCGTGAGCTGGCGCATGCCCTGCCCCTCGGCGCCCAGAACCAAGGCCAGCGGGCCGCGCAGATCGGTCTGATAGAGCGTTTTGCTGGCCTGATCGCTGGCACCCACCACCCAGATGTTGCGCTCTTTGAGCTCGCCTAGGGTGCGGGCGAGGTTGGTGACCATGAAATAGGGCACGGTGTCGGCGGCGCCGCTGGCCACCTTGGCCACGGTGGCGTTGATGCCGGCGGCGTGGTCTTTGGGGGCGATCACGGCGTGCACCCCGGCCCCATCGGCCACGCGCAGGCAGGCCCCGAGGTTGTGCGGGTCGGTCACGCCGTCGAGCACCAGCAGCAGCGGCTGTGTAGAGGCGCTGCGGCCTTCGGCGGCTGTGCTTGGGTGTGGCGGCGTAGTTGGGGCTGGATCGGCTAGGTCTGAACCGCCACCAGCAAGTGCGGCAGACAGACTGCTTGAGCTGCTTGAGATGCTTGGGTTGCTCAGGCTGCTTGGGTTGACCGCGCTTCCCGCGCTACCCGCCGCCTCTAGGCGCTCGAGCAGATCGTCGAGCGAGCGCGCGCTGGGCACCGCCAGCACCCGCGCAGCCACCCCTTGGTGGCCGTGGCTACCGGCCAGTTTGGCGATGCGCAAAGCGTCGGCCTCGATCAGGCGCACGTGGGCCTCGCGCGCGCGTTCCAAAAAGGCCTTCATGCGCGCATCGCGGCGCGTGGGGTCGTATAAAACCTCGATCACCGAGGCCGGCGCGATTTTCAGGCGCACCCCGACGGCATGGAAGCCGAACAGCACTTTGTTTGCAGACATAGGGGGCTGATTATCCGCCAGCCCTGTCAGTCCTACCCGCCGAGCCAGCCCCGCCAATACCGCTAACCCCTCCAACCCCGACAGGCTCCTAAGCCGGTGCGTCAGCGACCTCGAGCGCCCGCCCGGCCTCAACCGTGATCAGGCGCTGGCAGCGCTGCGCGATGGCGCGGTCGTGCGTCACCAGCATCAGCGTGGTGCCGTGCTCGCGGTTGAGCTCGAACATCAGCTCCATCACGCGCTCGCCGGTGGCAAAGTCGAGGCTGCCGGTGGGCTCGTCGGCTAGCAGCACCGCAGGCCGCACCACGAAGGCGCGCGCCAGCGCCACGCGCTGCTGCTCGCCGCCCGAGAGCAGCTTGGGGTAGTGGCCCAGGCGCTGGCCCAAGCCCACGCGCTGCATCATGTGCGTGGCCGCCGCGCGCGCGTCGCGACGCCCGGCCAATTCGAGCGGCAACATGACGTTTTCCAGCGCCGTGAGGTTGGCGAGCAACTGAAAGCTCTGGAACACAAACCCCACCTTGAGCGCGCGCACGGCGGCGCGCTGGTCTTCGTCGAGGGCAAACAGATCCTGCCCATCGAGCACCACCGTGCCGCTGCTGGGGGTATCGAGGCCGGCGATCAGGGCCAGCAAGGTGCTTTTGCCCGAACCCGATGCGCCCACAATGGCCACACTTTGCCCGCGCAACAGCTCGAACTCGATGTCGCGCAAAATCTCCAACTCGCCTGCGGCATCCGCCACCGACTTGCGCAGCTTGCGCACCGCTATCACCACCTCTGCCATGAAACCGCCTTTTGCTTTGGGAACCACACGCCGTCACTTTAACGCTTGTGCCGCCGCCACCGCGCTGCTGGGGCTTTGCGCGGCCACCGGCGTGGCCCGCGCCAGCCCAGCAAACCCAGCCATCCCGGCCACGCCAGCCGCTCCAGCGACCCCGCCCAGCCCGGCAAGGCCCGCCAGCCCGGCCACCCCGGCGACTCCGGCGACTCCGGGCGCCCCAGCCACTCCCGCCACCCCAGCCACCCCAGCAAGGCCCGCCAGCCCTAGCGGCAACCGGCGCGTGCTGATATTGGGCGACTCGCTCAGCGCCGAATACGGCCTGCGCCGGGGCAGCGGCTGGGTGGCGCTGCTGCAACAGCGGCTCGAGCGCCAAGGGCCAGCCGGGGTGCAGGTGTTCAACGCCAGCATCAGCGGCGAGACCACGGCCGGGGGGCGTGCCCGCCTGCCGGCGCTGCTGCGAGCGCATCAGCCAGCCCTAGTTGTGATCGCCCTAGGGGCCAACGATGCCCTGCGCGGCCTGCCCATGGCGCAAACCCGCGACAACCTGCGCGCCATGGCCAGCGCCAGCCGCGCGGCGCGGGCGCGCGTGCTGCTGCTGGGCATGGACATGCCGCCCAATTTTGGCGCCCGCTTCAGGCAAGAGTTTCGTCAGATCTATGTCGAGGTGGCGCGGGCCGAACAGGCCGCGCTCATGCCCTTCATGCTCGCCGGCGTGGCCGATGCCGCCGATCCGTTGGCGCTGTTCCAGAGCGACGGCATCCACCCCAACGAAGCCGCGCAGCCGATCATCCTCGAGCAGGTCTGGCCGCACTTGCGTCCGCTGCTGGCGCGGGGCTGAGCGGCGCGCGAGCAAAGGCTGGTGGGTTGCGCAGGACTTTTGGGGCCCTTGATGCCGCCAGCCCAAACGCCCAAAACTGGCAAGGGCGCTATGCGCTCACCTGTCGAGCGTTGCCAGCGCCTGCGCGAGGTCGGCCTGCAGGTCGGCCACATCCTCGAGCCCGATGGCTAGGCGCACCAAGCGCGGGCCGTGTGCGGGTGGCTGCGGCCCGGCAGGGCTGGGCCGCGGCGGCCAGGTGCGGCTGCGCATGGCGGGCAGGTCGTAGGGCACGCACAGGCTGACGGGGCCGCCCCAGCTGTAGCCGATGCGAAACAGGCGCAGCCGGTCGCAAAAGGCGTCGATCTGCTCGGGCCGGATGTGCGGCTGCCAGAGCAGGCTGAGCAAGCAGGCGGCACCGCGCGCGTCGCGCTGCCAGTGGGCGTGGCCGGGCGACCCCGGCAGCGCCGGGTGCAGCACCTGCGCCACACCGCGCTGGCCCTGCAACCAGTGCGCCAGTGTGCGCGTGCTGGCGTCCTGCGCCCGATAGCGCAGGTGCAGGGTGTGCAGGCCGCGCAGCACCAGCTCGGCGTCGTTGGCGCCCACCCCCAGCCCGAGGCGCATGTGGGTGTGCAGCAGCTGGCGGTGCAGCGCGGGGTCGCGCGTGACCACCGAGCCCATGAGCACGTCGGCGCCGCCGCTGGGGTATTTGGTCAGGGCCTGCAGCACCACATCGACGCCAAAGTCGAAGCCGCAAAAGGCGATGCCCGCGCCCCAAGTGTGGTCGAGCGCGCTCAAAATCGGGCGCAGTGGGGCGGCGGCGAGGCTGGGCGGGGTGGCCGCTGCGGCTTGATCGCTGCCCTGCCCTGCAAACCCACCGCCGCCCTGCCCGCTTTGCCCAGCGCGGGCGGCGTTGGCGGCTTGCAGCACCTGCATCAGCGCCGGCAGGTCGGGGTATTCGAGCGTGACCGATCCCGGCACCTCGAGCCAGACCAGGCGCGTGGCCGGGCCGATCTGCGCCGCCAGATCGGCCGGCTGCATCGGGTCATAGACGCGATGGCTGATGCCATAGGCGCGCAATTCGGCCAGAGCCAGCTCTTTGCTGGGGCCGTAGGCGTTGTCGGGCAGCAGCACCTCGTCGCCAGTTTGCAAGAAGGCCAAATTGACCAGCGCCAGCGCCGACAGCCCGCTGGGGCACAGCAGGCAGTGCGCGCCGCCCTCGAGGCTGGCGAGGCGCTCCTCGAGCGTGAAGGTGGTGGGGGTGCCGTGCAGGCCGTAGGTGTAGCCCGATTTGTCTTTCCACTGGCGCGCGCGCAGCGCCGCCACGTTGGGGAAAAACACCGTCGAGGCCTTGAACACGCCCGGCGGCAGGGCCTCAAAGCCCGCCGGCGGCTGGTAGGGGTGGTGGATGAGCGCGGTCGCCGCTTGCAAGCCCGCACCGCTTGGGGGCAGCGCCGCTGTCGGCTCAGGCTCCGGTTCGAGCGTCCGCATCGGCCCCACAACCGCCCCCGCAATCTGCCTTGGTTTCACACCACTGCGCCGTGGTAGGGGTGGTGCAGCAAGATGGTGTGGTCGCGGTCTGGGCTGGTCGAAACCACGTGGATCGGCACCCCGGTCACGGCCTCGATGCGGTTGAGATAGTGCTGGGCGTTGGGCGGCAGGTCTTCGTAGCGCGTCACGCCGGCCGAAGGCTGGCTCCAGCCGGGCAGGGTTTCGTAGATCGGCTCGCAGCGCGCGATCTCGTCGGCGCCCAGCGGCAGCAGGTCGATCAGTTCGCCGTCGAGCCGATAGCCCACGCACAGTTGCAGCTCGCTCAGGCCGTCGAGCACGTCGAGCTTGGTGATGCACAGGCCGCTGAGGCCATTGACTTGGGCCGAGCGCTTGAGCAGCGCTGCGTCGAACCAGCCGCAGCGGCGCGCGCGCCCGGTGGTGGTGCCTTTTTCGGCGCCCACGGTGGCCATGTGCCAGCCCGGGGTGCCGGGGGTCTCCCAGTCGAGTTCGGTCGGGAACGGGCCACCGCCGACGCGGGTGCAATAGGCTTTGGTGATACCCAGCACGTAGTGCAGCAGCCCCGGCCCGACGCCAGCGCCCGCCGCAGCGGTGCCGGCCACGCAGTTGCTGGACGTCACGAACGGATAGGTGCCGTGATCGACGTCGAGCAAGGTGCCTTGGGCGCCCTCGAACAGCAGGTTCACGCCGCGCCGGTGCGCCTCGTTGAGCTCGCGCGACACATCGGCCACCATGGGCGCCAGCAGCGCCGCGTGTTGTCGTGCTTGGGCCAGCACCGGCTCGAACTGCATCTGCCCGCCCTGCATGAAGGCGGCCAGCGGCTGGCCTTGCAACCAAGCGCAGGCCGACCAATCGACCTCGGCGCTGCCCAGCACCGCCAGTTGCTGGTTGTAGTAGGCCAACAGCTCGCGCAGCTTGGCGGCAAAGCGCTCGAGGTGGCGCAGGTCTTGCACGCGCAGCGCGCGCCGCCCCACTTTGTCTTCGTAGGCCGGGCCGATGCCGCGCCCGGTGGTGCCGATCTTGGCCGTGCCGGCGCGCTCTTTGGCCAGCTCGCGCGCCACGTCGAGCGCGGCGTGAAAGGGCAGAATCAGCGGGCAGATCTCGCTCACGCGCAGGCGCGAGCGCACCTCGACCCCGGCGCGCTCGAGGCCCACGATTTCTTCGAGCAGCTTGCCCGCCGACAGCACCACGCCGTTGCCCACGTAGCAGACCACGCCGGCGCGCATGATGCCGCTGGGTATCAGGTGCAGCGCCGTTTTCACGCCGTTGATCACCAGCGTGTGGCCGGCGTTGTGCCCGCCCTGAAAGCGCACCACGCCGCGCGCGGTTTCGGTGAGCCAGTCAACCAGTTTGCCCTTGCCTTCGTCGCCCCACTGGGTGCCGACGACGACCACGTTGCGGCCGGGACGGGCCTGAAAGGGGGATGCGCTCATAGGGGTTGGTTCCAAGCCTGGCAGGTGGAGGTGGAGGTGGACGGGTTCATGGGGAGGGCGGCAGTGCTTGCAGCACCCAAGCCCCATGCTGGGGCACGAGGGCGCGATCGCACTCGAATTCTTCGACTTCGTGCTCGTGGCCGGGCAACGCGCACAGCACCACCTCGCCTTGGGCACGCAAGTCCGCGATGGCGCGGCGCAGCGCGGCGTCGTGGCCCCAGGGGGCGCAAATGGCTTTTTGCGGCGCCGGGCGCGGCAGCACCGCAACCAGCTCTTTCAAATCGAGGCTAAAACCCGCCGCCGGGCGGCAGCGGCCAAACACGGCCCCCACCTCGTCGTAGCGGCCGCCGCGCACCAGTTCCTGCGGCACCTGCCCGGGGTAGGCGGCGGCAAAAATCGAGAAACGCAGACCGGTGTAGTAGGCGTAGCCGCGCAGGTCGGCCAAGTCGAAGCCGATTTCGAGGTCGATGGCGGCCTTGGTTGCTGCACTGTCCGGTGCGCGAGCACCGCCAGAGGCATGACCCCCGTCTAGTGACGTGGCCAGCGCCTGCTGCACCGACTGCGCCAAGCGGCGCAAATCGGCCAGCGCACGCTGCAGCGCCGCCGACGGCGGGAGCACACGCTCGGCCTGCTCCAGCACGCTGGCGTCGCCATGCAGCTCGGTCAGGGCCAGCAAGGCGCGCAGCGTGGCAGCGGGCAGAGCGGCCCCGGCCTCGCGCAGCGTCGCCACGTCTTTGGCCGCCAGCGCGGCGTGCAGGCGCTGCACCAGCGCGGCGGGCAGTTGCAGCCCATCGAGCAGGGCATCGACGATGCGCACGTCGCCGCAGTCGAGCACCATGCGCCGCATGCCCGCGGCCCGCAAGCAGGCCAGCGCCAGCTCGATCACCTCGAGGTCGGCCTCGGGCCCGGCGTGCCCGTAGAGCTCGGCGCCAAACTGCAGGGGCTCGCGGCTGGCCAGCGGCCGCTCGGAGCGGGTGTGCAGCACCGGCCCGCAGTAGCACAGCCGCGTCAGGCCGCTGCGGTTGAGCAGGTGCGCGTCGATGCGCGCCACCTGCGCCGTGGTGTCGGCGCGCAGGCCCAACGTGCGCCCCGAGAGCTGATCGACCAGCTTGAAGGTCTGCAAATCGAGCGCCTCGCCGGTGCCGGTGAGCAGCGAGTCGAGGTGTTCGAGCAGCGGCGGCATCACCAGCTCGTAGCCGTGCGCGCGCGCCGCATCGAGCAGAGCGCGCCGCAGCTCTTCGATGTGCCGGGCCTCGGAGGGCAAAACGTCGGCGATGTGATCCGGCAGCAGCCAAGCGGACATGGGTGGAATTCGGACAGTCAAAGATCGGAATTTTACCGGCAAGGCGGGTTTGCACCTGCCGGGCCATAATGTCGCGGTCACAGGCTGGGCGCAGCCCAAGGAGCATTTGCATGATCGTCACCACCACCCCCAACATCGAAGGCCAGCGCATCACCCGCTACTGCGGCGTGGTCACGGGCGAAGCGATCCTCGGGGCCAATGTGTTCAAAGACCTGTTTGCCGGCATCCGCGACTTGGTGGGTGGCCGCTCCGCCACCTACGAGCGCGAGCTGCAAAAAGCCCGCGACATCGCCTTGGCCGAACTGCAGCAGCGCGCCCGCGAGCTGGGGGCCAACGCCGTCGTCGGCGTCGATCTGGACTACGAGGTGATGGGCCAAGGCAACGGCATGCTCATGGTGTCGGCCAGCGGCACCGCCGTGGTGGTGGCTGCGGCGGCTTGAAGCCTTGTCCGTTGGCCACAACAGCCTAGCCGCGCCTAGGGCGCGCTGCACAGCCCTTTGACGCCATGCACTGGCTCGAACTCAAGCTCCCGCCCCCGGCGCTGCTGCTGCTGCTGGCGCTGCTGATGTGGCTGGCGCCCATGTGGGTGGCGCCGCTGCCTTGGGCTTGGCGCATCGCTCTGGCCGCGGGCCTGCTCGGCTTGGGTCTGGCCATCGGCCTCGTGGCCGTGGCTGCTTGCTGGCGCGCCCACACCACCATCCACCCCAGCCACCCCATGCGCACCACGGCGCTGGTCACCGGCGGCGTGTTTCGCCTCTCGCGCAACCCGATGTACCTGTGCCAACTGCTGTGCTTGCTGGCGTGGGCGGCCTACTTGTCAAACCCGCTGGCCTTGGCTTTGGCGCCGCTGTTCGTGCTGTATCTGAATCGCTTTCAGATCGATCCCGAGGAGCGCGCTTTGGCGGTGCTGTTTGGCGCGCGCTATTCGGCTTATAAAAGCGCAGTCAGGCGCTGGCTGTGAGCCCAGCCGCCACACCCGCCCAAGCACTCGATTGCGGGGAGGCCAGCCAGACCGGCAACTGTTGCAACGAGCTGCGCCCCGGCGCCCTTGCAAAGTCCGCGCCGGCGCTGGAGGGGCGCATCGTGTGCGAGTAAAAGCAACACGGCTTTTCTTCCTTGCGCTTGATAAACGCTTGATAAACCCACTCGCCGGCCTTACACTCGAGCCCAGCCAAGCAGAAAATGGGGGCTTGTAGAAACACATGCCCGTCTTCTGCCTTTTAACTCTCACCCTTGCGCCTTGATTGGCCTAAGGTTTGGAGCACGTGCATGAAACCCGCTGCATACAAAGCGACCCCGAAGTTGAGCGCCCAAGCCAGCCGTGCCCTGTTGGAGGCCGTCGGCGGCGTCAGCCTGAGCGAAAAGCGGCGGCGCGAGTTGGCGGCGTTGGCCGAGACTGCGCGCCAAGCCTTCGCCCGGCCCCTGCCTGCCAAGGCGCATGGCCATTGAGCGCGACCGCCTCAGCCTGCGACACATCCGCGATGTAGAAGCCAAGGCTCTGCATCCGTTCATTTGCGGGCGCCCCCAACTTGATGAGTTTTTGCGCGCAGACGCGCACAACTACGATGCACACGGCCTGACCAGCACGGTCGTCGTGTACGCCGCGGGTTACGGCAACCCGGTGGCCTACTTCAGCCTGACTGCCGACTCGGTGCATCTGAGCAGTGGCGAGCGCACCGAACTTGGATTGCCGTTCGATGCGCCAATCAGCTACTACCCAGCAGTCAAGATCACCAAGCTTGCCGTGGTGAGCCCATTGCAGCGCAGCGGCCTCGGCAAGGTGCTCATTGAATTGATCTGCGGCATCGTCTCGACCGCCCCTTTTGCTGTGCGGTTACTCACAGTCGATGCGCTCAACCTCGATGCGGTGCTCAAGTTTTACGCGCGCAACGGCTTCCTCGAAAACCTTGCGCAAAGCAAAGAGCGCCAAGGCCAGAAGGTGCGCGACAGCATTTTGATGTTTAAAGACCTCTACCAGTAGCAGCGCCTGCAAGCCAACCTGTAGCGGGCCCAGCGCTTGCCGTGCACAGCCGGGCCCGCCCCTACAATCCCCGGCGTGAGCACCGCCCCCTTTGACAGCCCCGCCGCCGCAGCGCCCGCTGCCAGCGCCCCCCGCACCCAGCCGCGGCGGCCGATCCGCGAGTTGCCCGACGCGCTCATCAGCCAGATCGCTGCCGGCGAGGTGATCGAGCGCCCGGCTTCGGTGCTGCGCGAGCTGATCGACAACGCGCTCGACGCCGGGGCGCGCCAACTCACGCTGCGGCTGCAAGCCGGCGGCGTGCGCCTGATCGTGGTCGAGGACGACGGCAGCGGCATCGCGCGCGACGAGCTCGCGCTGGCGCTCAAGCGCCACGCCACCAGCAAGGTGCGCGACCTGGCCGAGCTCGAAACCGTGGCCACCATGGGTTTCAGGGGCGAGGCGCTGGCCGCCATCGACTCGATCGCCGAACTGAGCCTGTGCTCGCGCAGCGCCGAGGCCCCCGAGGCCCACGGCTGGCTGCTGCACGGGCGCACGGGCGAATTGCAGCCGGCGGCGCGCAGCGTGGGCACCACGGTCGAGGTGCGCGAGCTGTTTTACGCCACCCCGGCGCGGCGCAAGTTCCTCAAGAGCGACGCCACCGAACTCGCGCACTGCGTCGAGGCGGTGCGCCGCCACGCGCTGGCCCGGCCCGACGTCGGCTTTGCCATCTGGCACGAGGGCAAGCTGATCGAGCAGTGGCGCGCCCACCATGCCCACCACACCCCTGAGCCCAGCACCGACCAGGCCGGCACCACTCAGCCCAGCACCCTCGAACCCAGCGCCCCCCTGCCCGGCCGCACCGAAGCGCTGGCACCGCGCATGGCGGCCGTGCTGGGCGAGGATTTTTTGGCGCACAGCCTGCCCTTCGACTGGCGCGGCGGCGGCTTGCGCGTCTGGGGCCGCGCCGGGCTGGCGCAGGTGGCACGCGCCCGCGCCGACCAGCAGTACAGCTACGTCAACGGCCGTTTCGTGCGCGACAAGGTGATCGGCCATGCCGTGCGCAGCGCCTACGAGGACGTGCTGCACGGCCAGCGCCAGCCGGTGTATGTGCTGCTGCTGGAGCTGGACCCGGCGCGGGTCGATGTGAACGTGCACCCGAGCAAGATCGAGGTGCGCTTTCGCGACGGCCGCGCCGTGCACCAGGCGGTGCGTCAGGCGCTGGAGCAGGTGCTGGCAGCCCCGCGCGCGTCGCAACTGGCCCCAACCCCTGCGGCGCACGCCAGCGCCCCATTGCACCCCGCCGCGCCACCCGCCCTGGCGACGGCGGCGCAAGCCGGGCTGGGGCTGGCCTCATGGCCCAGCGCCCGCGTGTGGCCCGAGCGCGCGCCGGCTGGTGCCACGGCGGGTCGGCAGGTGAGCGATGTCGCGGCGCTGTGGCCGCGCAGGCCCGAAGCCACACCCTCAGCCGCACCCGCCTATGCACCATGGCCGCAGAGCGCAGCCCAAGGCAACACCGAGGCCACACAAGCCGCACAAGGGGCAGGGGCAGATGCAGGAGCAGGAGCAACAACCACCGATCTGCGCCAACCACAACCCGAGCCAACCGCCGACACCGACTGGCCCCTAGGCCACGCGCTGGCGCAACTGCACGGGATTTACATCCTCGCGCAAAACCGCCACGGGTTGGTGCTGGTGGACATGCACGCCGCGCACGAGCGCATCGTCTATGAAGGCCTGAAGCGCCAGTGGAACGCCGCCGCCGCCACCTTGCCCAGCCAGCCGCTGCTGATTCCGGCCACCTTTGCCGCCACCGCGCTGGAGCTGGCCACGGCCGAGGCGCAGCAAGAGGCGTTGCAACGGCTCGGGCTGCAGATCGAGCCCCTGTCGCGCCTGACGCTGGCGGTGCGCGCCGTGCCCGCTGCTTTGGCACTGGGCGACGCCGTGGCGCTGGCGCGCGGCGTGCTGGCCGAAATCGAGCAACACGGCGGCACCCAGCTGTTGCAACGCGCCCGCGACGAGCTGCTCGCCACCTTGGCCTGCCACGGCGCCGTGCGCGCCAACCGGCGCCTGAGCCCGCCCGAAATGAACGCCCTGCTGCGCCAGATGGAAGCCACCGAGCGCAGCGACCAGTGCAACCACGGCCGCCCGACCTGGCGCCAGTTGAGCCTCAAAGAACTCGACGCCCTGTTTTTGCGCGGGCGCTAGGGGTTACGCACCTTTTTCATGCGGGCCAAGGGCCGAATCGAGGCCGATTCGGCTTTTGCGCACCACCGTGGGGCCAATAGTTGCCGAACATGGCACAAACTTGGTGCAAAATCGGTGCGCTTTTCTAGTCCATCCCACCCCCCCTACAACCACCATCCCGCCATGAAATATGCCAGCGCGCACGATTTTCTCGCCCAAGTTAACCAGCGCAACCCCGGTCAGCCCGAGTTTTTGCAAGCCGTCACCGAGGTCGTCGAGAGCCTGTGGCCCTTCATCCAGCAACACCCCAAGTACGCCGAACAGGGGCTGCTCGATCGGCTGGTCGAGCCCGAGCGCGTGCTCATGTTTCGCATCTCGTGGGTCAACGACCACGGCGACGTGCAGGTCAACCGCGGCTACCGCATTCAGCACAGCTCGGCCATCGGCCCCTACAAGGGCGGGATGCGCTTTCACCCCTCGGTGAACCTGTCGATCCTCAAGTTTCTGGCCTTTGAGCAGACCTTCAAGAATGCCCTCACCACCCTGCCCATGGGCGGCGGCAAGGGCGGCTCGGACTTCGACCCCAAGGGCAAGAGCCCGGGCGAGGTGATGCGCTTTTGCCAAGCGCTGATGAGCGAGCTGTTCCGCCACATCGGCTCTGACACCGACGTGCCCGCAGGCGACATCGGCGTGGGCGGGCGCGAAGTCGGCTACATGGCTGGCATGATGAAAAAGCTCTCGAACCGCGCCGACTGCGTCTTTACCGGCAAGGGCCTGAGCTTTGGCGGCTCGCTCATCCGCCCCGAGGCCACCGGCTACGGCACGGTCTATTTCGCCCAAGAAATGCTCAAGCGCCGCGGCTTAGGCTTCGACGGCCTGCGCGTGAGCGTCTCGGGCTCGGGCAACGTGGCCCAGTACGCGGTCGAAAAAGCCATGGCGCTGGGGGCCAAAGTGGTCACCGTGTCCGACTCCAGCGGCACCGTGATCGACGAAGACGGCTTCAACACCGAGAAGCTGGCCGAGCTGATGGAGGTCAAAAACCACCTCTACGGCCGCGTCAGCGACTACGCGCAGCGCACCGGCTCGCGCTTCGAGCCCGGCGTCAAACCCTGGGCGGTGCCGGTGGACATTGCCCTGCCCTGCGCCACCCAAAACGAGCTCGACGCCGACGACGCGCGCACCCTGCTGAAAAACGGCGTCAAGTGCGTGGCCGAGGGTGCTAACATGCCCACCACCATGGACGCCATCCGCCTGCTCGAAGCCGAACGCGTGCTCTACGCCCCAGGCAAAGCCAGCAACGCCGGCGGCGTGGCCACCTCGGGCCTGGAGATGAGCCAAAACGCCATGCGCCTAAACTGGGACCGCGACGAAGTCGATGCGCGCCTGCACGGCATCATGGTCGGCATCCACGAGGCTTGCGTGCGCCACGGCGCCCGTGCCGACGGCTCGGTGAGCTACACCGACGGCGCCAACGTCGCCGGCTTTGTCAAGGTGGCCGACGCCATGCTGGCCCAAGGGGTGATTTGAACCCGGCCCGGCAGCCGCCGCCTGCCCCCATGCCCGCTGGGCTGGTGGTGCTGTTGCTGGCGCTGCTGCTGGGGCTGCAGCCGCTCACCACCGACCTCTACCTGCCGGCGCTGCCGGCGCTCACGCTCGACCTGGGTGCCACCATGCACCAGGCGCAGCTCACGCTGTCGGCGCTGCTGCTGGCGTTTGGGATTTCGCAACTGTTTTGGGGCCCACTGTCGGACCGCTATGGCCGGCGCCCGATCTTGCTGGCGGGCTTGGCGCTGTACGCGCTGGCCTCGGTGGGCAGCGTGTTTGCCGCCAACGTGGAGCAGCTGGTGCTGTGGCGCATCGTGCAAGGCGCCGCGCTGGGTGCGGCCGTGATGGGCGCGCGCGCCATCGTGCGCGACCTCTACGCCCCGGTCGAGGGCGCACGCATGATGTCCAAGGGCCTGACCGGGCTGGGCGTGCTGGCCTGCATCAGCGCGCCGCTGGGCGGTTTGTTGTCGGACTGGATGGGTTGGCGCGCCGCCTTGGGCGTGCTGGCCCTGTTTGGGGCCGCCGTGCTGGCGCTGGTGCTGTGGCGCTTCGAGGAAAGCCTGCGCCAGCCCAACCCACAGGCGCTGCGCCCGGCGGTGCTGCTGCGCACCTGGGGCGTGATTTTGCGCCACCCCACTTTTTGGGCTTGGGCGCTGCTGCTCAGCGCCTCGTATGCCGGTTTGTTCACGTTTTTGGCCAGCTCGTCGTTCGTGTTCATCAACGCGCTGGGCTTGAGCAAAACCGAGTACGGCTTGCTGATGTTTTCGATGTCGGCGGTGTACATTGTGGGCACGGTGCTGTGCCGGCGCCTGATCGTGCGCTTGGGGCTGCGCCGCACCGTGGCCGTGGCCGGTGCCCTGACGCTGTGCGGCGGCAGCCTGATCGGCGCCTTGGGCTGGTTGGGCTGGCACAGCGTCTGGGCGATCATGCTGCCTTACTATTTGTTCATTTTGGCGCACGGCATGCACCAACCGTGCGGCCAGAGCGGGGCCGTGGGGCCGTTCCCGCACGCTGCCGGCACGGCCTCGGCGCTGAGCGGCTTTTTGATGATGATGGTGGCTTTTGCCATGGGCACCTATCTGGCGGCGCAGATGCCCACCGGCACCGAAGGCGCCAGCGTGCGCCCGCTCACCGACGGGCTGTGGTTCTGGAGCGTGCTGATCGCCGCCGTGGCTTGGACGCTGGTGCAGCGCTTTGGCGACCCGGCGCCAGCCTCACCCCAGCCCGGGCGAGCGCGATGAACCCCAGCGCCTCAGGCCCCAGCCCCACCAGCCCCAGCGGAGCGCCGCCGGCCTGGCTGGCCATCGCCGGCCCCACCGCCAGCGGCAAGACCGCGCTGGCGCTGGCGCTGGCGCGCCAGTACCCGCTCGAAATCATCAGCATCGACTCGGCGCTGGTCTATCGCGGGCTCGACATCGGCAGCGCCAAACCGAGCGCCGCCGAGCGCGCCGCCGTGCCGCACCACCTGATCGACATCCTCGACCCGAGCCAGAGCTACAGCGCGGCGGCCTGTGTGGCCGACGTGCGGCGCCTGCTGCCGCAGATCGCCGCGCGCGGCCGCCTGCCGCTGCTGGTGGGCGGCACCCTGCTCTACTTCAAGGCGCTGTTCGAGGGCCTCGACGACATGCCGGCCGCGCACCCGGCGCTGCGCGCCGCGCTCGAAGCCGAAGCGGCGCAACTGGGCTGGCCGGCGCTGCACGCGCAACTGGCGGCGGTGGATGCCGCCACCGCGGCGCGCCTGAGCCCCAACGACGCGCAGCGCATCGGGCGCGCGCTCGAAGTCTGGCGCGCCAGCGGGCGGCCACTGTCGTCGTTTCACACCCGCACGCGGATTGCCCCCACCCCAACCGAACCGCAGCCGCTGCACATCAACGGCCAGCCGGGCCTGCTGCTGGCGCTGGAGCCGCTCGAGCGCGCCTGGCTGCACCAGCGCATCGGGCAGCGCTTTGCCGCCATGCTCGCGCACGGGCTGATCGACGAGGTGCGTGCCCTGCGCCAGCGCCCCGACCTGCACCCGGGCCTGCCGGCCCTGCGCAGCGTCGGCTACCGGCAGGTCTGGCAGGCGCTGGATGCGCTCGAGGCCAGCGGGCGCAGCCAGTTCACAGCGGCCGAGTTCGCCACCTTGGCCGAACAAGGTGCGGCCGCCACGCGCCAACTGGCCAAGCGCCAGCTCACTTGGCTGCGCAGCCTGCCGCAGCGCCGGGTGCTGGCGTGCGAAAGCGACGGGCTGCTCGAGGCCGCTAGCGCGGCGTTGCAGGGCAGTTAGCGCCGCAGCGGGCTGCGCCGCCCCACCCCCAGCGCCACGCCGATCGACAGCAGCAGCACCACCCCCGCACCGGCCAAGGTGGCAGCGTACCAGCCACGGTCCATGAAGACGCCGAAAATCAGCGGCGCGATGGCAAAGCCCACGTCCAGCCCCGAATACACGGTGCCATAGACGCGCCCAGTGGCCCCCTTGGGCGTGACCTGCTTGATCAGCAGGTCGCGGCTGGGCGCGGCAATACCGACCGCAAAACCCGTGGCCGCCAGCAGCAGCATGGTGCCCGTGCCGCCCAGCCAGCCGGTGGCGGCCAGCAGCAGCAGCAGCGCACCAGCGGCCATCGAAGCGCCCACCACCCAATCGCTGCGCCGCGCCTGCGCCGCCACAAAACCGCCCGCCAACATGCCCAGCGCCCCGCACACCATGTAGGCGCTCAGCGTCAGCGTGGCGGCCTGCAGGCTCACGCCGTGCAGCGCCTTCAGGATCGAGGCCGAATAGTTTTGCACCACGCCCAGCGTCAGGGTGGTGAGCAAAAAGAAGGCAAAACACCACCAGACCACGCTCTGGCGCATGAAAGCCAGGTCGCTGCCCGCCGCTGCACCCGCCGGGCGGCGCAGCACCTCGGACTGCAGGTGCTCGCGCTGCCAGAGCAGCAGCAAGAACACCAGCAGGTACAAGCCGGCAGCGGCGAGGTAGGCGCTGCGCCAGTCCAGCAGCATCGACCAACCCACCAGAAACACCGGCGCCAGCGCCCACCCTAGGTTGCCGCTGATGCCGTGCACGCTGTAGGCATGGCCCAGCCTAGAGGCCGACACGCGCTGGTTGAGGATCGAAAAATCGACCGGATGAAAGGAGGCGTTGCCCAAGCCGGCGAGCGCGGCCACCAGCAAAAGCGTCGCATAGCCATCGGCCTGCGAGGCCAGCAGGGCAGCGCCCATGAACAGCAGCAGCGAGGCAAACAGCACCGGACGCGCGCCCACGCGATCGACCACAAAGCCCGAAGCCGCCTGGCCGATCCCGGAGACGGCAAAAAACAGCGTCATCAGCAGGCCGACGTCGGTGAACGACAGGCCAAACTCGATCATCAGCAGCGGAAACAGCGGCGGCAGCAGCAGATGGCCAAAATGCGAACTGCCGTGCGCCAGCCCGACCAAGCCCATCACGCGCGCATCGGCGCGCCACGGCACGGCAAGGGCTGGGGCAGTGGTGGCAGTGATTTGAAGGCTGGACATGGGCAACCATGTTAAGCCCAAACGCCCAACCGCGCGCTGTGTGCCGCTATTGCTGCCACCGCAGCAGCCGCCGAAGCCGAAGCCGCCGCGCAGGCCGGGCACAATAGCCGCCATGAACATCGTGATCCTCGACGACTACCAAGACGCCGTGCGCAAGCTGCCCTGCGCCGCCAAGCTCGAACCCTACCCGGCCAAGGTGTTCACCAACACCATCAAGGGCGTGGGCCAGCTCTCGGTGCGGCTGCGCGACGCCCAGGTGCTGGTGCTGATCCGCGAGCGCACCCAGATCACGCGCCAATTGCTCGACAAGCTGCCCAAGCTGCGCCTGATCGCCCAGACCGGGGCCGTGGGGCCGCACATCGACCTCGATGCCTGCACCGAACATGGGGTGGCGGTGGCCGAAGGCAAAGGCTCACCGGTGGCCCCGGCAGAGCTCACTTGGGCGCTGATTCTGGCCGCCATGCGCCGCCTGCCGCATTACGTGGCGCACCTCAAGCACGGGGTTTGGCAGCAGTCGGGCCTCAAAACCGCCTCCATGCCGGCCAATTTTGGCATCGGCATGGTGCTGCACGGCAAAACGCTGGGGGTGTGGAGCTACGGCCGCATTGGGCGTCTGGTGGCTGGCTACGGCCGCGCTTTTGGCATGCGGGTACTGGTCTGGGGCAGCGAGGCCGCGCGCGCGCAGGCCAGCGCCGACGGCTTCGAGGCCGCCGCGTCCAAAGCCGAGCTGCTGGCGCAGTCGGATGTGCTCAGCCTGCACCTGCGCCTCGGGGCCAGCACCCAAGGCTGCCTGAGCTTTGAGGATTTGAGCCTTATGAAGCCCACGGCCCTGCTGGTCAACACCTCGCGCGCCGAACTGATCCAGCCCGACGCGCTGGTGGCGGCACTCAACCGCGGCCGCCCTGGCATGGCGGCGGTGGACGTGTTCGAGGCCGAGCCGATCTTGCAGGGGCACGCCCTGCTGCGACTGGAAAACTGCATCTGCACGCCGCACATCGGCTTTGTCGAGCAAAACAGTTACGAGCAGTATTTTTCGGCCGCTTTCGACAACATCCTCAACTACATCAAGGGCACCCCGACCCACATCGTCAACCCGGGGTCGCTGCACTATCAGCGCTGAGCGCTTGGGTCCGGATCGGGTTTGGCAGCGGCTTTGCCCTGACCCCAATCCAACTGACCAAGGTCGAAATCGATCGACATCGGGTCGGATTTTGGGGCCGCCGCCGGGGGCTTGTGGGACGTGGGTTCCTGCTCAGGGGCAAAGCCCAGATCGAGCATGGGCATGGGTGGATTCAGCACGGCATCCAGCACGTCGGCCAAGGTGATCAAATCGTCGAAAGCCGCGAGCGTGCGCACCGTCAGCTCGCCACCGGGCTCACCGGGTTGAGAGGCCAAGGCGCGCTCGATGACCGCCGCTGCGGCCGACTGCGGCCACTGCGCTTGCAAGGTTTGCAGCAGCGCCACATTGTGCTCGAGCCCGCGCTGCGCCAGGATGGCTTCGGCGCGGGGTGCCATGCGCTGGAAGTGGTTTTCGTAAAAACGCGTGGCCTCGGCCAGCTCGGACGCGTCGCCGGCTTGCGCTGCCAGCACCAACCAACGCAAGTAGGGAGCCTCGCTGGCTCGCGCATTCCCGGCCACAAAAGCCTTGAGCACTTCCATGGCTTGGGTGCGCTGGGCGATCGACTCGAAAAACTCGGCCTGTTGCCACGCCTCGACCAAGGCACGCTGATCGAGCACCGCCACAGGCACTTCCGCAAACATCGAGGCCCGGCCTTCGGCCACCTCGAGCCCGGTGACCGCATCGGCATCGAGCCAGTCCGAAGATAGCGCTGCAGGAGTCCGAGTGGGCGCGACCGCCGGCGCAGAAGCCGCAGGTGCGCCAACCGCAGGCAGCGCAGGGGTTTGAGCGCGGGCAGCTGGGTTCGTTGTCTCGGCGACACTGCCCGGACTGGCAAGCACGGGCACAGCAACTGGCGCTGGCGCATTCACAGGCGCAGCCATGGGTTGCGACGGCTCAAAGCCCGGTTTGGACTGGATGGCCTGATCGGGCAAGGTGGACTCCCACCACGGTGCCGGCGGCGTGGCTGCGGCCGGGCGCGAAAGCAGCAAGCGCCCCGATCGATGGGCATACAAGGCCCCGCCGAGCAGCAACAACAGCAAGGCGCCCAACCCGTACAGCCACGCAGCGGGCACACCGGCTTGGGCTTGGGCTTGGATTTGCAACAACTGGGCTTGGGTGCTCTGCAGAGCCAAGCGCAGCTGCTCCTGCTCGGCACGCAGCGCCAGCAGCTCCTGCTCTTGGGCGGCCAGCGCGGTTGGGGCGGCACCCGCTTCGGCCAAGGGGGCATCGGGCAGCGCAGCAGCCACCACCGGTGGCGCCTGCGCCGGCATCGGGATCGGGTCGAGCTGCAGGCGCGGACCTGCGGCCACTGGCGGGGGCGGGGGCGGCGGGGCGGCGGGTGTGGCGATCGCAGCCGGCGCGGCGGCAGGCACTTGAGCAAGGCGAGGCGGCGCTTTGCTGCGCAGCCGCTCCAAGCCAGCAGGCCGCGCCGCGGGCGCGCTCAAGCGTATTGGGGTTTGCTCTGGGGGCGGCGCTGCCGGCACCACGGCTGCAGCGGCAGGGGTAGCTGCCGCACCGTTGGGCATGGGCCTGGGCACAAGCGCCGGAGCAACCAAGGCGGCAGCGGCTGGGTCGGCGGCAGCAACAGCCTGCACCGGAATCCAATCAGCCAACAGCGTGTACGTGCGCCTGAACACCGTTTGGCAGCCCACCTGCAAGCCCAAGGTCACGATCGGCTCGTTGATGGGTTCGGTGCTGCGCACCCGCAGCAGGGCCTCACCACCAGCCCCTGTGCTTTGCAAGCTGGTGCTCAGCGACGCGCCCGGCACCTGCGATTCGCCATACTGCAGCCGCACCTGCAGGCACAAGTCGGCCAAACCCTGACCGGGCTCGACTCGGGTTTGCACCAGAATATCGAAGGGACGACCGATAATGACATCGCCTTGGGTCGGCCCCAAGCCTGTCGCCAGCGTTTGCGTGACCGCCACCAAAAGCGCGCTGCCCAGCGCCAACTTCATCATCTGCCCATCCTTGTTTTGATCGTGCTTGTTTTGCTCACTGGCTCTCATTTTGGCACATGAAACCCCCGCCCCCCATTTCATGCCGATTGATGCGTTCAAACATTTCGTGCACCAGCCCTCGCGGTCGCCCCAGCGACAGCTCGCACCGACCCCAGTCACCCACAAGACAGCCCATGGACGAACCCATTCTGACAATGCAGGAACGCGAAGCGATCAACAGCGGTCGCTGGTTCAACACCCTTTCACCCTCACTGCGGCACGACATCCTCCGATGCGCTTTCGTCAGACGCTTCCAAGACGGCGACCTGATCGCCGCCCGCGGCGACCCACCCACCGAATGGTCGGCGGTGAGCAAGGGCGCCGTGCGCGTGAGCTCCACCTCGCTGGCGGGCAAGCAGGTCACGCTCACCTACGTCGAACCCGGGGTCTGGTTTGGCGAGATTGCGATGTTCGACGGCGAGCGCCGCACCCACGACGCCTACGCCCACGGGCCCACCTCGCTGCTGTGCGTGGCGCGCAAGGATTTCCAAAAAATCCTGACCCAACACGTGGAGCTTTACGAGGCCCTGTTGCGCCTGCAGGCGCGGCGCATCCGCAACCTGTTCGGGCTGGTGGAAGACCTCAACACCCTGCCCCTGCGCGCCCGCTTGGCCAAGCAGCTGCTGCACCTGTCGCGCAGCTACGGCGTGCCCTGCCTGGCCAACGCCAGCGAGACCCGCATCGGGCTGCAGCTGGCACAAGAAGAACTGGCGCAGATGCTGGGCGCTTCGCGCCAGCGCGTCAACCAAGAGCTCAAATCGATGGAGCGCGAGCAAGCCATTCGCATCGAACCCGGCGGCCTGGTGGTGTGCGACCGCAGCGCGCTGCTGCGCATCGCCGCCGCCGAACACTAAAACCCTTTGTATGCACCCAGCGGCCATGATCGACCCCTCCTCCCACGACTTGGCCGCTCCAGCCCCCTTGGCAACCCCAGACCCGGCCCCCAGCGCTCCGGCGGCCGAGCTGCCTTTCGATGCAAGCGCGCTGGAGCCGTGGCTGCGTGCGCACCTGCCCGGTTTTACCGGCCCTTTGCAGATCGATAAATTTCCGGGCGGCCAGTCCAACCCCACCTACCGCCTGCGCACGCCGCAGCGCGACTGGGTGCTGCGCAGCAAACCGGGCCCGGCGGCCAAGCTGCTGCCTTCGGCGCACGCCATCGAGCGCGAATTTCGCCTCATGCGTGCGCTGGCCGACACGGCGGTGCCGGTGCCGCGCATGGAGTTGCTGTGCGCCGACGAAGCGGTGATCGGGCGCGCCTTTTACCTGATGGAATACGTGCCCGGCCGCATCCTCTGGGAGCAAGCCCTGCCCGGCCTGAGCGCGGTGCAGCGGCGCGCCCACTACCTAGAGATGAACCGCGTGCTGGCGGCGCTGCACCGGGTCGATGTGCAGGCCGTGGGACTGGCCGACTACGGCAAACCCGGCAACTACTTCGAGCGCCAGATCGCGCGCTGGAGCAAGCAGTACCAGGCTTCAGTCACGCAGCCCATCCCCGCGATGGAGCGCCTGATCGACTGGCTGCCCCGCCACATCCCGGCGCTGGCGCGCGACGACAGCCGCGTGTGCGTGGTGCATGGCGACTTCCGGCTCGACAACCTGGTATTCCACCCCGAGCAGGCCCAAGTGCTGGCGGTGCTCGACTGGGAGCTTTCCACCCTCGGGCACCCGCTGGCCGACTTCAGCTACCACTGCATGGCCTGGCACATCGAGCCGGGGCAGTTTCGCGGCATCGCAGGGCTCGACTTGCAAGCCCTGGGGATACCCAGCGAGCGCGAGTACATCGAGCGCTACTGCGCCAGCACGGGTTTTTACGACCCCGAGGCGCTGCAACAAGACTGGAACTTCTTTCTGGCCTACAACCTGTTCAGGCTGGCGGCGATTCTGCAGGGGATCGCCAAACGGGTCGAGGCCGGCACCGCGTCCAGCGCCCAAGCGCGCCAGTCCGGGGCCGGGGCGCGGCCGCTGGCCGAGCTGGCTTGGTCCTTTGCCCAGCGCGCTGCCTGAGCCCCTCGCCCTGCCACCCAAAACCCCGCCCACGCCCACCCAGAGGAGCCTTTATGCACTTCGATTACAGCCCCAAGGTCAAAGACCTGCAAGCGCGCCTGCAAGCCTTCATGGACGCCCACATTTACCCCAACGAAGCGCGCTTCATGGCAGAGGTGGCCGCAAACCGCGCCCGCGGCAACCCCTGGCGCCCGACCGAGCTGGTCGAGCAGCTCAAGCCACTGGCCCGCGCCGCCGGTCTGTGGAACCTGTTTTTGCCCAATTCCCCGCGCGCCCCCGAGGGCCTGAGCAACCTCGAGTACGCCCCGCTGTGCGAGATCATGGGCCGGGTCGGCTTTGCCCCCGAGGTGTTCAACTGCTCCGCCCCAGACACCGGCAACATGGAAACGCTGGAGCGCTACGCCAGCGAGGCGCTCAAAGACCGCTGGCTCAGCCCCTTGTTGCGCGGTGAAATCCGCTCGGCCTTCCTGATGACCGAACCCGAAGTCGCCTCGTCCGACGCCACCAACGTCCAGTGCCGCATCGAGCGCGACGGCGACGAACTGGTGATCGACGGGCGCAAATGGTGGTCCTCCGGCGCCGGCGACCCGCGCTGCGCCGTCTTTATCCTGATGGGCAAAACCGACCCGCAAGCGCCCCGGCACGCCCAGCAGTCGATGGTCGTGGTGCCGGCCGATGCGCCCGGCGTGCAGATCGAGCGCGCCCTGACGGTGTTTGGTTACGACGACGCCCCGCACGGCCACATGGAGGTGCAATTGAAGCAGGTGCGCGTGCCCGCCAACCACATCCTGCTCGGCCCTGGGCGCGGTTTCGAGATCGCCCAAGGCCGCCTCGGGCCGGGCCGCATCCACCACTGCATGCGCTCCATCGGCGCCGCCGAGCGCGCGCTGGAGCTGATGTGCCAGCGCCTGATGCGGCGCGTGGCCTTTGGCAAGCCGCTGGCGGCGCAGGGGGTCTGGCACGAGCGCATCGCCGAATCGCGCTGCCTGATCGAGCAGGCGCGGCTGCTCACCCTCAAGGCCGCCTACATGATGGACACGGTGGGCAACAAGGTCGCCAAAGCCGAAATCGCCATGATCAAGGTCGTGGCCCCCAACGTCGCCTGCAAGGTGCTGGATTGGGCGATCCAAGCGCATGGCGGCGCCGGGGTGTCGCAAGACTTCGTGCTGGCGCAAAGCTACGCCAACCAGCGCACCCTGCGCTTGGCCGACGGCCCCGACGAGGTGCACCGCATGGCGATCGCCAAGCTGGAACTGGCGCGCCACCAGCTGCTGGCGTCAGCCACAGCCACCGAACTCGAACCCCCGGTGACGCGCGGCTGCTGAAAAAGGCCCAATTGCCTCCCAGCCTCTTAGCCCACGGTGTTGGAGCGCACCTCGGACAGGCTGGTCAGGCCCTGCAGCAGTTTTTCGATGCCGTCTTGGCGCAGGGTGCGCATGCCCTCCTCGAGCGCCAGGTGTTGAATCTCGGCTGGGTGCGCGCGGGTCTGGATCAGGCGGCGCATGCCCGGGCTGCCGCACAACAGCTCGTGCAGGGCCAAGCGGCCCGCATAGCCCGTGTGGCCGCATTGCTCGCAACCGGGGGCCGTGCGCACGTGCAGGCGCCCGTTTTGGGCGTAAGCCTGCATCCATTCGTCGAGCAGGGCTTGGCCTTGGCGCAAGGGGTGGGTGGCCGGCAGCAGGGCTTGGTAGTCGCGCAGCAGCTCATCGATTTGGGCGCTCTCGAGCGGTTGCTCAACCGCACAATGCTTGCAAAAGCGTCGCACCAAGCGCTGCGCCAACACCCCTTGCAGCGAATCGGCAAAGGAAAAGGGATCGACCCCCAGATCGATCAGGCGCACCACCGTTTCGGCGGCCGAATTGGTGTGCAGGGTCGAAAACACCAAGTGCCCGGTCAACGACGCCTCAATGGCGATTTCAGCCGTTTCTTGGTCGCGGATTTCGCCCACCATGATCACATCCGGGTCGGCACGCAACAGGGTGCGCAAGGCCGCGGCAAAAGTCCAGCCGATTTTGGCGTTGACCTGTATCTGGCGCAAGCCGCGCTGGGTGATCTCGACCGGGTCTTCGGCGGTCCAGATTTTGCGGTCCGGGGTGTTGATGCGCTGCAGCGCCGAATGCAAGGTGGTGGTCTTGCCGGAGCCGGTTGGGCCGACGCACAAAAACAAGCCGTAGGGGCGCTCGACCAAGGCCTCGAAGCGCTGCAAATTGCGGGCATTGAGCTGCAGTTGCTCGAGCGCCAATGGCTTCGTCGAAGACAGCAGCCGCAACACCACGTCTTCGAGCCCGCCCGCAGTCGGCACGGTGGCCACCCGCAACTCGATCGGCAAGCCACCGAACTTGGCAAAGTTGATTTTGCCATCCTGCGGCTTGCGGCGTTCGGAGATATCGAGGTCGCACATGATCTTGATGCGCGCCACCAAGGCGTTGCGGTAGTTGGCCGGCAGCTCGAGGTAGTTGCGCATCTGGCCGTCGATGCGAAAGCGGATCTGCAACTTCTGGCGCCCCGGATAGGGCTCGATGTGGATGTCGGAGGCCCCTTGCTGGTGCGCTTCGGCGATCATGGAGTTGATCAGCCGCACCAAGGTGTTGTCCGACTGCTCGATCGGCTTTTCTTCGACATCGTCTTTGGCTCCGCCGACCAGTTCAACCGCCAGTTGCACCGCATCCTGTGGCCCTTGGGTCGGGCCGGTGCGGGCGCTGGCGGCGCCGCCAGAAGGGTGCGCCGTGGCGTTGGACAATTCGCTCAAACCCACCTCGCGGTAGGCTTTTTGAATGCAAGCGCCGATTTCGGCGCTGACGCTCACCACCGGCAAAATTTTGCGCTGGGTCGTGAATTCCAGATCATCGATGACCCGAAACTGCAGCGGGTCGAGCATCGCCACCACCAACGCCCCGCCCTGCTCGACCAGTGGCAGCGCCTGCAAACGCTGTGCCAAGGCAAACGGGACGCGGCGCAAGGCCGTGGCATCGATCGGAAACTTGTGCAAGTTGACAAAGGGGTAACCCATTTTGCGGGCAAAGGCGGTTTGCAGATCGGCCGCAGACACCAAACCTTTATCGAGCAACAGTTGTCCCAGCGGTTGCCGGCTTTGGTCGGCTTGCTGCCATTGCAGCACCTGCGCGAGCTGCTCTGGGGTGATTTTGCCCAATCCCACCAGCGCCTCGCCTACGGGTACCGGCTGCAACTTGGCCTGCCGTTGCAAGGCGCGCTGCAAATCGGCCAAGGTTTCCACCACCGCAGGCGCCTCGCCGGCCACCGGTGCCAGCGGCTGCGTATGCGCCCATTCGTGCAGCACGGTCTGGGCAAAATCGGTGTCGGCGATCTGGCTCTCTTGCCCCGTGCGCAACTCGAAGCGCAAAATGCCGCTTTTGGGTATGAATACACGCTGCGGCTCGCCATCCAGCGCGGATTTGGGAAAAATCCACAAGCCCTGCTCGGTTTTTCTGTAGCCCAGGCAAATGCCTGAGTACAGCGCGCCGTCACGCAAAGAAACCAGAAAAGAATGGGTGGCGTGCAGCAGATCCAGACTGTGCGCATCGGCATCGCTTTGCTGCGCCACGCTCCCCGGACGGGGGTCGATTTTCAGGCGCTTGACTTGGTTGAACTTCAAACTCAGGCTGCGCGGCTGTGCAGTGGGCCGGATTTTGATGATGCGGGCGGCCTGATCGAAGTCGAGCAACAGGCCCGAAACGGTTTGCTCGCCCCAGCCGTCGGCGCTGCAGATCAGACCGGTTTGCCCGATTTCGAGGGTTTCATCCTGCAGCAGGTCGGGCAATTCGAAATGGGTTCGGCTCATGTGGACAGTTCAGGCTCAGGTGCCAAATTAGGGGGGCTACTCAACGAACCATTTGATCACGCTTTTGGCCAAAAAACCCACCATCCCAAACGACAGCACCAGCAGCAAAATGAAGGTGCCAAACTTGCCCGCCTTGGATTCGCGCGCCAAGTTAAAGACGATGAACAGCATGAAGAGGATGAAGCCGCCTAGGCCGATGGTCAGGCCAAAGCTGGCGATCTGGTCTTCGGTAAAGCCAAATACGGTTCCAGGCATGTTACTGCACCCCTCCCCACGAGCCCGGCAGCCCGAAGGCCCCGGCGCGCTTCAATTGCACATAAGCGTGCCAGCTGGCATGACCGAGCCACGGCAACAGCACGATCAAGCCCAGCAGCCATGTCAGCAGCCCCACGGCCACGATGAGGGCGATCAAAAGCGCCCACAGCACCATCACCACCGGGTATTGCGCCACCACGCGCCAGCTGTGCGCCACCGCCACCGGCAGCGGCTGCTCGGTATCGAGCAGCAGCGGCAGCGTCACCACGCTGGAGGCAAAGACCGGAGCCGCCAGCAGGGCCCCGATCATGAGCCAAACGATGAACAACCCGTCATCGGGGGCCAGCACCACGTGCGCAACGAAGTCGCCTAGGGTGCCTATGGGCTGTGGCGCCCAAAATGCCAGCAAACCAGCCGAAAGCAAGACCCAAGCCGTACCGGCCAATGCCAGCAAAATTCCAAACAGCACCAGACGCGGATCGGCAGAGCGCCACAGCTTCAATACGGCGGGCATGCCGACCCGCCGGCCCAGCTGAGCCTCGCGGCTGACCAGCAACAGGCCCACCAAGACCACCGGCGCCACCAGCACCAGACCGGAAAACGCCCCCGCCTTCCACCAGAAATGGCCTTGAGCAAGCCACATCAGGCTGGCGCCAAACAGGGCCGCCGCCAAACCATGGAGCAAACCGGGCACTGGGTTGGTGCGCAAATCCTGCCAGCCCAGCGCGAGCCAGCGCAGGGGTGAGGTGAGGGTGATGGCAACTGGGGGCGGGGCGTGGGCTTCGTTCATGTCGGCAACATCAAAACGGCATGGGCAAAAAGGCGACGGGCAGGGCGCGGCTACGGCTCGGTGCGCGGGCACAGGGGCGCACAAGCCTGCACCAAACTCTGCGTGTAAGGGTGCTGGGGCAACTGTAACACCTGCTCGGCGCTGCCTTGCTCGACCACCGCCCCGCCCTGCAGCACCAGCACCTGGTGCGCCAGGGCCCAGATCACGTCCAGGTCGTGCGTGATGAGCAGGTAGCTTAAGTTGTGCTCGCGCTGCAGCCGCAGCAGCAGCTCCAGCACCTGCTGCTGCACCGTGACATCGAGCGCCGACGTGGGCTCGTCGAGCACCAGCAGGCGCGGCTGCACGATCAGCGCGCGCGCGATGGCGATGCGCTGGCGCTGGCCGCCCGAAAACTCGTGCGGGTAGCGCTGCAGCCAGCGCAGCAGCTCGGCTTGCGGCCCAGACTCGGGCAGCAGCCCGACTTCGCGCAGCGCCTGCAGCACGCGCGCGCGCCGCTGCGGCACGCTCAGGTGTGGTTCGTGCACGAGCAAACCCTCGCCCACGATCTGCTCGATGTTCATGCGCGGCGACAGGCTGGAAAACGGGTCCTGAAACACCACCTGCACTTGGCGGCGCAGGCGGCGCAGGCGCGGCGTGTTGGCGCGCGCCGGGCCCATGCCGCTCTCGCCCCAGGCTTCGCCCATGATCTGCAACTCGCCCTGGTGGCGCAACAGACCGAGGGCGGCCAGCGCCAGCGTCGATTTGCCCGAGCCCGATTCGCCCACCACGCCCAGCGTGCGCCCGGGGGGCAGCTCGAACTCGACGCCGCGCACGGCCTCGAAGCGCCCGCGCTTGAACCAGCCCGCCAAGCCCGGGCGCGGCACCTCGTAGGCCACGGCCAGCTGGCGCGCCCGCAGCACCGGCGGCGCCTCGGGCGGCGGCTGCGGGCCAAAGGTGCGCTGGGGGCGGCTGCCCAAGAGCTTGCGCGTGTAGGGGTGCTGCGCCTGCTCGAACACCTGCGCCACCGGGCCCTGCTCCACCAGGTGCCCGCGCTCGAGCACCAGCACGCGGTCGGCAAACTGGCGCACCAAGTGCAGGTCGTGGGTGATCAGCAGCAGCGCCATGCCCAGCCGCTGTTGCAGCGTGCCCAGCAGCTCGAGCATCTGGGTGCGCAAGCTGGCGTCGAGCGCGGTGGTGGGTTCGTCGGCAATCAGCAGCCGCGGCTCGCTGGCCAGCGCCATGGCGATCATGGCGCGCTGGCGCTGGCCACCGCTGAGCTGGTGCGGGTAGGCGCGCGCGCGCCGCTCTGGCTCGGGCATGCCGGTGGCCGCCAGCAACTCGACGATGCGCGCTTCGGCCTGGCGCGCGCTCAGGCCTTTTTTGAGGGTGAGGATTTCGCCGATCTGGTTGCCCACGGTGTAGAGCGGATTGAGCGCCGTCATGGGCTCTTGAAAAATGCACGCCACCTCGTCGCCGCGCACGCCGCGCAGCTCGCGCTCGCTCAAACGCAGCAGATCCCGCCCTTGCAGCAGCGCGCTGCCGCCCACTTCGGCCTCGGGCAGCAGGCGCAGCAGGCTCAGGGCCGAGACCGTCTTGCCCGAGCCCGATTCGCCCACCAGCGCCAGCCGCTCGCCGGCCGCGAGCTCGAAGTCGATGCCGTGCACCACCTCGAGCCCAGCAAAGGCCACGCGCAAACCGCGCACCTGCAACAGCGGCGCACTCACCGCTGCACCTTTCGCGGGTCGAGCGCGTCGCGCAGCGCATCGCCCATGAAGGTGAGCAGCAGCAACGTCAGCACCAGCACGGCAAAGGTGCCCAGCGAAATCCACCACGCGTCGAGGTTGTTCTTGCCCTGCGCCAGCAGCTCGCCCAGCGAGGGTGTGCCGGGCGGCACGCCCAAGCCCAGAAAATCGAGCGCGGTCAGCGCCAAAATGGCCGCGCTCATGCGAAAGGGCAAAAAAGTGACCACGGGCGTCAGGCTGTTGGGCAGGATGTGGCGGCGCATGATCTGCCAATTGCTCAAGCCCATGGCGCGCGCGGCGCGCACGTAGTCGAGCTGGCGGTTGCGCAAAAACTCGGCGCGCACGTAGTCGCTCAGGCCCATCCAGCCAAACAGGCTGAGCAACACCAGCAGCAACAGCAAACCGGGCTCGAACAGCGCCGAAAAAATGATCAGCAAATAGAGCTCGGGCATCGAGCCCCAGACCTCGATGAAGCGCTGCCCCACCAGATCGACGCGGCCGCCGTAGTAGCCCTGTATCGCCCCGGCCAGCACGCCCAGCAGCACGCCCACCGCCGTGAGGGCGAGCGCAAACAGCACCGAGAGCCTGAAGCCGTACAGCAAGCGCGCGGCCACGTCGCGGCCGCGGTCGTCGGTGCCGAGCCAGTTGCTGGCGCTGGGGCCCGAGGGGTGCGGCTCGGGCGCAAAGTAGTTGATGCTGCTGTGGTGAAAGCGGATGGGGGGGAACAGGGCCCAGTTGCCGGGCTGCTCGAACTGGCGCTGGATGAAGGGGTCGTGGAAATCGGTCGGGGTCTCGAAGTCGCCGCCAAAGGCGGTCTCGGGCGGGTTGTGCAGCAGCGGCGCGTGCAGTTGGCCGCCGTAGCGCGCCAGCAGGGGCCGGTCGTTGGCGATCAGTTCGGCCCCGAGGCTGAGCACGAACAGCAGGCCAAAGAGGATCAGACTGTAAAAACCGAGCCGATGGCGGCGAAAGCGGCGCCACGCCAGCCGCCCCGGGCTGAGCGCCGGCGGCAAGGGGGTGGCAGAGGCGGGGGCTTCAGTCAAAACGGACACGGGGATCGACCCAGACGTAACACAGATCGCTGATCAGGCGCGTGACCAGCGCGATCAGGGCAAACAGATACAGCGTGCCCATGACCACGGGGAAGTCGCGCCGGATCACGCTCTCAAAGCCCAGCAGCCCCAGCCCCTCGAGCGAAAACAGGGTTTCGATCAGCAGCGCGCTGGCAAAAAAGGCGCCGACAAAGGCCGCCGGGAAGGCGGTGACGATGGGGATCAGGGCGTTGCGAAACACGTGCTTGTACAGCACGCGGCGCTCGCTCAGGCCCTTGGCGCGCGCAGTGAGCACGTATTGCTTGCGTATTTCTTCCAGCAGCGCGTTCTTGGTCAGCATGGTGGTGATGGCAAAAGCGCCGACCACGCTGGCCGTGACCGGCAGCGTGATGTGCCAGAGGTAATCGACAATCTGTGCCCCCAAGCTGAGCTCGTGCCAGTTGCTCGAAACCAGCCCGCGCAGCGGAAACCACTGCAACTGGCCGCCAAAAATCACCAGCAGCGCCACGCCGAGCACGAAGCCGGGGATGGCAAAACCCACCAGCACGATGACGCTGGTGGCGGTGTCGAAGCGGCTGCCAGCGCGCACCGCTTTGGCGATGCCCAGCGGGATCGAGACCGCGTAGCTGATAAGGAAGGTCCAGAGCCCGAGGCTGATCGAAACCGGCAGCCGCTCGACGATCAGCTCCCAGACCGAACGGTGGTGAAAGAAGCTCTGCCCAAGGTCGAAGCGCAAAAACTGCCCCACCATCTGCAAAAAGCGCTCGTGCGCGGGCAGATCGAAGCCGTAGAGCTGCCGGATCTGCTCGATCTGGGCCGCGTCCAGCCCTTGGCGGCCGTGGATGCCGGCTGCCGCCCCGGCCGCCACGCCCTCGCCCCCGACATCGCGCCCCTGCAACTGCGCCACCATCTGCTCCACCGGCCCGCCGGGAACGAACTGGATGACGATGAAGGTCAGCAGCAAAATCCCGAACAGGGTCGGGATCATGAGCAGCAGGCGCTTGAGGATGTAGCTCCACATGTCAGCGCCCCCCCTCGGCACGTGCGGCGCGCGCGGCGCTGGCGGCTTGGCGCTGCTGCCACTCGGCCCGGTTGGCCGCGCTGGCCCACCAAGTGGCCAGCACCCAGCCTTCGGGCTGGAAGTAGCGCGGCAGCACGGCCGGCTGCTCGAAGCGCCCGGCGCGGTAGGCGATGCGGTGCACGCTGCCGTACCAGTGCGGGATCATCAGGTGCTGGTGGCGCAGCACGCGATCCAGCGCGCGCAAGGATGCAACCAGCTCGGGCCGGGTGCGCGCGGCCACGGCGCGCTCGAGCAGCGCATCGACGGCCGGGTCGCGCAGCCCGATCAGGTTGCTCGAACCCGGGGTGGTGGCGGCGGCCGAGCCGAAGCGGTCCAGCAGCTCGGCCCCCGGGGCTTGGCTGCCAAGCCAACGCACGCTGGTGAGGTCGAAGTCGAAGGCGTCGAGGCGGCGTTGCAGCAGCGCAAAGTCCACCACCCGGTAGCGGGCTTCGATGCCGAGGCGGCGCAGGTTGTTTTGCAGCGGCGTCACCACCCGGCCCATGCCACCGCCGCTGTCGAGGAACTCGATCACCATCGGCTCGCCTTGGGCGTTGCGCAGCGCACCGTCGCGGTAGCGCCAGCCGGCGGCGGCGAGCAGGTCGCGAGCACGGCGCAGGTGGTCGCGCAGGGTCTGGCCAGAATCGAGCTCGAGCCGCGTCACCGGCGGCAGCGGCACCGGCTGGGCGTACACGGCCGCGGGCAGTTGCGCACGCAAGGGTTCGAGCAGCGCCAGCTCGTCGGCGCTGGGCAGGCCCGTGGCCTCGAAGTCGCTGGCGGTAAAAAAGCCGCGCATGCGCTCGAAGGAGTTGAAGAACAGTTGCCGGTTCATCCATTCAAAGTCCAGCGCCAGCGCGATCGCTTCGCGCACGCGCGCATCTTGCAGGTGTGGGCGCCGGGTGTTGAACAAAAAGCCCTGAAAATCGCCGGCGTTGTGGTGCGCCACTTCGCGCTTGATGAGCTCGCCGCGGTCAAAGGGGCGCCCGATCAGGGTGCGCGCCCATTCGCGCGAGATGAAAGACTGCATGTAGTCGAACTCGCCGGCCTTGAAGGCCTGCACCTGCGCCGTGGGGTCGCGAAAAATGGTGTAGGTGATGCGCTCGAAGTTGAACATGCCGCGGCGCACGTTCAGGTCGGCGGCCCACCAGTGGGGGTCGCGCACGAAGGTGATGTCGCGGCCAAAATTGACCGGCCCGATGCGGTAGGGGCCCGAGGCGATCGGGTGCTGCAAGACGACTTGATCAAAAGGCAGGCGCTGGCCGTTTTCCAGCCCCCACTGGCGGCTGAACACCGGCATGGAGCCGGCGATGAGCGGCAGCTCCGGGTTGGGGCGCGCAAAATCAAAGCGCAGCAGGCGCTCGCCCAGCACCTGCACGCCGGTGATCTCGCCAAAAAAACTGCGCAACTGCGGCGCCGCGTGGACACCGGTGAGGGTGGCGAACGAGTGCTGCACGTCGGCCGCCAGCACCGGCTCGCCATTGTGAAAGCGCGCGCGCGGGTGCAGCCTGAAGGTGGCCGAGCGGCCGTCGGCCGCCACCTGCACCGACTCGGCCAGCAGCCCGTAGGCGCTGTTGGGCTCGTCGAGGTGGGGGGTGAGCAGCGACTCGAACATCAGCAACCACATGCCCGGCGGCGCCGTGCCCTTGAGCGTGAACGGGTTGAACTTGTCGAAGGTGCTGATGCGCGTGGGCGAAACCAGAGTGATCGAGCCGCCGCGCGGAGCTTGCGGATTGACGTGGGCAAAGTGGGCAAAACCGGGCGGCAGCGCGAGGTCGCCGAACTGGGCGTAGCCGTGCGCAGGTGCCCCGGCCCGGGCTTGGTTGGCAGCCGCACCGGCCAGCAGCAAAAACAGCACGCACAGCGCCAACAGCAGATGCATCAGCGCGCGCAGCGCTGGCGCGGCGGCAGCTGGCCGCAGCGGGCTGGGCCCGCAAAAACACTGCCATCTGAAACACGGGTTCTGCATGCGACAATTCTGCCTCACATTTTCTGGAGCATGAGGCATGGGTTTTCTGGTCGGTAAAAAGTTCTTGATCACCGGTTTGTTGTCGAACCGCTCGATCGCCTACGGCATTGCCCGGGCTTGCCACGCGCAGGGGGCCGAGTTGGCGTTCAGCTACGTGGGCGAGCGCTTCCGCGATCGGATCACCGACTTTGCCGCCGAGTTCAACTCCAGCCTGGTGTTCGACTGCGACGTGGCCGACGACGCCCAGATCGAGCGCTTGTTCCTCGATTTGTCGGCGCACTGGCCGCGCTTCGACGGCTTTGTGCACAGCATCGGCTTTGCCCCGCGCGAGGCCATCGCCGGCAACCTGCTCGACGGCCTGAGCCGCGAGGCCTTTCGCATCGCGCACGACATCAGCGCCTACAGCTTCCCGGCGCTGGCCAAAGCCGCCCTGCCCTACCTGAACGACCGCTCGGCCCTGCTGACCTTAAGCTACCTCGGCGCCCTGCGCACCATTCCACACTACAACACCATGGGCTTGGCCAAGGCCAGCCTAGAAGCGAGCGTGCGCTACTTGGCCGAGGCCGTGGGGCGGCTCGACGACGGGCGCAGCATCCGCGTCAACGGCGTCAGTGCCGGCCCGATCCGCACCCTGGCCGCCAGCGGCATCAAAGACTTTGGCAAGCTGCTGGGCATGGTCGCCGACGCCGCGCCGCTGCGGCGCAACGTCACCATCGACGACGTGGGCAACGTCGCCGCGTTTTTGCTCAGCGACCTGGCCGCCGGCGTCACCGCCGAGATCACCTACGTGGACTGCGGCTTCAGCCAGACCGCCGGCATCAGCCGCGACAGCGAGCGCGTCAACGGCGTCAACGGCGTCAACGGCGGCAACAACGGCAACGGCGGCAACGCGGCGGGCTGAGTGCTTTAGCACAGCACGGTTGCTCCCAGCTCGTCTGCCTTGCGCCCCCAGCCTATGAGCACAGACAGCGAGCTGGAGCCGTCGGCCCCACTGTCCAGTCTGCTGGCCAGCTTGCGCACCCTCATCACCCGGGGCCGCCAGCAGGTTTTGCGGGCCGTGGACATGGTGCAGGTGCAAACCTGCTGGGAGGTGGGGCGACACATCATCGAATTTGAGCAGCAGGGCCAGACCCGTGCCAGCTATGGCCAGCGCTTGCTGCCCCGGTTGGCCGAGGCCTTGACTCAGGATTTTGGCCGTGGCTTCGACGAGCGCAACCTGCGCACCATGCGGGCTTTTTACCGCGCTTTCCCGATTTGGAACGCAGTGCGTACCGAATTGAGCTGGACGCACTACCGCGCGTTGCTGCGGGTCACCGACGCCAAAGCGCGGGCGTGGTACACACTAGAGGCCGCTGCACAAGGCTGGAGCGCCCGCGCCCTAGATCGGCAAATAGGTACCCTGTACTTTGAGCGCCTGCAGCTGAGCCTAGACAAGGCTGGCGTGGCTGCCGAAGCGCAAGCCAAAATTGCCGCCTTGCCCCAGAGCGCGCGCTCATTGGTGCGTGACCCGGTAATGCTGGAGTTTCTGGGCTTGACCGGCGCCGGCAAGCTGCTCGAATCCACGCTGGAACAGGCCCTGATGGACAAGCTGCAAGCCTTCATGCTCGAGCTGGGCCAAGGCTTTGCCTTTGTGGCGCGCCAGCAGCGTGTGAGCACCCAAAGCAAAGACTTCTACATCGACTTGGTTTTTTACAACTATCTGCTGAAGTGTTTCGTGCTGATCGACCTCAAGACCGGCGAACTGTCGCACCAAGACATCGGGCAGATGGACATGTATGTGCGCATGTACGACGATTTGAAGCGCGGCGAAGGCGACAACCCGACTGTGGGCATCTTGCTGTGTGAACACAAGGAGCAGTCGGTGGTGCGCTATTCGGTGTTGCACGAAAGCGCACAACTGTTTGCCAGCAAGTACCGCTTGGTGCTGCCCTCCGAGGAGCAGTTCCGCGCCGAGCTGGAGCGGGAGCGCGCCGCCATCATCGACGAGCTCCAGCTCGGGCACGATCCAGCGCCGCAGCCGGACCTGCCTTGAGCGAGCGCCTCCCAGCCTCTCAGGGCAACACAAAACGCACCGTGATCGCCGGCTGATTGGGCCGGTTGATGGTTGCTACGGCGCGCGCGCCGGCTGCTAGGGGCACATTCGCTTGCAGCAGGTTGGGGCCGGCTGGGCTCAGGGGGGCTTGGGTGCGCGTGGCGCCTTGCAGCACGGTGAGCTGGCCCGACATCTGGGCCACGTTGAAGGGCTTGCCGTGGTCATCGACAAAAATCTGCGCCTGCGCGCCGCGCCCGACGAGCTCAAAGCCCAGATCGGCCGCCACCTGCACCACGCCGCCGTGCTGCGGCTTGGGCGCGCCGTGGGCGTGGGCGTTGAAACCGATCATCGACAGGCCCAGCAGGGCCGCGATTGCGTAGCGTTTTTGCATTTCATACTCCAAAAAAGTTGGGGGGGGGTTGGCCGCATTGGGCGCCGACTCACGTCGCGATTGTGAATCAACGCAGGCTCAATACGACTCCTGCACCGCCGCATCGGCGCGGCTGGTATCGGTTTCGTTGACCAGGCGCTCGGTGGCTGCGCGCCCGTAGCGCAGATAGAGCACCGGCGTGAGCAGGGTGTCGAGCAGGGTCGAACTCACCAGCCCGCCAAAGATCACCACCGCCACCGGGTGCAAAATCTCCTTGCCCGGCGCGTCGGCCGCCAGCAGCAGGGGCGTGAGGGCAAAGGCCGCCACCAGCGCCGTCATCAGCACCGGCGTCAGGCGCTCGAGCGAGCCGCGCACCACCATCTCGGGCCCGAAGCGTTCGCCCTCGAACTTGCACAGGTTGATGTAGTGGCTGATCTTGAGCACGCCGTTGCGGCTGGCGATGCCGGCCAAGGTGATGAAGCCCACCATCGACGCCACCGAGAGCGACACGCCCGCGATCCACATCGCCAGCACCGAGCCGATCAGGGCCAGCGGGATGTTGAGCATGATGATGCCGGTGAGCAGCGCCGATTTGTAGCGCGAGTACAGCACCATGAAAATCAGCAGCAGCGACAACAGCGACAAGCCGGCGATCAGCCGCGTGGCCTGCTCTTGCGCCTGGAACTGGCCTTCGAGGGTGATGAAGGCCCCCGGCGGCAGCGCGCTGCCCGCGATCACGCCGCGCACGTCGGCGATGATGCGCGCCATGTCGGAGCCGTCGGTGTTGGCATAGACCACGATGCGCCGGCGGCCGTTCTCGCGCCCGATCTGGTTCGGGCCGTCGCTCACCTCCACCGTGGCAAAGGCCGACACCGGCACGCTGCCCGAGGGCGTGTCGATCAGCAGGCGCTCGAGGTCTTGCGGACTGCGCGCGCCGTCGGGCAGGCGCAGCACCAGCTCGAAGCGCCGCGGCCCATCGACGATCACCGCCCCATGCGCGCCGTCGGTGAGCGCTTGCAGCACGCGCACCGCCTCGCCCGGCGGCAGGCCGGTCTGCGCCAGCCGCTGGTGGTCGATGCGCAGCGTGATCTGCGGGATCAGCACCTGTTTTTCGACGCTCAAATCCACCAACCCCGGCACCGCCTCCAGATCCTGGCGCAGTTGCGCCGCCAGGCCGCGCAGGGTGTCGGTGTCGTCGCCAAAGACCTTGATCGCGATCTGCGCCCGCACCCCGGCCAGCAGGTGGTCGAGCCGGTGCGAGATCGGCTGCCCCACCGCCACCTGCACCGGCAGCAGCGCCAAGCGCTCGCGCAGGTCGGCCATCACGGCCTCGCGGTCGCGCGCGCTGGCGGCCAGCCCGACGTCGATCTCGGCCGCGTGCACCCCTTCGGCGTGCTCGTCGAGCTCGGCGCGGCCGGTGCGCCGCCCCACGTGCGTGACCTCGGGCACCTGCAAGATCAGGGTTTCGGCCAGCGCACCGATGCGGTTCGATTCCTCGAGCGAGGTGCCGGGCTGCATCAGCATCCCCAGCGTCAGCGAGCCCTCATTGAAGGCCGGCAGAAAAGCGCGCGGGAAAAACGGCACGCTCGCCGCCGCCAGCGCCACCGCCACCACGGCTGCCCCCAGCAGCAGGCGCGTGCGCCCGAAAGACCAGTGCAGCAGCCGCGCGTCCCAGCGCTTGAGTCGCGCCACCAGCGGGCTGTCGCCGTGCGTCAGGCGCTTCATGTGCGGCAGCAGGTAGTAGCACAGCACCGGCGTGACGGTCATGGCCACCGCCATCGACGCCAGTATCGAGACGATGTACGCCACCCCCAGCGGCGCAAACAGCCGCCCTTCGATGCCCGGCAGCGCAAACAGCGGCACGAACACCAGCACCACGATCAGCGTGGCATAGACGATGCCGGTGCGCACCTCGATGCTGGCCTGGCGCACGACCTCGATCACCGGCTGCGGCTGCGCCAGCAGGCGGTTTTGCTTGAGGCGGCGCAAGGTGTTTTCCACATCCACCACCGCGTCATCGACCAGCTCGCCGATGGCGATGGCGATGCCGCCCAGCGTCATCACGTTGATGGTCTGCCCGAGCCAGTGAAACACCAGCGCCGTGGCCGCCAGCGACAGCGGTATGGCGGTGAGCGAGATCAGCGTCGTGCGCGCCGAGAGCAAAAAGGCAAAGAGCACGATCGCCACCATGATGGCGCCGTCGCGCAGCGCCTCGGCCACGTTGCCGGTGGCCGCTTGGATGAAGTCGGCCTGCCTAAACAGCACCTGCGGCTCGGCCAGCCCGGCGGGGCGCCCGGCCTTGAGTTCTTGCAGTGCGGCCTCGATCTGCTCGTTCAGGCGCAGCGTGTCGGCGCCGGGCTGTTTCTGGATGCTCAACACCACCGCCGGCTCGCCATTGAAGCCGGCGTCGCCGCGCTTCATGCCGGCAGCAAAGCGCACGTTGGCCACTTGCTGCAGCAGGATCGGGCGCCCCTCGCGCCAGGCCACCGCCAAGCCTTGCAAATCTTCGATGCGGCTGGTGCGCCCGATGTGGCGGATCATGTACTCGCGGCTGTTGCGGTCGATGAAACCGCCGCCGGCGTTGCTGGCAAAGCCGTTCAGTGCGGTCTCGATCTGCGTCAACGTGACGCCAAACTGCGCCATGCGCTGCGGGTCGGGCTCGACGCGCAACTGGCGCACCTCGCCGCCGATCGGGATCACCTGCGACACCCCGGCGATCGACAACAGGCGCGGGCGCAGCACAAAGTCGGCGTATTCGCGCGCCTCCATCGCCGCCAGCGCCGCGGCATCTTCAGCGCCACCGGCAGCAGCACCGGCAGCACTTGGGGCCGGTGCTTTCAAGGGCAGCGCCAGCAGCATCACCTCGCCCATGATCGACGACACCGGCCCCATGGTCGGGCTGATCTCGGGCGGCAGTTGTCCACGCACCAACGACAGCCGCTCGGCTACTTGCTGACGGTTGCGAAACACATCCGTGCCCCAGTCGAACTCGGCATAGACGATCGACAGGCCGATGCCCGATACCGAGCGCACCCGCGTCACGCCGGGCATGCCGTTGAGCGCGGTTTCGATTGGCACCGTGATCAGTTGCTCGACCTCCTCCGGCGCCATGCCGCCGGCTTCGGTGAGCACCGTGACCTGCGGCTTGTTCAGGTCTGGGAACACATCGACCGGCATGCGCCAGGCGGTGAGGGCCCCATAGACCAGCAAAATGGCTGCAAAAACCAGCACAAACAGCCGGTTATTCAGGCTGTGGCGTACGATCCAATTGAACATGACAGTCCTTTGCGCGGCGTCAGCGGATTTGCGCCAGCAGGGCCGCGCCACGCACCACCACCCGGTTGTCGGCACCCAGCCCGGCGTGCACCACCACGGTGCTGGCGTCGAGCGCTCGGAACTGCACCGGCTGCGGGATGTAGCGCTCGGCGCCCGACTTGATCCACAGCACCGGCTGATTGGCCGGGTTGCGCACGATCGCTTCGGCCGGCAGCACAAAGCCCTGCAGGGTGTCGGTGCGCTGCACGATCACGGTCACCGGCTGGCCCAGCGCCAGCGGCAGTTGCGCGGGGGCTGTGGTGGCGGCTGGCGCCGTGCCTGCGCTGGCCGGGCTCAGGCGGGCGCGAAACAGCAGCGGCAGCAGGCCGTCGCGCAGCGCGGCGCCACTGCCCAGCGGCTCGAGGCGCACGCCGGGCACGCCGGCCAGCGTGGCGGCGGCGATACGCTGACCCAGCGCGACCTCGGCCGTGCTGGCCTCAACCAGCAAGCGCGCCGGATCAACGATCTCGAACAGCACCTCGCGGCCCTCCACCACTTGGCCGGCCAGCACCTCGGCGCGCGCGATCACGCCGCCTACGGGGGCGCGCAGCGCCACGCGCGCACGCTGCCCGGCGCTCAGCGCCTGCTGGCGCGCCTGCAGGCTGTGCAACTCGGCCTGCGCGGCTTCAATCTCGCGCTGCGGCACCGAACCCTCTAGGCTGCTCAAGCGCTGCCAGCGCTGCTCGGCCACAGTTTGCGCCGCGCGCAGTTCGGCCAGTTGCGCCTGCAGGCTGGCGCCCGCCAGCGGATCGGGCAGATGGCGCACATAGGCCAGCACCTCGCCGGCGCGCACGCGCTGCCCCGGCAGCGCAAAACCGCGCGGCCCGGCTTCGATCTGCCCGGCCAGCGGGCTTTGCACGCGCGCGCCGGCGTTGGGGTCTTGCACCACCCGGCCCGGCAGCTCGGTGGTCTGCGGCACTTGCGCGGCTTGAGCGAGCACGGTGCGCAAGCCCATCAGGCGCTGCGAAGCCATGGGCACCTGCACGCTGCCGTCGGGCAGGCGCAGCAGGCCGTCGGCGCGCGCTGCCGCGCCCGGGGCGTCGAGGTGTTCACCGTCGGGGCCGTGGGCACCCGGAGCGGCCCAAGCGCTGCCCGCAGAAATGAAGGCCACAAAGGCCCAGGCCAGCGCCCACAGCAGCGCATTGTTGTGTATCCCAGCACGAAAAAATGGGTTCATGATCACAATCCTTTGCTCGCACGCACGGCCTTGCCGCGGCGCAAAAACCAAATCCCGCCACCCGCCAGCAGCAACCCGCCACCGATCAGCCCCAGCGGCAGCGCCAGCTCTTGCAGCAGGGTGTGTTCGTGGCCGTGGCCGCCGGCTGCTGCCGCCGCCACGCTCAGGCTGCCCTCGAGCAGGTCGGACTGCTCGCCGGCGATCACCGTCAGCACCAGCGCGTGCTGGCCCGGTTGGCGCAGCAGCGCCAGCAGCGCCGCGTCGCTCAACAGGTAGTCGCCCTGCTCGGGCCTGAAAGCCGCCGTGGCTTGCAGCGCCCCCGATTCCACGTGCAACTGCGCCTGCAGCACCGGCTCGCTGCTTTTGAACTGATTCAGGTACAGGCTCAGGCCATCGGCTTGCAGGCGGCCGACGACTTCAAACAATTCGGATGCGGCCTCGAAGCGCGGCAGCGCAGCGGCCCCGGCGAGCGCAGCGGCGGGGGCGTCGAGGTGCTCGCCATCGGGGCCGTGGGCACCGGGGGCGGCGTGGCTGCCCAGCGCCAGCGCGCACAGTGCCGCAGCCACCAAGTTGTGTTTCAGGCCGTGTTTCAGGCGCAGGCGCAAGGCGGGTTTGTGCATGGGGGTCATGGCAGGATTCCTAGAGTGAGTTGCAGCCGCGCTAGAGCGATCTGCTGCTGCAGGCGCAGCGCTTGCAGCTCGGCTGCGGCTTGGGCGGCGCCGGCGCGGGTGCGCAGCCAGTCGGCGAGCGCGGTCTCGCCGCTGCGGAAAGATTTTTCGATCAGGGCGGCGCGGTCGCGCAGTTGCTCGGCGCGCTGCGCTTGATGCGCGATCTGGGCTTGCAAGCCGGCCAGCGCCGCCTGCTGCTGCGTCCACTGGGCCTGCAGTTGCCGCTCCAACTGCTGCTGCAGCGCTTGCGCGTGGGCATAGGCGCCTTGGGCCGCCGCCAAGCGCGGATGGTGCTGGGCGGCGCTGTGCAAAGGCAGGCGCAGCGTCAGGCCCACGCTCTGCGCGCTGGCGCCGCCGCGGGCCTCGGTCTGCTGCACCCAGCGCGCTTGCAGCTCGGGCGCATCGCGGCGGCTGCGCTCGATCAGCGCCAGTTGGCGCTGCGCCCACTGGCTGCGCGCATCGGCCTCGAGCAGCAGCGGGTGCTGTGCCAGGGCAGCTGGAGGGGCGGAGGAGGCCCCAAGCCGTGATACTGCCCCGACATCAGCCGCTGCCGCAACGGCTGATGTGTGCGTGTGGGCAGCAGCTGTGGGTTCGCTTGGAGCACCCAGCGCTGCAATGGGCGCAACGGCGCTCAACCCAGTCAGGCTGTGCCAGTGCAGCTCTGCCCGCTGCAGTTCGCTGCGGGTGTGCTGCAGCAGCGCCTGCGCTTGCAGCAGCTCGGCCTGTGCCGCCAGGCTGTCGGTGCGCGCGCGCTCACCCGCTGCCAGCAGCCGCTGCACGTCGGTGGCCAGCAGGCGCAGCGTCTGCACCTCGTTGCTTTGCCACTCCAGCGCCAGGCGCTGCTGCTGCACGGCGGCGGCGGCTTCGAGCAGCGTCTGCGCCAACTGCAGGCGCTGGGTGCTGGCGCTGGCTTGGGCCACGGCGGCAGCGGCAGCGGCTTGCTGCACGCTGGCTTGGCGCTGCCCCGGCAACCACAGCGGCAGCGCCAGCGCCAGCTCGGTTTCGCGCGCCCCGGTGTTGCGCTGGAGCTGGTCGCTGCGCCAGCCGGCTTCGAACACCGGTGCGCCCGGCAACCACGCCTGGGCCGCAGCTTGCTCGGCCCCGGCTACCTGCGCGGCAGTGGCAGCGGCGGCAGATTCGGCGCTGCGCGCCCACGCCGCGTCGAGCGCCTGCGACCAACTGGGCGCTTGGGGCATGCCGGCTGCGCCCGGATTGGACACCACGCCGACTGCACCTAGGTGGGGCGCCGCAGCGGTGGAGGCCGCAATGGGCTCCACACCGACTGCGGCTGAATTGGGCACACCAGCCGGCGCGCTTAAAAGATGGAGATTGGGTGCGGGCGCGGGCAGGGTCGCGGTCTGCGCCCACAACCCCGGCGCACCCACACCCAGGGCGACGGCCACACCGAGCGCCCGCAAGCGGAACGTGCAAAACATGAAAACCTCTGCGTACTACAGCCTGAAACGGCCTAGGTTGGGCCCGGCCACGCCCCAAACCCACAAGGGGGCTGTAAAGCGCATGAGGCCACAGCGACTAGACCAAGCGGAGGCACCCGTGCGCCATGGGGCGCTAGCGGGCGCAGCTGCGCTTCAGGTGCGCGGAGGTCGGTGCAGAGGATCGGTGTAGGGGCTGGGCAGGGAATCGGCCCAGTAGTGCGGCAGCCCGGTGAGGGGCAAGGGGAACGCAAGCTGGGGCGCAGCTACGGGTGAAGCCACCACGTGCGAGCCGTCGAGTGCCACGTGCTCGAAGGAGGCTTGGCTGGCATCGGCGTGGATGCTGCCGTCGGCATGGTGGTGGTGGCCCACGTCTTTCCAGTGCAGGGCGGCATGGACGGCGTCGGCCGAGGCTTTGGCCAGCGCTGGCAAGCCAGCGCCCGCCAGACCTTGCCAGAGCAAGGCCCACACAGCCACCAAAAGCACCAGTTTGCGACGCATCGGCGAATTCTAGCAGCAGGGCCAAGGCGTGGCGCTGCAGACCCCGCGTTTCATGCTGCGCCTAGGCCCGCGCTTCAGCGCCCAGCCGCCGGCACGTTGCCGCGCATGGCGCGGAAGAACTCCGAGCTCGGGTCCAACACCATCAAATCGGTGCGGCTTCTGAAGCTGGCGCGGTAGGCCTCGAGGCTGCGGTAGAACTGGGCGAAGGCCGGGTCGCGGCTGAAGGCGTCGCTGTAGATGCGCGAGGCTTGGGCGTCGCCCTGGCCTTTGAGCTTTTGCGCTTCGCGGAAGGCCTCGGCCAGCAGTTCCTCGCGCTGGCGGTCGGCGTCGGCGCGGATCTGCTCGCCTTCGGCAAAACCGGTGGCGCGCAGTTCGTTGGCCACGCGGCGGCGCTCGGCGATCATGCGGTCAAAGACCGAGCGCGTGATGGTCTCGGCGTAATCGACGCGCGTGATGCGCACGTCGATCACGTCCATGCCCCAAGGCTGTTGGGCGCCGCGCACGGCCGCCAGCACGTCGCGCTTGACGTCGGCCATGACCTCTTCGCGCCGGGTCGAGAGCAGCTCGCGCACCGTGCGCCGGTTCACCTGCTCTTGGAAGGCGTTGCGCACCACGCGGTTGAGTTGGGCGGCGCCGGCGCGCTCGTCGAGCCCGACGTTGCGGATGAAAGCCGAGGGGTCGGAGATGCGCCAGCGCACGAACCAGTCGATCACCACCCGTTGGCGCTCGGCGGTGAGCATGGGCTCGGTATCGACACTCTCGAGCGTGAGCAGGCGCCGGTCGATATAGACCACGTTTTGAAACGGCGGCGGCAGCTTGAAGTTGAGCCCAGGCTCGATCACCACGCGCTGGATTTGACCGAGCTGATAGACCACGCCAAACTGGCGCTGGTCAACCACGAACAGCATCGAACTCCCGACCCCGAGCAACACGAGGAAGGAGACCAGAATCAGACCAATTTTGTTCATCATGGCAGTGTGTCGTCGCTTTAGCGGGCGCGCTGGGCGTCACGGGCGCGCGGGTCGGGCGCTGGTGCGGCGGGTGCTGGAGTTGGAGCGGCGGGCAGCGCCGCAGCCGCGCCGGCCAGCGGGGCCGCCACGGCGGCTTGCTGGATCAGGCGATCGAGCGGCAGGTGCAGCAGGTTGTTGTTGTTGCGCGAGTCGATCAGCACCTTGGTGACGTTGCTGAACACCTCTTGCATGGTCTCAAGGTACAGCCGGTCGCGCGTGACTTGGGGTGCGCGCGCGTGCTCGGCTTGCACCAGGCGGAAGCGCGCGGCATCACCCTCAGCGCGCGCCACCACGCGCACCTTGTGGCCTTGGGCTTCTTCCATCAGGCGCGCGGCGGCACCGCGGGCGCGTGGGATCACGTCGTTGGCGTAGGCTTCGGCCTCGTTGCGCGCGCGTTCGCGCTCTTGGCCGGCCACCAGCACGTCGTCGAAAGCGGCTTGCACCTGCTCTGGCGGGCGCACGCCGCCTTGTTGCAGGTTGACGGCCACCACCTCGACCCCGACCTGGGCGCGGTCGAGCAGGCTTTGCATCAGGGCACGCACGCGCGGCGCGATCTGGTCGCGCTCTTCGACCAGGGCTTGGTCCATGGTCATGCTGCCGACCACTTCGCGCACCGAGGTCTCGGCGGCGCGCAGCACGGCGTTGTCGGGGTCGCGGCTGTTGAACAGAAAGGCGCGGGCGTCGTTGAGGCGGTATTGCACCGCAAAGCGGATTTCGACGATGTTCTCATCGAGCGTGAGCATGCCCGAATCGCGCAGGCCGGTGGCCGGCACGATGTCCTCGCGCCCGACATCGACCGAGCGAATGGTGGTGACGAACACGGTTTCGTGGCGCTGAATCGGCGCCGGCAGGCGCCAGTTGAAGCCCGCGCCCACGGTGCTGTGGTAGCGCCCGAACTGGGTCACCACGGCTTGCTGGCCCTCTTGCACGATGAAGAAACCCGAGCCGAGCCAGAGCACCAGCAACACGCCGCTCACCATGCCGGCGACCACGCCTGCCCCCTTGGGGGTGGGGGCCTTGAAGCCCGGCATGCCGCCGCCGCCACCACCAGAGCCCATACCACCGCCGCCAGGGCGTTTGCCACCGCCAAAAAGCCCATTGAGCTTGCGGTTGAAGTCGCGCCAGATTTCGTCTAGGTCGGGCGGGCCTTGGTTGGGGCCTTTGGGCCGGCCTTGCCACGGGCGTGGATCGGGCTGCTGCTCGTCGCCACGGCGGTCGTCGGGGCGGTCGTCGTGGCTGGGATCGGGCCGGTGAGAGGAGTCACGCGAGCCATCGGATGCACCGGGTTTGGCGTCGTCGTCGCGGCCCCAACGCGGGTCGTTGAGGTTGAACATGCCCCGCACGCGGCTCCACCAAGGAGAGCGCAGGGGCAAGGGGTGGCTATTCATGGATGGTGGCTGTTGTTAAGTCGAACAAAACGCTATTGTGCCCAAACCGGGCCACACGCCGTGCGTGGGCACCGCATTAAACCATTTCTTGCACTGCGGCCGGCAAGACCGCCTGCAGGCGCTGCGCCAGCAAGCCGCGCAAGGCGTCCAGCCCTTGGCCGGTTTGAGCGCTGACGAAGATTCGAGCCACTGACAGGCCGTCTAGTTCCATCGAATCGACGCTATGCTGCGGCAAACGTTCGGGAGCCAAGGCGTCGATCTTGTTGTAGATCAGCACCTGCTCGATGCCGTCGGCCCCGATCTCGTGCAGCACCTGTTGCACGTTGGCGATCTGCTCGAGGTGGGCGGGGTTGGCGCAATCCACCACGTGCAGCAGCAGGTCGGCCTCGCAAGCCTCTTGCAAGGTGGCGGCAAAGGCATTGACCAGCGCGTGCGGCAGGTCGCGGATGAAGCCCACGGTGTCGGACAACGACAGGCTGCGCCCGGCCTCGCTCAGGTAGAGCTGGCGCGTGGTGGTGTCGAGGGTGGCAAAGAGCTGGTCGGCGGCGTAGGCGCGCGCCTTGACCAGCGCATTGAAGAGCGACGATTTGCCGGCGTTGGTGTAGCCCACCAGCGAGACCTTGAAGGTGCCGCTGCGGTCGCGCTGGCGGCGCTGGGTGTTGCGCTGGCGCTTGACGCGCTCGAGGCGCTCGCGCGTGCGCTTGATGGCCTCGCCGATCATGCGCCGATCGAGCTCGATCTGGGTCTCGCCCGGGCCGCCGCGCAGCCCGATGCCGCCGCTTTGGCGCTCGAGGTGCGACCAGCGCCGCACCAGCCGGGTGCTGAGGTACTGCAGCCGCGCCAGCTCGACTTGCAGCTTGCCTTCGTGGCTGCGTGCGCGCTGGGCGAAGATCTCGAGGATCAGCAGCACGCGGTCGTTGACGGCCAAATCGAGGTGGCGCTCGAGGTTGCGCTGCTGCGCCGGGCTCAAGGCTTGGTCGAACAGGATTTCTAGCGCCCCGTGGGCCAGCGCCAGGGCCTTGATCTCGTCGGCTTTGCCCGAGCCGATGTACAGCGCCGGGTCCGGGGCGCGGCGTTTGCACACCACCCGGTCCAGCACGCGGTAGCCGGCCGTGCGCGCCAGCTCGCTGAGCTCGAGCAGTTCGGCGTCAAAGTGGGGCTGGCCCATATCGACGCCCACCAAAATCACCCCGGGCTGGGCGCTGGCGGGGCCGCTTTTGTTTGGGCTGGATTCGGCAGGAGCGCGCAAGCGGGCTTGCCCCGAGGGGGCCGCGTCAGGCGCAGGCAGGAAGGGATCCGGATTCAGGTTTTCAGGCCTCATCGGTCGGCGCACTGGCCGAAAACTGCACCGGACGCCCCGGCACGATGGTGGAAATGGCGTGCTTATAGACCATCTGCGTCACGGTGTTGCGCAGCAGCACCACGTACTGGTCGAACGATTCGATCTGCCCCTGCAGCTTGATGCCGTTGATGAGGTAGATGGACACTGGAACGTGCTCGCGGCGGAGCTGGTTCAGAAATGGGTCCTGCAAGAGTTGGCCTTTGTTGTTGCTCACGATATGTTCCGTGTTCAATGTAGAGTTTCGGAACGGTGGAAGATACCACAGCCGATGGCGCTTGGGGCGTGCGCCGGGTTTTTATTGCTCGGCATAGGGGTTGGCAGCGGTTTTGAACTCGATGCGCAGCGGCGTGCCCACCAGATCGAAGGCCTTGCGAAAGCGCCCTTCCAAAAAGCGCCGGTAGCTCTCGGACACGCCTTCGAGCGAATTGCCGTGGATCACCACCACCGGCGGGTTCATGCCGCCTTGGTGCGCGTAGCGCATTTTGGGCCGGTACATGCCGCTGCGCTTGGGCGCTTGCAGGGCCACCGATTCCTGCAAAATGCGCGTCAGCAGCGGCGTCGGCATTTTTTTGTGGGCCGAGGCGTGGGCCTGCGCGATCGCCGGCCACAGCGGCGCCAGCCCTTGGCGCTTGAGCGCCGAAATGGTGTGCATCGAAGCAAACTTGAGAAACGCCAAGCGGCTCTCGATCGAGCGCTGCAACTGCTGGCGCTGGTAACTGTCGAGGGCATCCCATTTGTTGAGCGCCACCACCACCGCACGGCCACAGTCGAGCGCAAAACCGGCGATGTGCGCGTCTTGCTCGGTCACGCCTTGGCTGGCGTCGAGCAGCAGCAGCACCACGTGCGCGCCCTCGATCGCCTGCAGCGTTTTGACGACCGAGAATTTTTCGACCGCCTCGAACACCCGGCCCTTGCGCCGCAGCCCGGCGGTGTCGATGAGCTCGAACTTTTGCCCGTTGCGCTCAAACGGCACCGCAATCGCGTCGCGCGTGGTGCCGGGCTGGTCGAAGGCCACCAGCCGCTCTTCGCCCAGCCAGGCGTTGATGAGGGTGGATTTGCCCACGTTGGGGCGTCCGGCCACGGCCAAGCGGATCACGCCGTCGGCTTCGGCGTCGGCTTCTGATGCGGCGACAGGCTCGGCGGGGGCGGCAGCGGCCAGCCGGTCGAGTGCTGCCTCGACCATGTCGCGCACGCCCTGCCCGTGCGCCGCCGAGACCGGCAGCACCTCGCCCAAGCCAAGCTCGTAGAACTCGCTCCACTGCGCCTGCCCTTGCATGCCTTCGGCCTTGTTGGCCACCAGCAGGCAGGGTTTGGCGAGCTTGCGCAGGTAGTCGGCG
>Ga0207950_100030_pt1 | contig 78550 bp, 71 predicted proteins | sample Subbio11_8B_AprC_FD_184814 | JGI IMG/M metagenome (GOLD analysis project Ga0207950, IMG submission 184814) | Serpentinite rock and fluid subsurface biosphere microbial communities from McLaughlin Reserve, California, USA - CR11_8B_AprC (SPAdes) | ecosystem: Environmental > Terrestrial > Deep... | reverse complement strand
GTGGCAGAGATGGAGGCTGATTGAAGGGCGAAGGAGATTTTGGATGGGTCTATTGAATCGAATCATTACGCCGAACGACGGCAAAGATTCTGGCCGGAGGACGGACAAAAAGCGTGGCCCGTAACACCCTAGGTTCGTCCCCTAGGTTTCAGCCTTTATGGGCAGACTACGCCATACGGGTATGGCGCTTGATGTCGGATATGTCTGAGGTATGTTGAGCGATATCTTTGGTGTTTTGGTCGCATTGATTCTCGACGCGTTTAATCCAGCTAACGGTCGAAGCGCTCTGACCTGGCGTCGAGGCGGTGCAGGATTGTGAGTATCGCATCCTGACCTCGCATTATATCCTGGCGCAGCTCGGCGATTTCTTTTCGAACCAGAGCAAATTGATGGTCATGTTCGAGCAATTTCCGCAATATAATATCAAATTTATCATCATGGTCTGTAAGCTTCTTATCGACTGCTTCGAACCTCTTGTCGACCTGGTCGAATCTTTGGTCGACCGCTTCGAATCTTTGGTCGACCGCTTCGAACTTTTTGTCGACCTGGTCGAATCTTTTATCGACTGCTTCGAGCTTTTTGTCGATAGAGTTGAACTTATGATCCGCTCCCACAGTCCAACGGTCGACCGTGTCGAACCTTTTATCATGCTCTTCAAGTTTGTTGATGATTCTGTCTTCATCCATGTTCTAATGATACTAGCTATATCTAAATAATCAAGCATTATTTATGCTATTATGCTCTTGCGCTTTTGCTAATATGTGGGGCGATGTTAGAATCGGCCCAGTTGCCGAAAGTTGAATTTAATCACAAATAAGACCAGCTTTTACCAGCTCATCATATGCTTGACTGATGGCTTCTTCGGGAAATTTTTTCTTTTCCTTTTTTGTTAGAGCGATTACCTGGTTCTTCAAGGTAAAATGCTCTGACTTCTTCTACGTCTGCTTCTGTGGCACCATAAATTCGTAAAATCTTAAGCGGTTCATCTAACGATTCCAATACTTTTGCTCCATCCGCAAGAGGTCTTGGCTTGTCTCTACCCGTTTCGTCAATGAGCATAACCGGCACTTCCATATCCTTGAGCTTCGGTGGACGTAGCCTATACGGCACCGACGACGCCTTATCGATTATAGCTTGCTCCTCTGCAAATGGAAACCGCGTTGTAATCGCCGCGAACAGATATTGATCTGCGGTTGTCGGATGAACGGCCAGCTCAACTGCGACATGGCAGTGATCGCGATAGAACAACCGCCGCGCCCATTCATTGGTGCCTTTATGCTCAAAGATGAGCTGATTCACCCTTACATCATCTAATGCGAGAAATTCATCGATTTTATCCGGCGGCGGGAAAACGCCGCCGGGAAGAACCGAGCGTAAAAATTTTTCCAGCAACAGATCGTAAATCCTTCTCGTTTTATGAAAATACACTTGAATAAAGATAAAATACCTGGCAAGTATCAGCGCAGTGGCCGAATGTAGCCCGCCAAATTCAACTGCTAAGTCACGTGTCTCGGGGTTTACCGTTAATGTCCTGATCAATCTCTGATAATCGTAATGACCATAAAGCACACCCGTATACAACGAGTCTCTTAGAAGATAATCCATGCGGTCGATATCGAGATCGCTGCTCATAAGCTGCGGGAGCACTTTCGGTTCAACGAACTTGCCATCAACAAGCAAAGCGATTTTATCAATCGTAATACCTAAATCTTTACAAAAAGCATCTTCAAGGATTGGCGTGATCTCGCTATTTTTAAGGATAGCGCCCGTATAATCCTCATGAGTATAGCGCTCGCCCTTCTCTTCATCTTTATATGGAAATAGTGTTTCAGCCGCACGGGAGAACGGCGCATGACCAATATCGTGCAATAGCGCCGCTAACCGCAGCAAGCAGTAGTTACGCTCTATCTCGTCCTTGCTCGTACCGAAAATGCCTTCATTGCGATCATTGATACTGTTAAAAGCCTGGCTAGCAAATTCAACCGCCCCTATGGTGTGACCAAAGCGGTTATGCTCCGCCCCATGATAAACAAGATGCGTCATACCGGTCTGGTGAATCCGGCGCAAACGTTGAAAAACCGACGAATCGACTAGTTTCACCTCGTTTTCGGATAGACGAACAAACCCATGAATCGGGTCCCTAAAGTCCTTTCTTGGACGGTATGGCAAGCGTGCTCCTTCCAGAACGTCTGAGTGTTGGTATAAGTATATAGAACGTATGTTCGTTTGTCTACAGAACCTGTCTGTTTAACAGACAATTCTTATGCAAAAACCATTGAATAGCTTAATAACATATGACCTGCTCATTCCTGCAGACCCCTGGCATTTTGCTAAACGCGATGAGCAAGCTAGCTAACGTCTCTTGACGTCTTTTTTGATTAGTACCAACGCTATATTTGTAATTCTGCAGGGAGCTGAGAACGCTAGCCACACTGCGATTCCTGCACTTGCTATGTGCCCTGCTCCAGATCACTGTGTTTTAGCTATCTCACAGCATTTAGGGAAATCCAGTCCCTGCGCGAGGGGCGACATAGTCTGATGAGGTACTACTGTTATATAGGCTTAAGCTCTTGCGATTATTGGATTAGTATTGACTGTATGGCCTCACTATATCAAACTTGCAGCACAACTTGTTGTAATGATTCAGTATCACGTCTATAGTGTTGAAGAACTTCGTCGAGCCGTTCATTACCAGTTATATCATCAACGAATTTCTGTTTATCGATAATTCCATGCAGCACTATCTTTTGATCGGCAAGCAACCCATCATATTGCACCACCCAGGCTTTGGCCTCGGTAGCTTCATGCTGGTCACGGTAGATAATATATTTCTCTGGCATAGCCAAAAGTCTTTTAAACTGCTCCACATTTTCACCAAAGGCACGATTAAAAAATGGTTTCTTAATACCAACGACACCGTGAGTAGCGTTCAAGATACAATTAACGCTCCTAAGATAGCGATAGTTCCAATTGGAACCAATGTATTTCCTGTTCTTGCTAGTAAATGGCACATACTTCATCGGAAAAGAAAATATCTGTGTCCCTAACTCTTCATTCAGCTCTATGTTGATCCTAAGTCGCTCATAGAAATCTTCAGGCGTATCTTCAAAATTATACAAGACATAGTTCGATAGATAGACTAAGCCATATTCTGCGGCCCATCTAATTTTTTCTGCATAGATCTCCTTCAGTTCTATGTCGTCAAAAGCTATCCTTAGCGGCTTAATTGGAAGCTCTGCAAGTCGTTCGATCTTTTCCTTAGTTAGTATTCGCGGATCTATCCCCTGATTAAAGTCAACATATCTTAGACGCTTCCCAAGCTTTGCCCCCTTAACAAATCCAGCATCTTTAATTTCATCAACGATGCGGTCAAATTGCTTGGATGCAAGAACATTGTTATCCATCAATAGAAGATCTTTTTTTTGACCAAACTTTTTATCAATTAGTTCGATCTGAGATTTTAACGGTATATAATCTACATATTTTGGCTCAATGATGCTTACGGCACAAAACTCACATTTTCGAATACAACCTCTAGTTGTATGTGCAAAATAAGCATCATGGGCAGGATAGATATAAGAAATGTCTTCGAGGATATGGTAATCCGGCACTAGACGATCTATTATCTCCTCATCATCTATACCTAGCTTGCCTTTCTCATTTAGCAAGCCAAAAACTGGACGTATTCCGGTAGCTTCTTCGATATCATCCTGCATTAAGGAAGCCATGATCCCACCTATATATATTTTTGGATTTCCGGGCGTCCTTAAGTAATACTTAATAGTCTCGATTGTTTTATTCCAGTAAAAACTAAAAAGGGTTGTTATATAGATTTCGTCCCAACCCAGGTTTCGTATCTCGGAATCGCACCCTTTCACAAACCGAACATCATGACCTTTTTGTTTATGGAAGGCTGCTATTTTCATCAATCCCAGTGGAGGGTATTTATTCCTATAATCAGGCTCCACTAGCAGTATTTTTATCGATTTTTTAGTTTTGCTCATTTAACATCTAAACCCACTTCTTTGCAAAATCTCTTTAGCGTCTTATAGCAATCCATCAATTGGTGTTTTCTGCTCTTACAAGACCTATCGTCACCAGACAATTCATCTTTTATTTCCTGAAAACTTGAACTGTTGATTAAATCTTTAAATTTTCTTACTTGAATATAAAAAGCATCAACCTGCTCTGGTTTATCTATATAAAGAGCGTTTTTAGCTGCTTCGAAAGCATCTTCTGGTTCTTCGTTTAGAAAAACTCTACATGCTTTCTTATTCTTAAGGATTTTAGCTAAGTCCCTAACAGCCTGGGCATTAGGTAGCCTTCCCTCTGTTACAATCTCAACGAATTCGTCTTCAAAGCCGGGGGCTTCCGTGGTTCTTTTAACAAGGTCTTTGTCCCTATAGAAAGCTTCAAAATAGCTGTATTTCTTTAGCTTATCGCGCTGCTGACCAGCTAACTCGACTTCCTCACCTTGAGAGTTTCTTGGTAAATACTTTTGCGTCATCGCCTCATGAGCTTTTAGCATAGCATCAATGGTTTGCTTATTGTGGCCTAGCTGCTGCCCAACTTCTTCATGGCTCATGCCAAGCTCTTTTATTGCCCTATGGATATATGCTGCCTTTTCATACGCGTCCCACTCTTTTTTACCTTTGATATGAAAGGTGCCGAGTATGAAAAATAATTCTTTGTCTGTTATATCATCCTGCAAAATCCTGGCTTTAATATAACGCCATTTCTCGTCTTGGGTTTGTTTATGTATTTTCCTGAAGGCCGCGAGTCGGGTATTGCCTTCAACTACTTTGTTGCCTACAACGTAGACTTCGTCAAGTAAACCATGATTGCGTCTAAGGTCAACAATTAAATCCTTCGTAGCATCATAGCTTAGGAGCTGAGATTCTATGAACTCTTGTGACCGTTCACTCGTAGGTTTTTTGCTGACGATATAGTTAATGCGTGGGTTTTCTATGTAATACTCAAGATCATAGATATCCATATCTTTAATTTCATAACTGATTTTTCGTCCTTGCACCATCATATTCTGCCGAACCATGATTATCCTCCAAGCGCTCTTAGCAATTCTTTCTTGTTGAGTAGCAGGTCAAGTGTGTCGTGCCCTAACCCTTCTTTGTCCGACTGCAGAAAACCTGCAATCCTGGATTTAAGATCAATCACTAGGTCGATATACTCATCTAATGTATTCCGTGCAAGAAGCTTATAAACAGTACAAGGTTTCGTTTGCCCAATTCTATAAATCCGATCCTGTGACTGTAGATAATCAACTAAACTAAAATTTCTATCTAGGTAAATTGCGGTATTGGCTCTCGTTAAAGTAAAGCCCTCCCTTGCCGCCGCTGGGTTCGCTATAAGAATTCTGTTCTTCTCACTTTCCTGAAACTTCGACACAATAAGTGCGCGGTCTTCTACTGAAACCTGCCCATAGATAATAAGAGGTTTGTATGATTTATAACGGCTTGACAATACTTTTATATTATCAACAAAACACGACCAAACGATCAATTTCTCATGATTTGATAGAGTTTCTACAATTAACCTATCAAGTTGCTTGAATTTTGCAGGGGTTTCTTCGTAGTTTTTATCAAGTAACCATGGATTGCTGGCGATTTGAGTTAGCCGTAGTAATTTCTTTAGGATATTATCTATTTGGTCAATGATTACTCGTCCATCTAAATTGCTCATCTCAACTAAGAGTTCCCGACTACAGGTTTCATAAATATTTTTTTGTTCATCTTCTAAGTCTACATATATATTCCTGAATATTCGCTCTGGCAGCTCAAGCACATCATCCTTTCGCCGCCTTATGGAATTGGCTTTTATTAATCCCTTAATTTGTTCTAACTCTTCAACATAACCTGTAAGTTTTTCATTCGTCTTTGATTTAAAATCATTGAAATTATCGCCGAGCAGTTGACCATTATCTAAAAAGAAATACTGCGCCCATAGGTCTTGAGGCTTGTTTGCGACAGGTGTACCGGTTGCAATAACTCGCTTAACCGAGAAATTAGCGAGATCAAAAAGTGCCTGAGCAGTCTTTGTTGAGGGGTCTTTTATCCTTGCTGATTCGTCCAATACAATAGCTACTTTTCGGCTTTTACAGAATCTTCTAAAGCGCTCATACTCAGCAACAACCGCTTCGTAGTTAGTAATATAAAAATTAGCACCGGTTAAGAAGCGATATTTTTTCTCGCGCTTACTGCCTTTTAAAACAACTGGCAGCAAGAATGAATGCTTGGCAACTTCAGCCTCCCATATGTAAAGCAAAGACATTGGTGCGATAACTAGAACGCCTTCAATATCTCCAGCTTTCATAGACTGAGCCATCGCATCAATGATAATTTTAGATTTTCCAAGGCCTTGCTCATCAAATAAGGCAACTGTTGGTGTCTTAGCTATATAGTCGATAGCCTCTATTTGATGCTCAAGAGCTTTAGTTTTTGGCTCAAAATTTTGTTGTCTTATCACTTATAATCTCACTCGGCACATAGAACACATTGATATTTTTGCGGCTTATAAAACCATAGCTTCTTAATAATGACACAAACGCTGTTTTGATATCTGCAGGCACTCCAATGGTCAGTTCACAAAGGAACCCATTTAACTCCAACATCGAAAAATCATCTATTTGTTCTATGGTTCGTTTGCTAAAAGCATCTTCCTCAGTCTTAGCTTCACCAATACAGACTTGTCCTGCTTCATTGATTCCAACAACATCCGGTCTATGCCTTAAGACTGTTGGAGGTGTTGGGAGCTTGTCACCTAATAGGCCAGGGTATTTTCCATCAACAGCAGTTATTTCATAACCAGCTTGCCTTATCTTTTTGATAACAAGCCCCACTATAAATTGATGCTTTTGGGATGCCATCTAGTCTTTACATCCGATCTGCTTAAGGAAATCCGCAACAACACTATCAAGTTTCTTTAGCATCTCAGTCTTAGCTGGCTGAAATCCTCTTTTAATATCGAAAACCTCTTCAAAAGGCATGCTCGAAATGCCATTAATAACGTCGTCTATCTTTTCGAATAGTTTCGACTTTGCTGCCGGATTCTTTTGCTCAAGTTGATCTAATGCCGCCTGAAAATCATCGTCTATTAAAGCTTGGTGAGACTCATCATCATTTAGAACTAATGCGAGCTTACGAACATTTTCACCTCGGTTAAATTTACCTTGTCCAACCCAATCACAAAACTCCGGCAATGTTACTTTACCTTCCTTCATAAGCTTGCGTAGACCTTTGTTTTTTCGAAACTCTACAAAGTAACTAAACTTAAGGCGTTCAGTGGGTTTATTGTGATATGGTAAATATTGTTCCTCCATATCCATATATGCTTGGATATGGTTCTTAACATCCGATTGCGTAAGCTTGGTTAATTGCTCAAGCCTTTTTATTGTATAGTCTTCTTCAGAATGAAGGCGATATAGTTCCCGCGCTTTATCGTAAGCATCCCAAGGTGTTGGCCCAAAAAGATGTGATTCAAGTCTTATGAAATTAATCTTGAATTTATCAATCTTCTCGGGCAGAACATAAGCTTTTATATGTTGCCATTTGGGGTCGTTAACATACTTTTCGGATAACTCCTCATAGACTAACGAGCGAGTATTCCCCTCTATAACTAGATAATATTCTCCAGCTTCTACAACCCATATTGGATTGTAGATACCACCATTGCATTCGATATGATCTCTTAGTTTCTCGTACTGCTCATTGCTTTCAACGAGTGCAAATTTAACTTGATCAACAGTTACTTTATTCTTAATTCTTGTGTCTAGATGGTACTGGATTCTCGGATTGTTAATATCTAAGACGATTCTTTCAAGAGGAATTGATTGCAGCGTTATCTCAGTAGGTCTTCCATCCAGATTTATAATTTGTTTATCCACAAGGCATCACCAGCGCAAGCATACCAACTAAGTTTTGAAAAGTAAATAACCCCGCCCAAAAGGTCCGTATTTTCCACCGCGACCAGGGCGCTAAAATATCCTGCCGTATCAGGGACTATGTCTCTACGGCCAGGAAGAATTCTATTCCCATACTTGATACTATAAAACCCGCCCTGGAAGGTAATCCTTTCGTCCCGGAGTTCTATCGCCCTCTGTTAACGGGCTGCGTAGTTACGATAATATTAATATTTCCTACAACCATACGTCAAGTTTAAAACAATATCTGAATATTGGCCAATGTTCCTAACCTACAACTCCCCCAGCCCCAACCGCCCTCACGCCCACCTCAATCTCCCCCAACACAAACTCCTCAAGCTTATCCATCTTCGCCTCAACTGATGCCGACAGCGACTCGCCCCAGGCGAAGGTCTCGGGTTCGATGCCGAAGATAACCGTTGGCGGGAGGACCTCCATAGCTTGGGCAATGCGGATGAAGTCGTAGATGCCGAGGTCGTGGAAGGATATCTTGTATTTTTTGGGGATGACGTCGATGGCGTCGGGCTCGAAGCGGTAGATGCTGCCGGGCTCTTCACCCGCTTTAACGCAGTCGACGATGATGAGTTTGGCGACGTCGTCCATATATCCCAAGAGTTCGAGCCCTTGCGTGCCGCCGTCCTGCACCTCGACGCAAGCGGGCAAGCCTCTTGCTTGAAGCCGGCGCGCCAGGTGCACACAGGCCCCCTCGTCACTGAGTATTAAATTCCCCACCCCTAAAACTAAAATCTTTTCTTTCATAATATCAGCCAAATCTACCAATCTAGACTTCAGAATCAGCAGTCAAGAGCTGGAATACCGCCTCACCCCCTCCTAACGTCAGGGCTAAAGCCCTGAGCTACGACTGCCCTCACCTATTCTGAATTCTGAATTCTGTCTTCTCCTACCTACTTCTCCGCCTTCGCCGCCGCGGGCATCGACACATCCAATTCCTTCAGCTGCGGTTTCGCTTTGCCGACGCCGAAGAACATCATCTTGACCTTGTCGAACTCCTCGGCCATCGCCATGTAGAGATGGACAATTATAAAGCAAACCGTCACCCACATTAAGAAAAAGTGAACAAGGGGGTCAGGTCTTTACTTTTTAGCCTCCACGCCCCGCGCGCAAGGCGACGCGAATAACTTAGGACGCATAGGAAACAACGTCCCCGTAATTATTCCTCGCCCCGCGCGTGAGGCAGAGCAGTAACCGTAACAACCGTAACAACGTCCCTAGCAAATACGCGGCAAAATCTCGCCGCGCGGCACCGGCACGAGACGCTGCGTCCCCCATGCGGTCTCAAGAACTACTCGCGGTTTGTCGCCGTTGGTGCCGCCGATAAGCGCGGCGTCGGCACCCGCCGGATGCGAGCGTATGCGGTCAAGAACTTCAGCTGCTTTTTCCTGAGAGACCGCTACCAGCATCTTCCCCTCGTTCGCAAGATAAATCGGCTCCAACCCTAAGAGCGCGGTGCCGCCCGCGACCTCGTCCTTGACGGGCAATCTCTCTTCGTGAACCAGTATACCGCGTCCGCTCTGCATAGCCCACTCGTTGAGTACCATGCCGACTCCGCCCCTGGTGGCGTCACGCGCCGCGCGAATGTGAGCGCCGAACGGCCACAGCGCCTCGATAAGGCCGTGGAGAGGCGCGCAGTCGCTCGTTACCGCGCTCTTTATATCTATGCCCTCGCGCAACGCCGTAATAGAGTAGCCGTGGTCGCCGATAGAGCCGGTGACGATTATCGCGTCGCCGGGCCGTATATTGCGCGGGTGGTAATCGACCCCGTCCGGGATACTGCCGACACCGGATGTCGTGATAAAGACCTTGTCGCCGCTTCCCTTATCGACGACCTTGGTGTCACCGGTGACGACCGGGACCCCCGTCTCTCGCGAGACCTCGCCCATGCTCCCGGCAATGCGGCGCAAATCCTCAAACGTCGTGCCTTCTTCGATTATAAAGGAAGCCGCCAGTGCGATGGGGCGGGCACCCACCGATGCCAAGTCGTTGACCGTGCCGCAAAAAGCCAGCTTGCCGATATCGCCGCCCGGAAAAAACAGCGGGCTTATAACATAGCTGTCGGTCGTAAACGCGGTCCTGCCCCGTGGCAGCTCAAGCACCGCGGAATCGTTCGCGTCGCGCGCGTCTCCGCCGAAAGCCGCGTAAAATATATCCTTGATAAGGCGCGATGTCATCTCGCCGCCGCTGCCGTGAGCGAGGCGAATCGTCTCAGTCAAAGTCTTCCTCATTCCTTAACACAGCAAAACATGTCCTCTCGTAGCTCAGGGCTTTAGCCCTGATAGTCTGCTTCTATGTCAGCCCTTAAGGGCTGAGCTACATTTGCGTCGGCTGGTCTACATTCGCCATGTCATTGTATAAATAATACGCCGCGCAGGTCCCCTCGGACGAGACCATGCACGGCCCGACCGGGCGCTCGGGCGTGCAGCGCGAACCGAAGAGGGGACAGTCGGACGGTTTTATCATCCCTTTGAGGATTTCGCCGCAACTGCATCCCCGGTCCAAGCGAACTTCGCGCCGCTCGATGGAAAATCTTTTCGCCGCGTCGAAACTCGCAAAGCCCTCGCGAAACTCGAGGCCGCTGCCGGGGATTACCCCCAGGCCGCGCCACTCGGCGTCGCCCGGCGCAAAAACTTCATCCAGCATCCCCTGCGCCACCAGATTGCCCTCCGGCTCGACCGCCTTGGTATATATATTCGATATCCGCGGCTTCCCCGCGTTTATGTCACCGGCCAGGCGCACAATGGCCGCCATTATCTCGGGCGGCTCGAACCCGGCTATCGCCCCCGACACCCCGAACTCAGCGGCGATAAACGCATACGGTGTCTCCCCGATGATTACACTGACGTGCCCAGGGAGAATCAGCCCATCTATTTGGACCCCATCGCCGGCGAGGAGCGCCCGGATGGCCAGGGGAACGGTCTTATGGAGGTTGTAGACGCTGAAATTAGGTAGCCCTTCGGCTACGGCGCTTTTGACCGCATGCGCGGTGGCCGGCGCCGTCGTCTCGAAACCTACGCCCAGAAAGACTATCTCTTTTTGGGGTTCGCCGCGGGCGAACGCGAGCGCTTCAAGCGACGAATACGCGACCCGAATGTCGGCGCCCTCCGCTTTAAGCTCGGCCAGGCTGCCCGCGCTTCCCGGCACCCGCATCATATCTCCATATGTCACCAGGGTCACGCGGCGCTCCCCCGCCAGCTCCATAAACGCGTCGATATCAGAATCGGCGGTCACGCATACCGGACAGCCCGGACCCGACACAAACTCGATTTCCGCCGGCAGAACCGTGCGGATGCCGGATTTTCCAATCGCCATCGTATGCGTACCGCAGACCTCCATCAACTTGATGGGGCGCTTCGATATCTCACGCAGCCTCTCGACCATCAAACGGAAATATTTCTTGTGGACATATTTTTTGTCATCATCCCTGTCCACGAAGGATTTCCTCCCATATCTCAATCGAGGCTTGCGCCTCCTCGTCGGAGACTACATTGATTGCTTGACCCGCATGGACCAGCACCCAGCTTCCCAAATCCGCGTCGGGCGTCAGCATTACGCTGATGGTGCGGATGTTTCCCATCACATCTATCTCCGCCGAGAACGAATCCTTGTCGATAGCGACGATTTTAGCCGGTACGGCCAGACACATCTTTTGCCCTCCTATTCGAGCGTCAGCGGTGAGTATTTTATGATTACTCCGCGCTTGCCAACATGACCTGCCCGAGCGCCAAGCAACCGTCATTGGCGGGCAGCCGGCGATGGAAATATGCCTCCACGCCCCGCTCCGCCAGCCTCCCGGCAAGTATATCCATAACGAGGCGATTTTGAAAAGTCCCGCCCGAAAAGACGACCTTTTCCGCGTGATAGCGCCGCAAAAGAGTAGCGATCATCGCCGCCAGCGCTTCCACGAAGGTCGTATGAAACCGGGCGGCGAGTTGGGCCGGCGACGCACCCCGCAGCTTATCCTCGGCCATATCCCCCATAAAACTCCATGAGAGCCTGAGAAGCTCACCGTCGTCTATCGAAAAGGCATACGGACGGCACACCGGCGCGCTGCGCGCGAGCGCCTCCATGCGCATCGGGGCTTCACCCTCGTAGGTGACCCTTCCCGAGAAACCGCAGAGCGCCGCGGCGGCGTCGAAGAGACGTCCGCAACTGGATGACATGATACTCAAGTTTGCGCTGCCCGCCTGCGCCTTTACAAACGGCAAGACGGCCTCGCTCTCGGGCAGCACGGTGCGGACCCTATCCTCGTCTCCCCATAGAGAATAGAGCAGAATCGCCGCCATCTGGAGCGGATTTTTCGCGACCTCGTCACCGCGCGGCTGCCGGAACGGCGCCAGGGAACCGACCCGCTCGATATCCTCGTAATCTCCGAAGAAGACTTCGCAACCCCAGACCGAACCGTCATCGCCGTAACCGGTGCCGTCGCAGACGACGCCGAGAACCTTTTCATCGAGGCCGTTGTCGGCCATGACCGACGCGAAATGCGCTTTGTGATGCTGGACTTTGACTAAGGGAACGGCCAGTTCTAACGCTAAGCGCTCCGCGTGCGCCGCGCTCACGTACGCCGGATGGAGGTCGCAGACGATTTTTTCGGGCACGATATCTAGAAACTCGCCGAAGAACCGCAAGCCCCGCTCGTAGGCCCCGAAGTTCTTAAGGTTGTCGATATCGCCAAAGTACTGGCTCGGTATCGCCTTTTCCCTGCGCGCGTAGACAAAGACGCTCTTCAGGTCGCCGCCGACAGCGAGAACGGGTCGGACGGCGCGGGGCAGGGGTACGGCGCGGGGTACATAGCCCCGGGCGCGCCGGATAAAGTACTCCCCGGCATGGAAATCGCCATTGGGGTCGGCGCTGAAACTGCCCCTGAAAAACATGACGACCGAATCATCCGCGCGGTTTACGATTGCGCGCCCGTGCGTTACAAAGTAATCGGCAATCTCACCAAGTTCGGCGTACGCTTCGTCCTCGGTAAGAATCAGCGGGTCGCCGCTTATATTGGCGCTGGTCATGACAAGAACACTCAGGTCGTCATCGAAAAGACCGTACTGGAGCGGCGTGTAGGGGAGCATAACCCCGAGCGTGTCGAGCCCCGGCGCTATCTCGTCGCAAAGCGCGCTCCTCTCCCCACGTCTAAGCAAGACTATGGGACGGGCGGGAGAGGTCAGCGCCTTCTCTTCGTCCGCCGAGACCACACAATGCTCGCGGACGGCCTCGAGGTCGCGAAAGAGAAGCGCGAATGGCTTTGTCTCGCGCCGCTTGCGCTCGCGCATCCGGCGCACCGCGCCCGCGTTTTGCGCGTCGCAGCAGAGATGATATCCGCCGATGCCCTTTATCGCCGGCAAATAGCCTTTCTTTAAAAGCGCGCGTAGCCGCGCCGCGAACCGTGTATCATGGTTTGGCCTGCGTTCGCCCTCATCCTCAAAGAACGGCAAATCGTCTTCGGTCAGGGCTCGCCCTTGCGAATAGGTAAGGGACAATTCATCTTCAGAGAGGCTTCGCCCCTGCGCGTCAGCGAGCAAAAGCTTTGGCCCGCAAACCGGGCAGGCGTTCGGCTCGGCGTGAAAACGTCGGTTACCGGGGTCGCCGTATTCGGCGGCGCACCGCTCGCACATCGCGAAAGCGTCCATCGATGTGTTTCGCCGGTCATAGGGAGCGGCGCGGGTGATGGAGAATCGAGGCCCGCAATTGACGCAATTGGTAAAGGCGTAACCGTACCTGCGGTCGCTTTCACTATTAAACTCGCGAAGACAATCGTCGCAGCTCCCGATATCCGGCGGAATCGCAATATCCGTCACGCCGTCGGCGGCGCTTTCCTGTATTGAAAAAGTACTGAATCCTTCAGGCTGTGCCCGCGCCACAGTATATCGCTCGATGCTCGCGAGCGGCGGCGGCGCCCCGAGCAGCTCTTGAGAAAAACGCTCTATCGTTTCCTCGGGTCCCTCCAGCCTTATCGCGACACCGCCCGCCGTGTTCAACACCCAGCCACGCAAACCAAGCAACTGGGCGAGCCTATAGACATGGGGACGAAACCCGACGCCCTGAACGACACCGGAGACACCAATATCAACGGCGACTATGCTGTCTAGAACGATCTTCGCATCGACTTTTTCTTCTCGCGGTCTTTGTCTCATCGGTTGCCCTGATATCGAGCAGAAAGAAACTCTTTTCGACGCCATACCGCAAGCACTAGTCGAGCACGCCGATGTGGTCGAGCGGCCATATTACGTAGACCGCCTTGGCGATGACGTTTTCTTCGGGCAGCAATCCCCATTCGTGACTATCGTAACTCGCGTTACGGTTGTCGCCGAGAACGAAGAGTTGCCCTTTTTCAACCTCGACCGGGCCGTAGGCATATTGCGGCACGCGGGCTTTCTTCACCTTGTATTCCTCGCCGTCGATATATACCTTGCCGTCTCTTATCTCTACCGTATCGCCCGGCAATCCTATCACGCGCTTTACGAAAGGAGGCATATCCGGCTCTTGCCGCGCCCTTTCCGGAACGTGAAAGACGACGATATCACCGCGCGCGGGTTCTTTAAAATAATACAACAATTTGACGGTAAACAGACGGTCGCCCGCTATGATCGTCGGCTCCATCGAACCCGTCGGCACCCACCGAACCTCAGCCACCGCGGTGCGGATTCCAAGAGCGAGAACGAATGCGATGATGAGTAAGATAATGAATTCGCTTAGCGCGTCCCAAAAACGCTCTCTCACACTAACACCTCGAATGCTTTGATTTCCTGTTTTAGGCTTTGATTTCCTGTTTTAGGTTTCGTTTCCCCTGTAAATAATATTCCAAGAACGTCGGAAATGAAACAGGGGTTCGGCGGAGGGGTTCGGCGCTTGTGCGCGACGCGTGACTCTATCGGTCTAGCCGCCTTTCTCGGTTTAGCCGCCTTCCCTAGTAAACCCTACCCTTGCTTGACCCTTACTTAAAGCCGCCCGCATCTAAAATCTCCTGGGCGACCGCCTTGAGCGTAAGCTGCTTGTCCATGCTCCACTTCTGAAGCTGCCGGAACGCGCTCGCCTCATCCAGGCCTCGCTCTTCCATGAGCATACCCTTGGCGCGCTCCACCATCCTGCGAACCTCGAGGCGCTCCTCCAGGTTCTTTACCTGTACTTCGAGCTGCCTCATCTCTTGGAAACGACCGCGCGCAACCTCTATCGCCGGAAGGATATCCGATTTATCGAAAGGTTTAACGAGATAGGCCATGGCGCCAGCCTTTATCGCTTCATCGACGAGCGCTTTTTGGCTGTACGCCGTAAGCATTATGACGGGGCAGATGCCTTTGTTCGCGATTGCCTTGGCCGCCTCTATGCCGTTCATTTTGGGCATCTTGATATCTAGAATTGCGAGGTCCGGCGCGAGTTCCTCGGCCAGCTCCAGCGCCATCTCGCCATCCCACGCCTCCCCTACGACCTCATGCCCGAGTTCTGTGAGCATCTCTTTTAAGTCGAGCCGTATAATCGCTTCGTCTTCCGCAATCAATATCCGCAACCGCGACATCCATACTCCTTAGTATTGAAAGAATCCCACTACTCTATCCGCTACTGGACGACCGGCACCCGCACAACGACCTTTGTTCCGTTGCCGCCCGCTATCTCCCAGCTACCGCCCAGCTCATCCGAGACCAGGGTGTGAACTATCTTCATGCCCAAATTGCCGTAGTTGTTAAGCTCGAAGTTCTCCGGCAAGCCGCTACCGTTATCGCTTACTTCCATCGTAAGCATATTGCCGCGCCTCTTAAGCGTGATAACTATCTTACCGGTTGTTCTCTCTTCAAACGCGTGCTCCACCGCGTTTTGCACCAGCTCCGTCAAGATCAAAGCCAGCGCCGTCGCCATCGGAGACGGAATTTTGCCCGCGCTGCCGCGTGTGGCAATCGTAATCAACTTGTCCGGCTGTACGAGTCCCGTCTGTATCATTTTATTGATATTGGTCGCTATCTCCTTAAAATCGAGAGTGCCGCTGCCCGTCTGTGATAAAATCTCGTGGATGACCGCGATACTCGATATTCTGCCGACGCTCTCCATCAGCGCTTGCTGCGCCTCGGGAGTGGTCATCCGGCGCGATTGGAGCCTCAGCAGGCTGGCAATCGTCTGCAGATTATTTTTGACCCGGTGATGTATCTCCCTAATAGTGGCTTCTTTGATTTTAAGCTGCTGCTCGCGCGCGCGCACATCGGTCACATCGCCGACGATGGCGACGACGCCTTTGAGGCGATCGTTTTCTATCAAGGAAATCGCCCGTTTCGCCACAGTCATACCCTTTTCAGTGATTTCGCTGCTGACCGCTATGCGGTCTTCCATCGCGCTCGAAACCGGGCTCTCATTCAGCCCTATCATATAGATTGATTGGCCGGGCAATGTGCCCTCGACCCCCAACCGGCGGTAGATGGTGACAGCGTTCGGGCTCGCGTAGGTGATGATTCCGTTCGGGTCTATCCTAATCAACCCATCCCCGGCCTCTTTCGATGAAGGGAAGCCGATTCCCATATCGACACCCGCCCCTATCATCGCCATCAAGTCATCCGCCGCCTCGATATACATCTGCTCCATCTCGCTCGGACGCCAATTCTCGCGGAGCCGCCATTCTTTGGCCATCACCGCTATTACCACGTCGTCCAGCCTTATGGGAATGGCCGCTACCTCGATTTCTTCACCATCGCCGCCGATGCTCTTTTTTGTTGAAAAAGCTCCGTTCTTAAACGCCTTCGTAACGGCGAGCGGAGCTTCCTTAAAGATTTGTCCGACGATGCCCTCGGGATGAAAAGAACTAGCCGTATTAGGGCGCGCCGCAGCGACTACCAGCACACCGCCTTCGACTCTGCAGTAAACGACGATATCCGAGTAGCCTAAATCAGCCAAAAGCTGGATGTTCTTGGATACCGCCGCTATCTTCTCCTTCTGCTCCACAGTCAAACCGGGAACCCCGCTTAAAACATCTGATGTCCGCAATCTAAGACTCCCCCTGAGATACTCTTTATTGGAATCTCAACCTGATTGTAACATTTTTCCGCGAGGTATGAATGACTTGCAAACCGTTCGTGCCCGCCGCTCCCCGCGCCGTCTTCGTGATTATCGTCCTTGACCCGCCGTATGTCGTAAAATATAATTGTGAGGTAGCGGTCTGGAGCCGGTTCGGCCGAAGTGGCGGAATAGGCAGACGCGCTGGTCTCAAACACCAGTGAGGGCAACCTCATGCCGGTTCGATCCCGGCCTTCGGCACTTAAGACCCGGTTTTCCGGGTCTTATTCTTTTTAGCCGACCGAATAATCAGGGGTCAGGTCTTTAATTTTTAGTCTAGCCGTCACCACGCGCGCGCCGGTTGCATAATATCCGTAACAACCGTAACAACGTCCCCGGTACAGTGGTATACTGGTGCCATAAAGGAAAACAAATACTATAGCCTACCTAGACAGACGAGACCACGAAACCTCGACACACTACAAGACGCTATCGAGAGAGTCGTAAAGTCTAGGGGGCGGGCGCAAACTTCCTGGAGAGGAAGTCACACATGATGGAAGAGAAGTCTGCTTCGAGTTGGCTCGAGAAAACCTTGCTGGGCGTCGTCATACTGGTCGTGCTGGCAGTAGTCGGCGTGACGCTATTCCCTCGGGGCAACTCTTCGGATGGAGTTCCGCTCGCGACTATAGATGTTAAACAGGTCAAGGACTACCTGTTAGACAACACAGACCTCGAAATCACCGATGTTGAGAAAGACCCCGCTAAGAACCTGATTACAGTCTCTTACTTCAACGACGACGTCGAGGACGACGATGAGGTCCTCTTCGACATAGCCAACGATTCGACCAAGGTCATGCCCTTGCTCTTCGAGATGACCGGCGTCGAACGGGTGAAAATGGTCCAGTTCGGGACGTTTATAAACCGGGCCGGCGAAAGCAGTGTGGAGATTTCCGCCGCCGTCACGCTGACGAGAGAAAAAGTGAAAGAAATCGACTGGAATACCGTCAATTCTACGAACCGCGCGGGCCTGATAGCGGAAGCCGCCGAGGTCTACATCGACCCGGAAATCAGGGCGCAGCTAGACAATAAGGAACTCTTGGATTCGATAATAGCCCAGCTTTCCACCGATTAAGCGGGCGCTTTAACCCAGGCCGCGCACAAACCCGACCACAGATTCATCTTACGATACCATCTCGTCTTAAGCGTAATCGGCATCTTCGGTATCTTCGACGTCTTCGGCGGGTTCCGAAAACCCGGGTGCGGGTTCCGCCAATGAAAACGCTACGACCGCCACATCGTCATCGAGTTCGTCGTCGGCAAAGCTCGCCGCGGCCTCCAAGATCGCGCTCGGCATGTCCGCGACGTCTATCGACGCAATATCGATGAGCGCTTTCGAGATGCCGGGTTCGCCGAAGAGTTGTCCGTTGCTCCGCGCTTCGAGCAAGCCATCGGTATACAGAAGAACGACGTCATCGACGGCTATCTCATCATCGAAGCGCTCGTATGTGACTCCGTCGAGCGCTCCCAATGGTGTCGAGCCCAATTCCAGGAAACGCACGGTCGATGTCGCGCGGTTGAGAACGGCTGCCGGCGGATGGCCCGCTATCGCGTAAGAAAATCGCCCGGTCGCCGGATTGACGATGAGGTATGTGATGGTGATAAACTGGCCGTGCGTCATCTGCGATTCGATGACGCTGTTCGCGTGGGCTAAAACGTCGGCAGGCGAATCGTGCTCATGGGCAAACGCCCGTATCGTCATCTTGGCGAGCGCCGTCGCGGTCGCCGCCTGAAGCCCTTTACCCGACACATCGCCAATGACGATACCTATCTTGCCGTCGGGCAGGTCTATGAAGTCGTAGAAGTCACCGCCTACTCGCGCCTTTTCCGTCGCGGCTCTATACTTTAGGCCGAAGCTAAGCCCGGGTAGCTCATCGGGGGCGGAAAGCAACGCGTTTTGCAGCACCTCGGCGATATCGCGTTCTTTTTCGTAGAGCGTCGCGTTCTCAATCGCGACCGCCGCTTGACGCCCGACCGCTTCCAGCAAGGCGGCGTCACCGTCCCTGAAAACCTTCTCCGAGACCGCGGCGACCTGTACTATCCCGAACAGGTGTTCGCCGACGAGAAGCGGAACCGTCACTACCGCGTTTACCCCGAGCGCCAGGGCTTCTTTTACGGCCCGGGGGTCATTGCGATAATCGTTCGTCGCCACCGGCGCGCGGCTGTCGAGCACCGTTGCGGTAAGCCCCAAATCCGCGGGTATCATATCAGGCGCGTGTAGCTCGGGAACGCCCGAGCGATAACGGTACGATATCTTCCCTCGCTCTTCATCGTAGAGACCGAGCGACCCTATATCGGCCGCAACGAGGTCCATGGCATTCTTGATGATCTTGTCGAGCAGTTCCTCCATGTCCAGGCCGGAAGACATATCGAGGGCGACTCTGTTGAGAATCCGCAAATCCTCATTCGAGGCTCTAAGCATCAGCTCCGATTTGCGCGTCTCCTCATAGAGGCGCGCGTTTTCGATGGCGACCGCCGCCTGGTTGGCCAGCGCCATCAACAAGCTCATTTGTTTCTCGGTCACCCCGCCCATTCTGATTTGCGACATGTAGAGGCCAACGACCCCGAGAGCGCCGCCGCCGGATATGAGGGGGAGTGTGATGGCCGCATCGAAACCGGCTTTGAGCGCCTCTTCTTTGAACATAAACTCAGACGATGCCAAGTCCCGGGTAACGACAGGCTTTGCCGTCATCAAGACCTTTCCCGCGATTCCCTCGCCGGGCGCCATCGAGCGGCCGGTTAAATTGATATCTTTATCGCTCCAAAAGTACTCGATTACCAACTTCTTTTCAGCCTCGTGGTAGAAGGCAAACCAGACCGCCTCGGCGCCGAAATAGCCGCGCAACACGTTGACGACGGCATGGGTAACGACCGGGATGTTTAGCGCGAGGTTCATCTTCTCACCGGCTTCGACGATTCCTTTGAGTTCACCGACATAATCGCGGAGATTTTCCCGCATCGAATTAAAACTCAGCGCCAGCTCTTCTATCTCGTCACCGGTCTTGATGCCGCTGACATCGACGCTAAAATCACCCCCGGCAATCAACCGGGCCTTCTCGGCAAGACTGGTGATAGGCCTGACTATCCTTCCCCCAAGCCCCAGGCCGAGGATTACCGCGAGTAAAGCGATGATCGACGCAAGCAGGAGCCCGCGCAACAAGGCGCCGAAGATGGGAGATATGACCTGGTCGACCGGGACAAAGGAGCCCGCGCTCCACCCGATACTCCCGATCGGGACTTGCGCCCCCATGCGAAAGCTATCGTCGACAGGAAAGACCATCCCATAAGATAGGTATTCGCGCCCGGCAAGTGTCGTTTCTATGAACTCATGCGACTTCCAATCTCGCCGGTCGAACGCAAGCTTGGGATTTTGGCTTTGATAGACGACTATCCCATTATTGTCGACTATGTTATATCCGCCGCCCGGTACTTTAAACGTAAAGTATTGGTCGAGCTTGGTAGCGTCTACCGATGCTACTACCGCGGCCGCGAAGTCGGGGCCATCCCATATCCCCGCAACCACATCAAAACCCATCTCGCCGTTTTCATGGATGTACATCGGGGTGACCAGCCAATCTTTGCCGTCGATTAAGCCGTCCAGGTCGATAAGGTCTGGGTTGATTTTGCGACCGACTAATTTCGGGTTGGAAGACGCGAATATTTCGCCGTTTCTCTTCACATAATCGAGGCTAAACACCGGATAACTACCGGATACGCGCGATAAAAATGAACTCGCGCCGCGCCGCGAATAATCGTTCTCCTCGATAGCTATACCAAGCGCCCGCTCAGTTGTAACCACGTCCTTGAGAAGGTGCTCGAAGTTCGCGGCAACGACTTGCGCGACGACATGGCGCGCCGTCAAAACATCTTGCCGGCGTTCGATGTAGCGCCCGTAGTATGAGACTATACTAATTGCGACTAAGGGAATTATGATTGCTAAGTAACTTAAGAGAAGTTTTCGTCGTATCCCTTTATTCTTGTCGACAGTATCGCGAATCCCCATATATCCATTATCTTAAGCTTTTACGATTAAGTCAAAGAATACCGGGTGGTTTGAGTGCGTGCGCCCCGCCGGGCGCACAATGAGAAAGTCCCGCTCCTCGGAACGGGACTTGATTGTCAGTCAAGCCGTCTGCCACGACCCAGAAGCCTCGCCATGACTTCTGCTTTTTTCGTCTTGCCTGACAATTACTTTATCGACAAAATTTGACAGTGACTTTAGGCATATTATGGGAAGCTACCGGTCGGGATGTGGTCGGTCGAGAAGAGTGGCCGACTATTTAGCCGGCGTATTCGAGCGCTCGGCGTAATGCCCGATGCTCCTGAGTTTCTCGTATCGCTTGTCCGCAAGCGAATCTTGCCCCGCTGCCTTGAGTTCACCCAAAGCCGCGACAATCTCTTTCTTAAGATTCCGAGCCACCAGTGCCGGGGCGTGGTGCGCCCCTCCCAGCGGCTCTTTCACGATGGTATCGACGATGCCTAACTCAAGCAGCCTATCAGCGGTCAATCCCAGAGCCTCCGCGGCGTGCTCGGCGCCGACCTCACCTTTCCAAAGAATGCCGGCGCACCCTTCGGGCGTGATTACCGAGTAATATGAGTTCTCGAGCATGATGACCCGGTCTCCGAAACCGATAGCCAGCGCCCCGCCGCTGCCGCCTTCGCCAATCACGCTCACGATAACGGGCACTTTTAGCCCGCTCAATTCCATAATGCTTTCGGCTATCGCCACGGCCTGGCCTCTCTCTTCAGCGCCTATGCCGGGATGGGCGCCGGGTGTGTCGACAAAAGTAATCAGCGGCAAACCGAACTTGTCGGCCAGTTTCATTACGCGAATCGCTTTGCGGTAGCCCTCGGGATTGGGCATGCCGAAATTCCAGGCGATGTTCTCTTTTGTGTTGCGGCCTTTCTGATGGCCGAGTATCATGACCTTCTCGTCGTCCAAGCGGGCAAAACCACCGGTGATAGAAGGGTCGTCCTTAAAGGCGCGGTCCCCGTGGATTTCTATGAAGTCCGTAAAGACGGCCTCGATATAGTCGACCATTTTTGGCCGGTTGGGATGGCGCGCGAGTTGGACCTTCCGCCAGGCCGTCAACTTCGAATAAGTCCTTACACGCAGCTTCTGAATCTGCTCTTCAAGGTAACGGATCTCCGCCGCAATGTCTTCTTTTTCCGCCGATTCCAGCTTCTTCATCTCTTCTAATTTCGTCTCGAGCTGTACCAGGGGCCGCTCGAAATCGTATGCAAAACGTTTCATCGTGACCCCATGTAGTCGATGAGCCTGGATATCGTACGCTTCATATTAGCGCGGTCGACTATCATATCGATCTGTCCGTGCTGTAAATTAAACTCCGCCGTTTGGAAATCTTTTGGCAGTTTCTGTTTGATGGTCTGCTCTATAACGCGCGGCCCCGCGAAGCCTATCAATGCCCTGGGTTCCGCGATTATGATATCCGCGAGTGTCGCGAAACTTGCGGTAACGCCACCCGTCGTAGGATTGGCCAGCACAGAGATGTACGGGAGGCCCGCCGCGCTGTGTCTGGCGACCGCCGCGCTCGTCTTCGCCATTTGCATAAGGGATATCATTCCTTCCTGCATGCGCGCGCCACCCGAACTGCTAACCGTAATAACTGGAATTTTCTCAGCGGTAGCCAACTCTATAGTGCGGGTTACTTTCTCCCCGACGACCGCTCCCATGCTGCCGCCGATGAATTTGAAGTCCATGACGCCAAGGGCGACACGTCGCCCATCGATGAGCGCTCTGCCGCAGACCGCCGCGTCTTTGAGGCCGGTCGTCTTTTTAGCCTTATCGAGGGATACGGTATAGGCCTTAGCGCCCATAAAGTGAAGCGGGTCTTCGGAATACATCTCGGCCCACAGCTCTTCAAAGCTACCGGGATCCGTCAAATCCTCGATTCTCAGCTGCGCGGAGATAGAAAAGTGGTAGTCGCATTTCGGGCACACCATATGGTTTCGCTCGAGTTCTTTGATAAACAACGCCTCGTTGCAACCGGGGCACTTCTCCCAGACGCCATCGGGAACGGCGCGTTTCTCAGCGCTTTGCGCGTCGTCTTTTTGCTCTTTCTTAAACCAGTCGCCAATCGGCATATAGTACCAGCGCTTTTCGAGAATAGGGGTCAGGTCTTTAATCTTTAATCTAGATAAATCCGCACGCGTACACTCAAGGAAATCACCCAGCTTAACCAGTGCTTTTATCTAGCATCTAGGCTCCAACGCCGGTCTCTAGCTAGTATAGCTATTAAAATCCTACGTGTCTATCGCCTCTCGTATGCTCGACATATAGGCACGGGCTGCTTCGACACAACCGGCGCCGGCCTTTCCTACCAGGCCGACCAGGGCACTTCCGATAATCACGCCATCGGCTATCGCGGATACCTCTTTCGCCTGTTCGGGCTCGCTTATTCCAAACCCTACCGCGAGGGGCTTATCCGTGAGCGCTCGTACCCTATGTATAAAATCGGTCAGATTTGACGGCAGATTAGCCCTGGCACCGGTTACGCCTGTTAAAGACACGCAATATACGAATCCCTTAGAGAGTTCAGATATCCTTTCAATCCGCCTGTCCGTGCTGGTCGGGGCGACCAGCATGACCGTTGCGATGCCGAATTTGGATGCCGCCTCCGCCCACGGGCCGGCCTCTTCCGGCGGAAGGTCCGGAGCTATAACGCCATCGACGCCGCTTTGCGCGGCTTTTTCGGCGAACCGCTCGAGACCGTAGCGGTATATCGTGTTGTAATAGGTCATCATAACGACCGGGATATCTACGCTCTCCCGTGCCTGCCTGACCAAATCAAAGACCGTGTCGGTGTTTACACCGTTTCTTAGCGCGGCTTCTCCTGCCGCCTGGATGGTCGGGCCGTCCGCCAGCGGGTCGGAATAGGGCACACCGAACTCTATTAGGTCGGCGCCCGCCTTTGCGACCGCGACAAGCAGCTCAAGCGAGGTTTCGACGTCGGGATACCCGGCCATAAGATACGGCATCAGTGCCGTTCGGCTTTCCGCCCCCAACTCATCGAAGACCGCGTCGATTCTGTTAACGCTTGTAATAGCCATGATTAGAGGTTCACCCCCAACGCCGCTGCCACAACCTGGACATCTTTGTCGCCCCGTCCCGATAGGTTTACGACTATGATATCGTCTTTGCCGGTGCTCCCGATCATTTTATCGATATAGGCGACAGCGTGCGAACTCTCCAGAGCCGGTAGTATGCCCTCGGTCTGCGAGAGCAGCTTGAAGGCTTCGAGCGCCTCATCGTCGGTGATGGAGACATACTCGGCGAGCGCGTTGTCTTTGAGATAGCTGTGCTCGGGCCCCACACCGGGGTAGTCCAAACCGGCCGAGATGGAGTGCGCCGGCAGAACCTGGCCGTATTCGTCTTGCAGGAGATAACTGAGCGAACCGTGTAGGATTCCTCTGGCTCCTTTTGAGAGCGGCGCACCGTGCCGCCCGCTTTCAAGACCGTGGCCCGCGGGCTCGACACCGATAAGTCTCGTCTCCGTCCCGATAAAGGGATAGAAAATACCTATCGCATTGCTCCCTCCCCCGACGCACGCGATTACGAAATCAGGGGCACGTCCCTCGGCCCGCTCGATTTGCTCTTTGGTCTCCCGGCCGATAATGGTTTGAAAATCCCTGACCATCATTGGATACGGGTGAGGTCCGCCGACCGAACCCAGCAGGTAATAGGTGGTCTCGACATTTGTCACCCAGTCGCGAATCGCCTCGTTCATCGCGTCTTTCAGGGTTTTTGTCCCGCTGGTAACCGGAATCACGTCCGAGCCAAGCAAGTTCATCCTGAAGACATTGAGCGATTGGCGCCGGGTATCTTCTTCGCCCATGTAAACCTCGCACTCCAGGCCGAAGAGCGCGGCGGCGGTGGCGCTCGCCACTCCGTGCTGGCCTGCGCCGGTCTCGGCGATTATCCGCTTCTTGCCCATCCTCTTAGCCAGAAGCGCCTGGCCAATCGTGTTGTTGAGCTTATGCGAACCGGTGTGGCAGAGGTCTTCGCGCTTCAAATATATCTTCGCCCCGCCGTAATGCTCGGTCAGCTTTTTGGCGAAGTATAGCCCGGTCGGCCTGCTAATATATTCTCGCTGATAAAACGCGAGTTCGTCTTTGAAAGCCGCGTCGTCACGATACTTTTCATATGCTTCGACGAGCGCTTCGAGCGCGGTCATCAACGTCTCGGGGACGAATTGCCCCCCAAATTCGTCGAAATGACCTCGCTCATCTGGTAATAAGCATTGCATGAAACTAACTCCTTTTGCCGGAACTCAACCGGCATCGATAAATGCTCTCGACGGGACGATATTCGGTACGCTTTCGCTTTGCCAAACGCTATCGCTTCAACGCGCGTTGTCATTTCGAATCGCGCGTTGTCATTTCGAATCGCCCGCGCCGATTCGTCTTAGTGGTCGCATTCGCAGACCGCTCTCATAAACTCACGGAGCTTGTGCTTATCTTTCTTCCCCGGTTTGAATTCGACGCCGCTGCTTACATCGACCGCGTACGGCTTGACGACTTTAATCGCGAGGGCGACGTTTTTCGGGTCGAGACCGCCCGCTAAAATGAGCGGTTTTCGCGACTCCAGGTTGCGCACGAGTTCCCAGTTTAGATGGATTCCGGTTCCTCCGCGCCGGCCTTTGGCGTAAGCGTCGACGAGAAAGGCCTTCACATTCTTGGACGGCTCAAGGAGCGTCTCGGCCTCGAACTCGTCTTCCCTGAAAAGCCACTCCTCGATCTCCGTATAGTTTCTCATCCTGAACGCTTTGATGGCTTTGACCCGCAGCTGCCCGCAGTATTCGGGCGTCTCGTCACCGTGGAGCTGGACCGCATCGAGATTGCAATAATCGGCTACGCGTTGGACATCATCGACGGGCGTATTTACAAACACACCGACTGTCGCCACAAACGGCGATACCTCGTCTATGACTCCCAGCGCCTGATCCGGCTCGATGCGGCGCGGGCTGTCCGCGAAGACAAACCCGAGAGCATGCGCTCCGAACTCCACCGCCAGGAGCGCATCCTCTTTATTGGTTATCCCGCAGATTTTCACACGCGTCATTGTCCCGGCCAATCGTTCCTTGTGTCGACTCTTGTTTTCGGGTATATCCCCGCTATTCCTTATCGTTGCAGGCTAGCATAAAATCGTAGTCCTTCAGGCCTTCCTTCAAGTAGCTATCGTAAGCGGTCATATCGAAGTAGCCGTTGCCGCTTAGACCGAAGAGGATGACCTTCTCTTCGCCGGCCTCCTTGGCCTTGAGCGCCTCATCGATAGCGGAGCGAATCGCGTGCGAACTCTCCGGAGCCGGTACTATTCCCTCGGTGCGCGCGAACTGCAGCGCGGCGTCGAAGACCTCGGTCTGGTGGTAGGCGACCGCCTCGATGATGCCCTTGTCGTAAAGCGCGCTGACGATTGCCGAATCACCGTGGTATCTCAAACCGCCGGCGTGTATTCCGGCCGGGATAAAATCATGGCCGAGCGTGTACATTTTGGTAAGCGGCGTCAAGCCGGCGGTGTCGCCGAAGTCATAACGATATTCGCCTTCGGTAAGGGTCGGGCATGCTTTGGGCTCGACCGCCACGACCCGCATCTCTTTGCCGGTTAGCTTATCTTGGATGAAAGGGAAGCTCAAGCCCGCGAAGTTGCTGCCGCCGCCGCAACAGCCGATGACGATATCCGGGTAGTCGCCCGCCATCTCCATCTGCTCCTTGGCTTCCAGCCCTATAACGGTCTGGTGCAACAAAACATGGTTGAGAACACTCCCGAGTGAATAATGGGTATCTTCACGCATGGCTGCATCCTCTACCGCCTCGCTGATAGCGATGCCTAGGCTGCCGCTGGAATCCGGGCTGACTTCAAGAATTTTCATGCCGGTCTGGGTATTCGTGCTCGGACTCGCATAGACGGTAGCCCCATAGACCTGCATCAGCGAGCGCCGGTATGGCTTCTGGTCATAGCTGACCCTTACCATGTAGACGACGCACTCCATACCGAAGAAGCTGCACGCCATGGAGAGCGCGCTTCCCCACTGGCCGGCGCCGGTCTCGGTCGACAGCCTCATGATGCCTTCTTGTTTATTGTAATAGGCTTGCGCGATGGCGGTGTTGGGCTTGTGGCTGCCGGTCGCATTCCCGCCTTCATACTTATAGTAGATTTTGGCCGGGGTATCGAGCGCTTTCTCGAGCCGGTGCGCCCTGAAGAGCACTCCCGGCCTGTAGAGATTATAAACCTCGCGGACTTCGTCGGGTATCTCTATCCACCGCTCGGTGCTTACCTCTTGCTTGATAAGCTCCATAGCGAAGAGCGGTGCGAGGTCCGCGGGACCGATCGGCTCTTTTGTGGCGGGATGGAGATACGGCTCCAGCTGGAAGGGGAGGTCCGCCAAAATGTTATACCATGCGGTCGGCATCTCTTTTTCGCTCATTAAAAATTTCGTTGTCTTCAAATAACTCACTCCTTAGCTTATTTGCATATGTCTTTAAACCGCGCTATGCGTGATTGAATACGCCTCTACTGAGTCGAAGTCCCTCGAACCCGGCTATTGCTAAGTTCATCACCGGCCGGCCCGGGCGCTCAACAGCTCGGTCAATTTTGCCGCGGGGTCGCCGCTCTTTAAAAGCGCTTCGCCGATGAGAAAACCGTTCGCGCCCGCCTCTAATAATTTGCCGATATCCGAGCCGGTCGAAATGCCGCTTTCGCTTATGACAACCCTATCACCGGGAACCGTCTCTAGCAAGTCAAAAGACGTGGCCAAGTCGGTTTTGAGCGTATCGAGATTGCGGTTGTTTATCCCGATGAGCCTCGCGCCGCTTTCGATTGCCCGCTCGAGTTCGCCTTCTGTGTGAACTTCGAGCAATACCTCAAGACCCAATTGGTGCGCCAAATCCATCAGCGCGGCCAGCTCGTCGTCGTCGAGTATGGCGGCGATGAGCAAGATGGCGTCGGCTTCGAAATACCCCGCCTCGAAGACCTGGTAGGCGTCGACGATAAAATCTTTGCGCAGCACCGGAAGGGCGCTCGCGCCTTTGACTAGACGCAGGTCTTCCGGCGAGCCGCCAAAGTATTTCTCGTCGGTCAAAACGGAGATGGCTACCGCGCCGCCGCGCTCATAAATCCCGGCAAGCTCTTCGAGCCCGTATGCCGTGTTCATCTCGCCGCCCGAGGGTGAGCGACGCTTTATCTCCGCGATAACCGCCACGGGGCGCGATTGCAGGGCGCCTATAAGGCTGCGCCTTGCTTGGCCGTTGCTCGACATGAGTTCACCGATGGGGCGCCGTTTTTTTGCCGCTTCGACATAGAGCCTCGTGTCGGCCACGATTCTATCGAGTATCAATTTTAACCCTCCCTGCCGGCTCGTTGGCTAAATTCACGGAGCGCTTCGAGTTTAGCCAATGCGTTTCCGCTGTCTATCGATTTCGCCGCCAGTTTGACACCTTCTTCGAAGGATTCAGCCCTATCGGCGGCGATCAGCGCGGCGGCGGCGTTCATCAACACGATATCGCGCCTGGGCGACTTTGCGCCGCCTAGCACTTCAAGTGTTATTTTGGCATTATCCTCGGCGTTTCCTCCTTTTAGCGTATCGATACTCGTCCGCTTGAGCCCGCACTCCTCCGGGATGACCGTGTAGGTCGTGACCGTGCCTCCCTTGAGTTCGGAGACTTTGCTCTCACCGGTGTTGGACAGCTCGTCAAGGCCGTCATGGCCGTGGACGACGAGCGCGTGCTTGATGCCCAGGTTGCCCAGCACGTGAGCCATGACCTCGGTCAAATCCGGGTCATAGACCCCGAGCGCCTGCGCGGTCGCGCCTGCCGGGTTGGTCAGCGGGCCGAGGATATTAAAGACGGTCCGGACGCCTATCTCGCGGCGCGGGCCGAGCGCGTGCTTCATCGCGCCGTGAAAGTTAGGCGCGAACATGAAACCGATGCCGATATCCTCAATCGCTTTTTCGACCTCGGCGGGGGTCAAATCTATCCGTATCCCGAGCGCCTCCAAAACATCGGCGCTGCCGCTCTTGCTCGACACCGACCGGTTTCCATGCTTGGCGACCGGGACGCCCGCACCCGCCACTACGAACGCGACCGTCGTCGAAATGTTAAAAGTATTTTGCTGGTCGCCGCCGGTACCGCAGGTATCGACTATCTCGACGACCTTGGGTTGGATGCGGCTCGCTTTATCCCGCATTACCTTGGCGAAGCCGGATATCTCATCGACCGTCTCGCCCTTCATGCGCAGAGCGGTAATAAGCGATGCAATCTGCGCCGGTGTTGCCTCGCCGCTCATCATAATCTCCATGACCTGCTCGGCCTCGTCTCTTGTGAGGTCGTCGCGGTCTATGACTGTCTTTATCGCCTGAACGATCATCTTGCCCTCCTTAACCCAAACACTTATCTAAACCGCGGCGGCGCGGCTGGTGTCGCCTGCCGCGACGAAGTTCCTTAAGAGCGCCTTTCCCTCGCTTGTCAAAATCGATTCGGGATGGAACTGCACGCCTTCGATGGGGAAGTCGCGCCGGCGAAGCGCCATGATAAGCCCGTCCTCGGTCTCGGCCGATATTTCAAGCTCCGGCGGGAGCGATTCGCGCTCCACGACGAGCGAGTGATACCGCGTCGCGATAAACGGATTCGGCAAGCCCTCAAATATCGTCTTTCCGTCGTGGCTTATCTTCGAGGTCTTGCCGTGGACCAGAACGCCCGCGTGGACGACCTTGCCGCCGAATGCGGCGCCGATAGCCTGATGTCCCAAGCACACACCGAGTACCGGTATCTTGCCCGCCGCCGCCTTTATGAGGTCGATAGATATGCCGGCCTCCTCCGGCCTCCCCGGGCCGGGCGATATGACGATTTTGTCGGGTTTGTCCGCCAGGACATCGTCGACACTTACCTCGTCGTTTCTATAAACAACGAGTTCTTGACCCATCTCGGCCAAATATTGCACCAAATTGAAAGTGAATGAATCGTAGTTGTCGATCATTACAATCATCATTGTCCTCCAAACTACTCGACGGCCTCCAAACTACTCGACGGCTCGCAGCGGGCGCTCTGCCCGCGGCCTGTCGGCGGCTATTCTTGCCCAAATAAAAAACCCTCAATCCCGTATGGGACGAGGGTCAAAAGTCTCGTGGTGCCACCCAATTTCACGGTTCCCGGATGTTTGTGTCGTGCGCTCTCCGGGTTCCGCCTCTTGTGTACGGTACGGATACTTCGGCTATGGCCCCGCTCTTGTCTCTGTGAGCTTTGGACCGCAAACTTTAAACTATCTTATACCGCCCTTCCTTTTAACGGTGGAGGCTCCGGTGACGCTACTTGGATATATTCCTTTCGCGTCTACGCCTCGGGGGCCCACTCGACTAGTAACTCGGTGCCGGCTTTCACCAAACCCGGCTCGCTTCTTACCCGTTCTTCCAGCCTACTTTCCCCGTCATAGGCAGATATTTAGTTAAGGTGAAGGTAACACATGCTCGACAGCATGTCAATTGTTCCGCCGTTTCTTATCGTTCTTTATCTATCTCGAGCCTATACAGGCATGTGTTCGCCCGCAACAGTTTGAGCGCCTCATCCTGATCGAGCCCGATATCATCGAGCGCTTGCGAATCGAACGCCGTTTTATCCAAGGCGCTGCTCCTGCAGAGAATAGTCTGGCTCTTTATGCGGCTTCCGTTTATAAGAGTCTTATCGAGAATTATTTTTCGCACGTTTTGATGGCAGACACAAAATGGGTGAACCACCGCCGCATCCGGATGCAACATCCTATGTTTTTCGGTAAGAGCGACAAACGCTTCATTGTTTTCATCACTAAGTTGCTTTACGGTATCCCTGAACGGACAACTCGCGGTGCCGTAGATATCGGCGCCGAGCGGGATGGGCTGTGACTCCAGCTTCGAGATAGCCGCTTCGCCGTTTTTTATCGCCTCGAAAAAAGCTTCCTTCGAGGGATACCGCTCTTCCGGTAACGATTGTCCCATTTTTATCAACGTATCCTCTATCAAGCGTATCGAAACATCCATCGAGGATCCAAAATCTTTGAGATAGTTGACCAGCCCTTCGACGGGTGCCCTCCTGACGGCGGAGCCCGAAATCACGTGGTCGGCCTCGTATTGGCTGCCGATTTCGTAACCCTTATTCGTTATTTTATACTCCAATATCTCGTTGCTGTGCTCGCTCGCCCGGTGTTTTAAGACGAGCAACGCCTTGCGCACCCTCGACTCCAGCTCGACGTACTTCAGTTGTATAATCGTCTCTACGATGTAAGGAAGCCCGAATTCCAACCCGCCGACATCCCCGAGAAAAAGGCTGTCTTCCTGTAGGAGCATGCTCGTGACTTTATGCCTGCGGAACGAATTTACCATCGAATAAGCGAGACTTCTCATACGCTTAGGCTCCTCACCGATGCTCTCGAGATGATTAAACGCATCGACCACCGCGCGCTTGACGTCGTATTTTAAGATAGCGTCATCGAACTCGCCACCCGGTTTGCGCGCTATGCTCAAAAAGACCTCGGGTGTGGTGAAAATCATCTTGAGCTTGCCTTCTTTTTCGTACTTTTCTAGGTCGATGCCGATGGAGCCGGCGTCCCGGTAAAGGGAGGCTGAGAACTCTTCGAATGTTACATAAAGGCCGGCTTCTCCGTTCTCGATTCCGTTCGCGAGAAATTGGAGGGCCAGCGTCGTTTTACCGGTACCCGGAGCGCCCTTGACCATGCAGGAAGCGCCCTCGTAAAGCCCGCCGCCGAGCATGCGGTCTAACATATCTATCCCGGTCTTAAGCCTGTTATCCATTCCAATCCACCTCTGCGAATTCCTGCTTGATTGACGAGCGCCGTTATTTTACATGTCGTATGGCCAGGCATCGGATCGTATTGCAACCATGCCGTCAAACTATTTAGTAGCCCTATTTTATTGGAAGTTTGTGAAAAATGCAACTATCTTCAAAAAGGCCGGGCATTCGCCTATCCGCGTCGTTGATTTTAAAGAAAACAAAGAGCCCGCGGGTGGCGGGCTGTGGCTTGGTGTTTAGTATTTGCGTCCTATAACTATCTTTCCCTTGTTGCGCCCCCTCGGAGGTCATCGCTTCCGGACTTTCCGCTTTTCGCTCCGAAACCGCGGGATTCGCCAAATGCGGGAGCATTCTTATCTTTAGCTTCTGCCCCGGTAGTTGTCGTGTCGGTACTTTGCGATGATTCCTCGCCGCCATCTTGAACGTCACTGCTTATGTTCTCACCGTTAACCGGAGTACTCTCCCTAAACTGCTTAGGCTTTTTAGTTCGTGGCTGCTCAGGCTCGGGCGCCGCCCGCCTTTCATCACGCATGTTTAACTCTTTATCACGCCTCACCCCGTCACCGGAGCCTTTCTTATCGATCCCGGCCTCGACATCGTTTTTGCTTCCATCGCCGGCGTCGACCTCCCCGCTGTTACTGAGCGCCCCGCTGTTACTGAGCGCCCGCTCTATCGCAGGCTTCGCGGTCTCCGGAACTTTCTTCAAAACCGCTTCGAGAACAACCCTGTTCTTCTTGGCAAGAACGTCCATGGATGACTTAAACTTCTCGTTATCTCCCGCCGCGGTCTGGGCCGCCTCGATATTCTTGGCAACCGCCTCTACTAAGGCCGGGTTATTTTTATTATCTTTTTCCAGAGCCTCCAGCTCATCGACTCGCTCTGCCGCAAAATCCAAATATAGGACGGCTTTTTTCTCATCGCTGCCGGCCACCCCGACTCTCACTTTCTCTACGGCAAGCTTTACCGGATAGAGCGGGGTGCCGGGCAAGCTCTCTTTGGCCATGACAATAGTGCCGCCGCTCAACATCGCGAAGACCAGTGTCACAATGCCCAGCTTCGCGAACGGCCTGCTCAGAAACGACGTCTTCAAATTCCGCCTCGATCTCCGCGACATACTTTGACGCTCGACACCCGTCTCCCATGCTTTATGCTCGACCGCTGCGAGCAACCTCTCTCTCGCCGCGCGTTTTTTCTCATAGTCGGGCTCGATTGTCGCGGCCTCTCTCAATCGCAGCGCTAAAACGAGCAGCGGCTCAAGCGCGAAGCGCTCCTCATTGTATGCGTCGAGGCACTCTCGCAACGTCTTCTCATCCTTTATGATTGCTTCGACACACTCGTCTAGTACGTCGATGATATCCCTTTTCACTTACTCTCTCCCTAAAGTCTTGCCTAGAGCGTTTATAGCTCGGTGCCGCAATGCCTTGACCGCACCTACATTCTTACCTATTACCTCGGCGACTTCCTCGTTGCTCATCCCCAAGATGAAGCGGAATATTATCACCTGCTGCTGCTCCTCGGTGAGCGTCTTTATCGCATCGACCAGGCTTGCCCTATCGTGCTCGCGCATCGCGGACTCTTCCGGTCCGCACCCGCCGACATAGAGAGAATCCTCCTCGCACGAGATGTCGACCATCTCATACTTGCCTGCGCGATAAAAATCGATGACCAGGTTGGAGGCGATTCTGAATAACCAGGACGAAAACGGCGCTCCCCGCCATTCGAAACCCGATATCTTCTCGAGGGCTTTTAAAAACACCTGTTCGGCAATGTCTTCAGCTTCATGGCGGTTGCCTACCTTATAGTAGGCGTAGTTAAAAATCTTATCAAAGTACAGGTCGTAAATTCGACCGAAAGCTTCGGTGTCGTAGTTTTTAGCTCTTTCTACTAGTTCTTTGATGTCCGTTAGTGTATCCATATTGCCATAGCTTTCACTTGTTTTAACGGCTATTCGACCATTTAGTTACGGGTAAACGAATAATTTTAGGACAACAAGCCTTCGCCCATCCTAATTCATGTCTCAGGGATTTTGCGGTTCAAAATAGCGACCCTGCGACCAGGGATTGCGATTGATCGCGGCTTAGGCCCTTAAGCGCCGATACCGGCCACGCATAACGCTCCCCACCATTCTATCGTCAACAACATAATAAATGTATACTCACGTTTTCCGGCTACGATGTATTAGTATCTAAAAACTCTCACGTATTTTTAATTTAGGCCGTAACCTTGTGGCTTTAGCTCCGTTTAAGTGGTTGAATACTGCCACACCAAGCGCCATTTTATAGAGCGCTCGCCAAATCTATAAACCGCTTTTAAGCAGAGGATTATCGAGGAGGAAAAAATGTTCAAAAGACTATTAGCCCTATTCTTAGCGGCAATGCTCGTAGTGCCCGCCGCCGCACCGGCATCCGGCAAATCCGATACCGCCGCGGGCAAGGCGACCGGCAAGAGCCAGGAGAGACAATATCCGGAAGCAGCGGCCGCGGACGACGAAAGCGAAGACGGCGATGTGGCCAAGAAAGACAAGCGCGAAGAAGGCGGGAGGGCCGGGAGGGCCGGCGCCGACAAGGCAAATATCGTCACTACGACAGAGAATGACGACGATGACGCGAATTCAACCCCGAGGAATGTAAAACCGAGAAAGCCTGAAAAACGCCTCAAAGATATCGATGTCAACGAGGGTAGAGAAGACACCGCTACCAGGGCCTTAAGAAGGGCCGAGAAAGAAGCGGACAAAGCGGCGCAGAGGGCGTTGCGGGAAGAGCGCAAAGCTGAAAAGAGGGCGTTGCGGGAAGAGCGCGGGCTGGGGAGTATCGACAGCAGCCGTACTATCGATAATAGCCGTACTATCGATAATAGCGGTACAATTGAAAACACAGGGACTGCGCGGGGCCTGCAAAGGGCGGCAGCCGTCATCACGGCGAATATCGAAAGAATGATCGCAAAGTTTAACCTAGCACCGTTCGGTGACGGCACCAAGAACGCCCAGGCAAGCCTGACGAGAGTCCTTAAGAAATTCAACACCTGGATAGAGCTTATTCTCGCGGGTGGGAAGAAACATCCCGGTAATGGTCTGGGAAGCAACGAGGATACTGAGACCTCAGGCACGGCAGGAAGCTAGCATCATCCGAGACTATGGCTTAAGCCCGCTCATGAGCGGGCTTTTTCTATTCTCTAAATCTTTATGAGCCGCCCTAGTGATTTATGAGCCGGCCAACTCTTCGCTGACATGATAGCTTCGCGCGACTTGGGTAACGAGCATAACGCAGGTTCCGTCTTTTGCCTCGTCGATGGCGACTTTTTCCATAAGCGCCAACATGAGCGGGATACCACGCCCCCTGAAATCGACCTCTTCGCCGTTGGGCCCACGCACACAGCGCCTAAATCGACCCTCGTCTTTTATAGTAACGGTCAAATACTCGCTATCGCAAGTCGCTTTGAGGCGCACGATATTGTCACGTCCTAACGGCGAGCCGTGTTCAATAGCATTGGCCGCGGCTTCACCGACGGCGACTTGGAGATCGAAGAGTTGCTTTTCATCGAGGTCACAGTGATTGCCGATGAAATCTATATGGTCGCGAATGCGGGCAAGGTTCGATGATTCGCTCCCTATAGTAAACTCATCTACGGAATTGTGGAGAACGCACCGTTTACACCTGTACATCGAGCGATCATTCTTACGTGAGCACAAAAACAATCATATCCTTTACAGCCGACCACTTGACAATCAGGGTAAAAACATACGCTTAGAATCCCGACAACATCGACCTATTCCTGTGGACGCCTATGACTGTAATCAACACAGAGCATCATCTCCGGCTAAACGCTCCCATGCCCGTCGACGTATTCCGCGGACCGGACTTACTAATGCTTAATCTAATTTTAAGCCTCTATATTACAAGCGTCAACAACAAACCGGTTGCATAACAGCCAAGCAATCCCCCTACCTCTATGCCCGCAAAGCGGTGCCTGCGTAGCCGGCCTGGTCTATCGCCGCGAAGAGCGCCCGCGCTTTATTCTTGGTTTCGATATATTCCTTCTGCGGGACCGAATCCGCGACAATGCCTGCGCCGGCTTGAACATAAGCCTGGCCCTCTTTTATAACGATGGTACGGATGGTTATACCGCAATCGAGGTTGCCGTTAAACCCGAAATACCCGTATACGCCGGCATACGGCCCTCGAAGCGTCGGCTCCAACTCATCGATGATCTCCATCGCCCGAATCTTCGGGGCTCCCGAGACCGTTCCCGCCGGAAACGCGGCCCGCAGCGCATCGTACGCGCTTCTGCCTACCGCCAGCTCGCCGGTGACCGTCGAAACGATATGCATGACATGCGAATACCTCTCGACATACATCAAATCATCGACTTTGACCGTTCCGGGCCCGCAGACCCGTCCGATATCGTTTCTGCCTAAATCGACGAGCATGACATGCTCGGCGCGCTCTTTTTCGTCCCCCATGAGGTCGTCCTCGAGCATACGCTCTTCGTCCGCACTCGCCCCTCTCGGCCTGGTCCCCGCTATCGGCCGGGTGAGAACGGCTCCGTCCTGAACTTGAATGAGCGGCTCGGGGGAAGACCCGGCTATCACGCAATCCCCGGTCTTGAGATATATCATGTAGGGGGATGGATTGATGGTGCGCAGCACGCGGTAGATATCGAACGGCTCGATGGTAACGGGCGTCGAAAATCTCTGCGAAAGGACGACTTGAAAGATATCGCCGTCGTAGATATATTTTTTGGCCTGCTCGACCATCTCGGTAAACCTGCTCTCGGTAACATTCGAGGAGAATTCACGCGTCTTGAAACGGGCCAGCTCAACGAGTTGAGTGTGGGCGATGGACGCGCGCAGTTTCTTAATTAACCCGTCGATCTTCTCGACCGCGCCGCTGTAGAGTTCGTTGAGGTCGCCACCGTTTGCGCGGGCGTTTACAACGACTTTTATCTTATGCTTCAAGTGGTCGAAGATGACTACCGTATCGGTCAGCATAAAGACCATCTCCGGGATGTCGAGGTCGTCGGTCGCGTTCCGCGGTATCTGCTCGAAGTAGCGAACGGCGTCGTAGCCGAGGTATCCGACGGCTCCGCCATAGAACGGCGGAAGCCCTTCGATGTCCGCCGGGCGATACGCGCCCATCTTCTCCTCTAGCACACTGAGCGGGTCATCGACACCCTCCAGAACGGCGTCCTCCTCGCCTTCTATCGTAACGCGATTTCCATGCGCGGTGATGACGAGGTAGGGATTGCTCCCGAGAAACGAATACCTGCCTTGTTGCTCGCCGCCGACGACGCTTTCGAGCAGGAACGAGTTGGTCTCGTTGCCGAGCTTCAGAAAAGCCGAGACCGGCGTGTCCATGTCGGCGATGATTTCCCTGTAGACCGGGATTACGTTGTAGTCCTGGGCCAATTTCTTAAAATCGCTTCGAGATGGTGTATACATTTTTATCCTCCATAAATAAAAATACCCTCAATCCCGCTATGGGACGAGGGTCAAAAGTCTCGTGGTGCCACCCAATTTCGCAGTTCCCAGTATTAACGTCTTATGGACTCTAGGTTCTGCCTCATGTGTACGATACGGATACTTCGCTTCTCGGTCTGCTCTTTTTACTGTGAGCTTTTGAGTGTGAGTCTTGGACCGCAAACTTTAAACTATCTTATACCGCCCTTCCTTTTAACGGTGGAGGCTCCGGCGACGCTACTAGGGATAAAATCCTTTCGCGTCTACGCCTCAGGGGCCCACTCGACTAGTAACTCGGTGCCGGCTTTCACCAAACCCGGCTCGCTTCTTACCCGTTCTTCCAGCCTACTTTCCCCGTCATAGGCAGATATTTAGTTAAGGTGAAGGTAACACAGCCGAAATACGCTGTCAATGCGGACGGCTTTTATGTAAGGGATTTATGGCACCGTGTGGCGCATAGCCGGCGGCTACGCGGCTTCGCGCTTGCTGGTTATGTATTTAGAGACCATCGTGCATAGTTCCTTAAGGTCGGCTTCGGAATCGCGCGCTGAAAAAATATTTTCGCTCGCCGCCAGAGGCTCGTTCGACAGCGTCGCGCCGGCATTGGCGAGTGGTTCCTTAAAGGATGGTGGAGCGGCAACCGCCAATCCGCTTACGACATCCGCTGCGATGAGAGCAAGCGCGCCCTCACCTACCGAAACGATAGCGGCATTCTGCTCAAACGCGCGCAAAATAACCGTCTTGCCCGCAAGGCTATCCGCGACAGCGTTCGCGGTGGCGCCATCGGCGATAACGACAACGTCAAAATTTTGCCCGGCCGCGTCCGCGAACGACATATCGCTATGCGTGCTGAGCAAGCTGGTCGAGTCGCAGACCTCTTCATCCGCCGATGAACTCGCTATGCGCGTCGATGCGTCGAAATCGCCAAAGCAATCCCATATTATCTCGAACGCCCTCGCGTCAAGCCCATCAGTCGCCAAAAACAGAACTGTCTTGTCTATCATGTCGGCCATATAAATCCCTCCAAAATTTAGATGCGCAACTTTTCCATGTTCTTATTTACCCTCGCGCAGTTTTTTTACCGTTCAGAAAAGATATAAGCCAAATATTTTTAAGAAAGGACGCTGTTAATATAAGGCATGCTCGATTATTTAGGAATTATTGATGCCGGCAAATAGTTGTTGCCGCGGCCCCTAAGACCTTGCCGATAATCGATGCGGAAAGCGAAATGGGATAAACAATATCATGTTGAGAAGACAAGGTAAAGTGTAAGTTTATCAAGTAAAGCGCGTCCCGCTAGCCAGATTCTCCTTACTACTCACTTATCCTAACGTGGATTTCACTTATCATTTCGCTATACCTCTGCCTTGAATAAGATTTTGATGGCCTATGTCTAACTGCTTTTTGCAGAAGTCTTCGGAGAACCAGAATTCCAATTTCTTCTCCAAGCCCAAAGACTTAAGGGTTTTTTCCAAAGATACTATTTGCTCACCCAAGCGAAGCATAGCAGCAGTCTGGATCGCCTTGGCGTCCCCGGAACAGAAATAATAATCCGGCAGTCGCCCAGCAAATAATAGCGCAAGCGCCTCTCTCTCACCTGGGTGAATATGCTCAACGAATTCGCGGTCAAACTTACTCTGAAGCTCATCTAGCTCTTCAAGGGATGCCGAAAATTCTTTTATTTTACCAGCATCAATAAGTAACGGAACGTTTATAGAAGTTGGAATTTGGCCTTCTTCGAGTGAATAATATAGCGCTTCGTCTCTGGCTATGATAGATGGAACAACAATCTCAGCTCTCTCAATAAGTAGCTGCCAAATACCAAGCTTATGAGCCTTAATAATCACATTTGCATCAAGAAGCAGTAATTTCAAGTTCGTAGTTCTCCCACTCATCAAAACCGTACTGCGATAGAATATTAGAAAGATCTATTAAACTCGTATCAAGGTACTTAGATAGCTGCATGCGTGATAACTTTCCTTTTTGATAAGCGAGAAACGCTAATCGCACAAAACGATCAGGTAATGGCAAAGGGTGCCGCCAGTTCCTATACATTGTAGTCTTATCTACAGCTTGAAATGCAGGGTCATCAAGGAGCGCTTGAACTTTATCCTGACTAATCTTATTTAGACGGTAGAGTCGCCAAAGCAAAGCTGCCGTCGACACTTCAAACTCGCGAGCGACCTCGACAAGGTCGCTATAATGTATAACCTCGTCTTGAATTCTATTTTCAAAAGCATCTCTAATCGCATGTTTAGGCATTAACAGGTAAGAGGCAAAAGCATCAGCCATCTTTTCAAGGTTAGACCAAAGCTCAGGCTTTAATTCGCCCATTCTCGTCGCATCCCAGGTTATTAGATGGAAGAGTTCATGGGCAAAGTTATAATTTCGCCGCCATGGTGCTTCTTTGAAATTCATTAGGATGGCCGCTCCAAATTCACCCCTTGCTGATGCGGCCGACCCATTCTCTATATCGTAATACCAAATCTTTACGCCAAAATTATCCTCTAAGACCCTCGTTAGTGAGAGCGCTGGTTTCGATCCTAAATCGAGTATTTGGTTCATCTCAGCAGCGATCTGTTCAACTTTGGCAAAGTCCGGCTGCTGCGGACCTACCTCATATTGAGGAAGCGGTTTTTGATTGTAGAAGCCTAGCAAGCTCTCAAGTTCTGCATAAATAGTGCATTTTTCCAAAAAACCTGCCTCGATATCTTCTTTACACTTTTGCGGCTGCACCCGCCAAGCGACATGGCTAAGTGCCGGCAAATCACTAGTGGTCATGAAATCCATAATATCTACATGAAGCGCTTTAGCTATATTTGCCAACTCCCAAACCTTTACTTCACGCTCACCTTTTTCTATATCGGAAACTGTTTGCGGGTGTGGCAAAGAGGCTACATTTGCTAAATCTTCTTGAGTGTAACCAATGCGTTTTCTAGCTTGTTTTATTTTGGCGGCAAGGATTTTCTTGAGGTCGGGTTCGTTCATAAATAGCGCTCCCCTCGTGTTACCTAGGCATCTAATTAGAATTTACCCAATTTATCGGAATAATTCAAGATATTCTTGAATTATTCAATCAAATTTAGCTGCCTCCCCCATCTCTACTTCGGGCTCGGCGATTTTGATACTATCACCGGTTGAGAAATCGACCGCCCTATAGAAACACGACTTGTGGCCGGTGTGGCAGGCAACGCCTGTTTGCTCGACGAGAATAAGGAGCGCGTCGGCGTCGCAATCGTAGCGCAGCTCTTTAACGCGTTGGACGTGGCCGGAGGTATCCCCCTTGCACCAGTACTGTTGCCGGCTTCTGCTCCAGAACCAGGTTCGCCCCGTCTCGACGGTCTTCTTGACCGATTCTTTGTTCATATAGGCGACCATCAGCACCTCGTTTGTCCCCTGCTCTTGGATTATCGCCGGAATCAAACCGTTCGCGTCAAATTTTAAGTCCTCAAGAATCCGCACTTACCTATTACCTCCACAGCGTTTGTTTGTCTTACATACCGGGCTCACTCAGCCTCTGCACGCCGATAACCGACTTCGTGTACTCTTTGAGAATCTCCTGGACGGCCCTGCTGACGGCGTCGACAATCTTGGCCATCTCCCCCTCGTACGGGTTGAAGTCCGCCTCTACCAGGTGTTTGTCTATAATACTTTTAATATGGACCCGCCCGACTTCACTCTCTAACATCAGCTATCATCTCCCCTTGCCATATCTCCATCCTTGGGGTTTACCGGCTAAATCGCGACTTACGCGAGCAACCTTAATACTATGATGATACCCATATCGGCGAGTTCTATCTCGTGACTACGGCTTGGCGCTTTGTTGTTGGCGTTTGTCAGGGCTAGAGCCCTGAGCTACGAGCCCGATAGGAGAGCTGATTATCAGGGCTAAAGCCCTGAGCTACGAGCCCTAAACGCTACAGCCTAACCGGTATCCCCTGGCCGGCCATGTACTCTTTTACCTCTCGAATGGAGAGTTCGCCGTAGTGGAAGAGGGAAGCGGCCAGCACCGCGTCGGCGCCGGTCTCGACGACGACCTCTGCAAAGTGCTCGAGTTTGCCCGCTCCGCCCGAGGCGATTACGGGGATATTAACTGCGTCGCAAATCGCTTTGGTGAGCGGCAGGTCATAACCGTCTTTGGTGCCGTCCCGGTTCATGCTGGTGAGGAGAATTTCTCCCGCGCCGAGCGATTCAACGCGCCCGGCCCACTCGACGGCGTCGATGCCGGTAGGCACGCGCCCGCCGTTTACGTAGACCTCCCACTTATCCGGTCCGATGAGCCGCGCGTCTATGGCGACGACGATACATTGCGAGCCGTAGCGGCGCGATGTCTCCCGTATAATGTCGGGATTCTTCACCGCCGCGGAGTTCATGCCGATTTTATCGGCGCCGGTGCTGAGCATCCGGCGGATGTCGTCGCTCGACTTTATCCCGCCGCCGACGGTATATGGGATAAAGACCTGCTCGGCGGTGCGCGACGCGACGTCGAAGATAGTATCGCGCCCCTCGTGGGACGCGGTTATATCCAAAAAAACAAGCTCGTCCGCGCCGGCTTTATCGTATACCTCGGCCAACTCGACCGGGTCGCCGGCGTCGCGCAGATTGACGAAGTTTACACCCTTGACGACCCGCCCTTCATGGACGTCGAGGCAGGGGATGATTCTAACGGTTAACATTATCCCACCTCGCAACCGCTATCGCTTCCGCGAGCGTGAAGTTGTTTTCATATAGGGCGCGCCCGATGATAACACCCTCGACGCCTGAAAACTGGAGCGGCTTAATCTGCCTGATATCGCTGAGCGTCGCCACGCCCCCCGAAGCTATCACCGGGATAAAGATGCTCTCAGCGAATTCTTCCGTTTCAAATAAGTTAATACCGGTCTGCGCGCCGTCCATCATGATATCGGTGTAGACGATGCGGCTGACGCCGTAGACTTCGAGCTGCATGGCGATATCGACGGCGAAGATATCGGTCTCTTCGACCCACCCTTTTATCGCTACCTTGCCCTCCCTGGCATCGAGCCCCGCGACTATCTTGCCGGGATATTTGGCGCAAGCCTCTTTGACCAATTCGGGATCGCTTATAACCGAGGTTCCCAGGATGGCGCGGGCGACACCGACGCTGAAAACACGGTCCAGGTCTTCGATGGTGCGTAAACCGCCGCCGAGCTGAACCGGCACATCGACCCGTTTTATAATCTCTTCGATTGCGCCGAGGTTTTGAGACGACCCCGTAAAAGCGCCGTCTAAGTCGACGACGTGCAAAAACTCGGCGCCCTCGCCCTGCCACTTCTCGGCCATGTCGGCCGGGATGTCGGCGTAGACGGTCACGGCATCGGCTCGGCCCTGGTATAGGCGGACGCACTTGCCGCCCATTATATCTATGGCCGGATATATTATCACTTACATAACCCCCCAAAATTCTCCAGCACTTTTAAGCCGACGTCGCCGCTCTTCTCCGGGTGGAACTGGACGGCGTAGACATTTCCGGACCAGATGCCGGAGGTAAACTCCAACCCATAGTCGGTCGTTGTCGAGATTATTCCCGTATCCACCGGGTCGACATAGTAGGAGTGGACGAAATAGAAGTTCGACTCCCTGGGAACGCCCTTAAATATCGGCGCCTTGTTGACATAGTGCACCTGATTCCATCCCATGTGGGGAATCTTTTTGTCTTCGGGCAGCCGCCGTACGGTGCCGTCGAAAATCCCCAGCCCCTCGTGGATGCCGTCTTCTTCGCTTTGCTTGAAGAGCAATTGGAGCCCGAGGCATATACCGAGAAACGGCTTCTTTCTCGCGATGCTATCGCGCACCGCGCCCTCTAAGCCGGCCGCCCGCAAGTTCGCCATGCAGTCGGCAAACGCGCCGACCCCCGGCAAGACTACGCCTTCGGCTCGCCTTATGACGATCGGGTCGCCCGAGACGGTTACTTCGAAACCGAGCTTCTCGAACGCTTTCTCAACGCTCCTTAGGTTGCCCATCCCGTAATCGATTATCGCTATCAAACCTATCACTCACTTTATCTATCGCATCGCATTTGACTGTCGCAAACTCTGTCTATCTGTCGCCATCGACCAGCCCTTCCGCCCGCGCGCCAAGTCTGTGAGCCGCCGAGCGAGCACGCCGCCGAGCGAAACCGCTATATCCGGCCCTTAGTGCTCGGAACCTGCCCCGCATTTCTCGGGTCTATCTCGACCGCCTCGCCGAGCGCGCGCGCCAGGCCTTTGAAGACCGCCTCTACCATATGGTGGGCGTTTCTCCCGGAGAGCATCCTGACGTGGAGCGTTATCGCCGCGGTATTCGCAAACGCCCGCAGGAACTCTACGGTCAAAAGCGTGTCGTAGCTGCCGATTATCTCGGCCGGCAACTCGACATCGTATACGAGATACGGACGCCCGCTGATATCGAGCGCCACCAGCGCCAGCGCCTCATCCATCGGCATCATACAGCTCCCGTAGCGCCGGATTCCCTTTTTATCGCCGACCGCCTCGTTGAGCGCCTGTCCCAGGCAAATCCCGATATCTTCGACGGTGTGGTGCCCGTCGACCTCCAAGTCGCCTTTAGCCGTGACCTTCAAATCCATAAGACCGTGCTTGCCGACCATCGTAAGCATGTGGTCGAAGAAGGGGATTCCGGTGTCGATTTCGACCTCGCCGGCGCCGTCCAAGTTTAGGACCAGCTCGATATCGGTCTCTTTCGTCGTTCTTTTTATTTCAGATTTTCTTGCGCCCATAGCGACCCCTCTAGTTTATCCCTGTTAAATGTATCTAAACGCCTCGGCACTAGCCCTCGTAGCTCAGGGCTTAAGCCCTGAAAAACCGTGTATAGCTAACGATTCGTCTCTGATTGTCAGCCCTAAAGGGCTGAGCTACGCGTACGCGCCAGACCCCGGGATCTAATCAGTTGACCTTTATATCACACCAGTTCTCGCAGCGCTTTCAGAAACGCCTCGTTTTCCTCCGGCGAACCCACTGTCACCCGCAGGCAATCTTCGAGCAGCACTTGATTGCCGCAGTTTCGAATCAATATGCGCTTGTCGAGAAGGCCCTGCCATACCTCGGCGGCGGGCTTCTCCGTCCTGAACATAATGTAATTCGCCTCGCTCGGATATGGCTTCACGCGCTCCATCTTCGAAAGCTCGGCGAAGAGCCGGTCACGCTCGCTAAGAATCGTCTCTAACTTCTTCTCGAATATATCACGATGCGAAAACGCGATTCGCGCAATCGCCTGCGAGAGTTTGCTGAAATTAAAGAAGAGTTTTACTTTCAACAAACTCCCGATGACTTCATTATTGGCCAATAGATATCCCGCGCGCAAACCCGCCAGCGAATACGCTTTTGAAAACGTCCGCAATATCGCGAGGTTTTCATATTTGGCCATAAGCGGCAGCGCCGTCCGTCCGCTGAACTCGGCGTACGCCTCGTCGATGACGACCAGCGCGTCGGTGTTTTTCAAAAGCTCTTCTATCTTCTCAAGCGAGACCGAATCGCCGGTCGGATTGTTCGGAGAGCAAAGAAAGATGAGCGCCGCGTCGACATCGTACGCCTGCCCAATGGCCGAGTCCGCACGGAGCGTCTCAGGGTCTCGCAGCAAAGACACCATCTCGGTCTCGGTGATGCGACCGGTAATCCCATATATCTCGAACATCGGGTCGAAGGTGACCGCTTTGCGGCCCGGCCCGCCGTACGCGAGAAAGAGATTTTGGATGACCTCATCCCCGCCGTTTCCCACGAAGACATTTTCTAGGCCGAGCCCGTAACGGGCGGCGATAAGGCCGCGCAGCTCAGTCGAGAACGGGTCGGGATAGCGGTTATATGCTATCCGGTCGAACTCGTCTTTTATCTCATCGATAACCGACTGCGGCAGATTATATGGGCTCTCGTTCGCCGCGAGCACTATGTCGGCCTCTACCTTTGGCAAGTGGTATGGCTCGATGGCCGCGATGTGTGTGCGGGGACCGATCATCTTATCCCTCCATGCGATATTCTATGGATTTCGCGTGCGCCCCCAGGCCTTCGCCGTTGGCGATGGTAACGGCCGCGTCGGCGACCATCCCGAGAGATTGCCTCGAAAAGCTCAGCACGCTCGATTTCTTTATAAATGTATCCACGCTCAGCGGCGAGTAAAACCTCGCGGTTCCCCCGGTCGGCAGGACGTGGTTCGGGCCGGCGACATAATCGCCGACGGCTTCGGGTGTGTACGCGCCCAAAAATATCGCTCCGGCGTTTCTGACCAGGCCCAGAGCCTCCAGCGGGTTATCTATCATCAACTCGAGGTGCTCGGGCGCGATGATGTTGGAGAGACGAATCGCCTCTTCGCGCGAGGCGACCAAGAATATCCGGCCGTTCTCGGCGAGCGATTTCTCGGCGATGTCCTTGCGCTCTAGCCGCGCGAGCTGTATTGTCAGCGCCTCGACGACTTTTTGCGCCAACGCCTTTGAATCTGTTATGAGGATTGCGGATGCGTCCGGGTCGTGCTCGGCTTGGGCGAGGAGGTCGGCGGCGATATAGGACGGTTTCGCGTTCGCGTCGGCTACGACTACGACCTCGCTCGGGCCGGCCAGCATATCGATATTTACCGAGCCCACGACCATCTTCTTGGCGAGTGTTACGTAGATGTTGCCCGGGCCCGCGATGACATCGACCTTTTTGATAGATTCCGTGCCGAACGCGAGCGCCGCAATCGCCTGGGCGCCGCCTACTTTATAGACCTCGTCGACGCCGACCTCGGCGGCGGCTACGAGCACTTCGGCGCGGATGGCGCCGGGCACGACCATCGCTATCTCGTCGACACCGGCTACCTTGGCCGGAATCGCGTTCATCAGTACCGATGACGGGTAAGCCGCCCGCCCACCGGGCACATAGATGCCGGCGCGCTCGACCGGCCTGACCAACTGGCCCAAGAACGTCCCGTTCTCAACGGTAAACCAGGAGTTTTGCTTTTGCCTCTTATGAAAAGCCGTGATGCGCTCTTTGGCTTCCTTTATGGCGCCGAGAAACTCGCTCTCGACTAAAGAGTATGCCGCGTCGAACTCCTCGGCGCTCACACGGACCGTCTCCGTTGTCAGCGCTATCTTGTCGAACTTCTCGGTATACGCGAAGAGCGCTCTGTCGCCGTCACGAGCGACGGTTTCGATGATGTCGCGAACGGCCGCTTCGACTTCCGGCCGTTCAAAAAGCGGCTTCGCGAGCGACTCGCGCGCGCCGTCTTCGTCGAACCCAATTTTTAATTCGATTTGCTCAATCATTCGATCACCGTTCCCAGGTCCGGGGTTCGGGCCATAACCGACAGTTTAATACATCCGGCAAGCCCCCGCTAGACGCATATCATTATACTATATGAAATCACTTTAGTACAGTAAAGCATTAAAGTATGGACAAGTCCACCTACTCAATGTGAACCGCGCTCTCGCCGCAGAGTTCTTTGAGTTCGGCGAAGAGGCCGTTTTGAGGTGAGATGTTGTATTCCGGCGCGAGAGCGAGAATCGTCGGCTCGCCGCCGTTTTGCAGCTTCAAAAAGACCGGCACAGGGCCGGGCTGTGCGCGCAAAATCTCTTTCAGGCGCCCCGCGAATTGGGCCGTCATCATCGATTTCGATACCGTCAGCACGAGCGCCGAGTTTCCGTTCAGTCTCTTACCATTACTTGTGCCGTTACTTATCCCGTTACTTGTGCCATTGTTATAGCCGTTACCGCTACTGTCGCCGTTGCCGTTTGGTTTTGCCCTGCGGCGATTGGCGGCTTTTCCGCCGGTCTTCGCGTCGAATTCGCGTATCTCCAGCGAGATGACCTTAATCTCGTCCTCTTTTATGTCGAGACGCCCTTTTATCAGCACGATTTTGTCTTCGGCTAGAATGTCTTTGAACTTGTCATAGACAGCGGGAAAGACTATTACTTCTACCGACCCATCCAAATCCTCCACGTTCAAAAAGAGCATCAGGTCGCCCTTCTTGGTGGTCAGCTTCGTTATTTTTGCGATGATTCCGCCGACCCAGGCGACGGTCCCGTCCTTCTGCTCTTTCAGCTCGGACGTGGAATACTCGGTCTGGTTCAAGAACTCGTCGGCGACACCGAGTAGCGGGTGGTCGGAGACGTATAGCCCGAGCATCTCTTTTTCGTACAGGAGCAGCTCGGGTTTGTCGAACTCGGGGACAATATCGTCGATTGGGTCGTTGACCGCTCCGGCGGTTCCGGAATCGCCGCCGTCCCCCAGGTCGAAAATGGTAAACTGCCCCGCCGCCTTGTCTTTTTGGCTGCGCGCGCCGATCTCGACCGCTTTCTCGAACGTGAGCAGGAGCTGCCTGCGGCTTACCTTGCATGAGTCGAACGCCCCGCCCTTAATCAGGCTCTCTATGGTGCGCTTGTTGAGCGCGTTCATATCGACGCGCCGGCAATAGTCATAAATCGAGCGGAATAGCCCGTTCTCTTCACGCTCGCGAATGATGGCTTCGATAACGCCCTCGCCGACATTTCGCACGGCGGAAAGCCCGAAGCGAATGGCCTTGCCCACCACGGTGAAGTCGCGGTAGCTTTCGTTGACATCCGGCGGCAGAATTTCGATTCCCATGCGCCGGCACTCGTTGATATACTGCGCGACCTTGTCCTTGTTGCCCATGATACTGGTGAGCAGCGCCGCCATGAACTCGACCGGGTAATTGGCCTTGAGCCACGCCGTCTGCCAGGAAATAGCCGCGTAGGCCGTCGAATGGGAATTGTGAACGATTATGCCATCGGCGATGAAGTTATGCGTGTCCTCAATCTCAAGATCATAGGTTTGCTGAACACCTATAAATTCGATCTCCGCAATGGTGTCCCAATAAATATCTGAAGCCGCATGTTTCATCAACTCATCAGAATCGAAATATGCGGCAACCCTTTGCACCGTACCGCGCCCAAACCCTTTCTTCCGGGTATGCACCCCGCCAACGAATTCTTTCATGCAGACGCCGCTTTCGCGCTCGATTTGATGCCAGGTCAAACCGGCCCGAGCTTTTTCTTGCTGCACGATTGTCTTAATGTCGCACGGGATGGTATCGCGGCAGAACTTCTCACCCAGGGAGCCGTAGTAAGACTCTAGCCTGGTCAATCCTTCATCTCTGCCGATGATATGCCGCCCAATATTTTCTATAAAACTCAATATGCTGTCGCGTCCCTGCAAGTAAAGCGTATATCCGAGCCGCTCTTGACCCCGATATTTAAAGACTTTCTCTATGAGACTACTCACAATACCAAATCGCAGAAGTAGTTTCTGAAGCTGGCTTGCCATGCGTTTAGAGGAGGTTGCGTAGTAGGGGATTTTGTTTGTTCCCGTTGATATCAAGAACCCATCGCCCGACCACAACCGACCAATGAATATGGCCAGTGACTCTCGATCAAGCGAAAACACGTCCGCCGGAATGAACTTTTCGGTTGCATCCTTGTCGATGAGATTTAACTCTTCCAACCATAACCTCGCACCGGAGCGCGGGTTCCCGCCGTTTATCGCTTGTCCGGATTCTTTTTCGCGTTTGTTCCAAGGAGTTTGCCCCTTCTTGAAGGTTGTGTCCTGACCGGTACCGGCATACACCTCAAAAATATTGCGGCGATGCCGCACGGTCGCTTTCGTGTTATCGAACTGCTCAACGCCGGCCACAAAATCATCGACCTGTAAGTTGTTCTGGCTGTAGTAGTAAAAGCCGCTTGGGTGACATGTATTGCCCTCAGATAGCACACCTGCCAAAACTACCAATCTGTGTTTCGGCCAGCTAGTTTTGCCAACGGACGGTACAACTCGCGGCGTGGCGATTCTACTGCCTTCAGCTAAATCCTTTAGTTCTTTCCATCCATCCAGTGTAAGAAACGGGTGGTTATCGGTGACCGTTATCTCACAGCCCAACCTGGTTCTTACCCGATAGACTCGCTTACGACCATTGGCTACACAGTCGATAACGGGGCGCTTTACAATCCTGTAACTTCCGTCGCAGCTTAGGGTGTTGATACGCTTCCCTGTTTGATATAGGTGTTCAACAGTGATAGGCCGTCCTGAATCGGCATCGACAATCTCAGTTGAGCCAATTACGCATTTATTAAAGCCATAACCGGCAAAGTGGACGATGAGGTCGAATATCTTGCCGGCCAGGTTGGCATCGACACCGTTGTCGACCGAGCCGCTGATGAATTTCTCGCGAAACTTAGCCAAGACCTCGGGGAGTTTCTTGCCCATCGCTTTGCGCAGGGTATCGCCCTCGCCCATCGAAAAACCCGCCATAGTCGACGCTATGAGCATGACTTGTTCCTGGTAGACCATAACCCCGTAGGTCTCTTTTAGAATAGGTTCGAGCATCGGATGGAGGTGGCTTATCGGTTTGCGACCGTGCTTGCGGTCGACGAAGTCTTTGACCATTCCGGAGCCGAGCGGGCCCGGCCGGTAGAGCGCCAGAAGCGCGATAATATCGGTGAACGCGGTCGGTTGGAGGTCGCGCAGGAGCGCGCGCATCCCCGAACTCTCAAGCTGAAAGAGACCGGTGCTCTCGCCGCGCCTGAGCAGCTCATAGGTCTCCTCGTCGCTCAGCGGCAACGTATCGATATCGATATCGATACCATGTTTCATCTTTATGTTCTTGACGGCGTTGTCTATGACCGTCAGTGTCCTCAGCCCGAGAAAATCCATCTTCAGGAGGCCGATTTTCTCGATACAGCCCATGCTGTATTGCGTAACGATCTCCGCGTCGCCTTTGCGCTGGATGGGAGTGCGGTTCGTCAGCTCCTGGTCGGCGATGACGACACCGGCGGCATGTATCGAGTCCTGGCGCACCAGGCCTTCGAGGTTCCTGGCCATGTCGATGACGCGCCGCGTGATTTCGTCGTTCTCATAGGCATCGCGCATCTCCTGCGACGTTTTAAGCGCGGCGTCTATCGTCCACTGCCTGCCCTCGTGCAACCCGTCGGGAATTAGTTTCGCTATTTTGTCGACTCGCCCGTAAGGGATATCGAATACTCGCCCCGCGTCGCGAATCGCGGCCTTCGCCGCCATCGTGCCGAAGGTGATTATCTGGGCGACCTTGTCCTCGCCGTATTTCTTGGTCACGTAATCTATTACTTCCGGGCGCCGCTCGAAACAAAAATCGATATCGATATCGGGTAGGCTTATTCGCTCGGGGTTCAAAAATCGCTCGAAAAGAAGATTATATTCCATCGGGTCGATATTGGTAATCTTCAGGCTGTAGGCGACGATACTGCCGGCGGCGGAGCCGCGCCCCGGACCGACCTTGATATCGTTTGATTTTGCGTAATCTACGAAATCATGGACGACGAGAAAGTAGCCGGGGAATCCCATCTGCTCGATGACTCCCATCTCGTATTCGAGGCGCTCGCTGTGCGCCTCAGTCGGGTTCGGATAGCGCTTTGCAAACCCTTCGCGGCATAACTTCTCGAAATACTCGTCAGCCGTGTAGCCCTCGGGAATCTCGTAGTTGGGCAGCAGGTACTCGCCGAACTTTATCTCGACGTTGCAGCGCTCCGCGATGCGGCAGGTGTTGGCTATGGCATCGGGCCGCTCCGAAAATAGCGCCGCCATCTCGGCGCCGCTTTTCAGGTAAAACTCGTCGGTGTCGAATTTCATCCGACCCGGCTCGGCCAGCGTCGAGCCGGTCTGAATGCAGAGTAAGACATCGTGGGCCCGCGCATCCGCCCGCTTAGTGTAATGAATATCGTTTGTCGCGATTACCGGCAAGCCCAGCTCGTCTGAGAGCTTAAACATACCGACATTTACCTTTTTCTGCTCGGCAATGCCGTGATCCTGGACTTCGAGAAAGAAGTTGCCCTCGCCGAAGAGTTGATTGAAGTAGAGCGCCTCTTCTTTGGCGGCCTCGTAATTGTCCTGGTTGAGATGGCGCGCGACCTGCCCGGCCAGGCACGCCGACGCGGCTATCAGGCCGTCATGGTACTGCTCGAGGAGTTCCTTGTCGACACGCGGCTTATAGTAGAAGCCCTCGAAAAAGCTTAAGGCTACGAGCTTCATGAGGTTGCGATAGCCCTGCTCGTTTTCGGCGAGCAAAAGCAGATGGGTATACGACTCGGTGTTCTTCGTCTTCTCGAAACGGCTACCGGGCGCTACATAGACCTCGCAGCCGATAATCGGTTTTATCCCCTGTTTCCGGGCTTCCTCGAAAAACTCGATAATACCGTACATGACCCCGTGGTCGGTGAGCGCAATCGCGCTCATGCCAAGCTCCTTGGCCTTGCCGACCAGCTCTTTTAAGCGAGCTGCCCCATCGAGCAGTGAAAACTCTGAGTGCGTATGTAGGTGGACGAATTCCGCCATGCCGCTCCTTGCGCTAACCCGGTGTTGAAGTTTGAGTCAATTATACCCCAGTATGCGAAGGCGGCAAGGGCGCTTCATGCGCGTCTTTGAAGATACGGGAGAGCGTAAAAGCTCCACAGTCGCGCTTTAAAGCTCTCCTCAAACATTGCGCCACCATAACAACCCAGCGCAAATGCGCCGACAAAAGAGCCTGCTACATCCAAATAATGTTTAGGAAATCGCGTGCGCCTGTATTATAATAAAGACATGTTTCAACTGAATAACGATACGTCGAAGCCCGCCCCCTTCACGTACAGCTTGCGCTCGCGCCTGCTGTTATTGCTGGTGGTAATGCTTCTCCCGTTGATACTGTTCTCGGTCTACCAGGCGTACCTCAGTTACGAGCAGCTCACAAAACAAATTCTCACCGACAACGCTCGCGACGCTAAAGAGGTGGGCAACAACATAGACGAGTTGATTCAATCGACCGCCGACCTCCTCGTGGCCATATCGAGCAGCCGACCCGCGCAAGAGCAAAACTTCGGAGAACTCAAGCAGTGGTTCGGCGCCGTGGCCAAGGAGTACCCGTACTACAAAAACATCATCTATGTCGACCTCGACGGGAACATCCGGGCGGCCGCCTCTACCTTCACAAAGAAAGACGGGAAGATAATCGCGAACGTCGGCAATACCGCGTATTACAAACGATCCCTTACCGCCGAAGGACTCGCCTACGGTGACTTCATGCTCGGCATCTTGAGTAATAAGCCGGTCATCCACATTACCTATCCGGTCGAGCGCGAAGGCGAGAAGATAGCGTTCGTCGCGATCGCGTTCGACTTGGCGCGCCTGCAGGAGCGCATCGTAACATCGAACATCACCGAAGGCTCTGAGATAACCGTCTTCGACCAAAACGGCACGGTCATCGCGCGAACCCTCAACCCCAGCCAGTGGGTCGGCAAATGCTTCAAATCGAGCGATATCTTCACGGCGGCGACGGGCGGCGAGAAAAATATCACCGCGCCCGGCCCCGATGGCATCGTCCGGCTTATGACCTTCCAGAAAACCGAGACGACACCCTGGGTTGTGACCGTGTGTTTCAACGAGTCCTCCATCAGGAACTTGGCGGTGAACAACCTCCTCAAAGAACTCACGCTCTTTGTGCCGCTGCTTCTCGTAGCGCTTTTCGGATGGGTTTTGATCGGTCGTGACGTCGACAAACGCTACAAGGCGGCGCGGCGCCTCAGCATGACCGACCCGCTGACGTCGCTCGGCAGCTTCCTCAAATTCAACCACGACCTGGAGCAAGACATAGCTCGCGCCAAGCACAACATGCAATCCATGGCGCTCTTACTCGTGGACGTGCGGGGGCTGCGCGAGATGAAACAAGGCGTGGCCTACGAATACGGCAACGAGGTGCTCATAGGCATGGCGGATATCATCCGCAATAACCTGCGCGACACCGATTCCGCCTACCGTTTCGATAGCGATGAGATAAGCGTTCTCTTATCATCGACCGACGAGTTAGACGCCTACGAGTTCGCCCAGCATCTTGTCGACGAAATAGCGGTAAGCGATTTGCTCAAGAAGCATGATTGGAACGAGAAACTCGACATCGCTATCGGCATTGCGGTCTATCCGCTCGACGCGTCCTCGGCTGACTGCATCGTCCTATGTGCGACCGAGGCGCTCCATGACGCCAAAGCCTCGGAGCACACAAAAATATTTACCTATTCGCAGACGCAGAGGCCGCGGAAGATAAAAGAGTCCGCCGGCTGACGGTAGAAATACAGACGCCCCGTGCGGGGCTGTCAGTCTCAGACCTGGTGTCTGACACCTTTCGCTACCACCCGAGAATGTGCGCGAACCGTACAAGGCTTGTCGACGCATCAGAACCGAGCCAGCGCGATGACTATTACCACCCGAGAATGTACGCGAACATCAGCGGCGCCACGATACTCGCATCCGACTCGACGATAAACTTCGGCGTATCGGCTTCGAGTTTGCCCCAGGTTATCTTCTCATTCGGGACCGCGCCCGAGTACGAACCGTAACTTGTGGTGGAGTCGCTTATCTGGCAAAAATACCCCCATACCGGCGTATCCGGTTTCTTAAGGTCTTGGACAAGCATAGGCACGACGCAAATCGGGAAGTCGCCGGCGATGCCGCCGCCAATCTGGTAAAACCCGATAGATGCCTCTTGCGAGGTCTCCGCATACCAGTCCGCTAGTTCCATCATATACTCGATGCCGGTCTTGACGATATGAACGTCTTTGCGTTCGCCCGTCATAATCTTCGCGGCAAACATATTGCCGAGGGTGGAGTCCTCCCAGCCGGGGACGACCATGGGGAGGTTCTTCTCCATCGCGGCGTAGAGCCAACTGTCTTCGGGGTCTATCTGGTAATACTCCTTTAGCGTGTCGCGCCGGAGCAGTTCGTAGAAGTACTCGTGCGGAAAGAGCCGCTTGCCCCGCTCAGCGCACTCGTCCCAAAGCTCGAACATGGCGCGCTCTATCCGGCGCATCGCTTCCTCTTCGGGGATACAGGTATCGGTTACGCGGTTGAGATGGCGCTCCAGAAGCACTTGCTCATCGGCCGGGGTCAAATCGCGATAGTGCGGGATGCGCTCGTAATAATCGTGCGCGACAAGATTATAGACGTCTTCCTCGAGGTTAGCGCCGGTGCAAGAGATAATATGGACCTTGTCCCGGCGAATCATCTCCGCGAGCGAGAGGCCGATTTCGGCCGTGCTCATCGCGCCGGCAAGCGTCACCATCATCTTGCCGCCTTTCTCAAGGTGCTCCATATACGCTTTTGACGCGTCGACCAATGTCGCGGCGTTGAAATGGCGGTAATTATGCTCTATAAACCGGCTAATCGGACCTCTGGACATTTATCCTCCTCCTTGTTCGCATATCTAAGCACATACCTAAGCTCAAAACTTTACTATGCAACCTCTCGGAAAGCAATTGTTAGAGCCGGGGATGGGCTGCATCCAAACTTATGTGCGCACTGAGAACGCCGCCATCGACGCTTCCACCTCCGCGTCCCCAATACACACATTCACTAAACCTGCACCTTCGAAAAGAGGTACCCGCCGATGAAAAGCAAAATAGTACCGCTGATGCCGAGCACCGCGAAATCGACGAGGAAACCGAAATGGGTCGCGCCTATAAGCGCGCCGCGCAGGGCGTCGACGCCGTACGAGAGCGGGTTGAACATGGTTATGTAGGTCAAAACGCCCGGCAGCCCATCGAGCGGAAATAGCGCGCCCGAGAGAAAGAAGGTCGGCATGATAAGAAAGTTCATAATTAGCTGGAAGCCCTGCATGTCCTCTAAGAGCGAGGCGATAGCGGTGCCGAGCGCGGTGAAGAGCATCGCCGTTAAGAACATGAAGACTATCGCGACCGGAGCCATCAGCCAGTTTTCGACCTTGAAGCCCGCGAAGAGCGATATCGAAAAAACAACAAGACCCTGGAAGATGGCGATTGTCGCGCCGCCCAGGCTCCGGCCGAGCATGATGTGATAGCGTGAGACCGGCGCCACCAGCGTCTCTTTCAGGAAACCGAATTGCCTGTCCCAGATTATCTCGATGCCGGTAAACATCGAGGTAAAAAGTATCGTCATCGCCATGATGCCGGGAACGAGAAACTGGATGTAGTCGCCCTGCCCCGCCTGTTGGTATATCGGGCCAAACCCGAAACCGAGCGCGAACAAGAACAAGAGCGGCTGACCCAGCGCGCCGACTATCCGCGATTTCGAGCGGAAGTAGCGCTTGAGCTGCCTGAGCCAAAGAATATATACCGCGCTCATCGTCCAGCCCTCCTGGTCCACATCTTGCTTGCCATCCTCATGTTGTCGAGGCCGGTCGCCTCTTCTTCACGGATAGTTTTGCCGGTATAGACAAGAAACGCCTCTTCGAGCGTTGCGGACCCGGTCCGGTCTTTAAGCTCGCGCGGGGTGCCTTGCGCGACTATCCGGCCATGGTCGATGATGGCCACCTTGTCGGCTACCCGGTCGGCCTCTTCCATGATGTGCGTTGTTAAAAAGACCGTGATCCGCTCATGTTTGTTTAAATCCTTTATATGCTCCCAGATGAGATTTCGCGTCTGCGGGTCGAGCCCGAGGGTTGGTTCGTCCAAAAAGAGTATCTTCGGCAGGTGTAAAAGCCCGCGCGCAATCTCGAGGCGGCGCTTCATGCCGCCGGAGAAGAACTTGACCTGGTCGCCCCGGCGCTCCCAAAGCTGGACGAACTTGAGCATCTCCTCGATTCTCGCTTTGCGGGTGGCTTTGGGAATCTTGTAAATGACCGCGTGGAAATACATATTCTCATAGGCTGTCAGCTCGTCGTCGAGGCTCGCGTCCTGGAAGACGATGCCGAACGAGCGCCTGACATCGTGTTGCTCCCGCGCCGGGTCGAACCCGTCGAGGAGCATCTCGCCGCTGGTCGGATTGAGCAGCGTCGTCAACATCTTTATCGTCGTCGTCTTGCCCGCCCCGTTCGGGCCGAGAAACGCGAATATCTCGCCCCTTTGCACATCGAACGAGACATCATCGACGGCGGCAAAGTCTTTGAATTTCTTGGTAAGATTTCTAACCTGTATTATGTTATCGTTTTTCGAATACGCTTCATTCATCTTTGGTCTTTATCTCCGTCTCTTTCAAAGAAATCACGCTATTCTTGCATAGCCGCTATCACAGCCGCAACCCTTATTATATTCCATAACACAAGGGATTTGTTGGGCGGGGATGATTGCCGGCACAAAACACCTCCTTGCCAAGCCCGCTCTTTTGTTGTAACTTCACCACATCGCTTCAAACGGAGACAATCAGGACACGAGCGCCGGCCTCCTTATGACAGAAGGACACGACAGAATGGGCAAAGAGCAGGGCAAGGCACTACTGAGAGAGACGTTTGATTCCGTCTCAGGAGTATTCGATTGTGAAGCGTTGCGGTTCTTTCGCGATAGCGCCAAACATCTGGGCGCCTGTCTTGAACTAAGCGGCGGCGAGCGCGTGCTCGATGTGGCCACCGGGACCGGCCATGCGGCTCTGGCCATCGCCTCGCGTCTGCCTCGGGGGCAGGTTACGGGTGTGGATTTCTCGCCGGGCATGCTCGCGCAGGCGCGGAAAAAAGCGGCGGCGCTTGATTTGAGCAACGTTCTCTTCCTCGAACGTGATATGCAAACCCTGGGGTTTCCACCCGATTATTTCGATGCCGCCGTCTCCGCATTCGGCGTCTTCTTCGCCTGCGATATGGACGCCCAGCTTTCACACATCACGTCCACAGTTAAGCCCGGTGGCCAGGTCGCCATCTCCGAGTTCCAGGAAAACATCTTTTGCCCCCTGGCGAATCTCCTGTTCGACCGGCTTGCGGCGTACGGGGTTAAACAACGGTTACATGACTGGAAACGAATCGCGGACGAGAAAGAGTGTAAGAAGCTTTTTGAACGGGCGGGACTTGAAGATATCCGGGTGGATGAGAAAAACATGGGCTACTACGTCGATAGCGCGGAGAAATGGTGGGATGTGATATGGAACGCCGGCTTCCGTAGGCTGGTAAGCCAACTGACGCCCGGCGGCCTTGAGCGCTTTAAGCGCGAACACTTGCAAGAGGTGGACTCGCTAAAAACCACAGATGGGATTTGGCTCGAGGTGGGCGTCCTCTTTACCGTCGGGACGAAGCCGTAAGCTAGCTGCCAAGGCCCCGGAGCACGGCGGCGTTGGGATTTCAAAGTCCAATCGGGTATGAGAAAATGATTGCTGAGGCTGCAGCGATAGTCTTTGTTCAAGTTGAAGTTTGTGCGGTCACCGGATACTCCAAATCCAGGATTATCGGTGTGCCGCAAAATCAGATTGATGCCCCATTCATAATCATATGCGAGGTTCATTAAATGCCGAAGTTGACTATGAAACACCTATCATTTTTCTTACGCCGGTTTCTGCGCTATAACGTCGAGTTATTCTACCTGCAATCGAAGATGCCGAAATGGTCCGAACATCCCGACGAGCAACTGGCCCAATCTCTTAACGATAGACGCCTGGCGGCGCATCGAGAAATTCTAGACGCGACCAGAGATCACGGGCATCTCTGCGGCTCATGCGGCCGGTGTTGCCTGGAAAGAGTCGAACGGCACACCGATTTTGACCAGTTTATTCACGCCGGTATCGGCCAACCCCTCCATCACTTCGATAAGAAGATACTCAACCTTCCCTTGATGATTACGACGAGCGCAAAGCGGACGGTTCAACGGATGATCGGCAAAGACCTCGCCGAGCCTAAACCCTGCCGCTATTTAAGTAAATCCGGCTGTACCCTCACGCACCAGCAAAGGCCAATGCTCTGCGTATCGTGGTTTTGCCCTAAATATATCTTTGGAATGGACCCGAGCAGCCTCGATTGCCTGGAGAAGCCATTAAATGAGATGCGCCTCATCCACCATGAGATAGCCAAGGCCGTATTCTCTAGAGATACAGCCTCATAGCAACACAGACATCTCAGGGTGGCGTTAAGGCTAATACTTAACACGCAAAAGCATATCCGCAGGATATACACTTGTGGATATGCTTCTTTTTAATCAGTTCCGGTATTCAATTCCTATATTTAGTTTCGTTGTGACCTTGGTTCTACCCGCTAGAAAAGGCCGGCTTCTCGACGATGTCCTTGAGATAGCGGACCTGTTGCTCAACGATAGTGACGATTTGGTGCAAAAAGGCTATGGGTGGATGCTAAAAGAAACCGGCCCAAGTAATGGAGTTAGCGGTCACGCCGATATTTTCGAAGGTCTACAGCAGCATCGCGAGCGGGATAATGTACATGTTGGCGACGGAGTGTTCGAAGCCGGCAACTACAAACGCGGATACGGGAAAGACAATCGCGACAGCCTTGTCGATAACGCTTCGTCCGGCAAACGCCATCCACACCGCCATGCACACTAGAACGTTACAGAAGACGCCTTTGAAAAAGGCCGTCCAGAACGGCAGCGCGACCTTGGCTGCGGCAATCCTGACATATTCCTGCGCGATAGCGCCGTTGTTCATTTCAGGATGACGGGAGAGAAAAACGAGCAGCGCTAAACCGACTGCGCCGATGAACTTGCCGACACAGACGACCGCCCAGTTTCTGAGCAAATCGAGCGTGGTGATCTTCCTGTCGGCCCAGGCCATCGCGAGCAGGTTGTTGCCGGTAAATAGCTCCGCGCCGGCGACGACCACGAGAATCAACCCTAAAGAGAAAGCTACGCCGCCGAGCACCTGTATCACGGCAAAGCCCATCGAAGGGTCGGATTTGATAAGTACAAAATAGAGCGCACCCAAGCCGATGAAGGCTCCGGCCATCACGCTCAGCATCAGCACGGAGAGGAGCGGCAAGCGCGCCTTAGCCACGCCGACTGTTTCGACCCGCGCGGCGATTTCTTTGGGCGAAAAAGCATCGAAACCGAAGATTTCAGTCATAGTATTCTTTCTCGTTGTACCGCCCAGTATTATTTATGATTTTCCATATAACATGCCAAATGCCCTTTAAATCTATCCAACATCCATATCGCGGCGCTACCAGCCACATTTCCCTGCCTTTTAGAAACGGCCGGCCTCACTCCGCCCGCTGAAACAGGCTAGCTCTCCCGCACGACCCTTTCTAACCCGGAGACCATGTGGTGCTTCATCTCGCGCTGAATCTGGGTGCGCACCGGCTTTATGCGGAACATAGAGCCGAGCATCAGGCTGTTCGCCCGCATCTTGAGCTTCTTTTGCGGAAAATCGTAAAATCCTTGGCTCTTGTAATGTTTATGGTCTGCGAGGAAGACACCCTTCGACAAGTAGACGAAATCCCTGAATATCAGACGTGAACTCATGCCGTAGAAAGTCTGTGGTTTCTCGTAGGCATTGGTGAGCACCCACTCCAGCTCGACGGCAAAACCTTGCAACCGCCCGGTAATCTCGGCGGAACTGTCATATTCGTCGGTCACGACGCCGACCTGCGTGTTTTTATAGCTCTCCAAGAACATATCGAGCCACTGATTTAATGTGGCGTTCTGCCTGAGCGGCCCCGAAATGATGGCGCCGTCCAACTTCCCGCCGAAGAAAGGTATATGACCCCGGTAGAATGACCGATCGAAGAAGAGTTTCCATCGCGAGGAGAGATGGCGATCGTGTATGGTGCCGGCAAGGATAACGGCATCCGCTGTCAGGACACGTCCTTCGTAAGTAGCGCGCATGTCGTCCTTATAGACGCATTGATTATCATACGCACAGTTGAGGCAACCCAAACAACCACCCTTAAGTTTAGTAGCACCGATATCCACGATATCGACCTGCGCGGCAACCGATTTTCTAAATACATCCACCATCCCGGCGAGGTTCGAATTGCTATCCAGCCCATCGACCATGACCACGACCCGGCGCGGGTTCGTCTTCGTAACTTCGTCCACTGCTCCCGGCTCGTACTTGACCGGCCTGTGTACTACAGGCTCATACCGTCGGCGCGCAACTCTGCGCTCTTCGATGGCATGGATGAGGCGCTCCGCAAAAACTACGAGGTTCTTACGGTGTTCGGGACGCTCAAGGTCGTTCATGTCGGCGAGGAAGTCGTCGACGTAGTTCATGTTGAGGTCGTCGCAGACCGCGCGCATGTAATCGCGCGCGACCGTATCGTAGTAATGGATGGAGGTCGTGAGAACGGCGGCGTGCTTGCCCGCAAACGCCTCCCCGGCCCCGCGCTCGAAGATAAGCTCTATAAAGCGTTTGTATTGCGAGGGTACCAGCAGGTAATAGACCGGAAACGCCCACAAGACGCCATCGCTCGCCCTTATCTGGGAGACGATATCATCAAACCTCTCGGCTTCGCGCTCGACGCCCTTTATATTATGCGATATGTCGATGACAGTGAAATCGTGCTGCGGCAGATGTTTCTGAATATACTTCACGTACTGCATGGTAACACTGACGCTCCCTTTCGGGCTGCCGTTAAGAACGGTTATCCTCATGATATTCCCCCTAAATAATAGAATGAAGGCGGGCGGTTGGCCCGTCTAATCCTCGCTTTGTCTCTCCCGCCGCTCGAGTTGCTCAATAGACTCCTCGGCCCACTCTATATCTGCCGCGAAAAACTTCAGTCCACGGACCAGAGTAAGCTTTTGATAAAACGCATCCTGGGCATGGGTACCCTCGCACATAAAGCCATCGAGGCATTCGCCGATGAAACGCAGGGCCGCCAGGGCCTCTTGTCGCTCTCGAATAAATCCCTGCAGGATGTATATGAGTTCCTTGGCCGCGACTCGCGAACCGAAGAAAACCCGCAGGGTGAGTTCGTCGCGCATCGGCATGGAAAGGGTTTTCGGGGACGACTCCAGCCAGCGCTGCAGCTCACTGTCGCCTTCTTCCGTTATACTGTATATCTTCTTATCCGGTTTGCCATGCTGCAGCTCGACGCGCGAGACTATGTGACCCTTGTCCTCCAGGCCACCGAGTTCACGATAGATTTGGCTGAGCTGGGCATTCCAGAAGTGGTTTATGGAATTGTCGAAGACCGACTTCAGCTCATACCCCGTCATCGGCTTAAACGTCAGAAGCCCGAGCATCGCATGACGTAACGACATAATCTATCCCCTAACAGCTGTTAATATACACTATATTATACATAACATGTTATATATGAAAACGCAAGCATACGTTCTTCAAGTGTTGAGGGACTTTTGGGGATATGAGGCAGCGATAGGCATGGCCTAGAACCATGCGCGCGGTATCTCACTTCCGTAGCTTCAGAATATATCCCTGTCGTTCAGCTATATCATCGAGAATCGCATGCATTAATTTCGCTTTGCTTTTAATATCGAGGTCTGCTGATTTATTTCTTGCCGTATCGATGGCTCCTTTCAGCTCATCGATATCGAAAATGGTCGCCGCTATGCAATAATAGCTTTTCGAGCGGCCTTCATTGAATTCATTTAATAGCTCCTTAAGAAGCCGCGCCCGCTCATTTTGTGCCTTCTCAAAAGCGCTTATTCCGTGCTGATTAACAACAGAGATATTGTCTTCCAGCATCTGATAACAGATGAACGTATCATTGGCTCTGCTGAACTCCCTGTGGTGCTGCCATTTCTCGCAGGTTTCACCTTCCGGGCAGTCCCAACAAAACTCGACGCCTTTCTTCTTTAAAGCGCAACAAAGGATAGAACATGGGGCTGCAAAACGAAATTCCGTTTTGCAACCGGGACACCTGCTTTTGGTCTCCCGGTTGTAGTTCGGGCACAAAATGCAAGAAAGCCCACAGACCCCGATAGCCGGATATGTTATTGACGCGAAGACTTGCTTATCTGCCATTACCTTTATTCTAACATTGTCGTTGTGGCTGACAAACGCCGGGCACCCGCCACTCAATCCAAGGTCGCCTCAGATATGGCTTTTATGAACTTAACAAACTCCGCGATGACACCTATGGTCGAGCCGACTATGCCGAGAATCAGGGCGAATCTTACGAGAAGGGTGAGGATTCCCTCGCTCGCAAGCGAAGATAAATCGAAGGGGAACGTGACATATAGGCTTAAGGACACAATGATGCCTACGATATTAAGCCCTATGCGCGTAAAGCCCAGAAACCAATCCGGGTCATAGAAAAAGAAGAGGAGATTGGCCACTGCCGTTGCAATCAAGGAGATATTCAAATACCGCAGCGGCACAACAAAATCGCTGGTAATGAAAGGTACGCGCCAGGCCAGAAGGTTGTTCGCCACATAAAGCAGAATCAAGTTTACGATGATGGCGACTGCGTAGCCGAACCTTTTCTGCCCTCTCGAACGCTCTTTAGGCCTCGTCCAACGTTCCTTTTTTAGGACGCTGCGCTCATCAGCCTGCTTAACCGGTTTCTCACGATACTCCTCGTCCGGCTCGCGTTGCTCATCGCCCATTCTTCCCTGCTCCATATCATCACCTGAAATGTATCTACCCCGTTCTCGCGAGGCATCAAAAGCGGGTAGAATCCAGCATAATGCGCGGATTGTTAAATACGACCTCCTATCCAAGAAAACGGTTCAATCTCATGCTCAGGTTATACATCTCGCATTCTGGGAAAAGATTGCAAAGAGATGAGCTTTGAAACAGGAGGCGCCATGTGGGCAAGCAACCGGGCCAAACCAACAATCCAATTCTTTCTGTCCTTGATAATATTATCCGGCTTTCTGTTGCTTCTTAGCTCCAGCGCTTTCGCTCACGGGCCCGTTCTAGAACCCGCGCGCGGCTCCATAATCGCATCTTCTGTTGATTCGCAATCAAGCACGGATTTGCTTGAAGATGCTGTGGCATTAACCGACCCTACCGACAACTCACTCGCTGTCTACGGCACGCTCTTGAAGCCTGGAGAAATCTATGCATACTATTTCATTCCGAAGAGAAGTGTTGCCATACCGTTAGAGTTGTTGGTTCCGAAACGGGGTTCCAGCTCCGATATGTTCCCGACCCTCGTTCTGGCCCATGAATCCACAGCTACCGCCAAATCAATGAAGCCTCCAACGATGATTACTCAAGCGACGGATTTGGACTCGCCTGACCCTGCAGGCGCTACAGAAAACAAGACCACTCCCGGTGGGAGCTTTCTCCGCTCACTCCCGGACACGCTCGAGCTTTCGGTCTTTGAAACGCGGCGCGGCGCGCGAGAAGCCTTCTTTGAGCCATTTAGCCTGGAATACCTCTATCACGGCAACGAACAAGATATTCTGCTTGAAGAAGGCGTTAGATACTACCTCCTAGTCTTCGAGCCGCGAAACTACACCGGCGATTATGTCATTGGCCTCGGCGATGTGGAGGATTTTTCTGATGTTTCCTTTGTGGGACTCCTCAAAGAAGTGCTTTTCATCAAATTAGGCCTCTATGGTGGTAGAAGCATACCGTGGGGCGAACTAATCGGGCTGTTTATCTTTATGGCAGGCTTTATCGTGGGCCTCGGGGCAGTCACCGTTATCGACCTTCATGGATTTCTCGGACGGACTTCGCCGTATTGGGCCGAGACAACGATACGAGCGCACAAAGTGACTAAGCCTCTTATCTGGATTGGCTTTGTTTTGTGCTTCATAGGCGGCTACATTTTGTATCGAGACATCGGTCTGTCGGCGACGGCCGCCCTGCAACTAATAGTCGCTATCCCACTCGTGCTTAATGGCGCGTTTCTGTCTTTCTATATAAGCCCGCGATTGCTCGCCAGAGAACGCGAAGGCAGCGCTCAGGAACTTCTTCCCAGCTCCATGCAAGCGAAAATAGCGTTAAGTTTTGTGCTTTCGTTTCTCGGTTGGTGGACCGAGGTATTCTTGCTCGCGTATTATCTGATGGTCATTCGATAGAAGTTCGGTGACGTCAGCCGGCTTACTGCTTTCGATGGCAACTCCTTCCCCTCGAATCACACGCTCAAATCCCTGCTGCTGTAGCGGAGATACGCAGCCAACAACATCACGGCGACAATACCCAGAGAAATAGCGATATAGAGCGGGTCTAGCGAGGCATGGTTGATGATGACCCTGCCTTCGAAGTATTTGAACGGTGTCAGATACTTCAGGCCGGGATACTTTTTCGTGATATCCAGCCACAATGAAAGAAAGAATGCGGCGAGCAATAGCCCGGTTGCCACGGGAGCCGCGCGCTTGGGCTTCTTCGAGATTCCGGCGGCGGCCAGGCCGGGCAACCCCTTAAAGAGGTCGTTTGCCGACTGATCCGAATTGGCAAAGCCCGAAAACTTGGTTATGCCGGTCAGAATCAAGAAAAACATCCCGAACGACCACGCAATCAGCGACTTCCTATGGGCTTTGAGTTCTCTTAAAACGATATTCATATAACGCCTCTCAAGCGCAATCAAGTCGAGCGAATATCTCGCTTAACATAGACGTAATAGCTGGCAACAATGGCTAGTATCACAACAACCGCTTCGATTAAGACGAACTGAAGCTCGTACGAGCTGTTCTTTAAACGGACATCGTCGAGAAGCTTTCCAGCGTCACTCCGAACGCTTTCCTGAAGGCCGGCGGAAAGCCCTCGAGCGTTTTGCGTAAAGTGTCCGTTTCTGTAGCGAATGCGGGAAATATCTACAAAAGCAGTCCTTCTTATAGAAGCTCGCGGAATAATCGAGCAAATCCTTGACCTTCATATTGTCGTAGTAATAGACCTCGGACGGCAAATACCCGATTTCCTGCTTGATTTCAGCTCCGAATTCAACGACGTCTTTTCCAAATATCTTGGCGCTGCCGCTGGTCTGGTAGATTAATGAAAGGAGGGTACGAATCGTAGTCGATTTGCCGGCACCGTTGGGTCCGATAAAACCAAAGAGTTCGCCCTCTTCGACGACGAGATCCACATCGATGATTCCCCTTGCCGCGCCATAGCTTTTTGTCAGCTTATGCGTCTCGATTACGTTCATTCGATTCTCCCATTCGACGATTCCGAATTAATTACTACGTCAAATAATCGCTTCAGCGTTTGTTTCTATTGTTGAAACCAAGAACCCTTTTTGCAAGTTCGTGAAAGGTTGATTGCGCGCTCGGTATTCATAGTTTGAAATTTGTACCCAATAGAGAAAAGCAAGGTTTTGATTTCTCAACCTTGCTTTTCTCTATTATTGTATCGATATACTCATCCGGTCCCGCTCGGGATGATAGCCTATCAGTCCCTAACGTTATCGATAAGTATTCTCTGCGCTATTTCCGCAGAATCATTGTTAATGTTCTGCCTCTACGCCGGCGGTTTCCTCCCTGACACCTATGGCTACCTTGTACAGAATGGTTAGTATAAGCGCACCGAGCGCCCATATCCCAAGAACTATAAATGACTCGGGCACAGTCGGCCAGTATTCCGTTACTGTGCCAAAGGGATTTGGCACAAATCCGCCGACCGTCAGGCCAAGCCCTTTGTCTATCCACAACGATGCAAATAGTGCCACACAGGCCGCTACCAAAGTATTCTGCGACCCGCGTGTCCGCGGGTTGATTAAGAGTACCAGGGCTGTCACCGCCAGGATGACGCTAGTCCACATCAAGGGGACCAGCATCCCTTGCCCATAAATGCCGGCAAAGAGGTATTCGAAGGCATGCATATGCCCCGGAATGTTGCTGTAGAAGGCGGTAAAGACTTCTAGCAGCAGGAAGAAGACGTTTGCCACCATCGCATAGGCGACAATCTTGCCGACTGCCATAATAGCGTCTTTTCCGGGGTCGAATTTAGAGACCTTTCTCACTATCAGGGCCAGGATTATCAGCAATGCGGGCCCCGCGGCAAACGCGGAAGCGAGAAATCGCGGCGCTAAGATTGCGGTAAGCCAGTAATGCCTTCCGGGTAAACCCGCGTAGAGAAAAGCCGTTACGGTGTGAATGCTAAACGCCCACGGTATCGAGAGATAAATTAGCGGCTTGACCCATTTCGGCGGCGGAGTTCCCTTCCGCTCGGCGCCCATAGCTGTCCAACCAATTGTAATATTAAGAATCAGATAGCCGAGCAAGACCGTGGCATCCCAGAACATTACCGAATTGGGAGTTGGGTAGAGAAACATATTCGCGACCCTCATCGGCTGACCCATATCTACAACAATAAATGTCATACACATGGCGACGGCCGCTACGGCCAAAAACTCTCCGAGGATAAGCAGCTTACCGAACTTCTTATAATTATGCAGATAGAACGGTATGACAAGCATGACAGCGGAGGCCGCAACACCCACGAGGAAGGTGAACTGGCCTATGTAGATACCCCATGAGACATCTCTGCTCATGCCCGTTATCCCTAGGCCGGTGTTAAACTGCTGAAGGTAGAACAAGAAACCCACACTAATAGCGGCGAGTAGCGACAATACCCATATCCAGTAGTTTTTACTTCCATATAGCGCTTTCTCAAGCATTGTCAGCACCCCCTATCACGTAATAGACTTTTGGACCTGTTCCAAGCAAGGGTTTTCTTCTGATTGTATAAGCTTCGCTGAGAACCTTTCTGATTTCAGAGTTAGCATCGTTTATGTCGCCGAATACCATAGCACCGTTCGATGCCGCCACGCAGGCGGGCTCAAGACCCACTGCGAGCCTCTCCGTGCAGAATGTGCACTTCTCGACGACGCCCTTCATCCTCGCCGGATAATCGGGGTTCTCGTCCTTGATATGCGGCCTCGGGTCGATCCAGTTAAAGCTCCTCGAGCCGTAGGGGCATCCGGCCATGCAGAAGCGGCACCCGATACAGCGGTGCATATCCTGCACAACAATTCCGTCTGACCTCTTGAATGTGGCCTTTGTCGGGCATACCCTTACACAGGGAGGATGTTCGCAATGATTGCACAGCAGGAGAAAAGGCATTTCTTTCAGAGACTCCTTCATGTGCACCTCCTCTTGTTCTTCGGGGAAAGTATGCTCGAAGCTGTCGGCCCATATCCACTTGACCTCGCTTTTCGGGTCATCAATAACAGGGATGTTATGGATACTGTTGCAAGCGTTTATAACCCTTTTGTAATCGTCCTCCGTCTTGAACTTGGCCACATCGATAACCATGGCCCACTTGCCTGCCGTAATGGCGCCTGACTCCGGCGTGAACTCGGACGCTTGAGCAATATCCTTTGTAATATCTTCCACTATCGTCAGTCCACCGATCGCCAAGATTGCGGAGGCACCGGCCATTTTCAGGAAGTCTCTTCTATCGATTCCCATTATTTCCCCTCCTTTGGCGCCAAATGACAATCCCAGCAGTAGGGCTTTACACCCGTGTATTCATGACATTTATCACAAAATTCCTTCTTGTTCGAATGGCACCGCATGCAAGTATTCTGAAGGCTGACGGTGTGCCTATCGCCGTCACTCGCGACATAGACCGTGGTCTCATCGCGTACCGACATATCCCGCCACTTATTGAGCAGGCTCATATGCTCGGCTTTCATAAACTCCGCCGACTCGACGCACTTCTTTTCCTCTAGTTTCCGTATTTCCGGTGTATCGAGATTTGGCTCGGGAGTAACAGTGGCCTTCCCGATGTCACCAAAGAACGGATATGTCGCAAGAGCCAGGAATATGACGATTCCTAAAATAATTTTGCCGCCGTTATACATCTTCAGCACCCTCTTTCTCGGGAAGATCTTCAAGGCGCATGTCTTGCGTCCTTTCCTTTTCTCCCTTCATCACTAGGGCGTTAGCCACGAGTTCGTGCATACCTGCCACGTCCACGCCGGGAACCCAATAATTCATCAACGGCGGCAAGGCCGCCCTGTCAATGGCGCACATGTTAGCCAGCATATTGACGCCGTGATGCTGCCGGACATGCTTTACCGCATTCGCTCTTGGGAAACCGCCTCTCAATCTCAATTCCATGTTCTCCGACGCATTGAGGCCGGAGCCGCTGCCGCAGCAGAAGGTCTTCTCCCGGATGGTGTCCTCAGGCATCTCATAGAAATTGTTGCAGACATTCCTGATGACATATCTCGGCTCATCTAATATGCCCATGCCCCGCGAGGTGTTGCAGGAGTCATGGAAGGTTACTTTTAGATGGTCGTTACGGGACGGGTCAAGATTTAACTTGCCGTGCTTTATCAAGTCGGCGGTAAATTCAGCGATATGAATCATCTTTGTGGAACCGGCATTTTCAAACTTGGTGCCTGTTATGGGCGAAACCGGAACCTCGAGAAAATCAGCGGGCCCGTTCCAGGTGTCCATGTACTGATGCATGACCCTCCACATGTGGCCGCATTCGCCGCCGATTATCCATTTTACGCCCAACCTTTGGGCCTCGGCGTAAATCTTGGAGTTGAGCCGCTTGGCCATCTCGTTCGAGGTAAAGAAACCGAAGTTTCCACCTTCGGACGCGTAGGTGCTCCAAGTATAGTCAAGGCCAATCTCATGGAAGAGCATCATGTAACCCATGCACGTATATGTGCCGGGGTCGCCGAACATGTCGCCGGATGGCGCAACGAAGAGAACTTCGGCACCTTTGCGGTTGAAGCTCGGGTCAACCTTGACGCCCGTTATCTCCTCTATGTCGTCTATCATGAAGTCAAAGTTGCTTTTTATCGTGTGCGGCTCGAGACCTAGGTGGTTACCCTTCATAAAGCAGTTTGCCACGGGACCCGCAATCCACTCTATGTTTAGGCCGAGAAGATTGAGTATCTCCCTGCCTATCATTGTAATCTCGGCCTGGTCGATGCCGTACGGGCAAAAGACCGAACAGCGACGGCATTCCGAGCATTGGTAGAAATAATACCACCACTCTTTGAGGACATCTAAGGTAAGCTCTCTGCCGCCTCCGTGTTTCCCCATCATCTTGCCGGATGTGGTGAAATATCTCCTGTAGACCGACCTTATAAGCTCTGCCCTGAGAACAGGCATATTCTTGGGGTCTCCCGTGCCGAGAAAGAAATGACACTTATCGGCGCATGCACCGCATCTTACACAGATATCCATGAAAAGCCGGAAGGAACGATACTTCTTAAGCCTGTCTTCCATGGCTTCTAGGACTATCTCTTTCCAGTTCTCGGGCAGGCTCCAGTCCTCGTCTTTTACCGACCACTTCCGAGCATTCGGGAAATCGACGGTATTGAGGCTTTCGGGCTTGCTCGCGTTGCAAAACATTCCGTCTTGGAATTCAACCGGGTTATACATCCAACCCGTATAGGGAAGGCTGTAATTTATCTTTGACAGCTCTTCTGGTTTCTTCTTTGCCATGATCACTCCTCTCCCACTGGTATCTCAGCGTCGTTCTTTTCATTGCCGGATTCGCTCTCAGCCTCCGCGGGCGCTTTTGCTGAGGGGATTTCGACTGGTATTCCAGCGTTCTCCATCTTCTCCCTGAAATCATCCTCATACTCTTCGTATGGATGGAGCTTGACGGGATAATTCCATGGGTTGATATGTCTTTTCATGCGGCTATCGTTTGCCAGATTTCTTGTTGGGCTGAGGAACACGCCGCCCGCATGGACCAGTTTGCTAAATGGGAAGTAAACAAAGAGGGTGCTGACAAGAAATACGTGGATATAGAAGATAACGCCGATTCCCTCCGGGATGACGGGGCTGAAGCCAATCAAGCCCATTGTCAGCTCTTTTACGCTCACAATATCCACCTTGAAGAAATACCTCATGAGGATACCGGTGGTAGCAATCGATATTATCAAAAAGAGCGGAAAATAATCGGCTGCAAGTGAGATATAGCGGACTGTGCGTACAGCAAGCCTCCGGTATAGGAGGTAGCCCACCGCCACCAACAATATCGCACCTGTCATATATAGCCTTGGAGCGCCGATTTGCATAAAACCATCGAGGCTCTCTAATGCGCTCACATATACGGGAGAGGGCTCCGCGAAAAACCTCATGTGTCGAATTAGAACAATCAAGAACGTCCAGTGAAACGCTAACGCCGCCAACCACAGCCACTTGCCGGAACTATAGGCAAGCCGCCCTTCTCTCAATTCGCTGGTGTTGTTTCTAAACAGCGAACGGAAAAGAAGTATCTCGAGCGCCATTCTGCCGATTACACCGCTGGTGGTGGAGGGGTTGTCGAGTTTGCTCTGGTTTATCCACGGCAGAGATTTTTGCTGACCGCAGGATGTCGAGATAGCAAAGGGTACGGGCGACTTTCCCCACGTTACTACGCGATAGACAACTCCAACGATGATTGTTAGAACGGCAACATAAGGTATAACGATTCCGAAGAAAGACTGCATGCCGACAAACTCGACCCCAACATAGGCGACCAAGCTAAGTAACAAAACTACAGCCAAGGAAAATAAGGCTCCCATTCTATTCACCTCTTTTCTTTATTTTAAAATTGGTGTTTCAATATTCGGACCTTGCCCTAGACCCTGCTCTTGCATCTCACATAACCTGCGTTCCTTCTGAAGCAATCTGAAGACCATATCATTCGACTCGTTAGTTTTGAGCTGATATATCTTATCGCGTGCTTCCATGTATAAATCAAAGGATATAAGTGCAAGGGTGTCTATTTTTAACTCGAACGCAGTCAATGCCGCAGCATCTACAGCGCCCCGCGTATCGCTCGTATTCTGTGATTCCTCACTGATTATCTTTTTCAGATGGAAGATGAAGGCTACGGCTTGAGAGGGAGAAAAGTCCTGCACGGCTCTGACTTTGATGATACTCTCGAGATAAGGAGCAATCTCCACGAAAGGCGCCTCGTCGATGAGGCCATCGACAAGCCCTTCTAATCCCTCGTGGATGGTATATCCTACCGGACCCGTAAACTTGTTTTTTTGGCCCTTTAGGAAAGCTGCGGCTTCACCGGAATACGTAGCCGATATCACATCGAGCCATCGCTTTAAGATAGCGGACTTCTTCTTTCTTAAGATGTCATTAAGCTTAGTCGCCATATCATCTCCGTTCATGAGAGCAGTTGGGATTGGCCGGAAGATACCGTTAGAAACGGTTTACTCTCAACAAAGCCTTTCCAATCTGCTTTGTTCGTGAATCATTCGGCTTGTTGCCTTCAAGTAGGTGCGGTTTTAACTCGCCGCCACCATGAGGGGGAACCAGTTTTCACATAATACCTCCTTAGGTTGCCTTTTGTCGTATATGCTAAACCGAAGTTTACGTCGAAAAACTAAGATTAGATATCATGATTATGCCCGCGGGCGGGACATAAGTCTTACACCAAGTTTGATTTAAGATAACCAAAAACAATTGCGGCTCTCATGCCCTTATCAGAAGCGCAACATAGAAAGTTTGTAACAATTGTTCCAATCAGCGTAGCATTGCTCCAAATACTTGTCAAGTAAATGTCAAGTATGTCGCCCGGCAATTGGCTGATGATTTTATATGTCCATGAGGGTTGTGGGTTGGGGGTGGGATGGGGTGTGTTTGTGTGGGTTCTGGTTAGAGCAAGGCGAACAAAGACGAGGGGAGCTTGGCGTGCAATGATCAGCAAACAGCCTCAGACCCATTACACCGCAGCCTCGAAATCTGATAAATCCCGGGCATAATCCAGACAAACGGCTATATGCTCTTTAGTAAGGTCTGGAAACTCCTCGATTATCTCTCCGGCCGACATACCTGAAGCCAGGTATCCGAGAATAAGACTTACGGGAATGCGCATGCCTTTGATGCGCGGCTTACCGTGAAGTACATCAGCGGTGCTTACAATATGGTCTCGCCAGTTTACCAGCATCTTACCCTCCTTTTATAGCCCGATGCTATACCTCAAGGATATCTAAATTTAGTGTAAAGAGCAATCAAGTCCTCTGTATGGATTGGCAACATGCTCGTGCTTTCGACCGATGACTATTGGCAATCAATTGCTTAGCTAATCTACGAGTCTACTGCTTTAAAGCCGTTACCTTTTTCTCGAGGTCATCGAGGGCTATCTTCTCAAGCCCCCACTTTACTTGCCCATCCTTGGCTTTTTTCACGAGTAGAGGCACATCGAGCGTATCTCCATTTGCTTCCGTGAACGTATAATCGGTAAACAGCGCGACCTCATCACCGAGGCTAAGCGCTTCCTGCTCGGCTTGAACGACTTTGTCGTCGCCCACTGTTCCACCCAAAATCTTGATGACAATCCGATTGCTGTCACAGCCTTTGAGTTTTTTCTTTACCTCGACGACAACCGGCGTGTAAATCATGACTATATTGCCGTCTTTATCCGGGCGGAACAAGTTTGGATCATCCGGCTGCAAACCCGCCGGTCTTTTGCCGTCTTTTGTGTTCCAAACGCTTGGCTGTACGTCGACTACAGTGCCAATTGCAATATCTTTAGCGCTTTTGGTAGCTTGTTCAACCGTATATGGCACCTCATACCCCGATACTCCGATATTTAGAGGCGCGGTTTCACTACTAGCTGGTTTGATATTGGCTTTATCATTGTTTTGGTTATTTCCAAGTACCGAGAAATTTACTGCAAAGGCTACCGCAACCACTATTGTGAGAGCAGCGATCATATAACCTTTTTTGAAGAATAATTTCACAGTTGTGCCCCCCATGAGCTGCCTTGCCCAATCTGCAGCTCGTTCGAGTTCGCCTTCTCTCAGCGGCCCTTCCTTGCCCTCGACAAAGAACCCTTCAGGAGGAACCGCCAGCTCTCCAGCCTTTTTCTCGAGCCCTTCCGCGACAGGCTTAGCGGCATAACCGAATGTCCCCATAAAAAAGCGCCCCGCTGTGCGCCCTAATGTAGAATCGAAATCATCTGGTGACATCCTGGTGTCGAACGCGGCCACCTTGACCCCTTTTAAGCCGCTCACCGGGACGCTGTCTATCAAGTTTTTGATTGCAGGGGTCGGCCTGAATCCCTGCGTAGGCGAACCAACGACTAGCATATCCAATCCCGCCAGTTGCTGAGGTTTCACATCGCCCACGCGAAGCACCGCGACATCCTCGCCGGAGCCGCAAGCAGCGCCAATCGCTCGGACTATTTGCTCCGTGTTGCCATAAAGCGAATCGTATATTACCAACACCTTCATCGCGATGTTCCTTTACGTTTGGAAGCGGAAACTCCTAGCCGATGATAAGCGAAAGTCGATGGCTCCCTCTAAGATGATGTTCGCTATAGCCATTTCTCAGCGATTCTCCTCAGATACCCTTTGTTGCCAAGCCACTAAGATTTCTGCGACTATCTTTGCGTGTTCTCTGTTTGGAGTAAGACCCATGCGCTCGTGCTCTATCCTTACAAGATAGTCAACAATTTTGTCGATGCTGCTATTGGATTTAATTAAAGAGAATACTTCGGGCAAATAAGTGTGATATTCGTCGCGCGCCCAGGGCTCATCGGAGATTCCTATTGGATCCCAGATATAATGAAGAACCTCATCTATACGCCCATATAGCTCGCTGTCTTTAGGGATTAGTTTCTTTCCCATCGATTCCTACCACAACCTCGCACGTTATTTCATCGGTTTAATCAGCACCTAATAAATTCATTGGTCCCATAGCTCGCCACGACGTATGATTTTGCAATGGTAGCATCCGCTAGATTCGCCATCATTGTTGTACCACTCATGACGACCACCAGCAGCTTCACAATCTTTGCCTTTACTCGCAATACCAAAGTTAATTAGGAACCATGGCAGATGGGTTCTTAACCAAGTTCGCCAACGGTAAGGGCCGCCGCTAGTCTCTGGCATCAATATCTCCTTTTTGCTGCTGGCAAATACGCACTTGAAACTAGACGTACGATTGTTTGTATTATATCTCTTACTGTGATTGTACGTCAAAGAGATATGCATGTGGTTGGCCGAGCCATTATCGCGAGGGTCAATCATATCTCACAGCAGAAATCTTACGGTTCTCAGACCAGGGGGTCAATTTTTAACCGGCGATGACAAGCTTGAAAGCGTTGTCGAACGATTCGGAGATGAGTGCTTAAATACGAACAAGTTCCTCTCCATAGAGGACGCTCGGGCCAAGATCGCGGCCTGGAGAATTGAGTGCAATAATTTTACGCCGCACAGCTCGCTCGGCAACATGACTCCCGCTGAATATGCGGCGAATTACGACTGTAAGGAAACGCCAGAAACTAAATTTTCTCTAGTTTTAAATGGACCAGTTTTTGGGTGAGGTTCATTTTTATCATTGAACCTTATCAAAAAATGAACCTTTAGATTCTCATTAGCTCTGAATCCAACCATCGCATAATAGATGCATTCATTCGATGGGGATAAACACATAAGAATAGTAGGAACAGAACTGGTTCGGTCTTAATAAGTTTAGGAACATAAGCGCCACCAGATTCTTGAGCCATTGTTCGTAGCTCACTCCAATCCTGGGTATGCTTTGGATAGGCTATCTCAAGAACTCCTTCTCGGTTATTCCATTTATATAGATGCCATAATTTCTTCGGTTTAAATGTTGTAACCGAGATCCTAGTAACATCAGGCCAAAGCGGCCAAGTATGTTGCTTAAAATTGCGTCTCACGAAGAGGTGAACTAGACCTTCTAAGACATATGAGTTACCGCGAAATCTTTCATCCAATGGCTTTTCCGCTATCCCCAAAAGGTGGGGCATAACACTGTTCGCATCATAATACGGATTCGCTAATAGCTCCTCCCCTTTCGGTTTGTTGACATGACAAATTACCTCGATAAGAGCCTTAAGCAAAAAGTCTGGCTCAGGCGTCGAGATAACTTTTTTTTGATACCACATCGCCGCAAGGAACTGGGGTGCAGCAGCTTCACCCCACATATAAAGTTTGCGACGATTCTCTAAGCAGAATTCCTTGATAAAGACATCGGTTTCATCTGCTCTTTTGTTCTCGAAACGCCTCCAGAGGCCAAGGATGCTCATATAGGCCACTAACCATGTTAATCTTACACGGTAGAACGGCGGGTCAGCCAATGCGTTCCCTTCTGTCAGGTAAGGCGCTTCCTTGACTTCGTCATAGAGGTCTTCGAGCTTGTTATAAATTGCTTGTTTAGCCATTTCAAATTCATTTTTCCAATATTTTGGGTCTAGGTCCCATCTCTCTGCCAGCGCCAGTGTATAAGATAAGAATATGACCCATGCTTCTATGACCGCCACGTGGTTATTCTTCTCATCAAAACTGGAAGTGCTGATTGAGCATAGAACAGCAGCGCCCGATATTGCCCTACTACATGCCGCTTTCGACGGCTTCCTGCTTCTATCGTTCGTTTTCACGTAACCGAATGGTAAGACTGATTCTATGAGCGCAGTGAGTTTTTCCTTAGGTAGAACGTCGTTGCCCATTTCTTGAAAGAGTTGGAGGAATCTTTGCTCAAGCGTAGTATCTGGTAAGCCCGATGGGAGAAGATTGGTTCCTAGGTTAAGCGCCATTTCAAGGAACTCTCCTCGAACAATCGTTTCTATGCCGTAAGGTTGACCTTGCCTCTCCCAAGTTCGGTTCATATCGCTTATGGCTCGGCTTACCTCTTCTTCAAGATTACCGTTCGTAACAAAAAATGAGCGGTGGGGCTTAGTGGCATCAACCGAGGGGTGGTCGATAGCCGTCATAACCAAATCCTGCAATTGTGCGCTAATACTATCCTCTCGCCACTGTGAGAGAGAGATTTTACCATTCTTTGCACCTTTAAGCTGAAAAGCGCATGGTGTTCCGTCTGCATCGATAGCTATGATGTCTTTCCCAAGTTCCATACCGCAATGTCGCGATACGTGTATTATTTTGTACCCTTCGTTGATAAGCATATGAGAAAATGGAATCTGGAAGGACTTTTCGCTCGCCCTATCCAACCAATTTTCGATTACTCTCTCTAACACGCCACTCTTCCTTTTCTTGCCGAATGATTTCATCGAAACGGGCTTTTGCGGCTGCATCGGTTCTAAGCTGTTCTTGTATTTTAACCATAGCCTCATGGAGCTTTTCGCCTGTAACAGCTACGGGTAGCTTAGGCTCTCCATTTTCATCAAAATTGAATTGAACTTTCGATAGCATATCTAAATAATCATCGACGGTAAGCTCTCCTCCACCCACATCGATGGTATTACCAACCGCAGCTGTTGTCTCGTTGATTTTCTTGAAAAAGATTTGTGATTGCTGCCTTGCCATCTCTTCGGCCATCGAATCCACTCTTTGAATGATTTCTGCAGGCGTCATGGTTTCAACTTCTGAGTGCTCAATAGTAATTTTTACCTTAGCTTCCTTCATTGGGACTTCATCAATAGAACCATCGGCTCGAATAATCCTGAAACTATCTCCCTCATGCATGACAAACTTCGGTAACTCTCCGAAGGGCTGCATAAACCCTGATTGAATTAGTTTCATGCGCTCCGTCAGTACCTGCATGAGCTCGTTTTTTGCTTGAGGAAAATCTGGTAACATAATCGCCTCGTAATTATCTGCTAATACACTACAATATAAATCTACCATAATCAGCCAGCAATATAAGACCTACTTGAATAACTTTAAAACTTGCCATAAAGAGAGATCTTGTCGATTATGCAAGGGAGCCATATTGTATCTCTTTAGCGACAACTAGTTAGATTGTGATGTTAATGAAAATCAAAAGTGCTGGGTTTTATAAGACAACTAAAACCGTTATTCATAAGTGACTGTACCCCTTCTAGGGTGCCACTAAAATCTTAGTATAATAAAGCAATGTGAGTCTTATAACAATACCCTGAATCGGGATAGGGGGCGGCTTTTAGCCGCCGACCTCCGGGTAGAAGGGCCACCCAATTGGGTGGCCCAACCCCCACAGAACCCGGCGTGCGGATTTCCCGCACCGGGCTCTTCAGAAATTGGTTCACAGCATTGCGTATACTTTCAATTTCTCATAAGGAATTGCAAGTTTTGGACGCAACAAGGGAAACAGCGCTTTAATCTTATGGAATTTATCCCACGTAATGTAGCTCTTGCTACTGCGGCTACTGAGCATCCTGCGCCAGCACCAGATGGCTTTCTCGTAGACTTTGAAGAGGGATTTAATGTTTCCAGCGAGGCCGTAGTAGTTATAGTGGCCCCTTAACATCTGATTGATTATCTGCGTTTGTGCCCTCACTGGCCAGTGTCTGATACGGCGCATCTCTTCTTGTAGCTCGGCAATTATCCTTTTAAGCCTCGTCTTTTCTGTCTTTCTGCCCACCATGAAGTTGCCGTTCCGATTTCTGGTGCAGAAATGCGTAAATCCCAGAAAGTAGATGGTTTCTAGCTTCTTGCCTCGCTCGTTTGCATGCTTGGTGGCATATCGGCCAAATTCAACAAGGCGCGTTTTGCTTGGCTCAAGTTGAAGGGCAAATTTCTTCAATCGTTTCTCTAGCACCTCATGAAAGCGTACGGCATCTGATCGGTACTGAAAGCATACGATGAAGTCATCTATATATCTGACAAGATATGCTTCACCTCTCATTTGCGGCCTTACCAGTTTTTCGAACCATAAATCCAGCACATAGTGCAGGTATACATTGCTCAGTAGGACACTGACGGAGCCGCCCTGGGGTGTGCCGATCTCGGTCGCCTGTATTTTGCCGTCTTCCATTACGCCGGCTTTGAGCCATCGCCTGATCAGGCTAATAATCCTCGGGTCGCCGATTCGATGCTCTACGAATTTGAGCATCCATTCGTGGTCTAAGCTTCCAAAGAAGTTCTTCAGATCTGCCTCCAACACCCAGCTCACTTTCTTGCCGCAGATGAGTTCATTAAGGGTTGCAAGAGCATTGTGTGCCCCTCTTGACGGTCTTCCTCCGAAGGAGCAGTTGAGAAAGTCCTGTTCGTAGATGGCCCCTAACACTTCCGCCGTGCTTCTTTGCAGTGCCCTGTCGGCAACGGTGGGAATGCCTATTGGGCGCATATCTTTCTTCCCGGGTTTGGGTATGAAGACTCTTTTTACGGCAGGCGGCTTGTAGCTTTTCCGATGGATGCAGGGTAGCATCTTCTCTACCCAAATATCGACGTCTTTGATTGCCTCTTCCGCTGTGACCCCATCAATTCCGGGTGCCGTATCCTTGCGTATGTGTATTAGACCTTCCCATATGCTCTCTTTTGTAATGTGGTGGGCTAAGGAGGTGAACTTTAGCTTTGTTTCCTTCTTGGCTTTTGCTGCTATTCTTTCCAGGTTTGTTTTCATGACTGGGTTTCTCCTTACTTTGTATTAAGGCCCGAATCCTCCCTTTGTATGGAGCTCATGTTTCTTTGAAAAGATTCAATTTCTGCTGACCGCTTCCCCATGTGGCAGGCTCTCCCTGCCTCAAAGTACTATCAGTCAGTAAGACTTCCGGTAGGCTATTACATTTTCCTTGCTTTGTTAGGCTTGTCCAATGCTATTCGCCTTTTAGCGAAAACCTACCGGATCTCCCTTGTTCCCAAGGAGCCCATGGATAACATGCCGTAGGTACGAGCCCCGGAAGCAACTAGATATTCTCACCGCTCGCGACTACCTAAGTTTCTGCCTTCCCCATTGAGAGAAAAGGTCGGCTGCTTCACAACGCGTTCTATTTCGGGGCTAATTATCCTCTTCACTTTATTCCGGCCTGCTATCTTCCTGTCTACGCTTCGTGAGCGCCTGTTACCAGACACCACGCAAGACTCGGTACATGACTGCTGGCTAGGCTTTGTCAAGGTGACCATCTCAGGTCACGTGTGCTCCTTGAGCTTGGCAAGGCGCAACTCCCACACCACCGTACAAGCGGGTCCGC
>Ga0207950_100029_pt1 | contig 80015 bp, 81 predicted proteins | sample Subbio11_8B_AprC_FD_184814 | JGI IMG/M metagenome (GOLD analysis project Ga0207950, IMG submission 184814) | Serpentinite rock and fluid subsurface biosphere microbial communities from McLaughlin Reserve, California, USA - CR11_8B_AprC (SPAdes) | ecosystem: Environmental > Terrestrial > Deep... | reverse complement strand
GCCACCTACTGCGTTTGAAACAAAGGAGTCAAAACCCAGAAAACCAACCCCAACCTACAATCAATGCGCGCAACACCGACCCGGTCACGTTCACCGGAATCACCGGTCACGATCGCCGGAATACGCAGAGTGGGGATGAACCGGCTTCGGCTCGTTGCACATCAGCGGCATCCGCGTGTTCCCCGCGCGAGTGGGGATGAACCGGCGTCGGGGGACAAGTCGGCCCCCAGGTGTTCCGTGTTCCCCGCGCGAGTGGGGATGAACCGCGGTTTTGCGCTGCAATGGGACTTTGGAGACGTGTTCCCCGCGCGAGTGGGGATGAACCGGCGCCCACTGTTTTGGGCGTCATGGGCACTTGGTGTTCCCCGCGCGAGTGGGGATGAGCCGGGCTCACGCTCGACTTGGTGTAGTGTCTAGACTACAATTGGCGGCATGTTCGAGCTCAAGCAGACCGAGACCTTCGGCAAGTGGTTTGCGCAGATGCGGGATGAGCGGGCGATTGCGGCCATCGTTTCGCGGCTTGACCGCTTGGTGCTGCTGTGCGGTGGCGACAAGAAATCGCAGGCCCGCGACATCAAAGCTGCGCTGCGCCTTGCAGACGAATGGAGCGAGTCACCATGAGCAAGAAACTGACTACCTTTGACCCCGCCGAGCATTTGAAATCTGACCAAGCTATCGCCGACTTCATGGCTGGTGCGTTTGAGACCAACGATCCGGCCTACATCGCCCATGCGCTGGGCATCGTCGCCCGCGCCAAGGGCATGACGCAGATCGCCAACCAGACCGGGTTATCGCGTGAACAGCTCTACCGCTCTTTCAGCGCCGAAGGCAACCCGACGCTGCGCACGACGCTGGCGGTGATGAAAGCGCTCGGGGTCGAGCTGTCCGCTAAGCCTGCCACTGTTGATTGACTTGGGGGGCGGGGTTGGAGCACAAGGGGAAAGCGGCGAGAGACCACGATTGTTTCGATGTGTTTGTCTGTGCCCTCTGGAGGACGGTTCGAGTCAAAGCGGGTGTCCGGCAAGATGGTGGGCAAGGCGCTTGAAACGATTTGCGCCTTCGCCAACACGGCTGGGGGCACGCTGGCGCTGGGCTTAGAGGACCTAGGCAAGGCTGCGGGGCCTGAGAGGCTGCATGGCCTGGCGGAAAACACCGAAGCGGTGGATGAGCTTCGCCGCAAGACCCTGACCCATCTGCTGCCGGCGGTGGATGGGCTGCGCTGGGTGCGGGTGGCCTGCTGGACCCGCCTCGATGCCAGCAACCGCGAGATGTCCGCCGCCGAGATCACAGAGATCTCCTACCGGCGTGGCGTCATCAGCGCCGAATCCGAACCGGTGTCCGTGCCCTTCGAGGTGTCCAGGGAGCAGGTGAGCGCGACTGGATGGACCGCCACGGTCCCCTAGCCAACAGCGACCTGTGTCAGATCGCCGGGGTGGATACACTGAAAGCCTCGAAGATGCTCAAGCGCTGGGTGGAGCAGGGGATTTTGCTGCGCGATGATGCCGCCGGCAAACGCCACACGGTGTACCGTAAACCCATCCCGGACGGTGCTGCCGAAACGGCCTCTGCTTTATCTTTGGCTCTGGATAATGGGCCTGAGAAATAAAAATAGTCTTGTAAAATCAAAGCTGTGAAGATTTTCTTATTATCTCGTACGCGGGCACAGGATCGATAACGGCACGCCCAGCGTGTCGGCTCTGATCTCGCCGCCCAACTGGTCGGCGCTGGCGCGACAGCGCTGTTGACGGAACCGCTGCTCGGCTTGATCGCCTCCCGCGAATGCCCCGGTCGCGTGCTGCTCGAAACCCTCGACCGTGTGCCGCAATGGGTCAAGGCCCATCAGGTCGTCGTCAGCGGCTTTCATTCGCCGCTGGAACAGCAGGTGTTGCGCTCGGTGCTGCGGCGCAAGGGCTGCGTGGTCAAGGTGCTGGCGCGTGGTATGACCGACTACCTCCCAACGGCGGATGAGCGCGAACCGCTGGCGGCCGGCCGTATGCTGGTCATCACCGCCTGCCCGCCGGAAGTGCGCCGCACCAGCCGTGAAACCGCGCTGGCGCGCAATCGATTGGTATTGGCGCTCGCCAGCGAGATCGTCGTGCCCCACGTCGCTGCTGGCAGCCCGCTTGCCGCGTTGCTGAACGAGCGGAGGTCGGCTTGATGGCCTTCAGCGCGACTTGGTTTCTGTTGGAGCAGGAGGGTTTGCTGGCTCGGGCCTGTCTGTGCAACGGTTTAACGGCATTACGCCGCGCCAACCTAGGCGGCAAGAAGGGGCTTTTCTATTTGGCATTTTTTGAGTTGTCGATTGGTTTCGAGAGGATGTTTTAACTCGTGTTGATCATCGACCATATGGCGCAGCACAAGTTGGCACCACCGCCCAGTAAAGCCCCATGCCGATCATTGGAAAATCGTGCTGGTCTTTGCCAAGATTTCGTCTAGGATGGCTGCTGGCAGGCTTTCCACTCGGCGGCCGTTGCGGGCGTTCAAGTCTAGGACGCGCGGCTGGTCGCAGCGCACCACACCCGTGGTCTGGGTGCCGCACAGCGGCACGGCAAAGCCTATGCGCCGGGTGAAGTCGCCGCCGCTGGTGATCGGCACGACGACCGGTAGCCCCGTCGCTTGGTTGAAATCGTTGGGCGAAACGACCACCACCGGACGGTGCCCGCGCTGTTCACGGCCTTGGGTGGGCTCGAGATCGACCCAGTAAATGTCGCCGCGCCTCACAGCAGCTCGCCACCCACGGCGGGCGCATCGACCCACTCGCGCTCCTCGGGCGGTTGCGGCTGTGTGTAGTCGGATGCGGCCAGCAGTTCGGCCATGGTGTAGCGTGGGCGTGGTGTCGGATCGATGATGAGGCAGCCATCCCGAAGGGCCAAGCCCACCGAAGCTCCAGCTTGCAGGTGCAGCTGCTCGAGGAAGGCCGGCGGGACTGCCAACATGACCGAACCGCCGACTTTGCGCAGATTGGTGGTGAGCATGATGCGCTCCTGTTTGAAGTTATCTTTGAGTATAACTCGACCGATCTGCCAGCGCAAGCACACTGCGGTTCGCCACCCACGGCGGGCGCATCGACCCACTCGCGCTCATCTGTCTCTTGTGCGCCGCCGCTCAGGGGCGGCGGTGGCCATGATTGCCGCCGATGAGTTGCAAAGCCGCATGGAGACGGCGCACCTTTTGCGCTCACCCAAAAATGCCGAGTGGCTGCTCTCAGCCCCTCAGCGCTAGCGCGTGCCCGGGCTGCTGACACCGAACCCACTTCGGTCGATGCCAAAGCCGACCGGATCGAGTTCTTGCAGGGGCGCTGCCACTGCTGATCTGGTGTGTCGATCTGGCCGGCTGCCAGCAAGGCATCCCACCAGCAGGGCCATCGCTTGACACCGCAGCCACCAGCCCGTCTATAATGCCACCAAAAAAGAACGGTCGTTCGTTTTTTTGCGTGCGTACAATGTTGACGTTTACGTTAACGTCAAGCGCGGGCGCTGGCGGCCCCAGTGGGCAGCAGGCGCCGGTGGGCGTGCGGTTTTACACTCAATCACACAGGAGCAAGGCATGAAAATTCTGGTCCCGGTCAAGCGCGTGGTGGACTACAACGTCAAGGTGCGCGTCAAGGCCGACGGCAGCGGTGTCGATATCGCCAACGTCAAGATGAGCATGAACCCTTTCGATGAGATCGCCATCGAGGAAGCGGTGCGCCTGAAAGAAAAAGGCGTGGCCACCGAGGTGGTGGCGGTGTCGTGCGGTGTGGCGCAGTGCACCGAAACGCTGCGCACGGCGCTGGCGATCGGGGCCGATCGGGCCATTTTGGTGCAGACCGATGACGAGCTGCAACCGCTGGCGGTGGCCAAGCTGCTGGCGGCGCTGGTGGCACGCGAGCAGCCGGGCTTGGTGATTTTGGGCAAGCAGGCGATCGACGACGACGCCAACCAGACCGGCCAGATGCTGGCAGCGCTGGCCAAGTTGCCCCAAGCCACTTTTGCCTCCAAGGTTGAGGTGGTGGATGGCCGGGCGCGCGTGACGCGCGAAGTCGATGGCGGGCTCGAGACCCTGAGCCTGAGCCTGCCGGCGCTGGTGAGCACCGATCTGCGCCTGAACGAGCCGCGCTACGTGACGCTTCCCAACATCATGAAGGCCAAGAAAAAGCCGCTCGAAACCCTGTCGCCAGCCGACTTGGGTGTAAACACCGCGCCGCGCCTCAAAACCCTGAAGGTGGCCGAGCCGGCGGCGCGCAAGGCCGGCATCAAGGTCGGCAGTGTGGCCGAATTGGTGGACAAGCTGCGCAACGAAGCCAAAGTGATCTAACAGGAGACCGACCCCATGACCGCACTCGTCATTGCCGAACACGACCACGCATCGCTCAAGGGCGCCACGCGCAACGCCGTCAGCGCCGCTGCCGCTTGCTGCCCCGAGGTGCACGTATTGGTTGCCGGCCACCAGGCCGCCGCTGCCGCCCAAGCCGCCGCCCAGATTGCCGGTGTGGCCAAGGTGCTGCACGCCGACGGCCCCGCCCTGGCGCACGGCTTGGCCGAAAACCTGGCGGCCCAGGTGCTGGCGCTGGCCGCCGGCTACAGCCACATCGTGTTTGCCGCCACCGCCAGCGGCAAAAACGTGGCCCCGCGCGTGGCCGCTTTGCTCGATGTGGCGCAGGTGAGCGAAATCACCAAGGTGCTGGCCCCCGACACCTTCGAGCGCCCGATCTACGCCGGCAACGCCGTGGCCACGGTGCAATGCCTCGACGCCGTGAAAGTGCTCACGGTGCGCGGCACTGGCTTTGACGCCGCCCCCGCTACGGGTGGCAGCGCCGCCATCGAGGCGGTAGCGGCCGTGGCCGACAGCGGGTTGAGCGCCTTTGTGGGCAGCGAACTGGCGCAAAACGACCGCCCCGAACTGTCGGCGGCCAAGGTGATCGTCAGCGGTGGCCGGGCGCTGGGCAGCGCCGAGCAGTTCAATGCCCTGCTCACGCCGTTGGCCGACAAGCTCGGGGCCGCCATCGGGGCCAGCCGTGCTGCGGTTGATGCCGGTTACGCGCCCAACGATTTGCAGGTGGGCCAAACGGGCAAGATCGTGGCGCCGCAGCTCTACATCGCGGTCGGCATTTCGGGCGCGATCCAGCACCTAGCGGGCATGAAAGACTCGAAAGTGATCGTGGCCATCAACAAAGACCCGGAGTCGCCAATCTTTGCCGTGGCCGACTACGCGCTCGAGGCCGACTTGTTCCAGGCGCTGCCGGAGCTGGTCAAGGCGCTGTAAGCGCGCGCACCCCAGGGCATCGGTTTCGGTGCCTTTTTTGTATCTGCTCTCAACGTTGCGCCTACGGCGCGTATCCATCGTTAAACGGAGACCAAAAGATGAGCTATGTTGCCCCTGTCAAAGACCTGATGTTCAATCTGCAGCACCTCGCCGGGCTCGAGCAGGTGGCGCGCCTGCCCGGTTTTGAAGACGCTGGGCTGGAGACGGCGCAGGCGGTGCTGGAAGAATGCGCGCGCCTGAACCAAGAGGTGATCGCGCCCCTGAACTGGGAGGGCGACAAGTACCCGTCGTCGTACCACGATGGCAAGGTCAGCACCACGCCTGGCTTCAAGCAGGCGTTTCACCAGTTTGCCGAGGGCGGCTGGCAGGGTTTGCAGCACCCGGTGCAGTTTGGCGGCCAGGGCTTGCCCAAAAGCATTGGGGCGGCGTGCGTGGAGATGTTCAATTCCGCCAACCTGAGCTTTGCCCTGTGCCCGCTGCTCACCGACGGCGCCATCGAGGCCCTGCTGACGGCGGGCACCGAGGAGCAAAAGCAGCTTTATCTGCCGCCCATGATTGCTGGCGAATGGACCGGCACCATGTGCCTGACCGAGCCGCAGGCGGGATCGGACTTGGCGCTGGTGCGCAGCCGCGCCGAGCCGCAGGCCGACGGCAGCTACAAGGTCTTTGGCACCAAGATTTTTATCACTTACGGCGAGCACGACTACACGCCGAACATCGTGCACCTGGTGCTGGCGCGCATCCCCGGCGCGCCCGAGGGCGTCAAGGGCATCAGCCTGTTCATCGTGCCCAAATTTGTGCTCGACGCCGAGGGCAAACCCGGGGCGCGCAATGACGTGCGCTGCGTCAGCATCGAACACAAGCTGGGCATCAAGGCCAGCCCGACGGCGGTGCTGCAATTTGGCGACCACGGCGGCGCCGAGGGCTACTTGGTGGGCCAGGCCAACCGCGGGCTCGAGTACATGTTCATCATGATGAACGCGGCCCGTTTTGCCGTGGGGCTGCAAGGCATTGCGGTGGCCGAACGCGCTTACCAAAAGGCGGTGGCGTTTGCGCGCGAGCGCCTGCAAAGCCGCCCGGTGGATGGCAGTTCGGCCCAAGCCGCGCCCATCATCGTGCACCCCGATGTGAAGCGCATGCTGCTCACCATGCGCGCCTACACCGAGGGCTGCCGCGCCATGGCCAGCGTGGCCGCGGCTGCCTACGACGGCGCGCACCACCACCCCGATGACGCTGCGCGCGCGCAGAACGCGAGCTTTTATGAGTTTTTGGTGCCGCTGGTCAAGGGCTACAGCACCGAGATGAGCATCGAAGTGGCCTCGCTGGGCGTGCAGGTGCACGGCGGCATGGGTTTCGTCGAAGAAACCGGCGCTGCCCAGTACTACCGCGACGCGCGCATCCTCACCATCTACGAGGGCACGACGGCGATCCAGGCCAACGACTTCGTGGGCCGCAAAACGCTGCGCGACGGCGGCCGCACGGCGCGCGCCGTGGCGGCGCAGATCGAGGCCACCGAGGCCGAGTTGCAAGCCAGCGGCAGCGCCCACGCGCTGGCGGTGAAGCAGCGGCTGCAAGATGCGCGGCTGGCGTTTCTGGACGCGGTGGCCTTTGTGCTCGAACACGCCAAGGCCAACCCGAACGCGGTTTTTGCCGGCAGCGTGCCCTATCTGCTGCTGGGCGGCAACCTGGTGGCCGGCTGGCAGCTGGCGCGTGCGCTGCTGGTGGCCGAGCGCGAGCTGGCTGCGGGGCGCGAGGCCGAGTTCATGCGCACCAAGATCCTGACCGCGCGCTTTTACGCCGACCACCTGCTCAGCCGCGCCGGCAGCCAGCGCGACAGCATCGTCGCCGGCCACGCCGCCGTGACCGAGATCAGCCCCGACGCGTTTTGATTGACGACCGACCAGATACGATTGACGAGCCTCATCCCATGTCCATTCCCGCTTCCCATCCCGCCCCCACGCCCCGATCACCGTTGCCGGGTGCCTTGCAGCGCGTGCCGTTCCCGGTCATCGGTGCGCCGCTGTTCATCATCAGCAACCCCAAGCTGGTGATCGCGCAGTGCTGCGCCGGCATCGTCGGCTCCATGCCGGCGCTCAACGCCCGTCCGGCCTCGCAGCTCGACGAATGGCTGGCCGAAATCACCGAGGCGCTGGCGGCACACGACCGCGCGCACCCCGAGCAACCGGCGGCCCCCTTTGCCATCAACCAGATCGTGCACAAGAGCAACGACCGGCTCGAGGCCGATCTGGCGCTGTGCGCCAAGTACCGAGTGCCGATCGTCATCACCAGCCTAGGCGCGCGCGTCGATGTGAACCAAGCCGTACACAGCTGGGGCGGGGTGGTGCTGCACGACATCATCAACAACGCTTTTGCGCACAAGGCGATCGAAAAGGGCGCCGACGGGCTGGTGGCGGTGGCCGCCGGGGCCGGTGGGCACGCGGGCGTGAAAAGCCCGTTTGCGCTGGTGCAAGAAATTCGCCAGTGGTTCGACGGCCCGTTGGCGCTCTCGGGCGCCATCGCCAGCGGCAGCGCGGTGCTGGCGGCGCAAGCCATGGGGGCCGATTTTGCCTACATCGGCTCGGCCTTTATCGCCACCGACGAAGCGCGTGCCAGCGCCGAATACAAGCAGTGCGTGGTTGACAGCAACTCGGACGACATCGTTTACAGCAACCTGTTCACCGGCGTGCACGGCAACTACCTCAAGGCCTCGATCGTGGCCGCGGGGCTCGACCCTGAGCACCTGCCCGAGAGCGACCCGAGCGCGATGAACTTCGGCGGTGCCGCCGCCAAGGCTTGGAAAGACATCTGGGGCTGCGGCCAAGGCATCGGCGCCATCGACCGCGTGCTGCCTGCCGCCGAGCGGGTGGCGCAGCTCAAGCGCGAGTACGCGGTGGCGCGCCAGCGGTTGCTGGGCTGAGCTTTGTTTCTGGGGCGCTTGGTCGGCTAGGCGCTCGCGCGCTATCCCGCCAGCGCGGCGCGCCAGCGTTCGGCGGTGAGCGAGTGGGCGCGGCCAAAGCCGGCCACAAAGCGCGCCGACACCGGCTCGATTAAAAACAGTGCAAAGTCTGGAAACTCAAACAGCTCGCGTGCCTCGGGCAGCCGCTCGAGGTAGGCGGCGCGGGCGGCGGCGTAGCGCGGCGAATCCGGCGGGCAGGGCAGGGCGCGGCCCTTGAGGCTCAGGCGCGGCCGGGCCAGTGGGTTGTAGGCATCCGGCGTTTCGCCGCCTCCAGACAGCGTTGCGCTCGCTTGCGCTTGGGTCGCCGGTGCTTCGGCCAACTGCGCATCAGCCAGCAGCGCATCGGCCACGAACAGCAGCGCCACGGCGGGTTGCTCGAGCATGTCTTTGGTGTGGGTGGCCAGCCGGCTTACGTGCAGCACCGCGCTGCCGCACTCGGGCAGCAGCGCCGCAGGCACCATCGACACCGCAGGCTCGCCCCGGTGCAAGGTGGCCAGCGCGGCCAAGCGCTGCGTTTGCAGCAGGTTTCGCAGCAGGTGGAGATCGGCGTCGGTTAGGCTCACGACGGCAGTGTAGCCGCTATTTTGCAGCGCTACAATGGTTCGATCGCCGCCTTGCCCGGCGCAGTGGGCGCGCCCAAACCAACCATGCACACCATCCAGATCCGGTTTTTTGCCGCCCTGCGCGAAGCGCTGGGCACCACAGAGCTGCCGTTGTGCACCGCCGCAGCCACGGTGGCCGACTTGCGCGACGAACTGATCGCGCGCGGTGGTGCTCATGCCGAGGCGCTGGCGCGCGGGCGCGCGGTGCGCGCGGCGCTCAACCAGGCGATGGTGCCGGAATCGGCCGCGCTCAAAGACGGCGACGAAGTGGCATTTTTCCCGCCGGTGACGGGGGGCTGAAGGTGGAGCCGCAGCCCACCACCGCACAGCCCCGGGTGCGCATCCAGACCGAGGATTTCGACCTGAGCACCGAAGTGGCCGCCTTGCACGCCGCCGACACGCGGGTGGGCGCCGTCTGCGCCTTCGTGGGCCTGGTGAGGGAATGGGCCCCCACGCTTGGCGCTGACGCGCCGGCGCTGCCCCCGGCGTTCATGGAGCTCGAGCACTACCCTGGCATGACCGAGCGCGCCATCGAGGCCATGATCGAGCAGGCGCAGCGGCGCTTTGAGATTTATGGCGCGCGCGTGCTGCACCGCGTGGGGCGGCTGGGGCTGGGCGAGCAGATCGTGCTCGTGGCGGTGACGGCGGCGCACCGCGGTCAGGCCTTTGCCGCCTGCGAGTTTTTGATGGACTACCTCAAGACCCAGGCGCCGTTCTGGAAAAAAGAGCACAGCGCCGCCGGTGCGCGCTGGGTCGATGCGCGCGCCAGCGACGACGCGGCGCTGGCAAAGTGGGGCATCGAGGTGGATAACGCGGCTTAAGCTTGGTTGAAATCCCCCGCCCAGCCCCCAGCTAGAGTGGCATCACCTTTTTGAGGAAGCGCCCCATGCGACTCGACAAACTGACCACCAAATTCCAGCAGGCCCTGAGCGAAGCGCAAACGCTGGCCCTGGGGCAAGACCACGCCTACATCGAGCCGGCGCACCTGCTGGCGGCCCTGTTGCGCCAGCCCGATGGCCCCAAGGCGCTGCTGCAGCGCGCCGGCGTCAACGTGGTGGCGCTGGTCCAGGCCGCCGACGAGGCGCTATCCAAGCTGCCCACGGTGCAGGGGCAAGAGCAGGTGCAGGTCGGGCGCGACACCGTCAGCCTGCTGCAGGCGGCCGAAAAAGAGGCCATCAAGCGCGGCGACCAATACGTGGCCAGCGAGCTTTTTTTGCTGGCCCTGACCGACAGCAAAATCGCCTTGGCTGACGCGGCGCGCAAGGCCGGCCTGCACCGCAGCGCCTTGCAGGCCGCCATCGACGCCGTGCGCGGCGGCCAGAGCGTGGACAACCCCGAAGCCGAAGGCCAGCGCGAAGCGCTGAAAAAATACACCCTCGACCTCACCGAGCGCGCCCGCGCCGGCAAACTCGACCCGGTGATCGGGCGCGACGACGAAATCCGTCGCGCCATCCAAGTGCTGCAGCGGCGCACCAAAAACAACCCGGTGCTCATCGGCGAGCCCGGTGTGGGCAAGACCGCCATCGTCGAGGGGCTGGCGCAGCGCATCGTGGCCGGCGAAGTGCCCGAAAGCCTCAAAGACAAGCGCGTGCTGGCGCTCGACATGGCTGGTCTGCTGGCCGGGGCCAAATACCGGGGCGAGTTCGAGGAGCGCCTGAAGTCGGTGCTCAAAGAAGTGGCCGCCGACGAAGGCCGCATCATCCTGTTCATCGACGAGCTGCACACCATGGTGGGCGCGGGCAAGGCCGAGGGCGCGATCGACGCCGGCAACATGCTCAAGCCGGCGCTGGCCCGCGGCGAGCTGCACTGCATCGGCGCCACCACGCTCGACGAATACCGCAAATACATCGAAAAAGACGCCGCGCTCGAGCGCCGTTTCCAGCGCGTGCTGGTCGATGAACCCACGGTCGAGGCCACCATCGCCATTTTGCGCGGCCTGCAAGAAAAGTACGAGGTGCACCACGGCGTCGAGATCACGGATCCGGCCATCGTCGCCGCGGCCGAACTGAGCCAGCGCTACATCACCGACCGCTTCTTGCCCGACAAGGCCATCGACCTGATCGACGAAGCCGCGGCCAAAATCAAGATCGAGATCGACTCCAAGCCCGAGGTTATGGACAAGCTCGATCGGCGCATCATCCAGCTCAAAATCGAGCGCGAGGCGGTGCGCAAAGAAAAAGACGAAGCCAGCCAGAAGCGCATGACCCTGATCGAAGAAGAAATCGTCAAGCTCGAGCGTGAAGCCGCCGACCTCGAGGAGCTCTGGAAAAGCGAAAAAGCCAGCGCCCAAGGTTCCGACCAAGTGCGCAAAGACATCGAGCAGATCAAAATCCAGATCGAGGACTGGACGCGCAAGGGCGACTTCAACAAGGTCGCCGAGCTGCAGTACGGGCGCCTGCCCGAGCTTGAAAAACGCCTGCGCGAGGCCCAAGCCAAAGAGGCCGCCGGCGACGGCAGTGCCAACGGGCCGCGGCTGCTGCGCACCCAAGTGGGGGCCGAGGAGATCGCCGAAGTGGTGGCGCGCGCCACCGGCATCCCGGTGGCCAAGCTGATGCAGGGCGAGCGCGACAAGCTGCTGCAGATGGAAGACAAGCTGCACCAGCGCGTGGTCGGGCAAGACGAGGCCATCGTGGCCGTGGCCAACGCCATCCGGCGCAGCCGCGCGGGCCTGTCCGACCCGAACCGGCCGCTGGGCAGTTTTCTGTTTCTGGGCCCCACCGGCGTGGGCAAGACCGAGCTGTGCAAGGCGCTGGCGGCGTTTTTGTTCGACACCGAGGAGCACCTGATCCGCATCGACATGAGCGAGTTCATGGAAAAGCACTCGGTGGCGCGCCTGATCGGGGCCCCGCCGGGTTACGTCGGTTACGAAGAGGGCGGCTACCTGACCGAAGCGGTGCGGCGCAAGCCCTACAGCGTGATCCTGCTCGACGAGGTGGAAAAAGCGCACCCGGATGTGTTCAACGTGCTGCTGCAAGTGCTCGACGACGGCCGCCTGACCGACGGCCAAGGGCGCACGGTGGACTTCAAAAACGCCGTCATCGTCATGACCAGCAACATCGGCTCGCCCCTCATCCAAGCCATGGTCGGGCAAGACCCCGACGACATCAAGGAGGCGGTGTGGGGCGAACTGAAAAACCACTTCCGCCCCGAGTTCCTCAACCGGATCGACGAAACGGTGCTGTTCCACGGCCTCGACGCCGGGCACATCGCGCGCATTGCCCGCATCCAACTGCAGGTGCTCACCGAGCGCTTGGCGCGGCTCGAATTGGGCTTGCAAGTGAGCGAAGCGGCGCTGGCCGAGCTGGCCAAGGTGGGCTTCGACCCGGTGTTTGGGGCGCGCCCGCTCAAGCGCGCGATCCAGCAACGGATCGAAAACCCGCTGTCGCGCCAGATACTCGAAGGGCGCTTTGCCCCCAAGAGCACGATCGGCGTCGATGTCGATCCGATTCAGGCCCCGGGGCAGTTCCAGTTTGCGCTTGTGGCACCCTGAGGCCGTGGCACAGTCTTTTTGACCCGCGCGTCAGGCACATGCAAGGCGTGCGGTCAAAATTGAGAAGTTTTTTCGTGCCCTACCGCCACCGCGGCGGCCGTGTTGACCGCCCTAGGAGACCCAACCCCATGCCCGCCAGCCTCGCCACTTCCGCTGTCACCTCATACGCCGATTTTTACCGCCGCTCGATCGACGAGCGCGAGGCCTTCTGGGCCGAGCAGGCGCAACTGATCGACTGGCAGCAGCCCTTCGAGCAAGTTTGCGACGCCCGCAACCCGGCTTTTGCGCGCTGGTTCGTGGGCGGGCGCACCAACCTGTGCCACAACGCAGTCGATCGGCACTTGGCCGAGCGCGCCGAGCAAAACGCGCTCATCTGCGTGTCGTCCGAAACCGGGCTTGAGCGGGTGTACAGCTACCGCGAGCTGCACGCCGAGGTGCAGCGCATGGCCGCCATCTTGCTCGATTTGGGCGTGCGCAAGGGTGACCGGGTGCTGATTTATATGCCGATGATCGCCGAGGCCGCCTTTGCCATGCTGGCCTGCGTGCGCATCGGGGCCATCCATTCGGTGGTTTTTGGCGGTTTTGCCAGCCACGCGCTGGCCAGCCGCATCGACGACGCGCGCCCGGCCCTGATCGTCACGGCCGACGCCGGCATGCGCGCCGGCAAGGTGCTGCCCTACCAGCCCTTGCTCGACGAAGCGCTGCGCCTGAGCCAGCACCCGCCCAAGCAGGTGCTGATGGTCAACCGTGGCTTGGCCGAGCTGCACCCGGTGCCGGGGCGCGATGTGGATTACGCCGCCGCGCGCGAGCGCTGTTTGCACGTCCAAGTGCCGTGCGAGTGGCTCGAGAGCAGCGAGCCGAGCTACATCCTCTACACCAGCGGCACCACCGGCAAGCCCAAAGGCGTGCAGCGCGACACCGGCGGCTACGCGGTGGCGCTGGCGGCCTCGATGCGCCACATCTACCTGGGCGAGCCGGGCCAGACCTTCTTTGCCACCTCGGACATCGGCTGGGTGGTGGGGCACAGCTACATCATTTACGGCCCGCTGCTCTACGGCATGGCGACCCTGATGTACGAGGGGCTGCCGATCCGCCCCGACGCCGGCATCTGGTGGCAGTTGGTGGAAAAATACCGCGTGAGCGTGATGTTCTCGGCCCCCACGGCGGCGCGCGTGCTCAAAAAGCAAGACCCCGCCTACCTGAGCCGCTACGACCTCTCCAGCCTCAAGGCCCTGTTTTTGGCCGGCGAGCCGCTGGATGAGCCCACTGCGAGCTGGATCGGCGCCGCCATCAACAAACCGATCATCGACAACTACTGGCAGACCGAGACCGGCTGGCCGATTCTGGCGCTGTGCAGCGGCGTCGAACCCACGGCGGTGGGCAAGATCGGCTCACCCGGGCGCGCCGTCTATGGCTTTGACGTGCGCTTGATCGACGAGCTCACCGGGGCCGACATCACCGAGCCCAACCGCAAGGGCGTGCTGGCCATCGAAGGGCCGCTGCCGCCGGGCTGCCTGCAAACCGTTTGGGGCGACGACGAGCGCTACCTCAAAACCTACTGGTCCAGCATCCAAGGCCGCAGCCTCTACAACACCTTCGACTGGGGCCTGCGCGACGCCGAGGGCTACTATTTCATTCTGGGCCGCACCGACGACGTGATCAACGTCGCCGGTCACCGGCTGGGCACGCGCGAGATCGAGGAGGCCATCGCCAGCCACCCCAACGTGGCCGAGGTGGCGGTGGTGGGCCGCGCCGACGCGCTCAAGGGCCAAGTGGCGGTGGCTTTTGCCGTGCTCAAAAACCCGGCGCTGGCGGCTTCGGCCGAGCAGGCGCGGGAGCAAGAGCAAGCCATCATGCAGATCGTGGATGCGCAGTTGGGGGCCGTGGCGCGCCCGGCGCGGGTCTGTTTCGTCGGTACGCTGCCCAAGACGCGCTCGGGCAAGCTGCTGCGCCGCGCCATGCAGGCGGTGTGCGAGGGCCGCGACCCCGGCGACCTGAGCACCATGGACGACCCGGCGGTGCTGCAGCAGATTCGCGAGTTGCTGGGCTGATGGGTTGAGGTTGCGCGAGGTTATCATCTGTCACTCGAGCAACTAACGGTTCATTTTGATGCAAACCCCCAGCGAAGCCGCGGCCGGAGCCGACGATGCGCGTGTGTTTGAGCGCGCCGCCGAGTTGTTCGGCATCTTGTCCACACCCATCCGCCTGCGCATCCTGAGCGCCCTGTGCGAGCAGGAAAAATCCGTGGGCCAACTGCTGGCCGAAATCGACACCACCCAGCCCAATCTGTCGCAGCACCTGAACATGCTCTACCGCGCCGGCGTGCTGGCCAAACGCAAAGAGGGCACGCAAGTCATCTACCGCGTGCAGAGCGCGCGCGCCGTCAACCTGTGCCGCAACGTCTGCACCCAGATCGCGATCGAGCTCGATGATCCGCCCTCGGTGCCCTTGGCGCAGCGCCTCACGCCGCCCACCATGCCGTGACGGCGCCGCTGCCGTTGCCCGATCTCCCCATGCCCAGCCCCAACACCGACTGGCAGCAGCGCAGTCTGGCCAGCGTCTGGCACCCCTGCACCCAGATGCAGCGCGCCGCCACCGTGCCGCCGCTGGCCGTGGCGCGCGCCAGCGGCCCGTGGCTGTACGACCACGAGGGCCGGCGCTATTTCGACACCAGCAGCAGCTGGTGGGTGAACCTGTTCGGCCACGCCGACCCCGGCATTGGCGCCGCCATCAAGGCCCAGCTCGACCAGCTGCCGCACGTGATGCTGGCCGGCTGCACCCACGCGCCGGCGGTGGAGCTGGCCGAGCGCCTGAGCGCGCGCACCGGCGGCGAGCTCGGGCACCTGTTCTTTGCCAGCGACGGAGCTTCGGCGGTGGAAATCGCGCTCAAGATGAGCATGCACCACTGGAGCAACCGCGGCCAGCCGGACAAGCGCGAATTCGTCTGCGTGCAAGGCGGCTACCACGGCGAGACCCTAGGCGCGCTGGCCGTGACCGACGTGCCGGTGTTTCGCCACGCCTACGCGCCGCTGCTCTATGGCGGCGCGCACCTCGTGCCATCGCCCGATGCGCGCTTGGCGCAGCCGGGTGAAGACGCCGCCGCCGTGGCCGAGCGCGCCGCGGCCGCGCTCGAAGCCCTGCTGGCGCAGCGCCACGCCCACATCGCGGCGCTGATCGTGGAGCCGCTGGTGCAGGGCGCGGCCGGCATGGCCATGCACCACCCGCACTACCTGCGCCGTGCGCGTGCGCTGTGCGAACGCTACCAGGTGCACCTGATCGCCGACGAAATCGCCGTCGGCTTTGGCCGCACCGGCAGCTTTTTTGCCTGCGAGCAAGCCGGTATCTGGCCTGATCTGCTGTGCCTGTCGAAAGGCATCACGGGCGGCTTCCTGCCGCTGTCGGTGGTGTTGTGCCGCGACGCCATCTACCGCGCTTTTTTGAGCGACGAGGTGGCGCGCGGCTTCCTGCACTCGCACTCCTACAGCGGCAACGCGCTGGCCTGCCGCGCCGCGCTGGCGGTGCTCGATCGCTTTGAGCAGCGCGATGTGCTGGGCGACAACGCCCGCGTGGCAGCGGTGCTCGATGTGGCGCTGAGCACCCTCGCCCACGACCCGCGCCTCGAGCACCTGCGCCGTTGCGGCATGATCTGGGCTTTCGATGTGCGCCCCGAGCACGCGCCGGCGCGCTTTGCCGAGCGCCTGCACTTGGTCGGGCGCCAGCACGAACTGCTGCTGCGCCCGATCGGGCGCACCGTCTATCTGATGCCACCCTACGTGCTCGACGCGGCGCTGGCGCGCTGGCTGGGCGCGCGCCTCATCGATACCCTGAACGAGACCCTAAACCCTGCGGCATCGGTTGACCCCGGTGCCGCACTGCCCCCCGATGCTGATCGCACACCTGAACCGTCAGTTGCTTGAGCTCGACGCCGCGGCGCTGCGGCGGCGCTTGCGCATCCAAACCACTCCGTGCCAGCCGCAGCTGCAGCTGCAAGGTAGCGCGGCCCCGCTGCTGGCCTTTTGCAGCAACGACTACCTCGGGCTGGCCAACCACCCGGCGCTGGCGCAGGCGCTGGCCGACGGCGCCCGGCGCTGGGGTGTGGGCAGCGGCGCTTCGCATCTGGTGAGCGGCCACAGCCAAGCCCATGCGGCGCTCGAAGAGCGGCTGGCGGCTTGGCAGGCGGCGCACATACCGGGCGCGCGCGCGCTGCTCTTTGGCAGCGGTTACGCGGCCAACCTGGCGCTGCTCACGGCCTTGGGCGACGCCTCGAGCACGCTGTTTTGCGACCAGCTCAACCACGCCTCGCTGATCGACGGCGCGCGCCTGTCCAAAGCCGCGGTGCAGCGCTATCCCCATGCCGACCTGGCCGCGCTGGCGCAGCAGTTGCAAAGCTGCAGCACAGCGCTCAAACTCATCGTCACCGATGCGGTGTTCAGCATGGACGGCGACTTGGCCGACCTGCCGGCGCTGCTGCAACTGGCCGAGCGGCACGATGCCTGGCTGATCGTCGATGACGCGCACGGCTTTGGCGTGCTGGGCGCGCGCGGACACGGCAGCCTAGAGCACTTTGGGCTGCGCAGCGAGCGCCTGATCTACATGGGCACGCTGGGCAAGGCGGCGGGCGCCTACGGGGCTTTCGTGGCCGCGCACCCCAGCATCGTCGAGTGGCTGCTGCAGCGCGGCCGCACCTACATCTACACCACGGCGCTGCCGCCCGCGCTGGCGCATGCCCTGCAAAGCAGCCTGGATTTGATCGAAGGCCACGATGGCGCCGTGCGCCGCGCACATCTCGAGGCCCTGATCGGGCGCTGGCGCGCCGGCGTGCAAGCCTTGCTGGAGCCTATGGAGCGCGGGCAGGGCGGGGCGCCGACGCAGCTGCACCTGCTCGAGTCGCGCACCCCGATCCAGCCGCTGATCGTCGGCGATAATGCACGCGCGCTGGCCCTCGACGCCGCCTTGCAGGCGCGTGGCCTGCGCGTGCCGGCCATTCGCCCGCCTTCGGTGCCCGAGGGCAGCGCGCGCCTGCGGCTGACCTTCAGCGCCAGCCACACCCAGGCCGAACTGGACCGCTTGTTGGCGGCGCTGGCCGCGTCTTTGCAGGAACTGCCTTCATGACCCTTTCATCCACTCCCGGTCACACCCCCGGTCAGCCCCCCCGCCAGCTCCTTAAAGGCTGTTTCGTCACCGGCACCGACACCGAAGTCGGGAAAACCCGCGTCAGCGCTGGCCTGCTGCACTGGCTGGGCGCGCAAGGCCTGCGCGCGGCCGGCTACAAAGCGGTGGCCTCGGGCATGGAGCAGGTGGACGGCCGCTGGCTCAACGAAGACGTGCAAACCCTGTGGGCCGCAGGCTGGCCCGGGGTGCGCCCCGAGCAGGTGGGGCCGCTGCAGCTGCGCACTGCCTGCGCGCCACACATTGCTGCCGCGCTCGAGGGCCGGCAGATCGACTTCGCCGCCCTGCGCGACGGCGCCCACGCGCTGGCGCAGCAGGTGGACTGTGTGGTGGCCGAAGGGGCCGGCGGCCTGTGCGTGCCGCTGGGCCCCGACTGGGACAGTTCCGACCTGATGCGCGCCCTCGGCCTGCCGCTGGTGCTGGTGGTGGGGCTGCGCTTGGGCTGCATCAACCACGCGCTGCTCACCGCCGAAGCCATCCTTGCGCGCGGCCTGCGCTTGGGCGGCTGGGTGGCCAACACGCTCGATGCCGACATGCCTTTTTTGACCGAGAACATCGCCACGCTGCAGCACGAGTTTGCCCGCCGCCACCAGAGCCCATGCCTGGGCGTACTGCCGCGCCTAGCCCCAGCAGGTGCAGCCCAAATGGCCCAAGCCGCGGCCACGCACCTAGATGACGCCGCGCTGCGCCGCCTCTTTGGCCTGGCACCAGCCTAAGCCCCTCTTTTTAGCCCTACGAACCCACCCTATGAGCACTTGCGCCACCCCGATCGATGTCTCTGCCCTGCGCCGTGCCGGCGGCTCTGCGCCGGGTGCAGACGCCCGCCACGCGGCCACCAAGTCTGCTTCTACAGCTGCCGCCCAAGCCACTGCGCCGCAGCGCTGGTCGGTGGCCGCCATCGAAGCCCTGTTTGAACTGCCGTTTATGGACTTGCTGCACCAAGCGCAGCAGGTGCACCGGCAGCATTTCGACCCCAACGCGGTGCAGCTCTCGACCTTGCTGTCGATCAAGACCGGCGGCTGCGCCGAAGACTGCGGCTACTGCCCGCAGTCGGCGCATTTCGACACCGGCGTCGAGGCCAGCAAGCTGCTGCCGCTCGACGAGGTGCTGCAAGCCGCCAGCGCCGCCAAGGCCCAAGGTGCGAGCCGCTTTTGCATGGGCGCGGCTTGGCGCAGCCCCAAGATGCGCGATCTGCAGCGCGTGACCGAAATGGTGCAGGGCGTGCGCGCGCTCGGGCTCGAAACCTGCATGACGCTGGGCATGCTCGAGGCCGAGCAAGCGCAGCAGCTCAAAGACGCCGGGCTCGATTACTACAACCACAACCTCGACAGCGCGCCCGATTTTTACGGCCAGATCATCAGCACGCGCACCTACCAAGACCGGCTCGACACGCTCGAGCACGTGCGCTCGGCCGGCATCAAGGTGTGCAGCGGCGGCATCGTCGGCATGGGCGAGACCCGGGCGCAACGCGCCGGCTTGCTGGCGCAGCTGGCCAACCTCGAGCCCTACCCCGAGTCGGTGCCGATCAACAACCTGGTGCCCATGCCCGGCACCCCCTTGGCCGACGCCGAGCCCATCGACCCGTTCGAATTCGTGCGCACCATCGCGGCGGCGCGCATCACCATGCCGCGTGCGCTGGTGCGGCTGTCGGCCGGGCGCGAGCAGATGGACGACGCGCTGCAGGCGCTGTGCTTTGCCGCCGGGGCGAATTCGATTTTTTACGGCGATCGGCTGCTCACCACCGCCAACCCGCAGGCGGCGCGCGACCGCGCCTTGTTTGCCCGCCTAGGGCTGCGCGCGCAGGGCGCTGCGCCCGAGGCACCGCAGCCGGCACCCGATCAAGTGGCTGGTTGATTCCCGTCGAGTGGCCGCTCTTGTGCCCGAGCGGCCTGAGCGGCCCTAGCGCGCGCCAGCGCCGCCTCGATCAGCGCGCGTTTGCGCTCCAGCACCGCCGGGTCGGTGTGCTTGGAGTGCGCGGGCAGATCGGCCAGTTTGGCCTCGGCTTTAGCCAGCAGGCGCGCTTGGTGCGCTGCCTCGGTGCGCTGCAGGCGCGCTTGGCGGGCAATGTAGCGCTGGCGGGCTTGCTCGGCTTGCGCCGGGCTCCAGGCGGCCCAGCCGGTGGCCGTGGTGGCCACCGGAACCATCTGGATGCAGTCCACTGGGCACACCGGCAGGCACAGGTCGCAGCCGGTGCAATAGGCGTCGATCACGGTGTGCATGCGCTTGTGCGCGCCCACGATGGCGTCGGTCGGGCAGGCCTTGAGGCACAGGGTGCAGCCGATGCACCACTGCTCGTCGATCACCGCCACCGTCATGGGGCCCTCGAGGCCGTGGGCCGGGTTCAGCGGCAGGGCGGGGCGCTCAAGCAGGGCGGCGAGGCGCGCCACTCCCTCAAGTCCGCCGGGCGGGCACTGGTTGATTTCGGCCGCACCGGCGGCCAAGGCCTGGGCGTAGCTGCGGCAGTCTGGGTAGCCGCAGCGGCGGCACTGCGTCTGCGGCAGCAGCGCGTCGAGGTGTTCGACTAGGCTATCAGTCACCGGCAGCGGGTTTGCGCACCGTGCGCCGGCGTGCAGCGCTTGAGGGTTCGGCGGGGGCGGCCGTGCTTGGAGCCTGCGCTGGGGCGGCAGTGGTCTCATCCGAATCGCCGTCGTCGAGTTCTGCCGCGCCCAAGCGTGCTGCCTCGATGCCCGCGGCCGACTTCGGTTCGTGCTCAAGGATAAAGGCCTTGACCACCGGATAGACCTGTTCGCGCCAGCGCCGGCCGCTGAAAATCCCGTAGTGCCCGGCGCCCGGCACCTCGTAGTGGCGCTGCTCCGGGTCTTCGATGCCGGTGCACAGCCCGTGCGCAGCGTGCGTCTGGCCACAGCCCGAGATGTCGTCGAGTTCGCCCTCGATCGTCAGCAAGCCGGTGTGCTTGATGTCTTGCGGCCGCACGCGCTCGAGCTCGCCCTGTTCGTTGCGCACATCCCAAGTGCCGTTGACGAGTTTGAACTCTTGGAACACGGTGTTGATGGTTTCGAGGTAGTAGTGCGCGTCCATGTCGAGAACGGCGTTGTACTCGTCGTAGAACTGGCGGTGCGCTTCGGCGCTCTCGTTGTCGCCCTTGATCAAGTCCCGGAAGTAATCGTAGTGGCTGCTGGCGTGGCGGTCCGGGTTCATGGCGATAAAGCCGCTGTGCTGCAAAAAGCCCGGATAGACGCGCCGCCCGGCGCCGGGAAAGCTCGCCGGCACGCGGTAGATGACGTTGTTCTCGAACCACTCGAAGCTGCGCTGCGCCGCTAGGTTGTTGACCGAAGTGGGTGATTTGCGCGCATCGATCGGGCCGCCCATCATGGTCATGGACAGCGGCGCGAGTTCGCCCCGGCTGGCCATGAGCGAGACCGCCGCCAGCACCGGAACGGTCGGCTGGCAAACGCTGATGACGTGGCAGTTGCCGTATTTTTGCTGCAAATGGCGGATGAACTCCTGCACATAGTTGACGTAGTCGTCGAGGTGAAAATCGCCCGCAGCCAGCGGCACCATGCGCGCGTTTTTCCAGTCGGTGATGTAAACCTTGTGCTCGCGCAGCATGGTGCGCACGGTGTCGCGCAGCAGCGTGGCGTAGTGGCCCGAGAGCGGCGCCACGATCAGCACCACGGGCTGGGTTTTGAGCCGGGTCAGCGTGGCCGGGTGGTCAGAAAAGCGCTTGAAGCGGCGCAGCTCGCAAAAGGGCTTGTCGATCTCGATGCGCTCGTCGATGGCCACGTGCTGGCCCTCGATGTCCACGTGGCGGATGCCGAACTCAGGCTTTTCGTAGTCTTTGCCCAAGCGGTGCACGAGGTCGTAGGCGGCGGCGATGCGTTGCGCCATCGGCACCTGGCCCAGCGGCGAGAGCGGGTTGGCAAACAACTTGGCGGTCATTTGCGCAAAGTCGGAAAAGGGCTCGATCAGCGAGCGCTGGTTTTCATAAATCTGGTACAGCATCGGCTCACCTCGTAAAAATAGTGCAGTGCAACACAATATATCAGGCTGGGCTGAATTTGTCCTGATCTTTTAGCGACAGCACACGTTGCGGGCGCCCAAACCGGCGCATAAAACCACAGCGGCAAGCGGGCGTGATGCTGGTTCGCTCCAGTCTGGATGGAGCCGCATCCCTTCGTGGATTGTGCCCGCGCTCCAAACCCCCAGGCGCCGTTCGGCTTAAAGCACCGCGGCAATCGAGCGGCAGACGTAATCGATATTTTTGCTGTTGAGCGCGGCCACGCACATGCGGCCGGTGTCGGTGCCATAGACGCCGAACTCGCTGCGCAGACGCACCATCTGCTCTTTGCTCAGGCCCGAGTAGCTGAACATGCCGATCTGCTGCGTGATGAAGCCCATGTCGCGCTGCACGCCGGCGGCTTTGAGGCCGGCCACCAGGCGCGCGCGCATCGACTGGATGCGCAGGCGCATCTCGGCCAGTTCGCGCTCCCACAAGGCGCGCAGGGTCGGGTCGTTGAGCACCACGGCCACGATGGCGCCGCCGTGGGTGGGCGGGTTGGAGTAGTTGGTGCGGATCACGAGCTTGAGCTGCGACAGCACGCGCGCCGCTTCGTCCTTGCTCTGGCACAGCACCGACAGCGCGCCCACGCGCTCGCCGTAGAGGCTGAAGCTCTTGGAAAAGCTGGTGGCGACGAAGCAGTCGAGCCCGGATTGGATGAACTTCTGGATCACGGCGCCGTCTTCGGCGATGCCGTGGCCAAAGCCTTGGTAGGCCATGTCGAGGAAGGGCGTATGGCCACGCGCCTGCAGCACCGCCACCACGCGGTCCCACTGCTCGGGGCTGAGGTCGTAGCCGGTGGGGTTGTGGCAGCAGGCGTGCAACAGCACGATGCTGCCGGGGCTGGCGGCTTGCAGGCTGGCGAGCATGGCCTCGAAGTCGATGCCGAGGCGCTTGGCGTCGTAGTAGGCGTAGCTGCCGACTTCAAAACCAGCGCTGGTAAAGAGGGCGCGGTGGTTTTCCCAACTTGGGTCGCTGATCAGCACCTGGGCGCCGGGCTTGAGTTTGCGCAGAAAGTCGGCGCCAATTTTGAGCCCGCCGGTGCCGCCGATGGCCTGCACGGTGGCGATGCGGCCGCTGCGCACGGGTTCGCTGTCGGCGCCAAAGACCAGCGCCTTGACCGCGTTGTCGTAGGCGGCGATGCCGTCGATGGGCAGGTAGCCGCGCGCGGCCGGGTGTTCGAGCATGGCGCGCTCGGCCTGCTGCACGCACTGCAGCAGCGGCAGTTTGCCGTTGTCGTCGTAATAGACGCCCACGCCGAGGTTGACCTTGTGCGGGTTGGGGTCGGCGGCAAACTGCTCGTTCAGACCCAGAATCGGGTCGCGCGGGGCCATTTCGACGGCAGCAAAAAGGGACATGGTGGTAGGGGCAGTGGGTTGAGGGTGGCGCGCATTTTACTGCGCTGGGCAGTGGCTGCCGTGCGTGGCTGCGGCGCCGGTGCCGCCAGCCCTAGCCGCATTTGTCGTGCGCGCGCCGGGCCGGATCGGCCATGGCGGGCAGGTAGCCCGTGAGCCAGAGCAGAAAGCTCGCCGCCCACAGCACCGAGGCGGCGGCGTAGGCCCAAGCCGCGTCCATGCCCAGCGCCGGTGCCGCACGCAGCGCCGTCGCCGCCACCAGCAGCAGGGCAGCGGCGGCGGCGCTGGGCGGCAGCTGCACCGACTGCCCGGTGTGCAGCCGCCCGGCCACCGCCAGCACACCGATGACCGCCAGGCCTAGGCCGCCCATGACGGTGACGTGCAGCCCGGCCAGCGCCGCCGCGCCGCTGCCTAGGCGCCCCAGCCCCATCAAAATCAGGCCGAGGCCGGCGAGTGCGGCCGCGCCGGCCAGCACCAGCACCTCGGGCCTGAAGAAGCGCCAGCCGATGAAGGTGTCGCCAATGCGGTCGAGGAAGGCCGCGCCGGCGCCCAGCAGCAAGAAGGCCTGCACCGCGTTCGACAGGCCGAGCAAATGCGCCGCCAGCGCCACCGCGACCAGACCGGCCGCGAGGTTGCGCCGGCCCGGGTGCGGCCGAAACGGCGTGCTGGCCTGCGTCGGGTCCAGCACTAGGTTCAGCACCGCTGGCAAGATGCGCGCCAGCGACAGCGCCATCAGTGCCAGAAAGACCAGCACCGCTGCGTGCAGCGCCGCCGAAGCCAGCGCGACGTCGTCGTGCCAGAACGCGAAGCGCAGCCCCAGCGCCACCGCAGCAAAGGCCCACAGCCAGCCGGCAAAGGCCCACAGCCGCGCCACCGGTCGCCTCCACGCCAGCCAGCTCGCATAGGCCGCCAAGCCACCGTAGAGCAAGGCGTCTAGGGCCGCAGCCAGCGGCAGCAGCGCTTCGGCGCCCCACAGCCCAATCAGGCGTGCCAGCAACCAAGCGCTGGCCAGCGCCCAGAGCGCGCGCCCGCTCAGACGGGCGGTGCCGGTCCACTCTGGCATGGCCGAGAGCACGAAGCCGATCAGCGCTGCGCCAAAGGCGCCGTAGATCATCTCTTTGCCGTGCCACAGCGCCGCTGGCATGCCGGCAGCGCTGGGCAGGGTGTAGCCCAGCAGCAGCACCCACAGCAGCGGCCAGAGCGCGGCATGCAACGCCGCCAGCGGGAAGAACAGGCGCAAGGCCTCGAACGTCAGGCCCGCGCCCATGCGTTGCAGGCGCGGTTTCAACTCCATCCGGCCGTCCTTTCGTCGCTGCCCTCGACGGCTTGAAACAACGCATCGTTGGCCAGCCAGCCGTGGGCGGTCTCGAACACTGTGCGCGCATCGCGTGCGCCGGGAACGCCGGGCACGACCCGCTCGCCGGCCAAGCCACGGCCACCGGCGTCGAGCACCAAGACGCGGTGGGCGATGCGCACCGCTTCTTGCACGTCGTGGGTCACGAACAGCGCGCCAAAGCCGTGGCGGCTGGCGGCTTCGATCACCAAATCTTGCATCGCACGGCGCAAGCCCGGGTCCAGCGCGGTGAAGGGTTCGTCGAAATAGACGAAGTCGGGTGCTGGGGCCAGCGCCCGCGCGATCGCCACGCGCTGGCGCATGCCACCCGAGAGCTCGACCGGGTACTTGCCGAGGTCGGCGGGGTCGAAATGCGCCAGCGCCGCGACCTCGGCCACGCGCGCGGCCCGCGCCGCCCGCCCCAGTCCGGCCAGCCGCAGCGGGTAGGCGATGTTCTGGGCCGCAGTCGCCCAGGGCAGCAGGCGCGGTTCCTGAAAGACCATCGCGTGCCGGCGGTAGCCGCGCTGCAGCGTGCCACGCAGCGGCTCGAGGATGCCTGCGGCGATCGCCAGCAGCGTCGATTTGCCCGAACCCGAAGGCCCGAGCAGCGCCGCGACCTCGCCGGCGTGCAGGCGCAGCCGCACGCCTTCGAGCACGTAGCGGCCAAAGTAGGCGTGGCCGATGCCTTCGAGCACCAGTGCGGGCGGCCGACTCAACGCTTGACCCCCCAAGGCTGGGCGGCGCTGCGCCAGCGCTCGAGCTGCGAGCGGATCGGTTGCAGCAGCGCGTACTCGAGCACCAGCAGCAGCGCAACGGCGATCAGCACCCACGACATCGCCGCCGTGACGTCGAGGCGCGAGCGCGCGTTGGCCAGTTCGGTGCCGATGCCGCCGGTGTTGGTCAGCAGCTCGGCCATCACCGCCACCTTGACCGCAGTGCCCAGCGCCACCGCCAGCGCCGGGAACAGGTGCGCAGCCAAATGGCGCAGCGCCAGGTGGTAAAAGCGCTGCAGCGCCGAAGCGCCAAAGACGCGCGCCATGTCGTCGAGCCCGCGTTCGCGCGTGGCGATGCCTTGGGCGGCGGCGCCAAAGACGATCGGCGTTGCGGCGATCACCACCGTGGCCACGACCGTGCCGTCGCTGGCGCCAAACCAGATCATCGCCAGCACGATCCAGGCGATGGGTGGCACGCCCAGCAGCACGGTCATCAGCGGCCGCGCGGCGCGCAGCGTGGCCATCGAGTAACCGGCAGCGATGCCGACCACGGCGCCGATGCTGGCGGCGACTGCAAAGCCGGTCGCGGCGCGCAGCGCCGTGGTGCTGGTTGCCTCGGCAAAAAGCGGGTCGCTCAGGGTCGCGCCGATCTGCTCCAGCGTCGCGACCGGGGCCGGCAGGATGAAGCTGCCGTAGGCCTCATGCCCGGCCTGCCAAGCCGCAGCCAGCAGGCACAGCCCCGCCAGCCCGGCCCAGCCCGACCACAAAAAGTTGCCCAGCCGACCGAGCCAAGTCACAGGTAAAAGTCATCGGCGGGCAGGCGGCCGCCGATCAGACCGATATCGCCTTCGGCCACCACGCGCAGATAGGTTTCGAGCGCCGGTCGCGCCTGGCGTGCACGGTGCGCGACCAGGAGCGAGTGGGCAATCGACTGCTCGATCACCGGCGCCGGCAGGCCGAGCACGCCGGCTGCGGCTTGGGCCGCCGCGGCTGGGTGGGCGCGCGCGTAGGCGACGGCGCGCACCAGACCGGCTTGCAGGGCCTCGACCGCTTGCGGGTGCTCGGTGCGCCAGCCGTCGCGCAGCGCCAACCCGGCTTGGGGCACGCTGGCATGACCAAAGTGCCGGCCAAAGGCGGCTTGCACGTCGAAGGCGCGCACCAGCGTGCGGCCGGCGCGCGCAGCGCCGATCAGGGCGGCGCTGGCCGCAGGCTCGGGCAGCATCGCGGCATCGACACGCCCGGCCAGCAGCAGTTGCGCCGCCTCGGCCGGGGTGCCGGCGGGCTGGATGCGCAGGTCGCGCGCCGGGTCCAGCCCATCGGCACGGGCCAGCCGGCGAAACACCAGCCCGGGCGAATCGTTGATGAACGGCAGGGCGAGCGTGCGTCCGCGCAGCGCGTTCAGGTCGGCCATGGGCTCGGCGGCGACGATGGTGTTCAGGCCATCGGTCATGACGTTGAGCAGGCGCAGCCCCAAGCCGCGGTTGTGCAGGTTGGCCGCCGTCACGGTCGGCACGATCGAGGCCTGGATGCTGCCGGCGGCCAGACCCGCGCGCAGCTCGTCCGGGTCGCGCCAGACGCGCACCGAAACCTGGCCCGCGACCGCTGACAGAAAGCCCTGTTGCACCGCCACGGCAAGCACCGCGCTGGGCGTGGAAGGCGGGCCCCACAGCACCAGTTCGCCGGGGCGGGCGAATGCGGGCAGCGCAGGCAATGCCAGCAGCGCGCTGCTGGCCAGAAGGTGGCGGCGGGACAAGCTCATCGGATGGCTCCTAGGGGTTAAAGGCAAATGGCTGCAGCGCGTGGCGCCTCAGGGCTGCGCTGCAGCGGTCGGGGGGTCTGTAGGCTCCAGCGCGGGCAGGCGCGCCACCAGGCTTGCAGGCAGCGCGCCACGCAGCGTCGGGATGGCCAGCAGCAGCGCGCCGCTTTCTTGTGCAGCCAAGTAGTGGGTGTTGCCACGCGGGATCAGCAGCAGGGTGCCGGCTTCGTGCGGGCGCAGCGCGGAGGCGTCAAAGTGGGTGCCGTCGGCATACAGCACCGGGCCGCGCATCACCAGCAGCAGCACCAAGTCGGGGTGCGCGTGGCCGTGGGGCGCGATGCGGCCGTGGGGCGGGATTTCGGTCAGCGCAGCGATGCCACCGGGTTGCAATGAGGACAGCAGGATGCAGCGCTGCGCCGCCCCGGCGTGCACCGGCTGGCGCGGCAATTCGGCGGGGTTGACCACGAGGGTCGATGGGTGGGTGGACGGCATAGACAGGGTGCTGTTTAAGCCGCATTGTAAGACAAATGCGAGTCAGTCGCAGTACGATTGGTGGAAAAAACGCAGCCAAGCCGCCTGATCGAGCAGCTGCGGCACCGGTTTGGACTCAAGCGCCCGTCAGGGGGCTAAGTTCAGCCCAGCACCGCTGCAACGAATGGGCGGCAGCGGCGGGGTCGGGGCTGGCGGTGAGGGCGCGCACCACGGCAAAGGAGCCGACGCCGCTGGCGGCGATGGCGCCCAAGTGCTCGAGGTCGATGCCGCCAATGGCCACCGTGGGGATGGCCGGGCGCAGGCGCGCCAGCGGTTGGGCGTAGGCGCGCAGTCGGGCGCAGCCTTGGGGTGCGGTGGGCATGGCTTTGAGGGTGGTGGGAAACACGGCGCCCAGCGCGATGTAGCTCGGGCGCAGGGCGGCGGCGCGCAGCAGTTCGGCGTAGCCGTGGGTGCTGATGCCCAGCCGCAAACCGGCAGCGCGCAGCGCATCCAGCGCCTCGGGTGCCAGGGCGTCGAGGTCTTCTTGGCCTAGGTGCACACCGTAGGCCCCGGCTTCGATGGCGGCTTGCCAGTGGTCGTTGATGTACAGGCGGCTGGTGGTGCCGGCCACGGCGGCCACGGCGGCGCGCACTTGTGCCAGAACGTCGGCCTGCACTTCGGTGGATGGTTGGGCAGCGGCTTGGGCGCTCGATGCGCTCGGGGTGTTTGTTGCGCTCGATGCGGCCTCGGGCGGGGTGCCGGGGCCGGGGTTCGCGCTGGGTTTGTAGCGCAGCTGCAGCGTCGGCACGCCGGCGGCGGCCATGCGCTGCACCCAAGCGGCATTGGGCAACACGGCGTACAGGCCCAGCCCGTCGGGGTGGGGGGCAAAGGGCGGGGGGCTGCTGGTTGCGGCTGGGCGCGCGGCGGCGCTGCCGGGCTGGGTTGCAGCCGCCGCCGTGCCTAGGCCAAAGTCCAGCGGATCGTCGGGCCAGTCGGCGCGCCAGTGGCCCTCGCGCGCGCTGCGCCTATCCCAAGCCTGCGCGATCACGGCGGCGTCGGCCTCGATGAAGCCGAGCCGGCGCGCCAGCGCCCAAGCCACGTCGTAGGCGCTGTCGCTGGCGGGCGTGGCGCTGGGGTCGGCTTGGGCTTCGATCGCCAAAGCGGCGTGCTGGCGCACCAAGGCGTCGAGGGTGGCGGGGGTGGCGGGGGTGGCGAGGGCGTAGGCCACGGCGGAGTTGGGGTGCATCGGGGCGGGCAAGAGCGCTCTGACGCCTTTTAGGGTTGGTGCCAAAACGGTGTGCCCAGCACCGGCGTGCTGGGTTGGGCGCTGTCTTGCGGGGTCATGGTGCCGGCCAGAAATGCGTCGCGCCCGGCGCGCACGGCGGCGGCAAAGGCCTGCGCCATGCGCACCGGATCGAGCGCCAGCGCCACGGCGGTGTTGAGCAGCACGCCGTCGTAGCCCCACTCCATCACTTGGCAAGCGTGCGAGGGCAGGCCGAGCCCGGCATCGACGAGCAGCGGCACCTGCACGCGCTCGCGCAGGGTGCGCAGCGCCAGCGGGTTCAGCGGCCCCTTGCCGGTGCCGATGGGCGCCGCCCACGGCATCACGGCCTGGCAGCCGACATCCACCAAGCGCAGGCACAGCACCAAGTCTTCGGTGCTGTAGGGCAGCACCTTGAAGCCGCGCCGCAGCAGCTGGTCAGCCGCGCCGACGAGGTTGAGGGTGTCGGGCTGCAGGGTGTAGTCGTCACCGATGATTTCGAGCTTGATCCAGTCGGTGCCGTAGAGCTCGCGCGCCATTTCGGCCGTGCTGATGGCCTCTTGCACGCTGTGGCAGCCGGCGGTGTTGGGCAGCAGCGGCGTCTGCATGTTTTGCAGCAGCGTCCAGAAGCTGCGGCTGGCCTCGGCGTTGGCGGCGCTCTGGCGCCGCAGCGCAGCCGTGAGCATGGCCGGTTGCGCGGCCGCCACGGCCTGCTCGAGCAGCGCGGGCGAGGGGTAGCGCGCCGTGCCCAGCAACAAGCGGCTGGAAAAATGCTGGCCGTAGAGGATCAGGGGGTCGGCGGCAGGGGCCGCAGGGGCCGCATGTGCCGGGGGCGGTGGGGTGGGGGCGGTGTGGGCGGCGGGGGTAGCGGCGGGGGTGGGGTTCATGCTGCGGGCGACGGGCTCAGCCGCCGGTGACGGGGGAGATGAGCTCGATCCGGTCGCCTTGGGCCAGCGCAGTCTGCGCGTACTGGTTTTTGGGGACGAATTGCAGATTGAGGGCGGCGGCAAAGGGCTCGGTCGGGCGCGCGGCGGCCAACGCATCGGCCAGCGTGGCGCTTGCGGGCAGCTCCAGCGCTTGCTGGTTGAGCCAGACTTGCAAGGGGGCAGTGGCTTCGGGGGATGTGCTCATGGGGGAATGGTTTAGGGTGCAGCCAAGGCGGGCATCGAGGCGGGCATTAAAGCCGGCACCTGAAAGTGTGCATCAAGCCGCAAGCACCTGCGCACAGGGCTCAAAACGCAATTCGAGCCGCTCGGCCAGATCGCGCTGGCCGTGCTGCACGTATTCGAGCACCGCGTCGCACACCGCCGGCCCGATCAGGTAGCCGTGGCGAAACAGGCCGTTGATCTGCAGCACCTGCGGCGCGCACTCGCGCACCAGCGGCTGGTGGTCGGGCAGGGTGGGGCGGCACTGGCTTTGCAGCCCAACGATGCGCGCCTCGCCAAAGCCGGGGTGCACCGCATAGGCGGCGCTGAGCAGCTCGAGCGCCGAGCGCGCGCTCACTTCCGACAGATCATCGGACTCGATCTGTGTGGCGCCGACGACGAAAAAATGGTCTTGCTTGGGCGCGATATACAGCGGGTAGCGCGGGTGCAGCAGCCGCGTCGGACGCTGCAGCGTGACGCCGGGGGCGTACAGGCAGGCGACCTCGCCGCGCACCCCACGCAGCGGCTGCTCCGGGGCGGCCCAGTCGGCTTGCGCGCCTAGGCCACGGCAGTCCAGCACCCAGCCGCCGTGCGTGCGCTGCCAGTCTTGCGCTTGGGGCAAGCTGGTGGGCTGCTGCCAGTGCAGATCGGCGCCGAGCGCTTGCAATTCGGCCGCCAGCGCTTGCAGCAGCTGGTGGTTGTCCAACTGGCCCTCTTGGGGCAGATAAATCCCGCTCTGAAAGTGCCCGGCCACACTGGGTTCGAGGGCGGCGAGTTGCTGCGCGTCCAGCGGCTGCGCCGCTTGCAGTTCGGGCACCTGCTGCACCGTCTGCGCCCAGACGCGGCTCAGGCGCGTGGCCTCGGCCGCGTCTTGGCGGTGCCACAAAATCAGGGTACCGTCTTGCTGAAAATACACCGGCTGCCGCAGCGAGGCAATCAGCTCGCGCCAGCGCGGCAGCGCGTACAGCCCCATGCGCACCACGTTGGGCTCGGCCACGGCGGCTTCGGCCAGCGGCGCCAGCATGGCCGCGGCCACCCAGGCGGCGGCGCCTTGGTCCGATTCGGCGCGCGCTTCGCGGATCGTGACCCGGTGGCCGCTGCGCGCCAGCGCCAAGCCCAGCAAGCGGCCCAGCAGGCCGGCACCTAAGATGAGCACCGGGGCGGGGTGGGGGCGGTTGGCAGGCATGGTGGGGCGGTGGGCGTTGATGAAAAATCGGTGCATCCAAGCAGCGGCGGGCGGCGCGGTTGGGGCTGCTGTGGGGTGCTGGCGACACAGGCGCAACGGGGGCCGGGAAAATATACCATAGTCATCGAACGGCACTGGTGCGGCCCAACGGCAGTCCTGTCGCAACCCTACCGCTGCCTTGTCGCTGCCTTCGATGGGCTCAAATGCGGGCGCGCTTGGGGATCGCAACCGGGCTTTGTTCCAGCGCCCCACCGCCAGCAGCCATGCCGATTATCAATTGAACCCGTGGGCCAGAGGGCTGGCAGATTTCAGACCAACTTATTGATCCGTAATCAAAAATGGTGAATTTTCAGTTATAATTGTGCTCCAACTCGGCATGGTTGGTATAGCGCTCCCAGCCTTGTGGAATGGTCCAGTCTGGGCTTTCCGGGCGGCCGGCATCGCCAGCGGCAAGGCCGTGTTTGGTGGTTGCGCTGTTCGGAAGCAATGGCCACCCGGGTCATGAAGGCGAAGGCTTCGCTGAAGTCGTTGGATCAGGCGCCTGCCGGTTCGACCTGCAGGGCGCCGCGTCGGATCTGGTCGCGTTCCAGGCTTTCAAACAGGGCCTTGAAGTTGCCTTCGCCAAAGCCTTCATCGGCCTTGCGCTGGATGAATTCAAAGAACACCGGGCCCAGCAGCGTCTGGCTGAAGATCTGCAGCAGCAGGCGCTTGTCGCCGTTGGCGGTGGAGCCGTCCAGCAAAATACCGCGTGCCTGCAGCTCGGCCACCGGTTCGCCGTGGCCGGGCAGGCGCTCTTCGAGCATGGCGTAGTAGATGTCGTTTGGGGCGGTCATCAGTGGAATGCCGGCCATCTGCAGGGCGTCCACGCTGGCAATGATGTCGTCGGTCAGCAGGGCGATGTGCTGGATGCCTTCGCCGTTGAACTGCATCAGGAATTCCTCGATCTGGCCGGCGCCCTTGCCGCTTTCTTCGTTCAGCGGGATGCGGATCATGCCGTCGGGGGCGGTCATGGCGCGGCTGGTCAGTCCGGTGTATTCGCCCTGGATATCGAAATAGCGGATTTCGCGGAAATTGAACAGCTTCTCGTAGAAGCCGCCCCAGTAGGCCATGCGGCCGCGGTAGACGTTGTGGGTGAGGTGGTCGATCAGCTTGAAGCCATGCCCCACGGGGTTGCGGCTGGCCGGGTCTTCAAAGCCGGGCAGGAATTCGAAGTCGATGTCGTAGATGCTCTTGCCGTCTTCAAAGCGGTCGATCAGGTACAGCGGCGCGCCGCCGATGCCCTTGATGGCGGGCAGGCGCAGCTCCATGGGGCCGGTGGGGATGTCGATCGGCTGGGCGCCCAATTCCAGGGCGCGGGCGTAGGCCTTGTGGGCGTCTTTCACCCGGAAGGCCAGACCGCAGGCGCTGGGGCCGTGCTCGGAGGCAAAATAGCCCGCCAGGCTCTTGGGTTCGCGGTTGACGATGAAATTGATGCCGCCTTGGCGGTACAGTACCACGTCTTTGGAGCGGTGCTTGGCTACCAGCGTGAAGCCCAACTTTTCAAATAGGGGTTCCAGCAGGTTGGCCGTGGGGGAAGCGAATTCAACGAACTCAAACCCGCACAGGCCCATCGGGTTGTCAAACAGGTCAGCCATGGCAAGATCTCTTTGATATGAATTGAAACCGAAACTTTATGTCACTATAGACGCAATGAGATTGCATTTTCAGGGGGTGTTTTCCATGATGTGTGCAATAAATTCATCTAAATCATCAATTTTAGGAGATAATATTGCAGACTCTTGATTTGGATCAAACCGATCGGCGCATTCTGGCCCATTTGCAGGCGCACGGTCGTGCCACCAATCTGGAACTGGCCGAGGCGGTGCATCTGTCGCCCGCGCAGTGCAACCGGCGGCACCGCCGTCTGGAGGATCGGGGCATCATCCGGTGCTACGAGGCCCGGTTGGATGCCGAGCAGGTCGGCCTCGGTGTGCTGGCGTTTGTGTACGTGACCATGGAGCGTGGCCACATACGCGAGGTGGTGAAGTTCCGCGACATGATCAGCCTGCTGTCTCAGGTGCAGGAGTGCTATGCCGTCACGGGTGACTTCGATTACGTGCTGAAAGTGGTTGCTCGCGATTTGAAAGCCTTGTCTGATTTCCTGCTCGGTTCGCTAGCCCAGTTGCCAGGGGTCAACGGGGTGCGGTCCAGCGTCTGCTTGGACGAAGTGAAATGCACGAGCGCCCTGCCGCTGGAATGAGCCCCACCACTGACGCCTGCCTGCCGGTGGTGATCGTGGGTGGCAGCCCACCCGGGTTGATGGCGGCCGAACGGCTGAGCGCGGCTGGTTTGCCCGTGCACTTGGTGGCCGCCAAGAACTCGGCGATGAACACCAGTTGGCCGTGCGGCGTGGTCGCCGCACCCGTGTCCCAGCACACGACCCGCCAGCGGGCCACCAAAGCCGCCTCAAGAGCTTGCGACGACGGGGTAACTGCCGGATTTAGGTAGAACCCGTGGGCCAGAGGGCTGGCAGATTCCAGCCCAAAGGTGCAATGTCCCCATGCGCTCATAATCGCCTTTGACGCAGCTCAAACAATCCCCATGTTGCCCGACCCAGACAACGCCGAGCCCTCCCCCAGCCACCCGTGGCGCTACGCGCGCGTGCTCACCATCGCCGGCAGCGACAGCGGCGGCGGCGCCGGCATACAGGCCGACCTCAAAACCTTTGCTGCGCTGGGCTGCTACGGCATGAGCGCCATCACCGCGCTGACGGCGCAAAACACGCTCGGGGTGCGCGCCATCCACGCCGTGCCCGCCAGCTTTCTGGAGCAGCAGATGGCCGCGGTGTTTGAGGACATCGGCGTCGATGCGGTCAAGATCGGCATGCTGCACGCGCCCGAGGTGGTGCGGGTGGTGGCGCGTGCGCTGGACCGCTACGCGCCGCCCTGGGTGGTGCTGGATCCGGTGATGGTCGCCACCAGCGGCGATGCGCTGATCGAGCCCGAGACCGTGGCCCTGCTGCGCGCCGAACTGTTTCCGCGCGCCAGCCTGGTCACGCCCAACCTCGACGAGGCCGCGCTGCTGCTGGCTCGCCCCTTGCCCGACGAAGCGGCGCTGGACGCCGCCGCCGCCGACCTGCTGGCGCTGGGCGCGCGCGCCGTGTTGCTCAAGGGCGGGCATCTGCAGGGCGAGCAATTGACCGACGTGCTGGCCTGCGCCGGCACCCCCCCCGCCGCCTGGCTGCGCCTGCGCGGGCCGCGCATCGCCAGCCGCAACATCCACGGCACCGGCTGCACCCTGGCTGCAGCCATCGCTGCGCAGCTGGCGCTCGGTCAACCCTTGCCGCAAGCAGTGCAAGCGGCGCACGCTTGGGTGCGCGCCGCCATCGAGGCCGGCGCCGGTGCGAGCATCGGCGCCGGGCACGGCCCGCTCAACCACGGCTTTGCGCCGGTGGCGCTGCGGCGGGTGGAAGGCTTTATCAGCCGCTGATACAATGCAGCATGCGAGCAGATCCCGGAATCGCAACCTTGGTGCTGGCCGACTTCTTCACCGAAGTGGATCGTGTTTTAGCCGAGGTCAAAAGATCATGAAAGCCATCGTCGTTGGAATCCTGCCACAAGAGCGCATCCGCGAGCGTCTGTTGGCCATCGCCCGTGGGGAGTACAAACCCAAACCCACCGAGCCCAAAATCTGGTTCACCTCCATGCGTTCGCTGGCCGAGGTGCTCAGTGACGAGAACCGGGCACTGCTCAAGGTGATTCAGTCAACCAAGCCGCAGTCCATCACCTCGCTGGCCGACCTGACCGGGCGCAAGCCGGGCAATCTGTCGCGCACGCTCAAGACGATGTCAAATTACGGTTTCGTAGAGATGAAGCGCGAAAACCGCCACGTGCGCCCGATCGCCAAGGCCACCGAGTTCCGAATCGTGGCTTGAGCGTGATGTGGGCCACAACATTGCGGTTGACATCTTCATCAATGCCCCTTCCCCCCCATGTCAGAATAGTTGTCGCCTCGATAGATGCCGGCTGTTCCTGACTTCTGAACCATGATGGTAGGAGTCTGTGGGGCTTGTGGTCGAAGGTCGGTGCCGTGGACAACGCTGCAGCGTTGTCCACGGCCAGCTGGCCGGTGCTCTCAGCGTTCGTGATGAAATCAGCAGGCTGATTTCGCATAAACCGGGTATCGGCTGGCTTACCTCAGCCCGATGCAGTTTGAGCAACGCTGGTACGAGGGACAGCGCAAAAAAGCCGCGTGAACCGTGGGCTAAGCACTCCACAAAACATGGAGTCGGAGCAATAGGGATCAGGAGGCACCATGGCACACACCTAGGTAGGCTGCCTGCACTGCAGGGTCGTCCAACAGTTGCCTAGCTGGTCCCTCTCCGACAATGCGGCCGCTTTCCAGTAGGTAGCCTCGGTCGGCTATCTCTAGGCTGCGCTTGACGTTCTGTTCGACCAGCAGGATGCTCACTCCGGTCTCGCGCACACGTTTGAGCGCGCGAAATAGCTCGACGCACATCAGCGGTGACAGGCCCAGTGACGGCTCATCGAGAAGCAACAGCCGCGGCGCCGACATCAGCGCGCGGCCAATCGCCACCATCTGCTGCTCGCCGCCGCTCATTGTGCGGGCAGTCTGCGTCAGGCGTTCGGCTAGGCGCGGGAACAGCTCTAGTACGCGCTCGAGGTTCGCCTTCTCGCCAGCGCGCGCGCGCTGCGGATAGGCGCCAAGCGCGAGGTTCTCGCGCACCGTGAGGTCGCCGAAGATGCCTCGGCCCTCGGGCACCAGAGCGATTCCGGCCTCAACGCGTAGCCACGCCGGAAGTGCCTGCAGCGGCTGGCCGGCTAGGGAGATATCGCTCGTGGTCGGCGTGGGCACCAGTCCGGCAACGGCTTTGAGCATTGTGCTTTTGCCCGCGCCGTTGGCGCCCAGAGTCGCTACGAGTTCGCCTTCACCGACGGTGAGTGCTACCTCGTAAAGAACTGGATGTAGGCCGTATGCGGCGGAGAGGCGCCGTATCTCAAACATCGTTGCACCTCACGTCTTCGTCCTCGTCGCCTAGGTAGGCTTGGATCACCAAGCGGTCCGATAGCACGTCGACTGGCGTGCCCTCGGCAATCTTGACGCCCGCGTTCATCACCACGCAGCGGTCGCACAGCGAGCGGATTGCGTCCATCACGTGCTCGACTAGCAACATCGATACGCCGGTGCTGCGCAGTGCGTGCAACAGCGCGACGCCCTCTACCAGTTCCGAAGGATTCAGCCCGGCGAGCCACTCGTCGAGTAGCAGCAGTCGCGGCTGGAGCGCCAGCGCGCGCGCCAACTCAAGCCGCTTCTGGTCGATGTAGGTGAGCTGACTGGCCGGCAGCGCATCGCGCCCGCCTAGACCCACTTTGACCAGCAGTTCAGCCGGGTCGGCGCGATGGTCGCTGCGCCCGTACATCAGCCCCGCCTGCACGTTCTCGCGCACTGTCATGCGTTCAAATACCCGAACCAGTTGAAACGTGCGAGCGATGCCGGCGCGGGCGATGGCGTGCGCCGGCGCGCCGGCCAGTTCGAGGCCCTCCAAGCGCACAGAACCCCGGTCGGGCAGTAACGCGCCGCTAATCAGATTTAACGCGGTGGTTTTGCCGGAGCCATTGGGGCCGAGCAAGCCAACGATCTCTCCAGCGGCCACGTCGAACGAGAGTGCGTCGACCGCACGCAGCCCCCCGAACGAGCGGCCCAATCCTTGCACCTGAAGCAGCGGCGCGCTCATCGCGTGCTCTCCGGTAAGCGCCTGCGCTCCAACACCCAGCCGAGCACACCGCGAGGCAAAGCGTAGACGATGAGCAGGAACACGACGCCTAGCACGATCGAAAAGTGGTTGGGGAAGTGTCTGATTAGTGTTTCGAATAGCAGCACCAGAGGCACCACACCGAGCAGCGGACCCCAAAAGCGGGATAAGCCGCCGAGTAACGCCATAATTAGCACTTGGAACGAGACGATGGTGTTGAAGGCGATCGCCGGGTCGATGTATGTCCAGCGCGGCGCGACGATGGCGCCGGCTAGTGCCATAAATACCGAGGTTCCGGTGAACGCGATCAACTTGGCACGAGTGGTGTCAATGCCGCAGTGGCGGGCCGCCTGCTCGTCCTCGCCGATCAGGCGTAGCGCGAAGCCCAGCCTTGAGCGCGACAGCCACCAACCAAGCCCCAGCACCAACGCAAGTAACACTAGGAGCTGCCCATAGATGAAACTTGACGACGATGCGTCAACGAACACGAAGCGACCCACCGAGCCGGAGATGGTGCTTTCGTACCAATTGACCAATTGGCGCAGCAATTCGGTCAAGCCGAAGGTGAAGATCACGAAGTAGGTGCCGCTGAGCCGAAGTGTCACCAACCCCACCAAGAACGATAGCAAGGCGCCGAGTCCTGCTGCGACCAGCAATACCAATGGCCATGGCAGTTGTTCGCCCAGCACTGCCACTGTGTACGCGCCCACGCCGACAAAGGCCACCGTAGCGAGCGAGATGTAGCCCGTGGGGCCACAGAACAGGCCCCAAGCGGTAGCCAGCACACCATACAGCAGCAGGGTGATCAGCAGCGAGGTAGTGTAGTCGTTGCCCAGCGCGGGCGCGAAGCCCAGCGCAACGAAGGCGCAGACGATGGCGACGCCGGGAAAGATCTTGTGTGCGCTCATTGCGAGGCCCTCTCGAATGTTATTGAAGCGGTTGGCGTCGGCAGGAAGTGGCTTTTGCTGGTGTTCATCGGGAGGCCTTACCGAATAGCCCTGCTGGCTTTAACAGAAGGACCAGCAGGAACAGTGCGTAGCTCGCCGCCAGTGTCAATGCGGGGTCAATGAAGGTGGCGACGAAACTTTCCACCAAACCCAGCATCAGCGCAGCCACCACTGCGCCGGCCATGTTTCCGATGCCGCCCATGATGATGACGATCAGGGCCTTCATCGTAAACACCATGCCCATCGTGGCGCTGAAGGTCATGGACATGCTCAATAGCACACCAGCGATCATGGCCAATACGGTGCCGAGCGCAAACGCTATCATCGCCAAGCGTGTGACGTCGATGGCCGCAAGTTGGGCTGACACTGGATCCACCGAAACGGCACGGATCGCAGTGCCTACACGGGTGCGTGTCAGCAGCAGCCACACGGCCAAGCCCAGCACCACGGCCATGCCTAGCGCGAGCAGCCGGTTGGCTGCCAGTGTGGTGCCGAGGACATCGACTGGCTCAGCAAGGAACGAATAGCTCAGGTAGCCACCGCCCACCAGCACGAGCATGACTCCCTGAACAATGAACAGTAACCCAAAGGTGCCGAGCAGACTGTCGGCTTCCAGAGCGTTGCGGTTAGGCGCACGCCTCACCAACGGCGTCAGCATGAGGCTGTACATTGCACAGCCGACGAGCGCCGCTAGCGGCAACACCAGCACCAAGGTCACCAGCGGCGAGAGACCCTGCAGGCCAAACAGCACGTAGGCGAGCACTGCAGCAGCGATCAACATCTCGCCGTACGACAGGTTCAGGATGCGCGCCACGCCGTACTGGAGGTTGAGCCCCAGCGCGACAAGCGCGTACATGCCACCCAATGTCAGGCCTGTGAGCAAAGCGTCAAGGAACAACGTCATAGTGAAAGCCTTGGTTGAGAGCGGATGGCGGAGTCAGGCTCTCCAAGCTGGTTTCGGCAGAATCAGCCGGTGCGCTCCGGGCTGCCTCGTGGCGACGCCGAGATAGTCGCCGTCCTGCCATTGGCCAACTAACCAGCCGTCCTTGCGGATGTTGTTTTCAAATTCCAGCCTGCCGACAATGGTGTCGTAGGCATTGCTCCGCAGGTGCGTGACAATATCAGCGTTGTTCAGCCCCACCCTCTCGATTGCTTGGCCCAGCGCCTGCAGACCGGAGTAAATCACCGAAGATGTCCAACGGTCGGGCTCGCGCTGGTGCATTGCCACATGGCGCTGGATGTAAGCTCTGAACGCGTCGTTGTCGGGTCTCCAGCCACCGATGCCCATCACGCCGTTGGCGTTGCCGCCGAAACGCTGCCTGAAACCCGGGAAGGCAGTTCCAACTGCGGTGTAGAACACCTTAGGGTTGAAGCTGTGCAGACGCGCGGCATCGGTCAGCGCCATCGTATCGGGCGGGTAGCTGAGGGCCATAAACACGTCCGGGTTCGCACTCTGGGCTGCCCTGATCACCGGCGTCAAATCTGTCGCCCCCATCGGGTAACTGGCGTCATGGACGACGTTGAAGTTGGCCTCTCTAAGCGCCCGGCGTGCGGCGTTGCCCAACTCAACGCCGAACTGGTCGGTGACATTTGCGACCGCGACCCGGTCGTTTATCTGACCGGCGGCGCGCGCTTGGCTCAGCAGCGTGACGAAGGCCTCGGAGTGGGCCTTGGAGGTATTTTTCAGCGCAAACACGTTGGGCCAGCGGCTGACGACATCCGGGAGGCGGTCGGTGACCATAGTGCCGGCAATCATTGGATACCCGCTTCGCCCGAAGATCGGCGCCACCGCAAGGTTCAGGCCGGTGCCCCAAGGGGGCAAAAGGATATCAACCCGGTCCTGATTGATGAGCCGCTGCACTGCGCGCAAAGCCTCCTCAGACTGACTTCGGTCGTCGTACACGACGTGCTCGAGCTTGAGCCTGCGGCCATCAACCATCAGGCCACCGGCGTCGTTGACGTCCTTAATCCAAAGCAGGTAGTTCGGCCACTGGATGGTCGCCGCGCCGCCGGCGAAGGGGCCGGTCATGGAGATCGCCCAACCGACCTTGATCGACGTGCGCTGCGCGCGCACCCAAGTTGGCGTGGCGAGTGCAGCGGCGGCGCCTGCGGCGCCGAGGGTGCCGACGACTTTGCGACGAGAGATGCTTGTGTTCATGGCGTGGTCTCCGTGCGCCGGTCAAAACCGGCGAGATGTTGTGAATGGAAAAGTGGAGCGTTGAAGGCCTAACCTGCTACGGCGGCTCCGCGTCATGCGTTCACATTCGCGAGGGTGTGGGCGTAGCGTTGTCAGTGTTGTGCGCGGGCTGGGTATGGTGCGCGCAAGATCGAGTCAGTCGTGTCTTTGCAAAACGGCCATGTAAAAATGTCTCCTTTGATTCGTGAATAGCGAGAAAATCGGCTTAGCCGACCCGTCAGGCAAGCAGGTCGAGCTCGCATGCATCTATGCACAAGTCGGGCCAAGAGCACTGCGGCACCTTAAAAATCTCGAGAATTTAGGGAAAACCACTATGAATTCGGCCAGTCAGAGCGATTTCACTGGCCCTGCGGGCTGTGGCAAGGTAGTTTTTTGCATTGCAGCATGATCAATTGAGGAGATGCGCTCAGCGTTCGTGATGAAATCAGCAGATTCCCTTGCTGCAGATGCCTTGATAGCTGATGAAGGCTGCAGCAGGTCTGGTCAAGACCAAGCTCATTGAGCACGCCAAGCTGTTGGGGTCGGCGCTGCGTTTGTTTTACAGTTTCAAGTCGGTGCGATTCGTTTGCGCTGCATGCCGCATTAGGATGTCGCATGTCAGCCGTATGTGGGCTTCCAGTGCCAGCGCGGCGCGCGCCTCTTGTCGCGCCATGGCAGCGGAAAAAATGACCTCGTGTTCGGCATGCACATCTCGGTCGAAGCCTGGTGTGGCGCCAAGCCGGATCGCGACATGGCGGTAGCGCTCGCCGTGGCGGTAGAGGATGTCCAGTAGGTGGCGCGTCCAAGCTGAGTTGTGACCGGCGTTCAGCGACTCGTGAAAGCGGCGATTGGCGCGCTCCCATTGCTCGGGGTCGCGGCCTGACGCGTCGGATTCGACCTCGCTTAGATGGGCAAAGCTCGTGCGCACTGCCGCCTCCCAAGCCGCGTCGCCGAAACGGATCGATTGGCGCAGGGACTCGGTTTCCAGCCGCACGCGGGTATCGGTCAGGTCGCGCAGATCGTCCAGCGAAATCGCACTGACACGGTAACCGCGCTGGCCTTCTACGGTTACCAGTGCGTCTGATACCAGCAGCGCGAGCGCTTCGCGCAGCGTACCAGCACCGACTTCGTAGGAGTCCTTGAGGTGCTCGACACGCAGGCGCTGCCTCGGCTGCAGTGCGCCGCAGACGATGTCGTGGCGCAGTGCGCGGTAGGCGCGCTCGGTCAGGGTGCGTGGCTCCAACTCTTCACTGCTCGGCGCAGTGCCGAAGGCATGGGCGGGCTGCTGCAGGTCGTTCAGCATGGTGTGAGTCAGTCGGTTTCAGCGGGTTGCTGGCGTTTGAGCCGGTAAGCCAGTTGCGCGCGCGAAATGCCCAGCAGCCGCGCCGCACCCGAGAGGTTGCCGCGGCTGCGCTCGACCGCCAACGAGAGCACTTGCGCCTCTAGGGATTCGATGGGCATGCCGCTGTCGAGCACGCGCTCGCACAGGGCCTGTTCGTCCTGCGGCGCGCGGCGGGCCAGTCGGCCTTGGTGGTCAATGCCGTCGTGCGCCACATCTGGCTGGTTGGGAAACAGGAGCTCGACCTCGATCACCGAGCCTTGCGCAGCAAGGATCACGCCACGTTCGACCAAGTTCTCGAGTTCACGCACATTCCCCGGCCAGTCGTGCCGGACAAGTGCCAGCAGAGCCCGGTCGCTGAAACCGGTTAGCCGCTTCTGGTGCAGGGCAGTGAATCGCGTCAGCAGGTGTCGTGCGAGCGGCTCGATGTCGGTCGGCCGCTCGCGCAGTGGCGGAATGCAGATGGGGTACACGTTCAGACGGTAGAGCAGATCGCGGCGGAACAACCCGCGCGCGACCGCGTTTTCAAGCTGCACATTGGTAGCCGCCACCAACCGCACATTCACCTTGCGCGTGCTCTCGCCGCCTAAGCGTTCGATTTCGCCCTCTTGCAGCACACGCAGCAACTTGGCTTGGGCCGGCATCGGCAGGTCACCCACTTCATCGAGAAACAGCGTTCCGCCTTCGGCACGCTCGAAGCGCCCGGCCCGCGCGGCTTGCGCACCGGTGAACGCCCCCTTCTCTACCCCAAAGAGCTCGGCCTCGATCAGTTCGGCCGGCAATGCTGCACAGTTTACCGCCACAAAAGGGCCCGCAGCGCGTTCCGAATGCTCGTGCAGCGCTCGAGCAAAACGCTCCTTGCCCACGCCGGTCTCGCCGGTCAGCAACACCGAGACCTGGGTGCTGGCGGCACGCCGCATCAGGTCGTGCGCACGCTGGAAGCTGGGTGAAGACCCGACCAGCATGCCCTTGGACTCGGTGGGTCCTAGGCGGCTCTTGAGCGCTTCGACCTGCTGGCTCAGCGCGTCCATCTTTTCCAGCAAGGAATCGTCTTCAAAGTACTGCCGGTGTGCATCGCCGTCGGGCCATTCATCGATGGGTCTGCCCACGATGTGGCAATACTCGTCGCCGCAGGCGGCGCAACGCGTTTCTTTGAACAGGATGAGCTTGCCCATGAAGGCGCTGGTGTAGCCGCTGGCGTACCCCAGCAACGTCCAGCACGCCGGCTCGTCAACCACGCCGTATTGCAGGCGGTGGGCATGCGCCTCCCAAGAGCCGTCCCACCGGAACTCGCCTTCGAAACGGCCCGCAGACGCGTCCATCTTCAACACCACCGGCGTCACCCGGGCCGCTCCTTCGAGCATATGAAGTTGTGGGCCGACCATGAACATCTCTTCCAGCGTGCGCGAACTGCGGATTTTGGTGGCAAAGCCCGCGTCGTGCAGGCCGCAGGCGTAGCCCATGCGGGTGAGCAGGCGCCGCGTGTGCTCCTTGCCAACCGAGGTGATGAGATCGTGCCGCAGGGACGTCAGCGCGGCCGCGTGCAGCAGCACCATGCGTCGCTCCCCGAGCCAGATGGCGCCGCTGTCGGGCTCAAACCGCAGCAGCCGACGCAGGTCTTGGTCAGGGGGGTAGGTCAGGGAAGGGTCCAACGGTGTCTCCAGTGATCGGGTTCTGATGAACTTCTTGAATCTCGATATTTTCATCGAATTCCGCTTGAGAGGCAAGCCGCCCGCAGCGAGTTCATTTTTTATTTGAGAAAAATCAGTACCCGCAACTTCTTCAAATGATCAACATCAAGACCCATGGACTTGATATGCGCCAATGCTTACGCTATCAATAGTCGGATTTCGATGCAAATGCTGCACCGCACTAAGGCAATTTTTGTAAGTGTTTTCCCTAAATATCGAGATTTTTATCCGATCGGGTTTCAGTTGGCATGGTGTCTGCAATGAGGAGGGTGTCCACGACCACCGTAGCCACCATGAACCCGACTACCGACCACATCCTGCCCGCATGCGACACCTCCCTGCGTTTCGTCCGCGTACTGGAGCGGCGCGCCGACGGGTTGGTCAGCTTTGAGTTCTCGATCGGATGGCCGGATCTGGCGGTGGAGCTGATGCTGCCCGCTTCCGCGTTTGATGCCTTCTGTGCCAACAACAAGGTACAGCTTCTGGATCACTGAAATGTTCACCCACCACTTCAACGGAGACAAACACTGATGAACATCGACCTGCAGGTGCGCGAGATCAAGCCGCTGCGCCAGACCTATGCCCACGTGGCCAAATACATCGGCGGCGACAAGGCCGCGAGTCGTTACCAGGAGGCCACCTTGGGTGCGCAGCCGATGGTCAACTTCCATTACCGCCCCACTTGGGACCCAGAGTACGAACTGTTCGATGCCAAGCGCAGCAAGGTGGTGCTGGCAGACTGGTACGTTCTCAAAGACCCTCGCCAGTATTATTACGCGACCTGGACCATGACGCGTGCGCGGCAGCAAGATGCGGTCGAATCCAGCTATGCGTTCGTGGAGTCGCGCGGCATGATAGACAAGATCGCCGCTGACGTGAGTCGCAAAGCGCTGCAGGTGTTGATCCCACTGCGCCATGCGGCTTGGGGTGCCAACATGAACAACGCCTCCATCTGCGCTTACGGCTATGGCACGGCCTTCACCGCCCCGGCCATCTTTCATGCGATGGACAACCTAGGGGTGGCTCAGTTCCTCACCCGGCTCGGCTTGGCGCTCGGTGATTCGTCGGTGCTCGACGAAGGCAAGCAGGCTTGGTTGAATGATCCGCACTGGCAGGGTTTGCGCCGCTGCGTCGAAGACACGCTGGTGCTGAAAGACCCGTTCGAATTGTTCGTGGCGCAAAACTTAGTGCTCGACGGACTGCTGTACCCGCTCATCTACGGCAGCTTTGTCGATGATCACGTGGCGCTCAAGGGCGGTACCGCCGTGGCCATGCTGACGGCATTCATGCCCGAATGGCACGAAGAGAGCTCGCGCTGGGTGGATGCGGTGGTCAAGACCGCTGCGGCCGAATCCGAAGCCAACCAGGGGCTGATTGCGACTTGGGTGCGGGACTGGAGCGCACGCGCTCAAGACGCGCTGAAACCCGTAGCCAAACTCTCGCTCGGCGTTGGGGGCGAGCGGGCGCTTGAAGACGCCGCAGCCCTGCTGGCCGAGCGTTGCCGCAAGGTCGGCGCGGGGCACTGAGAGCTGAAATCCCCACATCCACAGAGGAGAATATTGATGTCCAACGTATTTATAGCCTTCCAGAACAACGAAGAGGCGCGCCCTCTGGTGGAGGCGATCATGACCGACAACCCTGCCGCCGTGGTCGTGCACTCTCCCGGTCTGGTCAAGATCGACGCGCCCAACCGCCTGAAAATTCTTCGCGCCACGATCGAAGCGCAGACCGGTCGTCCTTATGACCTGCAGCAACTGCACCTGAGCCTCGTGACCATTTCTGGTTATGTGGACGAGGACGAAGAGCAATTCTCCCTGAGATGGAACCACTGAGTGGCTGAACGCCACCCCAACAACCGATTTGCATGATTGGAGACAGAAGCATGGACACCACACTAGCGAAGAAAAAACTCGGCCTGAAAGATCGCTATGCCGCAATGACGCGCGGCCTAGGGTGGGAGACCACCTACCAGCCGATGGACAAGGTGTTCCCATACGACAAGTACGAGGGCATCAAGATCCACGACTGGGACAAATGGCAGGACCCGTTCCGCTTGACCATGGACGCCTACTGGAAGTACCAGGGTGAGAAAGAGAAGAAGCTCTACGCCGTGATCGACGCCTTCGCGCAGAACAGCGGCCAACTCGGCATCAGCGATGCGCGCTACGTCAATGCGCTCAAGCTTTTCATCACGGGCGTGTCGCCGCTCGAATACTGCGCCCACCGTGGTTTCGCCCACGTGGGCAGGCAGTTCACCGGCGAGGGAGTGCGGGTAGCGGCGCAGATGCAGTCGATCGATGAGTTGCGCCACTACCAGACCCAGGCACACACCCTGTCCAATTACAACAAGTACTTCAACGGTATACACCACTCAAACCATTGGTTCGACCGCGTCTGGTACCTGTCGGTGCCGAAGTCTTTCTTCGAAGACGCGATGACCGGCGGACCGTTCGAGTTTCTGACCGCGGTGAGTTTTTCGTTCGAATACGTGCTGACCAACCTGCTGTTTGTGCCGTTCATGAGCGGGGCGGCGCACAACGGCGACATGTCCACCGTGACCTTCGGCTTCAGCGCGCAGAGCGACGAGAGCCGCCACATGACGCTGGGTATGGAGTGCATCAAGTTCATGCTCGAGCAGGACCCGGGCAACGTGCCGATCGTGCAGCGCTGGATCGACAAGTGGTTCTGGCGTGGCTACCGCCTGCTGTCCCTCGTGGCCATGATGCAGGACTACATGCTGCCCAAGCGCGTGATGAGCTGGAAAGAAGCCTGGGAGATGTACGCCGAAGCAAACGGCGGTGCGCTGTTCAAGGACCTTGCCCGCTACGGTATCCGCGAACCGGCCGGCTGGAAACAGGCCTGCGAGGGCAAGGACCACATCAGCCACCAGACCTGGAACACCTTCTACAACTACAACGCCGCCGCGCCTTTCCACACCTGGGTGCCGAACGACGACGAACTGGCCTGGCTGTCGGAGAAGTACCCCACGACATTCGACCAGCACTACCGTCCGCGTCTGGAGTTCTTGCGCGAGCAGCAACAAGCCGGCAACCGCTTCTACAACAAGACGCTGCCCATGCTGTGCACCACCTGCCAGATCCCGATGCAGTTCACCGAAGAGGGCGACGCCAGCAAGATCTGCTACCGGGAGAGCGACTACCAAGGCGACAAGTACCACTTTTGCAGCGACGGTTGCAAGGACATCTTTGACCACGAGCCGGAGAAATTCGTCCAATCGTGGCTGCCGGTGCATCAGATCTACCAGGGCAACTGCTTCAAACCGGGCACCGACCCAACCGCCGAGGGCTTCGATCCGCTGCTGGCGGTGTTGCAGTACTACGAAATGGAGATCGGACGCGACAACTTCGATTTCGAAGGTTCCGAAGATCAGAAAAACTTTGCTGCTTGGAAAGGAGCATCTGTATGAGCGTCACCGCCTTGGCCCCTTACGCGTTCAAACCGTCCGATGTGCGGGAAAACTTCCCCGCTCCGCTGCTCTACTTCGGTTGGGAGGATCATCTACTGTTTTGTGCACCGGTCTGCCTGCCGCTGCCCCCCGATACGCCGTTCGGCGCGTTGGCCAGCGCCGTGCTTCCGGGCGTCTATGGCTACCACCCGGACTTCGCCAAGATCGATTGGATGCAGGTTGAATGGTTCAAGTCTGGCAAACCTTGGACACCCGACCCGTCAAAGTCGCTGACCGACAACGGCCTGAAGCACAAGGACGTGATTCGTTTCCGCACGCCGGGCCTATCCGGAATCAAGGGAAGTTTTAGTTAACCTCTCCATGAGCTACCAACTGACGATCGAACCCTTGGGCGCGACCATCAAGGTCGAAGAGGGGCAGAGCGTGCTTGACGCGGCGCTGCGGCAGGGTATCTACCTGCCGCACGCCTGCGGTCATGGTCTGTGTGGTACGTGCAAGGTACAGGTCTGCCACGGCGAGGTCGATCACGGCGCAGCCAATCCGTTTGCGCTGATGGATTTCGAGCGCGACGAGGGCAAGACGCTGGCCTGCTGTTGCACGCTGCAAAGCGACACCATCATCGAGGCCGACATCGACGAAGAGCCCGATGCGCGCGTGATCCCGGTGCGCGACTTTGATGCCACGGTCACCCACATCGCAGACCTGACGCCAACCATCAAGGCCATCCACCTGCATCTGGATAAGCCCATCGACTTCCAAGCGGGCCAGTACGTGCAGGTGGAGATTCCGGGTCTGGGTCAGAGCCGCGCCTTCTCGATCGCCAATGCGCCAGACGATGTGAACGCCACGCAATGCATCGAACTGAACGTGCGCAAGCTGCCGGGGGGCGTCGGTACCACTTGGCTGCATGAGCAGCTTTTGATCGGCGCACGGCTGCGGCTGACCGGTCCTTATGGCCGCTTCTTCGTGCGCGAGTCGGCGCAGTTGCCCATGGTGTTCATGGCTGGCGGATCGGGTCTCTCGAGTCCACGCTCGATGATCTTGGATCTGCTCTCGCGCGGCTGCACGCTGCCGATTACTTTGGTCTATGGCCAGCGCTCGCGCGAGGAACTCTACTACGACGCCGAGTTTCGCGCTTTAGCGCTGGAGCACCCGAATTTCAGCTACGTACCGGCCCTGTCCCACGAGCCCGAAGACTCCGACTGGGACGGTTTTCGCGGCTTCGTGCACGAGGCGGCGAAAGCACATTTCGGTGGCAACTTTGCCGGTCGAAAGGCCTATCTGTGTGGCCCGCCACCCATGATCGAGGCCTGCCTTGCGGCCCTGATGCAAGGCCGACTGTTCGAGCGCGACATCTACACCGAAAAGTTCCTCTCGGCGGCCGACACCCGGACCGCACGCAGCCCCCTGTTCCAGCGGGTGTAGTCATGACCCCCACATTCCACCGCTGCGCGGCTCGCTGCCCCCCGAGTGGGCTGTTTCGCCTTGGGGCGGCCCTGCGCCGAATCCCATGAGCCTGTTCGACACCCGCCCCAAGTTCGCAGTGCACGTCGCGCAAACGGGCGAGAGCTTTCCTTGTGCCGGCAACGAAAGCCTGCTCACCGGGATGTTGCGCCTAGGTCGCAAAGGCATTCCTGTCGGCTGCGTCAACGGCGGCTGCGGTGTCTGCAAGGTGCACATTCTTGATGGCCAGATCAAGGCGCTCGGCGCGATCAGCCGGGCGCACGTGACCATCGAAGAAGAGCGCCTAGGCTACACGCTGGCCTGCCGCGTAGCGCCGAAGACGCCAGTGAACCTTGAGGTGACTGGCAAGCTGAGCAAACCGTTTTCAAGGGGAAGGGCAGAGTCTGCGACTGCCATTCCTTCCACTCAACAGCAGTAACCAACCACTAGGAGAAGAGACATGGGTGTGATGCGCATCGGGCATGCCAGCCTGAAGGTGATGGATTTGGCAGCCGCCGTGAAGCACTACGAAAACGTGCTGGGTATGAAGAAGACGATGGAGGACAAGGCCGGAAACGTCTATCTCAAGTGTTGGGATGAGTGGGACAAGTACTCGCTTATCCTCACGCCGTCTGATCAAGCCGGCCTCAATCACGTGGCCTACAAGGTCCAGAAAGACAGCGACCTCGACGAACTGCGCAAGAAAATCGAGGCCTACGGCACCAAGACCACATTGCTGGCGGAAGGCACGCTGCCTTCCACTGGGCGGATGCTCCAGTTCAAGTTGCCCAGTGGGCATGAGATGCGGCTGTATGCGATGAAGGAGTGTGTCGGCACGGAGGTCGGCTCCAGCAATCCCGACCCTTGGCCCGACAACCTCAAGGGTGCCGGCGCTCATTGGCTCGATCACTGCCTGCTGATGTGCGAACTCAACCCTGAAACCGGCGTCAACAAGGTCGCCGAGAACACCCAGTTCATGAGCGAGGTGCTGGACTTCTTCCTCACCGAGCAGGTCACCGTTGGCCCGGGCGGGGCGATTCAGGCCGCGACCTGGATGGCCCGCACCACCACCCCGCACGACATCGCCTTCGTTGGTGGGCCGCGCATGGGTCTGCATCATCTGGCCTTCTACCTCGAGTCATGGAACGACATCCTGAAGTCGGCCGACGTGATGGCCAAGACCAAGACGCGGATCGACGTGGCCCCCACGCGCCACGGTATCACCCGAGGCCAGACGATCTACTTCTTCGACCCCAGCGGCAACCGCAACGAAACCTTTGCCGGCTTGGGCTACTTGGCGCAACCCGATCGCCCCGTGACGACTTGGGATGAAGCTCACTTGGGCAGCGGCATTTTCTATCACACGGGGGATCTGGTGCCGTCGTTCACCGACGTATATACCTGACCCACCTCCGCACCGCATCTGCGGTGCGTCACCCCCACAGGGGGGCGGTGCGTGTGGGCCGGCAAAGCCGGACCCGCCGCACCCTGCTGGGTTGAAGTACCCCCTCACTCCGTCTCGGTAGTTGTTTATGAAACCCTCCCTTACTGTTCCCTCTTCTGTGGTCACTGCGCAGGCGGCTTCGCTGGCTTGCCAAGCGGCGGTTGCGCACGCCGAGGTTTTGGGCATACGCATCAATGTGGCAGTAACCGACGCCTCGGGCACGCTCGCCGCCTTTTTGCGTATGCCCCATGCCTTCTTGCATTCGATCGACATCGCGATCGACAAGGCCTACACCGCCGCCAGCTTCGGCTTTCCCACGTCGAAGTGGGGCGGGGTGATCGGTGACGACGAGTTGTTGCGCATCGGCCTCAATCAGCGCGCGCGTCTGGTGCTGTTCGGCGGCGGTCTGCCCATCGTCGAGCAGGACACCCGCATCGGTGGCATCGGTGTCTCGGGCGGTTCGGCCGAGCAGGACGAAGCATGCGCCCGCGCTGGTTTGAAGGCACTGTGCCTAGATTACCTAGATTGATTTCTATCTTATGTACGCAACATGAAACAGTTCCATAATTTTATCAATGGCGAGTTCGTCGCCACGGCCAAGGCCTTCGAAAACCGCAACCCGGCGACCAACACCTTGGTCGGTATGGTTCACGAGGCCGGTCAGGCCGAGGTTGACGCTGCAGTCACCGCTGCACACGCAGCCCTCAAGGGCGAATGGGGACGCTTGAGTGTGGTTAAGCGCACCGAACTGCTTCACGCCGTGGCCGATGAGATCAACCGCCGCTTCGACGACTTTCTTGAAGCCGAACTGGCCGACACCGGCAAACCGCGCTCGTTGGCCAGCCACATCGACATTCCGCGTGGAGCGGCCAATTTCAAGGTGTTTGCCGACATCGTGAAAAATGTACCCTCCGAGAGCTTCCAGATGACCACGCCCGACGGTGGCACCGCCGTGAGTTACGCCCTGCGTTCGCCCTTGGGTGTGGTGGGTGTGATCTGCCCGTGGAATCTGCCGTTGCTGCTGATGACTTGGAAAGTCGGCCCCGCGCTCGCTTGCGGAAATACTGTGATCGTCAAGCCCTCCGAAGAAACCCCGGCTACCGCCACGCTGTTGGGTGAAGTCATGAACGCGGTGGGCGTGCCTAAAGGCGTGTACCAGGTGCTGCACGGATTTGGGCCGGGTTCGGCAGGGGAATTCATCACCAAGCACCCGCGCGTCAATGGCATCACCTTCACCGGCGAGACACGCACCGGTGAGGCCATCATGGCTGCTGCCGCCAAAGGCGTGCGCCCAGTCAGCTTTGAACTGGGCGGCAAGAATGCCGGCATCGTGTTCGCCGATGCCGACTTCGACAAAGCCGTTGCCGGGATCACGCGCAGCGCGTTCGAGAACTGCGGTCAAGTCTGCCTTGGAACCGAGCGCGTGTACGTACAGCGCCCGATTTTCGACCGCTTCGTGGCGGCGCTGAAGGAAAAGGCTGAAGCCCTGAAGATCGGTGGCCCCGATACACCCGGCGTCGGCCTAGGGCCGCTGATCTCGGCCGAACACAAGTCCAAGGTGTTGAGCTACTACGCCAGAGCAAAAGCCGAGGGCGCGACGGTGGTCACCGGCGGCGGCGCACCGGTACTGGATGGCGAATACGCCCACGGCCACTTCGTCCAGCCCACCATCTGGACCGGTCTGCCTGAGAGCTCGCCCATCATCCGCGAAGAAATTTTTGGCCCTTGCTGCCACATTGCGCCGTTTGACACCGAAGCAGAGGCGGTCGAGCTGGCCAACGCCACCGACTACGGCTTGGCCACCACCATCTGGACGCAAGACATTGGAACAGCGCATCGCATGGCTGCGGCCATCGAGGTCGGTCTGTGCTGGATCAACAGCTGGTTTTTGCGCGACTTGCGCACTGCTTTCGGCGGCGCCAAGGCCAGTGGCATTGGCCGCGAAGGCGGCGTGCATTCGCTGGAGTTCTATACCGAACTTAGAAACGTGATGGTGAAGCTGTGAGCACCCCTCACAACCCCGAAGTGGCACGCAGCGTCCGCACCGGCAGCTTCAACAGCAACGTACACGACCTAGGCCAATCCAAGCTTGGTCAACCGCCGGTGCTGTTCATCCACGGCTCCGGCCCCGGTGTGAGCGCTTGGGCCAACTGGCGTTTGGCCATACCCGTGATTTCGCGCAACCGCCGCGTGATCGCGCCCGACATGGTGGGTTTTGGCTACACCGACCGGCCCGCTGGGATCCGCTATACCATGGACACTTGGGTGCAGCAGGCGCTGGACCTGATGGACGCGCTGGGTCTCGAGCAGGCCGACGTGGTGGGCAACAGCTTTGGCGGTGCGCTTTCGCTCGCGCTGGCGATTCGCGCGCCGCAGCGCGTGCGCCGCCTCGTGCTCATGGGTTCGGTCGGCGTGCCGTTCCAGATCACACCGGGGCTGGACGCCGTTTGGGGCTACCAGCCCTCGCTGGAGAGCATGAAGCGCCTGCTCGACATCTTCGCTCACAGCCGCACACTGGTCACCGACGAACTGGCCGAGCTGCGCTACCAAGCCAGCATACGCCCCGGTTTCCAAGAATCCTTTGCGGCCATGTTCCCAGCCCCGCGCCAGCGCTGGGTGGACGCCATGGCCAGTCCAGAGGCCGCGATTCGTGTGCTGCCGCACGAAACGCTGATCGTGCATGGTCGTGAAGACCAAGTGATACCGTTGCAGAACTCGCTCACCCTAAGCCAATGGATACCCAACAGCCAGCTGCATGTGTACGGCCATTGCGGTCACTGGACACAAATTGAACACGCGGCGCGCTTTGTGCAACTGGTGAGCGATCTCCTCGACGAAGCCGACGCCCAGCCCTAATCGACCGCCCTCAACCGACTACCCACCGCACCATGACCACCATGATTTCCATCGAAACCCTAGGCGACGAGTTGTACACCGCGTTGCGCACCCAGCAGGTCGTTGAACCGTTGTCCAATCGCTACCCGGACATCACCATCGAGCAGGCCTACCGCATCCAAGAGCGCATGCTGCAGCGTCGCCTGCAAGACGGCGAGCGCATCGTCGGCAAGAAGATCGGTGTGACTTCCGCCGCAGTGATGAACATGCTCGGCGTGCACCAACCGGACTTTGGCTATCTGACCGACGCCATGATCGTCAACCAAGGCGAAGCCATCGATATCTCAACCCTGATCCAGCCCAAGGCCGAGGGCGAGATCGCCTTTGTGCTCAAACGCGACCTGATGGGCCCGGGCGTGGGTGTGGCCGACGTGCTGGCCGCCACCGAATGCGTGATGCCCTGCTTCGAAATTGTGGACTCGCGCATCCGCGACTGGAAGATCAAGATCACCGACACCGTGGCCGACAACGCATCGTGTGGTGTATTTGTGCTGGGCGACCGTGCGGTCAGCCCGCTGGCGCTGGACCTGCAAACCTGCGGCATGGTGCTGGAGAAAAACGGCGAGATCGTGGCCACTGGCGCTGGAGCCGCGGCGCTGGGCTCGCCGTTGAACGCGGTGGCTTGGTTGGCCAACACCATGGGTCGCTTGGGCATCGGGCTCAAAGCCGGGGACGTCATCCTCTCGGGCGCACTGGCGGCCATGTTCCCAGCCCAGAAAGGTGACCACTTCCGAGTCAGCATCGGCGGCCTAGGCGATTGCTCGGTGCGTTTCAACTGACCCCGCCCCATTCAGACCAAACACCACCATGAACCTCGACAAAACCACCATCGATGCCTTGGCCGAACACCTAGAAAACTGCCAACTGCAGGCCCAAGACACGCACAAGATCACCGACGACCACCCGGACATGGACTGGGAGGACGCCTACGCGATTCAGGCCGCTATTTTGGCGCGCAAGCAGGCGCGCGGCCTCAGGCTTGCTGGCCTGAAGGCCGGCCTGACTTCGTTTGCCAAAATGAAGCAGATGGGCGTGAGTTCGCCGGTGTTTGGTTGGATGACGGAGGATTACCTCGTGCCTCATGGCGGCGAGGTCAAAGTCAGCGAACTCATCCACCCCAAGGTCGAGCCCGAGATCGCCTTCGTGCTCAAGAAAGCGCTGCGGGGTCCGGGCTGCCACATCGGCACCGTGTTGGCCGCGACCGATTTCGTGCTCCCGGGTATCGAGGTGATCGACAGCCGTTACCGCGACTTCAAATTCGACCTTAAGAGCGTGATTGCCGACAACACCTCGGCCGCACGCTTTGTCATCGGCGGTCAGCCGATGAAGGTCGACGGCCAAGATCTGCGCACCGTCGGTATCGTGATGGAGAAAAACGGCCAACCGGTGGCGTTTGGCGCCGGTGCCGCCGTGCTCGGTCATCCAGCCACAGCGATCGCCATGCTGGCCAACCATCTGGGCGCGCGCGGTCTAGAAATACCTGCCGGCACGCTGATTCTTTCAGGAGGCATCACCGAAGCGGTGGCCGCCCAAGCCGGTGACGCCATCACCTTGAAAGTTCAAGGCATGGGCAGCACTGGCTTGCGCTTCGCTTAAGCCTCACCCCAAACCCCTTAGGAGATCACCCATGCCATTCGCACAGATTTACATGATCGAAGGTCGCACCGAGGACATGAAGCGCGCCGTGATCGAGAAGGTCAGCGCCGCTTTGGTCGAAGCCACCAACGCGCCCAAAGAAGCCGTTCGGGTCTGGATCACCGAAGTGCCCAACACCAACTGGGGCATTGCCGGCCAGACCGCCAAAGACCTTGGCCGCTGATGTCGCTGAAAGTCAACTCCATGAGCAAAAAAATCAAGTGCGCCCTGATCGGGCCGGGCAACATCGGCACCGATCTGCTGGCCAAGCTGCAACGCAGCCCTGTGCTGGAGCCCGTCTGGATGGTCGGCATCGACCCGGAGTCAGACGGCCTCAAGCGCGCCCGCCAGATGGGCATCAAGACCACGGCCGACGGTGTCGATGGCCTGATTCCGCACATGAGGGCCGACGGGGTCCAGATCGTGTTCGACGCCACCAGCGCCTACGTGCACCCCGAGAACTCGCGCAAGGTCAACGCGCAGGGCGCGATGATGATCGACCTCACGCCGGCCGCCATCGGCCCCTACTGTGTGCCACCGGTCAACCTGAAACAGCACGTCGGCCAGCGCGAGATGAACGTGAACATGGTCACTTGCGGTGGCCAAGCCACCATCCCCATGGTGTATGCGGTCAGCCGCGTGCAGCCGGTGTCCTACGGCGAGATCGTTGCCACCGTCTCCAGCCGCTCGGTCGGCCCGGGCACACGCAAAAATATCGACGAATTCACCCGCACCACCGCTGGCGCAGTTGTTAAGGTAGGTGGCGCCAAGCAGGGCAAGGCCATCATCATCATCAACCCGGCCGAGCCGCCGCTGATCATGCGCGACACGGTGCACTGCCTAACAGAAGGCACACCCGACCAAGCTGCGATCACCCAGTCCATCCACGACATGATCATGGAAGTGCAGAAGTACGTGCCGGGCTACAAGCTGGTCAACGGCCCCGTCTTTGACGGCAACCGCGTTTCAGTCTTTATGGAAGTCGAGGGCTTGGGCGACTACCTGCCCAAGTACGCCGGCAACCTAGACATCATGACCGCCGCCGCCGCGCGCACTGCCGAGATGTTTGCCGAAGAGATATTGAAGGGCGAACTGGTGCTTGAACCCGTGGCCGCCTAAAGGAGAAGACCATGAGCCAGAACAAAATTACCCTGCACGACATGACCTTGCGCGATGGAATGCATCCCAAGCGCCACCTCATGACGCTCGAGCAAATGAAGACCATCGCTTGCGGCCTCGACGCCGCTGGTGTGCCGCTGATCGAGGTGACGCACGGCGACGGCCTAGGCGGCTCCAGCGTGAACTACGGTTTTCCGGCTCACTCCGACGAGGAGTACTTGGGCACCGTGATCCCGCTGATGAAGCAAGCCAAGGTTTCGGCCTTGTTGCTGCCGGGTATCGGCACCGTGGACCACCTAAAAATGGCGCACGGTTTCGGCGTGCACACCATCCGCGTCGCCACGCACTGCACCGAAGCCGACGTGAGCGAACAGCACATCACCTACGCCCGCAAGCTGGACATGGATGTGGTGGGTTTTCTGATGATGGCCCACATGAACAGCCCCGAGGGCTTGGTCAAGCAGGCCAAGCTGATGGAGGGATATGGCGCCAACTGCATCTACATCACCGACTCGGCAGGCTATATGCTGCCGGGTGACGTGAAGGCGCGCCTGCAGGCGGTGCGCGATGCACTGAAGCCCGAAACCGAGTTGGGCTTTCACGGCCACCACAACCTCGCCATGGGCGTTGCCAACTCGGTTGCGGCGATCGAATCGGGCGCCACGCGCATCGACGCGGCCGCCGCTGGTTTGGGCGCTGGCGCTGGCAACACGCCGATGGAGGTGCTGGTCGCCGTGCTAGATCGCATGGGCGTGCCCACCGGCGTCGATGTCTGGGAAATTCAGGATGTGGCCGAAGACTTGGTGGTGCCGATCATGGACTTCCCGATACGCATCGACCGCGACGCACTGACCTTGGGTTACGCCGGCGTTTACGGCAGCTTCCTGCTGTTTGCCAAACGCGCGAGCGTGAAATACGGCGTGCCCGCGCGCGACATCTTGGTGGAGTTGGGCCGCAGAAAAATGGTCGGCGGTCAAGAGGACATGATCGAAGACACGGCCATCACCATGGCCCGCGAGCGCGGACTGCTGGTCTCTTGAGGAAAATCGGCCGGGTAGAGGGCCGGGAATTGGAGTCGGGCATCGGGGAATGGGGAGAGGTGGAGCAAGCGGCCCAAGCCGCCCAAGCCGCCGGCTTGTACACCGCGCGTATTCACGACGAAATGTTCGAACTCACCACGCCCAGCGGCTTTGCGCCGCGGCGCTGGGTGTAGGCGCGCTGAGCGGGGCAGGTGTTGAAAGTCGTTGTCAATAATTGAAACCAGACCACGATTCCCGGGCTCATGGGCTGTGCTGGAATCTCTAAGCTGGGCCAGGCGCTACCCGCCCCCCCAGCCCCAACAACTGCTGCAGGCGCGGGCTGGTGGTGGTGTATTGCAGCAGTTGGCGTTGGCCGGGGCGCAGTTGGGCGGCGGCGGCGAAGGCGGCCAGGGTGGCTTCGTGGAAGGCGCAGACGATGAGTTTGCGCTTGCCGGGGTAGTGGTTGATGTCGCCCACGGCGTACAGGCCGGGTTCGGCGCTGGCCATGGTGGCGCTGTCCACTGGCAAAAGCTTGCGCTGCAGCGCCAGGCCCCAGTCGGCCAGCGGCCCGAGTTTGGGGCTCAGGCCTAGGCGCGGCAGCAGCAGATCGCAGGGCAGGGTGGCTTGGCCGCCGCCGGGGGTGGCCAGCAGCAGGGCTTGCAGCGCCGGCCCAGCTTGGCCGCTGAGCGCGCCGCAAACGAGGCCCACCGGCTGGCCGAGCACGAGCTGCAGCGTCTGCGCGGCCAGCGCTCGGTCTAGGGCGGTTTGCAGCGCGGGTTCGATCTGCAAGCGCTCGCTGCGGTGCAACAAGGTGATGCGGCTGTGGGTCGCATTCTGTGCCGACTCTAGCGCCAGCTCCAGCGCCAGCTCCACCGCAGCTGCGTCGCCGCCGTGCACCACGATGTGCTTGGCCGTGGCCAGTGCGGCCTCGGGGGGTAGGCCGTGGTAGCAGACTTGCGCTGGTGTGCTGTGCTCGAAGGGCTCGAGCTCGGGCAGGGCTTCTTTGCGCGGCACAAAGGCGCCGACGCCGGCGGCGATGAACACCGTGGGCGCCAGCCACGCCTGTCCACTGTTTTGCCCGCCGTTTTGCCCGCTGCTGCGCACCAGCCAGCGCCCGTCGGGCTGGCGCTGCAAGCCGCTCACGAGCTGGCCCAGATGCAGCGGCGGGTTGAAGGGGCGCAGCTGTTGCAGCAGGCGCTCGGTGAGCTCGAGGCCGCTGCATACCGGCAGGCCGGGCAGGTCGTAGATCGGTTTGTCGGGGTAGAGCGCGGCGCACTGGCCACCGGGATCGGGCAGCACATCGACCAGGTGGCAGGCGATCTCTTGCAGCCCGAGCTGAAAGGCCAAAAAAAGCCCAGCCGGCCCGGCGCCGATGATCAGGGCCTCGGTTTCGATGGGGGGCGGCGTGGCGGCCAAGGGGGGTGTCAGCGTTTGAGCAGGGGCAGTTTGCCGGTCATGTCTTTGTGGTCGTCGGCGTCGGGCAGCGGGGACTTGCGCTTGGTGATGCTTTTCCAGCCCGGCAGGCGCGCCAGTTCGGCGTTGAGGGCGATCATGTGCTGCTGGTCGCGCGGCACGTCTTCCTCGGGGTAGATGGCGCTGACCGGACACTCGGGGATGCAGACGGCGCAGTCGATGCACTCGTCGGGGTCGATGGTGAGGAAGTTGGGGCCTTCGCGGAAGCAATCCACGGGGCAGACATCGACGCAGTCGGTGTATTTGCAGGCGATGCAGGCTTCGGTTACTACGTGGGTCATGACTCGGTGGCTCTCGGGGGCGCGGGCAAAAAAGGGCGAATGGAGGCAGGCTAAGGATGGGATTTTAGGGCTTTGGGGCGCGCTTGGGGTGATGCCCGGCTTTGATGCAGGTCAAGGCCCAGCCCCCTCATCAATCCAGCAACACGGCGGCGGCGGTGCGGTGGCTGGCGCTGTCCACCAAAATCAAGGCCCCGAGCGCGCGCGACTGCGCGTAGGCCAGCGCCGGCAGCGGCGCTTGCAGTTGCAGCTCGACGCGGCCGATGCCGTTGGCCTCGAGCCGCTCGGCGCTCTGTTGCTCCAGCGTGTGGATGTCGAGCCGGTGCAGCACCCGCGTGACCTTGGCCTTGACCCAGCGGTGCTGGTGCAGCGCCCAGTACAGGCGCCCGGGTTGCAGGGCTTCGTCGTCGAGCCAGGCCACGGTGGCGCTTAAACTGTGGCGCGCGGGGTAGGGGCTGGATGCGGCGGGGACCGATTGGCCAAGCGGCGCTACAGCCACTGCGTTTGCGAGAGCTGCGGCGGCGGCGTCTGCACCGGGGCTGGCCGTGGCGGGGCTGGCCAGCAACCAGTCGCCGCGCGAGACGTCGAGCTCGCGCTCGAGCAGCACGCCGGCGCTGTGCCCGGCGTCCACGGCTTGGGGCTGGCGGCAGCGATTCAGCACCTGCACCACGCGCGCGCGCTGGCCGCTGGGGAATACCTGCACCTCGTCGCCGGCCTGGACGCGCCCGGCCGCAATCCGGCCCCAAAAGACGCGCCGGCTGTGCGCTTGGGCCGGTGCCACAGTACCTGCGGTGTTGGAAGCTCCAGCCGCGCCAGCGGCGCCAGCCGCAGACAACTCGGCCGCTTCCACATCGGCGGCGCCGGGTTTTTCCACCCATTGCACCGGGAACGCCAGTGCGGCCTCGGGCGCGGGGGCGGTGTTGGGCAGTTGCTCGAGCACCTCGAGCAGCGTCGGGCCGTGGTAGCCGCACCAGCCGTCGTGGCCGTGGCCGCGATCGACCACGTTCCAACCCTTGAGCGCAGAGATCGGCAGCACGGCGTGCGCCGCCAGCCCCGCTTGCTCGGCAAAGCGCAGCAAAGCGGCGCGGATGTGGGCAAAGGCCAGCGCGGCATCGGCCACGGCGTCGAGCTTGTTGACGGCAAACACCAAGCTGGGCACGCGCAGCAGGTGGCACAGCAGGGCGTGGCGGCGCGTTTGCGCAAGCAGAACCAAGTCGGGGCGCTGCCAGTCGAGCTTGGTGGCATCGACCAGCAGCACGGCTGCGTCGGCGCTGGAGGCGGCGGTGACCATGTTGCGCGTGTACTGCTCGTGCCCGGGGGCGTCGCCGATGATGAACTTGCGCCGCTCGCTGCTGAAGTAGCGGTAGGCGACGTCGATGGTGATGCCTTGCTCGCGCTCGGCCATCAGGCCGTCGGTCAGGCGCGCGAGGTCGAGCTGCGCGCCCGCATCGGCCTCATCGGCATCATCGTGCGCGGGGTTGTGGCCGCTGTGCGCGATGCCGGCCAGGTGGTCTTGCAGCACCGCTTTGCTGTCGAGCAGCAGGCGGCCGATGAGCGTGCTCTTGCCGTCGTCCACCGAGCCGCAGGTAATGAAGCGCAGCGCGTCCATATTAAAAATACCCTTCGAGTTTGCGTTTTTCCATCGAGGCCTCGCTGGTCTGATCGTCCATGCGCGTGGCGCCGCGTTCGCTCAACTGGGCGTTGAGGGTTTCGGCGACGATCTGCCCAGCCGTGCTGGCGTTGCTGGCCACCGGGCAGGTGCAGGTGATGTCGCCCACGGTGCGAAAGCGCACACTCAAATGTTCGACGGTCTCGCCGGGCTTGGGCGGGGTGAGCTCGGTCACTGGCACCAGCAGGCCGCGCCGCTGCACCACCGGGCGCAGGTGCGCGTAGTACAGGCTGGGCAGGGCGATGCGCTCGCGCTCGATGTATTGCCAGACGTCGATCTCGGTCCAGTTGCTGATCGGGAACACGCGGAAATGCTCGCCCGGTTGCAGCCGGGTGTTGTAGAGCTGCCAGAGCTCGGGCCGCTGCGCCTTGGGCTGCCACTGGCCAAAGGCGTCGCGGTGGCTGAAGAGGCGCTCTTTGGCGCGCGCTTTTTCTTCGTCGCGCCGGGCGCCGCCGATCAGGGCGTCGAAGCGAAATTCATCGATCGCTTCCAGCAGCGTGACCGACTGGTGCGCGTTGCGGCTCTGGCCCGGGTGTGCCAAGCGCACGCTGCCGCGCGCCATCGAGTCCTCGACATGGCGCACGATCAGCTCGGCCCCCAGATCGTGCGCGCGCTGGTCGCGGAAAGCCAGCACCTCGGGGAAGTTGTGGCCGGTGTCGATCATCAGCAGCGGATACGGCAGGCGGCCGCGGCCAAAGGCTTTTTCGGCGCAGCGCAGCAGCACCAGCGAGTCTTTGCCGCCCGAGAACAGCAGCGCCGGGCGCTCGAAGGCGGCGGCGACTTCGCGCAGGATGAAAATGGTCTCTTCCTCGAGCGCGTCGAGCTGGCTGTTGTCGAGCCGGGGCTCTGCGCTGGGGCCGGGTTGGAGCAGGGGGATGCGTGCGTTCATGGGTGGCTCCTTTGGTGCAGTCCGCATTCTTTGGCGCTGTCTTGTTCCCACCACCAGCGCCCGGCGCGCAAATCTTCGCCCACGCTCACGGCGCGGGTGCAGGGCGCGCAGCCGATGCTGGGGTAGAAGCGGTCGTGCAGCGGGTTGTAGTCCAGCCCGTGCAGGGCGATGTGGTGCCAGACGTCGCCCCAGCTCCAGTCGGCCAGCGGGTTGATCTGGATCAGCCCCGCGCTGGGCCGGTCGGCGCGTGCGGGGTCGAGGTCGCTGCGGTCGATGGCGGGCACCTCGGCGCGGTGGGCCGATTGATCGCGCCGCAAGCCGGTGATCCAGGCGCGTTGGCCGTGCAGCGCCCGGCGCAGCGGCTCGACCTTGCGGATGGCGCAGCAGGCTTGGCGCAGGGCCACGCTGCGGCGCATGGCATCCGGGCCCTCGCGCGCCACGAAGGCCTCGGCCACGCCGGGCAGTGGCTGATAGACCCGCAGCGGCTGCGCGCCGAGCTGCGCCGCCCGCGCCTCGGTGCGCGCCAGCAGCGCCAGCGTCTCGGGGTGCAGGGCGCCGGTGTCGAGCACAAACAGCGGGATCGGCAGACTCAGGGTGTCGATCAGGTGCCGGATCACCACGTCTTCGGCCCCGAGGCTGGAGGCCTGCACCAGCGGCTGGTGCTCGCTGGCCACTTGTTGCAGCAGGGCGCGGCTGCGCGCCAGCTTGGCCTGGTAATCGGCGCTCGGCTGGGCCTGCTGCAAGGCAGCGCGGACAAAGCGCGGCTGCGCCTGCTGGGCGTTCATCATGCGGGCGCTCCGGTGGTGGTGACTGCAGTGGCGTTAGCGGAGCGGGCAAAGCGCGGCCGTACCTGCAGCGCGTCGCCCTGATAAAAGCCGCCAAACTGTTGCAACAGGCGCTGCCCGTGCGCCGGGTCTTGGTCGGCGCGCAGCAGGGCTTCGTCGAAGCCGCAGCGCTGCAATTGCAGCAACTGGTCGATCAGCACCTCGCCGGTGGCGCGCAGCAGGCCGCAGTAGCCGCAGCGCCGGCGCAGCAGCACCGCCTGGCTGTAGGCGCGGCCGTCGGTGAATTTGGGGAACTGCAAGTCGATGCGCTGCACGGCGGATAGGTCGAGCGTTTGCGCAAGGTGCGCAGCCCACAGCTCGAAATCGGGGGCCAGCGTGAGCACGCTGTCGGCAGGGCTGGGCGGGGCCGCGGCGGCCTCGGGTGACGTGAGGAGTTTCATGGGCAGATTGAAGTCGGGGGTGCGGAGTGCGCCTAATCAGCTCAAAGCGCCATGGCGGCGCGGCGCAAAGCGGGGCCGTCTGGGCTTTGGTGCGCGGCTTGGGCATGTGCGGCCACGTGCGCCTGCCACTGCGCGGTGGCCACGCGCACGGCGTTGGCGGCGGCCTTGAAGGGCTCGTGGCCGAGGCGCTGCAGGGCATGGACGAAGCGCTCGCCCGGTGCGCGCAGTTCTTGGTAGGCCTCCAGAATGGCCTCGATCGCGTCGCAGACCTCGCTGGCGGTGAAAGACGGCCCCAGCACCTTGCCGGGCGTGGGCGCGCCGCTGAGCCTGCTGCCATCCGATCCGCCCAGCGAAATTTGGTACCACTCTTGGCCGTCTTTATCGACACCCAAGATGCCGATGTGGCCGCTGTGGTGGTGGCCGCAGGAGTTCATACAGCCGCTCAGGTGCAGGTCGATGGGCCCGAGGTCGTGCAGCTCGTCGAGGTCTTGGTAGCGCTGCAGCAGGGCTTCGGCGATGGTCAGCGAGCGCGCGTTGGCCAGGTCGCAGAAGTCGCCGCCGGGGCAGGTGATAAGGTCGGTGAGCAGCCCGATGTGGGGCTGCGCCAGCCCCAAGCGCCGCGCCGCGCGCCAGAGCTCGGTCAGCTCGTCGCAGCGCACCCAGGGCAGCAGCAGGTTTTGCTGGTGCGTGACGCGCACCTCGCCGGCGCTGAAGCGTTCGGCCAGCTCGGCCACGGCCTCGAGCTGGCTGGCGCTGGCGTCGCCCGGGGCTTGGCCCAGGCGCTTGAAGGCGAGTGTGACCGCGCGCAGCTCGGGGTTTTGGTGCGCGTGCACGTTGCGCTGCAGCCAGCGCTCGAACTCGAGGTCGTCTTCGGTGCTCAGGCGCAGCAGGCGCGCCACGCGCTCGTCGGTGCAGGGGCGGCTGCTTTGGCGCACGGGCGGCGCGAACCCGGCGCTGACGCGCTGCAGCTCGGCCGCGCTGAGGGTGTGCGGGGCCCCGTCTTGCGCCACGATGCGCTGGTACTCGGCCTGCACTTCGTCAAAAAAGCGCTGGCCTTGGGCGCGCACCAAAATTTTGATGCGTGATTTGTATAGGTTGTCGCGCCGACCCCAGGCGTTGTAGATGCGCACCAGCGCTTCCATGTAGTTGAGCAGCTGATCCCAAGGCAAAAAGTCGCAGATCGTGCTGGCGATCGCCGGCGTGCGCCCCATGCCACCGCCCACCAACACCTTGAAGCCCAGCGCGCCGGCCGCGTTGCGCAGCAGTTGCAGCCCCACGTCGTGCCAGTGCAGCGCGGCCCGGTCTTCGCGGGCGCCGACGATGGCCACCTTGAACTTGCGCGGCAAAAAAGCGAACTCGGGGTGCAGCGTGCTCCATTGGCGCAAAATTTCGGCAAAAGGGCGCGGGTCGGCCACCTCGTCGGGGGCGATGCCGGCCAGCGCGTCGGTGCTGATGTTGCGGATGCAGTTGCCGCTGGTCTGGATGCCGTGCATATCGACGCTGGCCAGCAGCTCCATGACCTCGGGCGCGTGCTCGAGCGCAATCCAGTTGAACTGCACGTTTTGGCGCGTGGTGAAGTGGCAGTAACCGGTGGGCAGGCGGCTGGCGATGGCGCGGCCGTCGCGCAGCTGCACCGCGCCGAGCCGGTTTTGCGCCGCCACCGCACCTTGGAACACGGCAGCGCCGGGCTGGTCGTAAACGCGCGCAATCTGTGCCAGCGCCCGCACCTGTGCGCTGGACAGCTCACCGTAGGGCACGGCGACGCGCAGCATGGGAGCGTGGCGCTGGATGTACCAGCCGTTTTGCAGCCGCAGTGGCTTAAAGGCTTCGTCGGACAAGGTGCCGTCGCGGTGGCGCTGCCACTGGTCGCGGAACTGGGCCGCGCGCTGGCGGATGAACTGGCGGTCAAAATCGGTGTAGGCGTACATGCAGGTGGCCAAAGGCGGTAGAGTCGGGGTAACCCCCAATGAGTCCGACTGTAGGCGCTGGCTTCATATTTGCAAACTACTGTTTGTTTATTGAAATATAGCTTTTAATCATAAAGAAAGAGCAGAGAGCCGCTCCCAGTGCGTCCGAGCTAAATCGGTCGGTCACGATGCAGTCATTTTTTTGCCTTAACTTCAAGCCCATGAACAACAGCAATTCCCACGAAGCCACCTCCTTGAAACAAGCCAGCGCTCTGGAGCGCCGCGAGGGCCGGTCGATCTCGCCCGCCAGCCGCAGCGCCTACGACATCGACAGCCACATGATGGCGCAGATGGCGCGTTGGTCTTCGGGCATTTCGCCCATCTCGCTCACGCTCTCTTGGACCGACTGGGCGCTGCATTTGGCCTCCTCGCCGGGATCGCAGGCGCGGCTGGCGCGCCGTGCGCTCGAGTCGGGCGTGCGCTGGTCGCAGGACGCGGTGCAGGCGCTGGTGCCGCACTTGAACGCCGCCACCCCAGCAGCGGCGACGCCCGAGGCCCAAGCGGCGGCCACCCCTGACAGCCTGAGCGAACTGATTGAAGACGACAGCCGCTACGCCGCTCCCGAATGGCAGACTTGGCCTTGGCGGCCCTTGGCCTGCGCCAACAAGCTGGGTGAGCAGTGGTGGCTCGATGCCTGCAACCTGCGCGGGATGCAGGATCACTCGCGCCACCAAATGCGCTTTTATGGCAGCCAATTGTTTGATCTGCTCTCGCCCAGCAACTTTTTGCCCAGCAACCCGCAGGCGCTGCAGGCAGCATGGCAGAGCCGTGGCCAAACCCTGCTGCAGGGCTTTAACCTTGCGCTCGACGACCTGCGCCGCAGCCAAGGCATGCAAGCCCGCCATGCCCCCCAGGTGGATCTGGCACCGGGCAAGGGCTTGGCCACGACCGAAGGCGAGGTGGTGCTGCGCAACAGCCTGATCGAGCTGATCCAGTACCGCCCCAGCACGACCGAGGTGCAGGCCGAGCCGGTGCTGATCATCCCCTCGTGCATCATGAAGTACTACATCTTGGACCTGTCGCCGCACAACTCGATGGTGCGCTGGCTGGTGGGCCAAGGGCACACGGTGTACATCGCTTCGTGGCGCAACCCGGATGCCAGCGATGCCTTGCTGGGCATGGACGACTACGTGAGCGAGGGTGTGCTGGCGGCGCTCGACCACGTGCATGGGCAGCACCAGACACCGGTGCATCTGGTGGGTTACTGTCTGGGGGGCACCTTTGCCGCCATGGCTGCCGGCGCGCTCGGTGGCGGTGACGCGGTGTTGTCGAGCCAAAACCCCGAATCGGCCGCATCGCCGCTGGCTTCGCTGAGCTTGTTGGCGGCCGAAGTGGATTTCACCGACCCGGGCGAGATGGGCGTGCTGATCGACGAAGCCCAAGTGCGCCTGCTCGAAGACATGATGGCCAGCAAAGGCTTCCTGTCCGGTCAGCAGATGGCGGCTTCGTTTCAGTTTCTGCATGCGCGCGAAATGATCTGGTCCAGCAAAACCCGGCGCTGGCTGCTGGGCCATGAAGAGCTGCCCAATGACCTCATGGTCTGGAACGCCGACGTGACGCGCCTGCCGGCCCTGATGCACAGCCAATACCTGCGCTCCTGTTTCTTGAACAACGATCTGGCCGAGGGCCACTACCTCTACTTGGGGCGGCCGATTTCGCTGCGCGACATCCGGGTGCCGGTGTTTGCCGTCGGCACGATCAAAGACCACGTGGCGCCGTGGCGCTCGGTCTATAAGATTCATCGCTTGGTGTCGGCCGAGGTCACCTTTGCCCTGACCAGCGGCGGGCACAACGCGGGCATCGTCTCGGAGCCGGGGCGGCCGCGACGCCATTACCAGTTGCTGAGCAGCCCCTTGCACCAGACCTGGCGCACCCCGGATGAGTGGCTAGAGCAAGCCCCGCGCCACGAAGGCAGCTGGTGGCCGGCTTGGGACGAATGGTTTAAGGCGCAAGGCAGCGGCGAGCGCGTGCCGGCGCGCGCGCCGGTGCACGACCCGGCGCTGGGCAGCGCGCCCGGGCAGTACGTGCAGGTGCGCTACGGCGATTGATGCGCTGTAGGGGCCGCGCGCGCTGGCTGGCCGCCGCGCACGAAGCGTTGCGCCAGCAGCGCCCGTGCCAAGGGGGCGGGCAGCGGCCACGGTTCACCGTGCAGCTGCGCGGCCAGCACCTCGCCGGCCAACACCGACAGCGTCAGGCCACGCGCGCCTAGGCCCGTGAGCACATACAGGCCGGGCCAGCGTGCCCCATCCAGCGCCCCCACGGCGGGCAGCCGGTCGGGCAGGGTGCAGCGCACCGCAGCCCAGCCTTGGGCTGCTGCAAAAGCGCTGGGCATCTGCGCGCCCAAGCGCGGCAGCAGGCGCTGCAGGCGCGCTTGGTTGGCGGCGTGATCGGCTGCGGTCACGGCTGCCGTGGTGTTGCCGCGCTCGAAAGTCGAGCCCACGATCCACATTGGCGCGTCACTGGGGCCGCGCATGCCCTGCAAAAAGCTGCCGTAGCCATGCACTGGCCACGGGGGCAGGGCGGCGCGTGCGGCAGCCGGCAGATCGCTGAGCAGCCCCCAGCTGACTTGTCCGCGCAAGGCCTGCAGCGGCAGGGAGTGGCCAGTGGCCTCGGGGCTTTCCAGCAGCGCCCGCACCGCAAAACCCGCCGCCAGCACCACGTGCGGGGCCTGCGCCAGCGCCTGCCCGTGGGCGTCGAGCAGCGCCCAGCCAGTGCTAGTGCGCTGGAGGCGCGCCACGGCCGCGCCGCCGCGCCACACGATGCGCTCGTGCGCCAACTGCGCGCGAACCAGTTGCGCCGGGCGCAGCCAAGCCGCACTCGGGTGCCAGAGCGCGCTGGCCGGTGCATCGAGGTCGGCCAGTCCGGCGGCTTCGATTTGGCCTGGGCTGGCCTCTAGGCTCCAGTCGTCGCCGCAGCGCGGCTGGTCGGCGGTGGCCGGGGGCAGGGCGCGTTTGTGCTTCACCCGGTGCTCGAGTGCGCCGCTGGGGGCCCAGTCTAGCCCTTGGGGCAACAGCGCCGCCACGCGCTCCAAGGTGGCGCGCAGCCCGGCGCGGCTGATGCGCGACAGTGGCGCGTCGTCGGGCGACACGTGGGGGGCGATCAGGCCCGCGGGCAGGCCCGAGGCGCCAGCAGCGGGGGCGCTGGCGGCGTCGAGCACCTCGACGCGCCAGCCGCGCTGCGCCAGGCTGTAGGCGGCGGCCGAGCCGGCCAAGCCGGCACCCACCACCAGCGCGTGGCCGGCACGCTCAACCAAGGCGGGGCGGGTTTGCAAGGGTCAGGCCACCAAACCGCAGCGGCCGTTGGCGGCAGCCGCCGGCAGCGGTGCGCATCATGGGCCGCTGGGCGGCACGTAGCCGGCGGCTTGGTCGGCCCCGGCGCCAAAAAAGTGCTGTTCCATCTGCCGCGCCAGGTATTGGCGCGCCCGCAGGTCGGCCAAGTTGAGGCGGTTTTCGTTCACCAGCATGGTCTGGTGCCGGATCCAGTCGGCCCAAGCCTGTTTGCTGACCTGCTCGTAAATGCGTTTGCCCAGCTCGCCCGGGTAGGGTGGGAAGTCGAGGCCCTCGGAATCGGTGCCGAGTTTGATGCAGTGAACCGTGCGTGCCATGGCAGTGTGTGTGAGTTGGAGTGAAGCCAAGCCCGACTTTACCAAGCTTTGCGCCCGTGGCAAGCCCGCTGCCTGCATGAGCGCACAGTGGGCATGGGTGGCACTGGGCACCCAAGCCAAACCGGCAGGATGCACCAGCCGGAGCATGGGGATTTACAATCGGGCTTTTAGATCATGGATGGGGAAGCGCTGCGGGTTTTGCGTGCATACCCCATTCAACTGTGAGCAACATCATGAGCCAAAACGCCCCTGCGTTCGAGATCCACGTCCACGGCGACGTCCCCCTGCGCGAGGAGGTGGACTACCCACAGATTCAGGATGCGCTCAAGCCGCTGTGGAAGTATGTGGGCGCGCGCTCGCTGGTCGATGCCGCGGCCAGCCAGTACGAAGAAGAGCCCGGCATCCGCTTCGAGGCCAAAGAGCGTTTGTTGCAGATTTGCTGGACGGTCGAGGGCGACGAGGATTTTCGCCTCGCCATCGACGAAGCCTGCATGGGCCTCAACGAGATCGCCGCCGCCGGGGCGGCGCTCGAGGTCTCGTTCTACGACATCGAGTTCGACGAAGAAGAAGCCCCAGAAGACGAAGAGGCGCGCGACGACTTCGTGCTCTGTTTCGTCGGCCCTACGCCCGCGGCCATCATGCAGGTGCAGCGCGACTTGCTGGTGCAAGACGTGGTCAACCTGATGGAGCGCCACTTCGACGCCTCTGAGCTTGGCGATGTGGTGGCCGCGATCGACCGCCTATTCAGCAGCCGCTTCGACTCGTTGGTGAGCTCGATGCAACTGGGCCGCCCGCCGCGCGGCTCGGGCCCAGCCGGCGGGCATGGCGGGCCGCGCAAGCCGCGCCATTTGCACTAAAAATCCTGCGCCGGGGCTTAACCCACCGCCAGCGCAATGCCCTTGAACTCGCCGCTGGCGATGCGCTGGCGCCATTCGGCTGGGCCGCTTTCGTGCACGTTGTCGCCGCTGCTGTCCACCGCCACCGTCACCGGCATGTCTTGCACCTCGAACTCGTAGATCGCCTCCATGCCAAGGTCGGCAAAACCCACCACCTTGGCCGATTTGATCGCCTTGGCCACCAGGTAGGCGGCGCCGCCCACGGCCATCAGGTAGGCGCTGCGGTTGTCTTTGATCGCCTGCACCGCCACCGGGCCGCGCTCCGATTTGCCGATCATGGCGATCAGGCCGGTCCGCTCCAGCATCATGCGCGTGAACGGGTCCATGCGCGAGGCGGTGGTGGGGCCGGCCGGGCCCACCACTTCGTCGCGCACCGGGTCCACCGGCCCCACGTAGTAGATCACGCGGTTGCGAAAATCCACCGGCAGCGGCTCGCCCTTGGCCAGCAGGTCGGCAATGCGCTTGTGCGCGGCGTCGCGCCCGGTGAGCATCTTGCCGTTGAGCAGCAGCTTGTCGCCCGCCTTCCAGCTCGCGACTTCGGCCGGGCTCAGGGTGTCGAGCTGCACCCGCTTGGCGGTTTGCAGGTCTGGCGTCCAAGTCACCGCCGGCCAATCGGCCAGACGCGGTGGCTCGAGCCGGGCTGGGCCGCTGCCGTCGAGGTAAAAATGCACGTGCCGGGTGGCGGCGCAGTTGGGGATCAGGGCCACCGGCAGCGAGGCGGCGTGGGTCGGGTAATCGAGGATTTTCACGTCCAGCACCGTGGTCAGCCCGCCCAGCCCTTGGGCGCCGATGCCCAGCGCGTTCACTTTCTCGTACAGCTCCAGCCGCAGCGCCTCTAGGCGCGTCAGCGCCGCTCCGGCGCGCTGGCGCTCGAACAGCAGGTCGATGTCCACCGGGGCCATCAGCGATTCCTTGGCCAGCAGCATGGCTTTTTCGGGCGTGCCGCCGATGCCTAGGCCTAAAATCCCCGGCGGGCACCAGCCGGAACCCATCCCGGGCACGGTTTTGAGCACCCAGTCCACGATCGAATCCGATGGGTTGAGCATGGCGAACCTGGACTTGTTCTCGGAGCCGCCGCCCTTGGCGGCACAGGTCACCTCCACCTGGTCGCCGGGCACGATCTCGTAGTGCACCACCGCCGGCGTGTTGTCGCGCGTGTTTTTGCGCGCCCCCGCCGGGTCGGCCAGCACCGAGGCGCGCAGCGGGTTGTCTGGGTTCAGGTAGGCGCGGCGCACGCCTTCGTTGATCATCTCGTGCAGGCTCAGGGTGGCGTCGCTCCAGCGCACGTTCATGCCCACCTTGATGAACACCACGGCGATGCCGGTGTCTTGGCAGATCGGGCGGTGCCCCTCGGCGCTCAGGCGCGAGTTGCTCAGGATCTGGGCGATGGCGTCTTTGGCCGCCGCCCCTTGCTCGCGCTCCCAAGCCCGGCCGAGCGCTTGGATGTAGTCGAGCGGGTGGTAGAAGCTGATGTACTGAAAGGCGTCGGCGATCGAGTCGATCAGGTCTTGCTGGCGGATGGTGGTCATGTGGGGCTACTCGTTGAAAAAATAGGGCTAAGGCTGTAGAGTGTAAATAATGTCGGGTATTTGCGCGCCGACGGTATTCTGGTGATGATGTCGGGTGTAAGAGCCTCGTCAGAGAGCTTGCGCACAGTCATAGGTTGTCGATTTCACCCAACAGAGGAGCTTTTCATGTCCGCATCGTCGTCCGCCGTTCAGTCCACCTTGGTCGAAAACCGCGTGTTTGAGCCCAGTGCCGCCACCGTCGCCGCTGCGCGCGTGTCTGGCATGGAGGCCTACCACGCCCTGTGTGCCGAAGCCGAACGCGACTACGAAGGTTTTTGGGCCCGTCTGGCCCGCGAGCAGCTGGTCTGGCACAAACCCTTCACCCAGGTGCTCGACGAGTCCAACAAGCCCTTTTACAAGTGGTTCCAAGACGGCGAGCTCAACGCCTCGGCCAACTGCCTCGACCGCCACATCGGCACCCCGACCGAGCACAAAACCGCCATCATCTTCGAGGCCGACGACGGCAGCGTGACCAAAGTCACGTTTAAAGAGCTGCTGGCCAAAGTGAGCCAGTTCGCCAACGCGCTCAAGGCCATGGGGGTGCAAAAAGGCGACCGCGTGGTCATCTACATGCCCATGACGATCGAGGGCGTGGTGGCCATGCAGGCCTGCGCGCGCATCGGCGCCACCCACAGTGTGGTGTTCGGCGGCTTTTCGGCCAAGGCGCTGCAAGAGCGCATCCAAGACGCCGGCGCCGTGGCCGTGATCACCGCCAACTACCAGATGCGCGGCGGCAAAGAGCTGCCGCTCAAAGCCATCGTCGATGAAGGCTTGGCCTTGGGCGGCTGCGATTCGATCAAAAACGTGGTCGTGTTCCAGCGCACCGCCAGCGCCTGCAATATGGTGGCCGGGCGCGACGTGCTGATGCACGAAGTGATGGCGGCGCAGTCCAGCGTCTGCGCGCCCGAAATGGTGGGCGCCGAGCACCCGCTGTTCATCCTCTACACCTCGGGCTCCACCGGCAAGCCCAAGGGCGTGCAGCACAGCACCGGCGGCTACCTGCTGTGGGCCAAGCAGACCATGGACTGGACTTTCGACCTCCAGCCCAACGACGTGTTCTGGTGCACCGCCGACATCGGCTGGGTCACCGGCCACAGCTACGTCGCCTACGGGCCGCTGGCTGCGGGGGCGACGCAGATTGTGTTCGAGGGCGTGCCTACGTTTCCGCATGCCGGGCGTTTCTGGCAGACGATCGAAAAACACCGCTGCACCATCTTCTACACCGCGCCCACAGCGATCCGCTCGCTCATCAAGGCCGCCGAAACCGACGCCAAGGTTCACCCCAAAAACTGGGACCTCACCAGCCTGCGCATTCTGGGCTCGGTGGGCGAGCCGATCAACCCCGAAGCCTGGATGTGGTACTACCGCAACATCGGCGGCGAGCGCTGCCCGGTGGTGGACACCTTCTGGCAGACCGAAACCGGTGGCCACATGATCACCCCGCTGCCGGGCGCCACGCCGCTGGTGCCGGGCTCGTGCACGCTGCCGCTGCCTGGCATCACCACCGCCATCGTCGATGAAATGGGCAACGACGTGGCCAACGGCCAAGGCGGCATTCTGGTGGTCAAGAAGCCTTGGCCGTCGATGATTCGCACCATCTGGGGCGACCCACAGCGCTTCAAGAAGAGCTACTTCCCCGAAGAGCTCAAGGGCTACTACTTGGCCGGCGACGGTGCCGTGCGCTCCGAAGACCGGGGCTATTTCCGCATCACCGGCCGCATCGACGACGTGCTCAACGTCTCGGGGCACCGCATGGGCACGATGGAAATCGAATCGGCCCTGGTGGGCAAGACCGACCTGGTGGCCGAAGCCGCCGTGGTGGGCCGCCCGGACGACCTGACCGGCGAGGCCATCGTGGCCTTCGTGGTGCTCAAGCGCCCGGTGCCCACCGGCGACGAAGCCAAGGCGCTGGCCACCGAGCTGCGCAACTGGGTGGCCAAAGAGATCGGCCCGATCGCCAAGCCCAAAGAGATCCGCTTTGGTGAGAACCTGCCCAAAACGCGCTCGGGCAAGATCATGCGCCGCCTGCTGCGCTCGCTGGCCAAGGGCGAGGCGGTGACCCAAGACACCTCGACGCTGGAAAACCCGCACATCTTGGAGCAACTGGCCAAGAGCAACTGATGGGTGCGGGCGCGCGCCCGCGTTTGGGCGCGCGCTCTCGAACTCTCGATTGTTTCGGCGTGATGCGCCGTCTGAAGCACAGCAAAAAGGGGGCGCATGGCCCCCTTTGTTGTTCGTTTGCGCCCCAAACCAGCGGCTGCTGGAGTGGGCCCCGCTAGGCTGCAGTTCAGCGGTGGCTCAGCGACCAGGTGGCTAGGCGGCGCGCGTCGGCTTCGCTCAGGCGCGGGTTGGCCGGCATGGGCACCGGGCCCCAGACGCCCGAGCCGCCGCGCTGAATCTTGGTCGTCATGCGGGCCACGGCGTCGGCTTGGCCGGCGTAACGAGCCGAAATGTCGCGAAACGAGGGGCCGACCATGCGCCGATCGACGGCGTGACAGGCCATGCAGCCGCTGGCGCGGGCGAAGGCGGCTTCGTCGGCCAGCACGGGAACGGTGACGGCAGGCAGCGCAACCAAGGTGGCGGCGGCGAGGGCGAACAAGGTGCGTTTCATGGGATGCTCCTAGGGTGGATAATTTGTGGGGGGCTGGCAGGTGCGATTTTATCCATAACCGCAGCTTTGAAATGGTGCAATTACGTCTGGTTGCAATCGATACCACCCAAGTTACAGGAGTTGAATATGTATCTGCTGATACTGGCGCTGGTTTTACTCGGCTTGAAGCTGGCCGGGGTGGAGCCGGTGGCGCATTGGAGCTGGTGGTGGGTGCTGAGCCCCTTTGCGCTGGCGGCGCTGTGGTGGTTGTGGTCTGACCTATCGGGCCGCACCAAGCGGCTGGCCATGAAGGCCGACGAGCAGCGCAAGGCAGAGCGCTTGGCCGAAGCCAAAAAGCGCCTGCGCAGCGGCGGCGCCAAGGGCTGAGCACGCCGAAACGGCACTGTAACGGCGCCAAGAGCGGACTGTAGGACAATCTCCGCCCATGGAACAACGCATCGCAGTCGATTTCGAGCAGCCCGCTTGCAGCACCCGCCACGCCTGGGCCCGGGTGCCGGTCGAGCCCGCGCCAGAGGAGCGCTTGGCCCTCAAGGCGCAGATTCGGCAGCTGTTGCGCGAACGCAACGCCGTCATGGTGTCGCACTACTACGTGCACCCCGACTTGCAGGATTTGGCCGAGGAAACCGGCGGCTTGGTGAGCGACAGCCTAGAGATGGCGCGCTTTGGCCGCGACCATGCGGCCCAGACCTTAGTGGTGAGCGGCGTGCGCTTCATGGGCGAGACCGCCAAGCTGCTGTCGCCCGAAAAAACCGTGCTCATGCCCGACCTCGAGGCCACCTGTTCGCTCGACTTGGGTTGCCCGATCGACGAATTTGCCGCTTTTTGCGACCAGCACCCCGAGCGCACGGTGGTGGTCTATGCCAACACCAGCGCAGCGGTGAAGGCGCGTGCCGACTGGCTCGTGACCTCGAGCTGCGCGCTCGACATCGTGCGCGCCCTCAAGGACCGCGGGCACAAAATCCTCTGGGCCCCAGACAAGCACTTGGGGGCCTACATCGAGCGCGAAACCGGCGCCGACATGCTGATGTGGAAGGGCTCGTGCATCGTGCACGACGAGTTCAAGGCCACCGAGTTGCAAGCGCTGATGCACCAGCACCCGCGGGCCAAGGTGCTGGTGCACCCCGAGAGCCCAGCCGACGTGGTGGCGCTGGCCCATGCGGTGGGTTCGACCAGCGCCATTTTGCGCGCCGCGCAGCAGTTCGATGCCAGCGAGTTCATTGTGGCCACCGACAAAGGCATGCTGCACAAGCTGCGCACCCTCAACCCCGGCAAAACCTTTATCGAAGCGCCCACGGCGGGCGACAGCGCCACCTGCAAGAGCTGCGCCCACTGCCCTTGGATGGCCATGAACAGCCTGGCCGGGGTGGCGCAGGCGCTGCACAGCGGCAGCGGCGCCATCGAGGTGCCGGCCGCGCTGATCGAGCGCGCGCGCCTGCCGATCGAACGCATGCTGGCCTTCACCGCGGCACAAAAGGCCGGCCACGACGCCGGGGCTCTGGTGCCGCACTTGGGCGCCGCCTGAGCGGGAGCAGCCTGACTGTCAGCAGGGGGAGTGGCGGCAGGGGTTTGACCCTGTGCGGCAAATGGCCCTTGATTGCAGCGGTCGCTCCCAGACTTCGATAATAGCGTTCTACCTAGCGTTTGCACTTTTTTCCAGAACACCGATCCCCTACCCATGAACGCACCTGCCGAACCCTTCCTTGCCAGCGCCGCCCAAGTGGACCAAGCGGCGATCGCGCCGCTGCCCAATTCGCGCCGCATCTACGTGGCGGGCTCGCGCCCCGATGTGCAAGTGCCCATGCGCGCCATCAGCCAGTCCGACACTCCGGCCTCGTTTGGGGCCGAGGCCAACCCGCCGGTCTTTGTTTACGACTGCTCCGGCCCCTACGGCGACCCGGCGGCCGCCATCGACATCCGCAGCGGCCTGCCCGCGCTGCGCCAGCGTTGGATCGAGGAGCGCGCCGACACCGAGGTGCTGAGTGGCCTGAGCAGCGCCTTTGGGCGCGAACGCGCCGCCGACCCGAAGCTCGATGCGCTGCGCTTTCCGGGCTTGCAGCGCCAGCCACGGCGCGCGCGCGCCGGCGCCAACGTGTCGCAGATGCACTACGCCCGGCGCGGCCTGATCACGCCCGAGATGGAGTTTGTCTCCATCCGCGAAAACCTGAATCGCCAGCAGTACATCGACAGCCTGCGCCGCAGCGGCCCCAAGGGCCAGCGCATGGCCGACATGATGCTGCGCCAGCACCCGGGGCAGGCCTTTGGCGCCAGCCTACCGGCCGAAATCACGCCCGAGTTTGTGCGCAGCGAAGTCGCGCGCGGGCGCGCCATCATCCCGGCCAACATCAACCACCCCGAGAGCGAGCCGATGGTCATCGGGCGCAACTTTTTGGTCAAGATCAACGCCAACATCGGCAACTCGGCGCTGGGCTCGTCGATCAGCGAAGAAGTGGACAAAATGACCTGGGCCATCCGCTGGGGCGGCGACACGGTGATGGACCTGTCCACCGGCAAAAACATCCACGAAACGCGCGAGTGGATCGTGCGCAACAGCCCGGTGCCGATCGGCACGGTGCCGATCTACCAGGCGCTGGAAAAGGTGGGTGGCAAGGCCGAGGAGCTGAGCTGGGAGATTTTCCGCGACACCCTGATCGAACAGGCCGAGCAGGGGGTCGATTACTTCACCATCCACGCCGGCGTGCTGCTGCGCTACGTGCCCCTGACCGCCGAGCGCCTGACTGGCATCGTCAGCCGAGGCGGCTCGATCATGGCCAAGTGGTGCCTGGCGCACCACCGCGAGAGCTTCCTCTACACCCACTTCGAGGACATCTGCGACATCATGAAAGCCTACGACGTGGCCTTTAGCCTAGGCGACGGCCTGCGCCCGGGCAGCATCTACGACGCCAACGACGCCGCGCAACTGAGCGAGCTGCGCACCTTGGGTGAGCTCACGCAAGTGGCGTGGAAGCACGATGTGCAGGTGATGATCGAGGGCCCAGGCCATGTGCCGATGCAGCTCATCAAAGAAAACATGGACTTGCAGCTCGAGCAGTGCGCCGAGGCGCCGTTTTACACGCTCGGGCCGCTGACCACCGACATCGCGCCCGGCTACGACCACATCACCAGCGGCATCGGCGCGGCCACCATCGGCTGGTACGGTACCGCCATGCTGTGCTACGTCACACCCAAAGAGCACCTGGGCCTGCCCAACAAGCAGGACGTGAAAGAGGGCATCATCACCTACAAGCTCGCGGCCCACGCCGCCGACTTGGCCAAGGGGCACCCGGGGGCGCAGATCCGCGACAACGCCTTGAGCAAGGCGCGCTTCGAATTTCGCTGGGCGGACCAGTTCAACCTCGGGCTGGACCCGGACAAAGCGCGCGAGTTCCACGACGAAACCCTGCCCAAGGATTCGGCCAAGGTGGCGCATTTTTGTTCGATGTGCGGGCCGCATTTTTGCAGCATGAAGATCACCCAAGAGGTGCGCGACTACGCCGCCGCCCAAGGCGTGACCGAAGGGCAGGCGCTCGAGCACGGGCTGCAGCAGCAGTCGCAGGCCTTCAGGCAGGCCGGGGGCGAGGTTTATATCCCGTTGCAGCGGGTGGACTAAAGAGGCTGGGCTCAATCGCCTAGGCTGACGCAAGCGGCGCGCTTTCTGTCACAATCGCGCCGGTTTTGTGGCCATTTACCGCGCCACACGGAGTTGTATCCCATGTTTCGCACCCTGCTCAAATCCAAGATCCACCGCGCTGCCGTCACCCACTGCGAGCTGCACTACGAGGGCTCGTGCGCCATCGACGAAAACCTGCTCGAAGCCGCCAACCTGTGCGAGAACGAGCAGATCCACATCTGGAACGTCAACAACGGCGAGCGCCTGGTCACCTACGCCATCAAGGGCGAGCGCGGCAGCGGCATGATCTCGCTCAACGGCTCGGCGGCGCGCCGGGCGGCGGTGGGCGATCTGGTGATCATCGCCGCCTACGCCCAAGTGCACGAAGACCACATAGCGAGCCACGAACCGCAACTGGTGTTTGTCGATGCACACAACCGCCAAACTGCCTTGCGCCACCACGTGCCGACGCAGGCGCTCTGAAGCGCTGCGCTTTTAGCGCAGTTGTTTGAGCTGCCAGACCGCCGACATGCGGCCGGCAAAGGTGAGGTCGAGGGTGGCGCCGGTGCCGTCTTGGCTCAGGCGCACGCCGGGCTGGGCCGGCGGGAAGGTCTGCTCGACCGCCAGCAGGCCGGCTGGCCAGTGCAGGCTGAGCTTGGCGTCCATGGGCAGGTAGCCGTCGAGGAAGCGGCGCATCAGCGGCCCGGCATGCAGCGTCCAGCGCCCGGGGCCGCTGGATTCGAGCGCCTGCGTGCGCAGCCCGATGCACACATGGCCGCCGCGGCGCACGTCGGACAGCTCGACCCGGTGCCCTTCGACCCATGCGCGGCCGACACCGCTGCTTTCCAAGATTTCGAGGTGTTGCAGGCGCTCGCGGTTGAAGGCCACGACCACGCGCCGGTTCGGGTCGAGCTGGTGGTGGCAGGTGCGCAGCGTCACCACGCCGGTTTGCAGGCTCAGCGCATCGAGCGTGGTGTGGGCCTCGTAGCGGTAGGCCAGCGGGTCGGGGCGTTCGGCTAGGAAGCGCAACTGGCCCTCGAGCGCCACGTCTTCGAGCTGCAACGGCGAGTTTTGTGCCAGCGCCGCTGCGCCGGCCAGCGCGAGCAGCAGGCAGGCGGCGGTGCGGGCAAGGCAATGGCACTTGGGCATGCAGACTCCGAAAGCGTGGGAGGTACGCCTTGCATTATGCGCCCGTAGGTGAAAAATGGTGCTCGGGTTAACGCTTAGCCGCGCGCTCGGGCTGCTGGGTCGAGCACGGTGGGCCGCGCCTCCTCTAGGGTGTGCGGGTGGTCTAGGCTGTAGTGCAGACCGCGGCTTTCATGGCGCGCTTGGGCGCTGCGCACGATCAAATCGGCCACTTCGACCAAGTTGCGCAGCTCCAGCAGGTCGCGCGTGAGGTGAAAGCTGCGGTAGAACTCCAGAATTTCGGTGCGCAGCAGCGCGATGCGGCGCGCGGCGCGGTCGAGCCGCTTGTCGGTGCGCACGATGCCGACGTAGTCCCACATAAAGCGGCGCAGTTCGTCCCAGTTGTGGGCGATCACCACCTGTTCGTCGGCGTCGCTGACGCGGCTGGTGTCCCATGGGCGCACCGGCGGCAGGGCGGCGGTGGGCGCGGCCACGATGTCGGCCACGGCGGCGCGGGCAAACACCAGACACTCGAGCAGCGAGTTGCTGGCCAGCCGGTTGGCACCGTGCAATCCGGTGCAGCTGGCTTCGCCCACGGCGTACAGGCCGCCCAGATCGGTGCGCGCGCGCAAATCGGTGAGCACGCCGCCGCAGGTGTAGTGGGCCGCCGGCACCACCGGGATCGGCTCGCGCGTGATGTCGATGCCCAGCTCGGCGCAGCGCGCCAAGATGTTGGGGAAGTGCTCCTGCAAAAAAGCCGGGCTCTGGTGCGAGATGTCGAGATAGACGCAGTCCAGGCCGTGTTTTTTCATCTCGAAGTCGATCGCGCGCGCCACGACGTCGCGCGGGGCCAGTTCGGCGCGTGGGTCGTGCTCGGGCATGAAGCGGCGTCCACCGTGTGCTGCGGGCAGCAGCAGCCGGCCACCTTCGCCGCGCACCGCTTCGCTGATCAAAAAGCTCTTGGCCTTGGGGTGGTACAGGCAGGTGGGGTGGAACTGGATGAATTCCATGTTGGCCACGCGGCAGCCGGCGCGCCAAGCGGCGGCGATGCCGTCGCCGGTGGCGGTGTCGGGGTTCGAGGTGTACAGATACACCTTGCCCGCGCCGCCGGTGCACAGCACGGTGTGCGGGGCCACGAAGGCCTGCACCTCGTCGGCGCTTTCGTCAAATGCGTAGGCGCCCAAGCAGCGCCGGCTGGGCCAAGTGGGTGTGCTGGCGTGGCGGTCGCTCAGGATCAAGTCCACCAGGTTGTGGGTCTGGAACACGTGGATGTTGGGGGCGGCGCGCACGCGCTCGATCAGCGTTTGCTGCACCGCCGCGCCGGTGGCGTCGGCGGCGTGCACGATGCGCCGGTGGCTGTGGCCGCCCTCGCGCGTCAGGTGCAGCTCACCCTCGTGCAGGGTGAAGCGGGTGCCCATCTGGCGCAGCCAGTCGATGGCCGCAGGCGCGTTCTCGACCGTGAAGCGGGTGGCTTCAAGATCGCACAAGCCGGCGCCGGCCACCAGCGTGTCGTCGATATGGGCTTGGAAGCTGTCGTCGGCGGCCAGCACGGCGGCGATGCCGCCTTGCGCCCAGCCGCTGGAGCCGTCTTCGATGGTGCGCTTGGTCAGGATGGCGATGCGCAAGTGGCTGGGCAACAGCAGCGCGGTGGCCAAGCCGGCCAAGCCGCTGCCGACGATCAGCACGTCGAAGGCGAGCGTGGCGGCGCCGGCGGGTGGTGGGGGCTGGGTCATGGTGCGGTCTGGCGCAGTGTGGGGCAGGGGGTGGATGTTACACAGTGTCCGATTCAATCCGTACTTGCCAAGGATTTATGGCCCTGTTATTCAATACAAATCAATAGGTTATGATTATAGATATTGGAATGCTGTGTGTTTTTGTCAAGTATGTATGCGCAACGTATGCGTTTTAGGGCAACTTAGAACGCCTGTAAGCCAAGCCTCCAAAGGCCCGAGTCCGCAGTCGAAGCGGCATAGTAAGCCAAGATCGCCCCGCATACGTGGTGCATACACGGCGGGCGCCGGGTGGTTGTAGGGCTTGAACAACAAGCGCCAATGCTGGCGCCGCCCCTAGCCTGCAGCAAACAAGCGTATCTGCACACCTAGGCACAGTCCGGCGCAAGCGCCGGGGGCTAGGGGGCAGGTGGTGATGGTAGCAGGGCGCCTTTGAGTCGGTGCAGCCAACACTAGCGCAGCCACTGCCGCAGGCCTGCAAGCAGCCCCCGGCGGTTGCTGGTCGCTTTATCGTAACGCGTGACAAAAAAGACTTGAATTATCGTAACGCGTAACAAACAAACAAACAAACGACCAGCAACCGCCGCCAAAAGCACCACCCCACCGCCGCCGAGCCCCCAGCGAAAACCGAGGTCACCGCGCCAGCGCCAGCACCCCGCCGTGGCCGACCACCCACCGGCGCGGCCAAAACAGCCGCCGAGCGCTCTGCGCGCAGCCAAGCCCCAGCGGCCAGCGCTGCCAAAGTCGCGCATCAACGATGCTGTCGGCCCCATAAACACCAGCGCAGACCCAGCAATGGCCTTAAACGGGCTCAGGAGGCGTTTTTGAGGCCCGGTTTGCACCGAGGTAGCCACTGCACCCGAAAAGCGCTCAGCGGGCCTCCAATCGAGCCGCCCGGTCTCGCGCGAGGCAGGCGGTGGTGTTGGCGGTGTTCAACGTGGTTGGCGTGCCCCTGTAGTGGCCGCGCTTCGCGCGGGGGTTTTGGGGGCAGGTGTCGGTATCCCTGTTTCTTCCCTGCCCCCAGCCCCCGCGCGAAGCGCGGCCCGGTAGGCGTTCGCGGAACCGGTTTTTGAGATTTTGCTCAAAAAAAGAAAGTTTCAAAAGTAGCAGTTGCAAAAAAGCTATATTTGGTTTTTGGTTTTTGGTTTTTGAGCAAGGCCAGCCCGACGCCCAAAAGGCGGCGGGGCTGTGCCGCGCATGTTGGAGATTCTTTGTGGAATCTTGAGAGTGCCCGGTTTTCATAGGGCGCGGCGGGAACGAAACTGCGCGGGTTGGGGAACGAAACTGCGCGGGTTGGGGAACGAAACTGCGCGGGTTGGGGAACGAAACTGCGCACCAATCGGGCGGCTGGAACACGCCGCCGCCGCCCATCCCCGCGCGCTGGACGGCTGGGGATGGCGGCTCGATTAGAGGTACTGCAAGCGCTTTTCATGCGCCTTGGCTACCCCAACCCCATCCACACCCCAAAAACGCCGCCAGCGCGGTTCTGGCGGGTCTGCGGTGCTGCCAAGCGCTGGCTTTGGCTCAAGGTTTGGTAGATACCGACACCTGCACCCAAGCCCCCGCGCGAAGCGCGGCCAATACCTGAGCGCTCGTGGATTTTCTTTTTTAGGGGTGTTTGGCTGTTCAAAGCAAGGCCAACCCGACGCCCTCAAGGCGGCCCCCCATGTCAGAATACTTGTCGCCTCGATAGAACCCGGCTGTTCCTGACTTCAAAGTCATGAACTTTGGTGGTAGGAGGCTGTGGAGCTTGTGGTCGAAGGTCGGTGCGGTGGGCAACGCGTCAG